>WSSedA1B3DRAFT_1000177_pt1 | contig 18097 bp, 20 predicted proteins | sample WetSurSiteA1Bulk_FD_9468 | JGI IMG/M metagenome (IMG submission 9468)
ACCCGAAGAACTGGAAGTGATTGAATGGAAGTTGTGTGATATTAACGAGCTGTTAATGACAGGTGAATGCACCGAAGCACGGTCTATTGCAGCGTTGTTTATGACAATAAACTATTTAAAAACCAGTATTTAATCAAGCAATAAATCGGTCGGGTTTTTAAAACTTTAATGGTCGAAGTAATTCAATAATTGGTAATGGCTAAAATATAAATAATAGTTTAAAGTAAAAATTTTGAATGATATATAATTATATTTATATATGCAAAACTTGCGGAAGCAAGAATGAAATATAAATGCTTGAATGCCTTAGATTTGAAAGGTGTGGTATTGACTATTGATGCAATGGGCGGTCAGAAAAGTATTACGCAGCAAATCATCAAACCTTCGGCAGCCTATGTATTAGGCACTGAAAGAAAACCATCCTACTTTGTCTCAAGATGTCTCCCTGTGGTTAAACAGCGAGACAGACAAGTGTCCGTACTCGAAAAAAAATGTTAACGGCTATTATTAATGATGATTACTATCGATTCTCATTAATTTCCTCTCATTAACTTTCGGCATAGCGCAATTACCATAACTTATATGTAATAAAATTAAATTTTAACACAATCTGCTATCATTGTTTTTTCACTAAATAGGAAACCTCATGTCAGAATTTAATAACGTCTCCGTCGTTAAAAAAGCTAATGTTTATTTCGATGGCAAGGTCAGTAGCCGCACTCTCAAATTTGCCGATGGTTCAACTAAAACCTTGGGTTTTATGTTGGCAGGTGAATATACTTTTAACACCGACGCGCCTGAGTTGATGGAAATTACCGCAGGTGAATTAGAAGTCTTACTACCTAACAGCGAATGGCAAAAAGTGACAGGTGGCGAATCGTTTAACGTGCCTGCAAATGCAAAATTCACTATGAAAGTGATTGAGCCTACCGATTATATTTGCTCATTTCTTAAATAAGCACTTGGAAAAAGTCGCTATCTTTGTCGATGTGCAGAACATCTACTACACCACTAAGCAAGCCTATCATCGCCATTTTGATTATCAACGCTTTTGGTATCAGGCAACGGCTAAGCGTGAAGTGGTTGCGGCAATCGCTTATGCCATCGACAAAGGCGACAGCAAACAACAGGGCTTTCAGAAAATCCTCAGACACATCGGTTTTGAGGTCAAACTAAAGCCCTACATTCAGCGTACCGATGGCTCTGCCAAAGGCGATTGGGATGTGGGTATCACGTTAGATGTCATGGAATTAGCCGCTCAGGTAGATGTCATTACCTTATTATCAGGTGATGGCGATTTTGACTTATTATTGGCTAAAGCACATCAGTGTTATGGCGTAACGACTGAAGTTTACGGCGTATCTGCTTTAACTGCCCCCGCACTCATTAACGCGGCTCAGCGTTTTATTGCTATCGACGATAAATTACTGCTGTAGTTTTTACTGGGCTTCGTGAATTTCAAAGCGCACAGGAGTAAAACAGCTTTAGCTGTTTTATAACCAATAGTTGAAGCTATTGGACTCCTCACTGAATAGCCCTAAAACCTGATAAAATATATATATCAATTTCTTATAAAACTCACTCGGAACAACTCACTTTGATTTCTACAGCAAATATCACCATGCAGTTTGGGGCAAAACCCCTGTTTGAAAACGTCTCTGTCAAATTTGGCGACGGCAATCGTTACGGCTTAATCGGCGCGAACGGCTGCGGCAAATCCACCTTTATGAAAATTTTAAGCGGTGATTTAGAGCCGTCAGCGGGTAATGTCAGCCTTTCACCTAATGAACGCCTTGGTGTGTTGCGTCAAGACCAATTTGCTTATGAAGAATTCACCGTATTGGACACGGTGATTATGGGGCATAAAGAATTATGGACGATTAAACAAGAACGCGACCGTATTTATTCACTGCCTGAAATGTCCGAGGACGATGGCATGAAGGTTGCCGATTTGGAAGTGGAATTTGCCGAATTAGACGGTTATACCGCTGAATCGCGGGCAGGTGAATTATTGCTTGGGCTAGAAATTCCGCTAGAACAACACTACGGTTTAATGAGTGCAGTTGCTCCTGGTTGGAAATTGCGTGTGTTATTAGCACAAGCACTGTTTGCTAATCCAGACATCATGCTGTTAGACGAACCAACTAATAACTTGGACATTAATACTATTCGTTGGTTAGAAGATGTGTTGAATGAACGCGACTGTACAATGGTTATCATCTCGCATGATCGTCATTTTTTAAACAGCGTCTGCACGCACATGGCAGATATGGATTATGGCGAATTGCGCGTTTACCCTGGTAATTATGATGATTACATGGTGGCTGTTTCTGAAGTTCGCGCCCAATTATTAGCCAGTAATGCCAAGAAAAAAACCCAAATTGCCGAATTACAAACCTTCGTGCGTCGTTTTTCTGCCAACGCATCTAAAGCTAAACAAGCCACTTCACGCGCTAAACAATTAGATAAAATTAAACTAGATGAGGTAAAACCCTCTAGCCGCGTCAACCCCTTTATACGCTTCGATCAAACTAAGAAATTACATAGGTTAGCCTTGGAAGTGGAAGGGTTGAGTAAAGGTTATGGTAGCGATCCATTATTTCAAAATTTGAATTTAATGGTGGCAGTCGGTGAGCGTATTGCAGTGATAGGACCTAACGGGATTGGTAAATCTACCTTGTTAAAAACACTGGTCGGTGATTTAACGCCCGATACAGGTATCGTCAAATGGTCAGAAAATGCCGAAGTGGGTTATTTTGCCCAAGATCACGCCGATGATTTTGCTGAAGATTTAACCTTGATTGAATGGATGGGGCAGTGGCGTAAAGAATCTGATGACGATCAAACTATACGCGGTACGCTAGGACGGTTATTGTTTACCTCTGATGATATTAATAAATCGGTTAAAGTGATTTCAGGAGGGGAGCAAGGACGGATGTTATTTGGTAAATTAATTCTGCAAAAAAATAACATCATGGTGATGGATGAACCTACCAACCATTTGGATATGGAGTCGATTGAATCTTTAAATAACGCGTTGGAAAGTTATCCAGGGACATTGATTTTTGTCAGTCATGATAGAGAATTTGTGTCGTCATTAGCAACGCGTATTATCGAATTAACACCGCATGGTATTGTCGATTTTAACGGTAATTATGAAGATTATTTGAATACTCAAGCGTAGAAGCTAGGAAGACTGGGTTGAGAATTTCAACCCAGTAAGATGGAAGTGAGCTTATTTATCTACTAGACTGTGTAACTAAATAAGAAAAAACTTCACTATTTGATAACATGGACACAAAATTTACAGTGATAATTTTACATTAGCGTTAGGAGTGTAGATGATGATTATTTTAAAAAAAATACCTGCAAACACGTCAAACTACCATATAGAAACATTTATTGCTCCTGTGCTTAAAGGCGGCTTGTTTAGAGCCAGTGGTCGTATAGAAAATATTTCATTTTGGATATATCAAATCCTCCAATCCAATACCTTCGAGTACTACGCTCTGGTTGATATAGAACCAGATACGGTCGGTCAGCGTGTTATCAATCAACTTAACAAGAAACAATTAAATGGCAAATATATTGCTATACAGGAATATCGCGCTAGACATTGGAGTAATGATAAACGCGTGTTTAAGTCTGTCGTTGATAGAGGAAAAAACAATAAGCGCAAGGCTGAGCGTAGACGTAAGATTGTAAAAATAGAAAGAAATTCAAGAACAGAAGATTCACGAATAGAAAATATCACCATCTCAGCACATTCTAATATATGGAATGATCCAAATAAAAACAGCAAATAGTAAAACGGGTGTGATTTTATAACTGTTTTTGCTTGCCTTAATGTTTAGCAATTCACTATTCAACATAAACAATAACCAGTGTGCAGGTTATAATAATTCAATTAATGGCGTAAAGTTTGCTTGTCTTTATGGGTTAGGCACAAAAAGACTGAATTAAACTTGATTCCACAACAAAATTTCCTCAATCAAAAAAGACTATGACAACAAAATACACGCCCCTAAAAGACCACGACACACCGATTAAAGTGTTGTTCACAGGCTATTTATGTACGGTAGCTATCGGTTATCTTTTTGCATTGATTCAAATATTGTTCACTCACGGTATGGCAGATGGCAAATTTGGCTTATCTGTGGATGACATTGTGTACAGTTATTACGGTAACCGTTCAGGTACTGCATTAGAAGTCAAACTGAATGGCTCAATGAAAGACAATGCGTCTGATCAGGAACGTTTTGCCATTATGAAATGGGTTAGAGATGGCGCGGATGCTGACGACTATAAAGACGATGGTATTCAAAAAATTATCGAAACCCGTTGTGTTGCCTGTCATAATAAAGACACCGCTAGTTTGCCTGATTTTACTAAATTTGATGCACTAAAAGCGTTCACTACGCAAGATGAAGGTGCAACTTTCTCATCATTAACCCGCGTATCGCATATTCATTTATTCGGTATCAGTTTTATTTTTATGTTTGTCGGGCTAATTTTTAGCTTTGCCGAAACCACCAGCACGCAATACAAATGTATTGCCATTGGTATGCCTTATGCGTTTCTTATTACAGACATTTTGTCATGGTGGCTAACGAAAATTCACCCGATGTTTGCATGGTTGGTGATTTTTGCAGGTATGGGCATGGGCATTTCTTTTGCCTTTATGCTCGTCACCTCTATTTTAGAAATGTGGCTCTTTAAACCTGTGTTTATAGATGGTTTTGGTGCAGGTTATTTACAACGCCGTGACAGTCCAGATGCCTCTATTGCTGATAGAGTATGGGCAGTGCTTAAAGCCTTAGCACGTTCGATTAAACCAGTCGCGCTGTTTGCAAAAGAACAATGGTTAATACATGGCTTACCGTGGATTAAAGACTTGTTGAAATCATTGAAGAAATAACAGAGGCATTAGGCATTGTTAACTAAGCATAGAAGATATAGATTATTTATTGTGATTGGAGAATAGATGTCAACTTGTCCAAAATGCCAAAGTGGACAAAGAATTAAAGATGACATAGACAAAGGAAAGCAACGTTATCACTGTAAGAGTTGTGGTTATAAATACAAGGAGAGTCACAAATGGTATAGCGAAGCGGTAAAGCAGCAAGCGATGTCACGTTATCTGAAGAGGGGCATTCATTGGGTGCAATTGAAACTGCTCTCATGTAGTGGTTTACAATTGGATAGAAACGACGGGTAACAAAGCTGAGTTAAGGTCATCTGAAGTAGGCTAGTGGAATTGAATGAAATATGCTGCTATGTGAGTTCAAAAAACGCTTGCGGGAATATGGATTACCAATGGCAGAGTTGGGAAATGATTCATCAACTGTGTCATTGGCTCACGCGGTACAGAAATAGAGCAAACGCGTTGTAGTTCATGTCACATCAAGACCGATATGAGCGATTACGGACATCCTTATGAGATATTTATTTTTCGCTGTTACATACTCAATCAAAGGTTCAAACTTTCAAAAATCTTAGAGTTCATTGATTCAATCATGCTGGAAACATGACCATCCGATAAGTGAGCTTAACGCTTCACCATTTGCAGAGCTTTATGTCCTAGAATTTCTGCTTTTATTGCCAAAGGGAAAAGTTCCTCACGTCACAAAACCGTCACTCAACGGTTAATTCGCTGTAATAATCCATTGCTATGCTGACCGCTTCGTAACCTTAACGGAGTGTGCTGACATGGTATTACATTATCGTTCAATTTGGCTATCCGATACCCATTTAGGGACTAAAGGCTGTAAAGCCGAGCAACTGAGAGATTTTCTTGATAACGTCGAGTGCGACACCTTATATTTGGTGGGTGATATTATTGATTTGTGGAAATTCAAATCAGGTTTTTACTGGCCAGCGTTGCATAATGACATTGTGCAACGCATTTTTAGCAAAGCAAAAAAAGGCACGCGCGTTATCTACATTCCTGGTAATCATGATGAGCCGCTACGCAAACACGCGGGTATGCACTTTAATGGTGTGGATATTCAACTAGATGCTATTCATGAAACTAAAGACGGGCGCAAGTTCTTAGTGGTACACGGTGATGGCTTTGATAGTATCGTTTGCAACAATAAAAATTTAGCCTACATTGGCGGTGAAGTTTATGAGGTTTTATTAGACATTAACCGCTGGTTTAATAGTCTGCGTCGTTTACTCGGTTATAACAAACACTGGTCACTGTCAGCATTTTTAAAACACAAAGTGAAAAATATTATTCAGGTGATGGATAATTATCAGCATATTCTGAGTTTAGAAGCGCAAAAACGCAATGTTGATGGCATTATTTGTGGGCATATTCATCATGCCGATATTGCTGAAATGGATGGTGGTAAGATCTATTGCAATTCAGGTGATTGGGTAGAAAGCTGCACGGCTTTGGTGGAAAATGAAGCAGGGCAAATTTCCATTATTCGCTGGCTGGAAGACAGCCAACAGTTATTAGATCAGCAACTAGAGCGCGAAACTAAGTACGCACAAGCGGCATAACTGGGTTCACTTAAACAGTAGATGCAATCAAAATGCGCGGGGGTGCTAAAATGGAGCATTCCTCTAGCTTACGCATTAAGCTGGATATGTTTATATCCCTTATGGTTGCTCTACTGTTATGAATCCCCAAAAACCAAACCGCCCCAAAGTCAGTATTAATGAACACCGTCAATTAATCGCACCTAGTCAAAGCAAAAAATTGGCGGCTATCGCTAACAAAATCGCTGCTGATTTATCGCCGCAATCATCACCCGCTGTAAAATCCGAGGCATCCACAGGCTTAAAATCTGAGCGTGATATTGCATTACAACAAGCCCAACACCTGATTGATGCGCGTATTAACGACATCATGAATAGCCTGCCGCAAGGCAAGCGCAATAAACTGTTCAGTTTTCGCTATGGTTCGGTAGAGGCAATAAAATCGCTGGAACTCACCACTGCTTTTCAGCAATTAGATATTCACGCGCCGCACCTCAATATGCGGGTGTTAAAAAACCTCAATTATCACGGCGATAACGTTTAATCCGCTGCTTTTTCCTCCTCTATTCTTAATTGTTATGTTCAATAAACTTAAACCGTGGCTACTGCCCATTCTGTCAGGTGTTTTCATCGGCACTAGTTATATTCCCTTTCCACCGTGGGCTTCATTGTTTTGTTTTGTGCCGCTGTGGTTATTTTGGTCGCAACAAAATACGCTAAAAGCCGTGTTAATCGGCGGTTTCATTACCTCGTTTGTTTTCACTCTGATTGGCTTTAATTGGGTCACTTACTTACTACATGAGTTTGCCCATTTGCCTTGGCTATTGGCGGGTGTAGGAATGCTGGTGTATGGCTTGATTGCGCATTTATTTGTGCCATTAGCAGGTTTGCTGTGGTTTTGCGGGCAACGCAAGTTTCAATGGTCAGCGCGATTATCGTTGGCATTGATGGCGATGATAACTATTCTGTGTGAAGCGTATTCGTTCACCTTGTTTGATTGGAATTTTGGTTATTCTTGGTACGGGTCTAATCTGCCTGTCTATCATTGGGCAGAAATTATTGGCTTTAGTGGTTTGAGTGCCTTGACCTTATTGGCTAACTTGCCGTTATTGATAGCATGGCAAAACCGCAAGCACGCATCGGGTAAGCTATTGGCTGGTCTGGTATTAATGGGATTTATGATGCTCAATATGGGCGGTTTGTGGTTACAAGCACGATTGCCCAAACCCGATGCGTCTTTTAATACCCTGATGATACAAGCCAGTATCGAAAATTCTGAAAAACTGGCAGCAGAATTGGGCAAGGGTTTTGGTAAGGAAATACTACACCGTTATCTAACCCAAACCGACGGAGCGGTTAATCATTATAAAGACCGTAAAATTGATTTTGTGTTGTGGCCTGAAACCGCGTTTCCCGCCTTGTTAGGTGAGCAGTTTAAAAATGATCCTCCCTCGCTGGAATTGGCTGAATTTCTTAAAGCACGGCAACTGCCATTGCTGACTGGCGCGTACAGTGTCGATGAAAAACTGCGCTTAATCACTAACTCGTTGTTCGTACTGAATAAAGACGGTGAGATTGTGCCGCCACATTACAGTAAATCTATTTTGTTGGCGTTTGGTGAATACATTCCCTTGGAACAATGGTTTCCTGACATTCGCAAATGGCTACCTGCGACGGGGCATTTTGCGAGAGGTAGCGGACCAACTGAATTATTAGCGTGGAACGGTTACAAAATGGGGGCGCAAATCTGCTACGAAAGCCTGTTCCCGAAATTTTCCCGTGATTTAGCCAATTTAGGGGCGCAATTTATCGTCAACGTCACCAATGATTCATGGTACGGCAGTTGGCAAGAACCTTATCAACATTTTTACATGACACTGGCGCGGGGCGTGGAATTTCGCCGCCCTGTATTGCGGGTCACGAATACGGGCATTTCAGCGGTGTCGTTGGCATCGGGTGAGATTTTGGAACGCTCACCGATACATCAAGCATGGGCAGGTTTATATGAAGTCCCGTATCTTAAAAATCCACCTAGCACGTTTTATCAACGTTGGTTTTGGTTAGTGCCTAGTTTGTTGTGGGCTGGCTTGATTGGCTTGTTAGGATGGGGTGTTAAAAGCAGAGTAAAACAGCTTTAGCTGTTTTTAGTGCAATAGCTAAAGCTATTACACTCCTAATTTAACGCAACCTTTTTCCACTGACAGCATCATAAATAGCCGTTTCTTGCGCAAGTTCGCCCACTTTGCCGTCTAGGATAAAAATATCCTTATCGGCGAAAACTTCTAACACTTCGGCGGCTGTTCTCATGGCAGGTTGCGTGGTTTCGTTAGCACTGGTGGACACTAATGGACTGCCATAGTCTCTGCATAATTGCTGAGCGATAGGGTGCGCGGTGACTCTAACGGCAAGGCTGTGGTGTTCGCCCGTCAACCATTTAGGCACATGAGCTTGTGCAGGAATCACCCAAGTCGTTGCCCCTGCCCACGTTGGCATCACCCTCGCCAATATTTCATCCGTCAACAGCAAATAGGGTTCAAGTTGTTGTATTGAAGCGGCAATTAAAATCAGCCCTTTTTCTATCGGACGCTGTTTGATGTCCAGCAAGTGCATTACCGCGTGTTCATTAAGCGGATCACAACCCAATCCATACACGGCTTCAGTGGGATAAGCAATGACTTTACCCGCTTTGAGTTGCTGGATGGCGGTGGTGAGGTCAGAGGAATAGTGTTGAGGCATAACAGAACTCAAAAAGACAGTTTGGATGAGGAACGAACCCTAATATTTACAGTTGGATAGTCAGAAAGGTGGGCGATGCCCACCCTACAACCGACACAGCCGAATTATGAATCAACCTGCCCATCCATCGCATCCCCTTCATAAGGCGTGGCATATTTACAATCCTTTTGCGGACAAACTTTTTCCACGCCACGGCGTTTGGTTTCTTTGATGGTTAATATCGGCCATTGGCATTCGGGGCAGCTTTCTTTGACGGGGGTGTTCCATAGCGCGTAATCACATTTAGGGTAATTTGCGCAGGAATAGAATATTTTACCTTTGCCTGATTTGCGTTTGAGTATGTTGCCTTTTTTACATTGCGGGCATTCCACGCCTGTATCGGTGGGTTTTTCTAAGGGTTCGATGTGTTTACATTTTGGGTAGCTGCTACAGCCGATAAATTTACCGTATTTGCCAGATTTAAAAACTAATGGCGAGGCACACAATGGGCAAACTCTGTCTTCAACGATTTCAGGCTCATTGGATTCATTATCGCCATTTAAATTGCGCGTGTAGGAGCAGTCTGGGTAATTTGTGCAACCAATAAAGCGACCATTGCGACCTAAACGTATCGACAAGGGGCTACCGCAGTCTGGACATTTTTCATCAATGGCTTCTTGAGTGACATCTTTACGCTGCACGCTGGTTTCTTTTTCTTGTATCAGCGTGGTAAAGGGTTGCCAAAAGTCGTGCATTAAGGGAATCCAGTCTTTTTCGCCGCGTGATACTGCGTCTAAATCGTCTTCTAAATTGGCAGTAAAGCCGTAATCTACATATTTGGTGAAATGTTCGGTTAAGAATTTATTCACAATACGCCCCACATCGGTGGGATAAAAACGTTTGCTGTCTAAGGTGACATATTCACGGTTTTGTAGCGTAGAAATAATTGCTGAATAGGTGGAAGGTCTGCCTATGCCATGTTCTTCTAAGGATTTCACTAAACTAGCTTCGCCATAACGTGGCGGTGGCTCAGTAAAATGTTGCCCTGTTAGGATGTCTTGCAGTGGAACTAGGTGACCTTCTGTTAAGTCGGGTAAAAAGCTTTCTTTGTCATCGCTTTCTTTGCTATCGTCTTTACCTTCCAGATACACGGTCATAAAGCCAGCAGTGGCAATGCTTGAACCTGTCGCTCTAAAGCTATGAAGCCCTTCCGCACAGCTCAAATCGACTGATACACTGTTAAGCGTGGCATGAATCATTTGGCAGGCAATGGTGCGCTTCCATATCAGTTCATAGAGTTTGAATTGTTCTGCACTCAGATAATTTTTTATTTGATTAGGCAAATAACGTGGATTAGTGGGGCGTATGGCTTCGTGCGCTTCTTGGGCGTTTTTGGATTTGGTTTTAAAAACGCGTGGTTCTTTCGGTAAGTTAGTCGCGCCGTATTGTTCCACAATCAGTTCGCGCAATTCAGCAACCGCCTCAACCGCGAGATTAACAGAATCGGTACGCATATAGGTGATAAGACCTGCGGTTTCACCGCCTAAATCAATGCCTTCATACAGTTGTTGCGCAACCGACATCGTGCGTTTGGTGGTAAAGCCTAATTTGCGAGAGGCTTCTTGTTGTAGCGTTGAGGTAATAAACGGTGGCGATGGCTGACGTTTTTGTTGTTTCTTTTCTTGTTTGCTAACGATGAGTTGACCGTTAGCCGCCGTCAATAGGGTTTGTTTCGCTTGTTCTGCTTGTTCGGCGTTATGTATGCGAAATTGGGTAACTTTTTCGCCATCTAGCTGAGTGAGTTTGGCTTTAAACGTCTGTTCATCTGCGCTTAATAGGGCATCAACCGTCCAATATTCGCGGCTTTTAAAGGCTTCAATTTCTAATTCGCGCTCGACTATCATGCGTAATGCGGGGCTTTGTACCCGTCCTGCGGATAAACCACGGCGAATTTTTTTCCACAATAACGGTGATAAATTAAAGCCAACTAAATAATCTAAGGCGCGGCGGGCTTGTTGGGCGTTGATTAGGTTAGTGTCTAAAGTAGCAGGGTTAGCAATCGCTTCAGTGACGGCTTTTTTAGTGATTTCATGAAACACGACACGATGGACGGGCTTATCTTTAATCAGTTTTTTAGCTTTGAGTAACTCGTATAAATGCCAAGAAATCGCTTCGCCTTCTCTATCAGGGTCGGTAGCAAGATATAAGCTGTCGGCGTTTTTTAGTGCAGAGCTGATGGCTTGAACGTGTTTTTGATTACGGTCGATAACTTCATATTTCATGGCGAAGTCATGGCTAGGGTCAACTGCACCTTCTTTGGGAATCAGGTCGCGGACGTGTCCGTAGGATGCCAATACTTGAAAGTCTTTGCCTAGGTATTTCTCGATAGTTTTGGCTTTTGCAGGGGATTCTACAATAACAAGATGCTTAGTCATTTAATCAATAATGGGCGTAGGTGAGTAATGGATGATTGTATGGTTTTGTAGGTTGGGTTAGCGGTAGCGTAACCCAACATTTACCAGCGATTGTTGGGTTACGGCTATCGCCCAACCCAACCTACGGTATTAGAACGATAAATTAATGTAAATAAGTTGGCACAAGATCGTAAACAAAATCTTCCATACGCGAGAAGGCAATTTCTTCATTGGGTTGGCTGAGCAAGACCATTAAGGTAATCCATTTGAGTTTTTCCAAGGAAATTTCTTCGTCTTCCAATGCCATTGCTCTATCAATCACTATTTCTCGGTTAGCGGTATTTAAAATACCATTTTGTTCCAGAAACATAATTAAATTGCGACAATCCATGTCCAATTTTTCTATTTCTTGGCGACAAAAAATGCGAAAAGTAGGCGCGAGACTGGTTTGTATTAGTCCTTGTAAACTGAGCGACTCTAACCAGTCAAAGGCTTTGTTGACTTCGATTTGTTGAAAACCTGCTTCTAGTAATTCAGTGCGAATTACGTCGGTATCTGGAAAAATTTCAATTTCTTCTTCCATATAGTTTTCAAATAAGTACATCAGAACATCAAAAATATTTTCTTTCATGGTAGTGGCTGGTTATTTTATACGGATATAGCAACCGCCAGCGGTTGCTTCTAGGTAGCCTTGCAGTTCCAAAATCAACAGCATTGAGGAAATAATTTCTACGGGTTCACCGCTTTCGGCAACCAAATCATCAATAGAAGTTGGGCTGAACATGACACGATTCAATAATGTTTGTTGCGCTAGGTCAAGTATTGATTGCATCGGCGTGATGGGTAAATCTGTATATTGTTGATTATATTGATTAAGTTCTTCGAGAATATCTTGCGTGGTTTCGACAAGCTTTGCCCCTTCTCGTATCAGTGCATTACAACCGCGTGCTAAGGGATTATGAATACTTCCTGGAATAGCAAATACTTCGCGATTTTGTTCTAATGCCATGCGGGCAGTAATTAGCGAGCCGCTTTGTTTGGCGGCTTCTACGACTAATAAGCCTTGACTCAAGCCGCTGATAATCCGATTGCGTCTAGGAAAATGATTGGCTTTAGCGGTTGTTCCTGGTGGAAATTCAGAGACCATCGCGCCTGTGTTGACAATTTCTGTGGCTAAATCTTTATGCCGCGCTGGATACACTCTATCTAAGCCAGTCCCTGCCACGGCAATGGTAAAACCGCCAACGCTTAACGCGCCTTGATGACTGGCGGCATCTATACCTAACGCTAAACCACTAGTAATGACAAAACCACAGTGACTCAAGCTTTTGGCAAATTCAAAAGCGGTTTCTTTGCCTAAGGTAGAGGGATTACGACTACCAACAATAGCAATCTGCGGCAAGGTTAATAAAGCAATATTACCGCGTACAAATAACACGGGCGGTGGATCGCTAAGTTCTTTTAATAACGACGGATACAGTGGGTCTTTAATGGTAATTGCCCAATTATTGGTTTGTTCTAACCATGCTAAATCATGGTCAATGACTGCCCAATCAGGGTTTTTAAGTGCGTCTATCGTTTCGCTTTTTAAACCCAAACGCGTCCAATTATGTGCGGGTTCAGCGAATAATTGTTCAGGCGTGTGGGTTTGTAAGAGCTTAAGAAAGGTTCGACAACCAATAGCTGGCGTGCGCAATAGCGCAAGCCAGTATTTTATGTCGTTGTTTTGGGTTAGTGTGGTGGTATTCAGGGGGTTTGAACTCTATCTAAAACGTGTAATGGTTCTTGTGCTTCCATTACTAATGCGTAACTAACGCGGTCAAAGGTACGAAACACCATTAACATACCTGCCAATTCATTAGGAAGTTGAACGGTATCGCTTTTAACAGCACTGTAAGGGTCTCTTGCTATGCCGCCATTTTGATAAATATCTAATTCATGACCAGGTAATAGACCATCTCGACGACCTTTATCAATGACCACTACATTATCTATACCGATTTGCGAAACACCGCCTAATACGCTGATGATGCTACCTCTGATTGGTTGTTCAGGGGGTCTGGCAAAGTAATTCAAGCTGACCTCATCCTCTACTTGGGGCATCACTCTATCACCCATACGAATTTCGCTGTTTGATTGCGTAATCGCTAAAGTAGCAGGATCACCTGCTTGTTGTAAGGTGGTTTGTGCAATGTATTTAGCCTCATAACCTAACACTTCTTGAGTATCGGCATCAATAAAGGTATCGCCTGCTCGATAAATCATATATTGGGGACTTTCTGGCTGCATGATTGAGCGGACATAGACTTTATCACCTGCGCCTGCAACGATGTGTTCATTAGCAATATCAACCACATAAGGCATACTATTTAGCTCGTTTTCACCCAACACTCTCGGTGAGCTTAAATATTTTGCGATTTGATGATAGGGAATGAGTTTAATAGGTTGTTCAATGTCAGATTCTCGAATACACGGTTTTAATTTGCCGTCTTTAGTCAGAGCAAAATCTTTGCGACCATTTTTATAATCTTCTTCTTTAAGCACGCAAGTCGTAGCGAGTTGTGCTTGTTGTGGATTGCGGGTAAGACTCAACTGCGGCTTACCGTTGACCATCGAAAAATAAATGGTATCACCGGGATAAATAAGGTTTGGGTTTTTAATTTGAGTATTTTGACTCCACAATTGTGGCCATTGCCAAGGATGCTGTAAAAATTTACCCGATATAGCCCATAAAGTGTCATGTCTGACCACTGTATATTGCGTGGGATGATTAGGTTTTATTTGTATATTATCAGCCCACACAGTCATGCTGAAAAAGAGCGGAATAATAAATCCAAAACGTATATGAAAAGCCATGTTGATTCCTAACGGTCTTTGGTGAGTCATGCGTAACTTAGAGTTTAAATCAATTTAGCTAGAATTCCAGTATTCGATGCAGATAGTCTTTGTTCAAAGTCCGTTAGCTTGAGCCGTCCCGATAACACACGCAGGGCAGTCATGGAGACGCGTGGGAACTAAACAACATTCCCACGCAAGGTGATTTATTCAGTAAGACGTTTGGCAATGCGTTGGTAAGTTTCTTTAAGCTCGTCACCAACTATCTTTGCTTTAGCGATAAATTCTTCTGTTGTTTCTACCGAATCATCGGCTATTTCGGCTGCTTTCGCTTTTACCACCTGCCATTGTTGTTCAGCAGTTTCAAATTCTTCTTTAGCTTCCATTGAGGCGAGCTGAAGTTTTAAATGAATTTCATCTCGTTCGGTTTTCAGTTTTTCGATTAAAGTGTCGAAATCTTCTTTTATGGCCATAACGTACCTCACTTATGATAGAAAAATGCTAGCGGTAGGATAAATATATCCTGTTGATAAGTTTATCGTGTTAGACATGACAAAGCTATTTAGTTCTTATCCATAGCTTTTTAGTCTGTTTTACATTCAAAGTTACTGCAAATTCAGATAGAATCGCTGTCCTGTTTAATTATTAATAGTGGAGAGATTGTTGAGTATTCTAACTATTCTCGAATTTCCTGATGAAAGGCTGCGTAAAACCGCCGCTGTTGTCAAAACGGTCGATGATAAAATTCAAAAATTGCTCGATGATATGCTCGAAACCATGTACCACCAGCATGGTGTAGGCTTAGCCGCGACGCAGGTCAATGTACATCAACGGGTGATTGTCATTGATGTCAGTGAAAACAAAGACCAGCCCTTATGTTTAATCAATCCTGAAATTATCGAAAAATACGGTATCAAAGAGAGTGAAGAAGGCTGTCTTTCAGTGCCTACTTTTTTTGAAAAAGTGAAACGAGTAGAGCGTGTTAGGGTAAAAGCCCTTGATAGAAAAGGTCAGCCCTTTGAATTTGAAGCTACGGACTTACTGTCAGTGTGTGTGCAACATGAAATAGATCATTTAGACGGCAAGTTGTTTGTTGATTATATTTCTTCATTAAAACGCCAGCGTATTAAAAAGAAGCTGGAAAAACTGCATAAATTGGAAGCCAATTAATGAAAATTATTTTTGCAGGCACACCTGAATTTGCCGTGCCGAGTTTACGAGTGCTGATTAGCTCAGGGCATGAAATATGTGCCGTCTATACGCAACCAGACCGCCCGTCAGGCAGAGGACGACAACTGCATCCTACACCTGTTAAAGCCGTTGCCTTAGCTGCTGGTATCCCTGTTTTTCAACCTTTGACGTTAAAAACGGAGGAAGATTTTCAGCAATTGGTGGCATTAAAGGCGGATTTAATGGTGGTAGTTGCGTATGGCATGATTCTAACCCAAGCCGTGTTGGATGTGCCGCCGTTAGGTTGTATCAACGTGCATGGTTCGCTGTTACCGCGTTGGCGAGGAGCTGCGCCAATTCAACGCGCATTAATGGCTGGGGATGAAAAAACGGGCGTAACCATTATGAAGATAGTCCGCAAGCTAGACGCGGGCGATATGCTGCACAAAGAAGAACTGGTTATCGGTGCGCAGGATACCTCCAGCGATTTACACGATAAATTAGCTGAATTGGGTGCGGTTGGTTTAGCGAAAGTATTGGTGCAGATTGAAAATGGCACGGTACACGCTGAACCACAAGATGAAGCTCTGGTGACGTATGCGGAAAAATTAACTAAAACCGAAGCCGTCATTGATTGGACGCAATCGGCGGAAGTGATTGCGCGAAAAGTCAGAGGCTTAAATGCGTGGCCCGTTGCGCAAACTATTTATCAAGGGCAAGTATTGCGTATCTGGCAAGCTGAACCTTTGGCTGAAAGCTGTGATTTACCCGCAGGCACGGTGCGTTGTACCAATAAACACCTAGACGTAGCAACAGGGCAGGGCAGTTTACGGTTGCTGGAAGTGCAATTACCCAACGGCAAACGCATCAGCGCACAAGCATTTTTAGCCGCTCACACTGTTAATGGAGTTCAACTCGGTTGAATACACGATTACTAGCCGCCCGCGTGTTGGTGCGGGTGTTACAAGACGGGCAGTCATTAACGACTGCCTTAGATTCCGCCTCAGCCAGCATTGATTCCCCCAAAGACAAAGCCTTTATCCAAGCGATTTGTTACGGCGTTTGTCGGCAATACCATCGCCTTGATTTCATACTCAGCCAATTACTGGATAAGCCGTTAAAAGATGTTGAGGTGAAAGCCTTGGCGTTAGTCGGTTTATATCAACTGAGTTTTATGCGTGTCAAAGCGCACGCGGCTGTGTCGGAAACTGTCGTAGCGATAACTAAGAAAAAATCGTGGGCGAAAGGCTTGCTCAATGCTTTGTTAAGACGTTATTTGCGTGAACAAGACGCGCTGGAAGCACAGGCAAATCAATACCAACCCGCCGCCGTCAGTCATCCCGACTGGTTAATTAAGCGAGTTGAACACGATTGGCAACAACACGCCGCGCAAATCTTCCACGAAAATAATCAACAGCCGCCGATGGTATTGCGCGTTAATTTGGCGCGTACCGAACGCGACGGCTATGTCCAGCGTTTAGCAGAGCAGGGCATCACAGGCACGGTGGTGGATTTTTGCCCATCGGCGATTGTGCTGGAAAAACCTGTCGCCGTTGAACTCTTACCTGAATTTGCCGAAGGTTGGGTATCAGTACAAGACACCGCCGCGCAATTAGCCGCTGGATTATTGGACGTACAAGTAGGACAGCGCGTATTAGATATGTGTGCAGCCCCTGGTGGAAAAACTGCGCATATTTTTGAATCCCAACCGCAGTTAAAAGAATTGGTCGCCGTTGACATAGAAGCCAGTCGAATGCAACGCGTCAGTGAAAATTGCCAGCGGTTAAAATGCTCGCCCACGCTTATCGTTGGTGATGCTGCACAGCCTGAGACATGGTGGAATGGTCAGCCGTTTGAACGGGTTTTAGTAGACGCGCCTTGTTCAGCCTTAGGCGTTATTCGCCGTCATCCTGATATAAAACTATTACGCCGCCCCGAAGACATTGCCGCCCTGCAAGGCTTACAACGCGACATACTCAACGCCGCGTGGTCACTATTAGCCTCAGGCGGCGTGTTACTGTATGCCACTTGTTCTGTTTTAAAACAGGAAAACGAACAACAGATTCATGACTTCTTAGCCGCTCATTCCGATGCCACTGAACTACCTATTAATACAGATTGGGGCATAGCCGCAACGCATGGACGGCAGATTTTAACGGGCATGGAGTCTATGGATGGGTTTTATTATGCGCGGTTGGTTAAAGCGTAGAGATGTTTCTTATTTTATTATCGTTCCAACGCTCCAGCGTTGGAATGCCGCCGTTGACGCTCCAGCGTCATCTTACGCAACGCTGGAGCTTTGTCGGATGACAGCCACGCCAGAGCGTTGGAACTATGAAAAATTCTTGGTTCACCACCTGTATCGTATTAATAATATAGAAGTTACGCATTGACAGAGGGTGTAGGCTATGTATTTTGAACGCACCGAAGCCAAAGAAAGTTGGCAAATAATGATAAGAGAAAGCAGCCGCCCA
>WSSedA1B3DRAFT_1000178_pt1 | contig 18001 bp, 14 predicted proteins | sample WetSurSiteA1Bulk_FD_9468 | JGI IMG/M metagenome (IMG submission 9468)
TTCCAATTATAATGATCACGCTTTGCCCAAGTTCACTTATACTGCATCTCAGGCTTTGTTTGACAAGGACAATCCGGTAAAACTGATCGACAGGTTGGATGGTTATTTCATTTATCCTGACAAACCTTATGAAAAAACAGGGGAGGTGAACAATGTATGCTTCGTGGAAGGCCTGGTTTATTTCAGCGGAAAGTGGTTTCTCTACTACGGAACAGCTGATTCGAAAATTGCGGTTGCAGTAAAAAAAGATGGTGGCAAACAAGAAAGATAAAATAAGGCTTAACGGCGTTAAGGCACTATGGCACAAAGACTTTATGACCCTTTTGAGATAAAGTATGTTTGCTTTTTACTCCCAGGTCCTGATTTCCAAAAGAATATTCTTAATCCAGGAAGGTTATCTAAAACAATAATTTTTCCGATATTTGGTATTGGAACTGACTATGACAATATCACTGATATTCTGTAAAGATTATCTATCCAAAATATAATAATCATGAAAAAACTGAATATTCCTGTATTAATCCTTTCATTTGTCGCAGCTATATTCCTGGTGATTTCCTGTGCTATCAACCCGGTGACTGGCAAAAAACAGTTGATGCTAATGTCTGAAGCGCAGGAGATTCAGCTTGGCATTTCGTATGATCCTCAGGTTATTGCAACTTTCGGAGAGTACCCTGATAATACTCTTCAGAATTTTGTTCAGGCAAAGGGAGTAGAAATAGGAAAAATCTCTCATCGTCCCAATCTTGAATATCATGTAAAGGTTCTTGACTCTCCTGTTGTTAACGCATTTGCGGTACCCGGCGGATATATATATCTTACACGTGGAATTCTTGCCCAGCTGAACAATGAAGCTGAGCTGATGGGGGTGATGGCACACGAATTGGGTCATATTGCAGCACGTCACTCAGTAAGTCAGCAGAGCAAGCAACAGCTGGGGCAGCTGATTTTAATCGGCGGTATGATAGCCTCTGAAAAAGTTGCACAATATGCGCAGTATGCAATGCAGGGAATGCAATTGCTATTCCTTAAGTTCAGCCGTGACGATGAAACGCAGGCTGATGCTCTTGGAGTTGAATATTCCTCCAAATTAGCTTATGATGCTCATAAAATGGCAGATTTTTTCAAAGTGCTTCAGAAAATGAGCCTGGCCGAGAACCAGGGGGGAGTACCTACTTTCCTGTCTACGCATCCGGATCCAGGTGACAGGTATAATACAGTAAACCAAGATGCTACAGCATGGCAGACAAAACTAAATCTTCCCTCCTATAAAGTAAACCAGGATAGTTATCTGCAAATGATTAACGGAATAATTTATGGAGAAGACCCGAGACAAGGTTATGTTGAAGTTAATACTTTCTATCACCCCGATCTGAAATTCAAATTCCAGTTCCCGTCAGGATGGAAACTGGAAAACTCTCCCATGCAGGTTATTATGGTTCCCGAAGATCAGAATGCCCTGATACTTTTTGGTATGTCTTCCCAAAGGACTCTTGAATCAGCGGTTGACACAACTGTCATCCTGCACCAGCTCAGCGTTCAGGGAACCAAGAGGATTACGGTCAACGGTTTACCGGCAATAATGATGCAAAGCAAACAGACTGTTCAGGACCAATCCACAGGTGCAACATCATCCAATATGATTCTCTCGTACTTTATAAGCTACAATAACATTATTTATCTTTTCCATGGAATATCCGCCGAAGCTGATTTCAATTCCTATGTGCGTCTTTTTGATTCTTCCATGGCGTCTTTCTCAGTATTGACAGATGCTTCCAAAATAAACGTAAAGCCCCAAAAGATAAATGTTGTAAAAGTACAGAGAGCTGGTACTCTTTCGGATTCATTCGCATACTACAGAGTCCCTCAGACAAAATATAAAGAGCTTGCCCTCCTCAACGACCTTGAGCTTACCGACCAGGTTCCGGTTGGAAAATTGATAAAGATAATAGGGCAATAATGACTTACGTCCACTAAAAGCCCCCCAACCTCAAAAACCCCCCAACCCCCCTGAAGGGGGGCTATTAAATATAATGAATTGAACAGCTTTAGGGGAAGGGGTGAAATACCCCAGATTATCAGTATTTCGGAATCTTATAACCATTGTTGTATACCGGAGTTATAAGTGAATTGGCTGTCCCGGTGGCAAATGACTGTTTTGCATCGTTCCATGTAACTTTTTCACCGGTACGAAAGGCAATATTTCCCATCTGGGCAACCAGAGCAACATCTCGTCCTATATCAATTCCGGCGTTGAGTTTTTCGGGGGTATTGCTCTTTATACAATCAAGGAAATTCTTCACATGAAGGTCCAGTCCGTTTCCGACGTTTTTCTGAACAGGTATTGCTTCGATCTTCTGCTTCTCAGGGACCACTTCCCAGCCGCTGCGGTCAAGTACCAGGGTGCCGTTTTCCCCTATGTAAGACATCCCATGAGGTCGCTGCCAATTTCCCAGACCGATTCCGATGGTGTGTTCCCAGATCATTGTGAAATCTTTAAAATCATAAACCGCGGTCATGGTATCAGGGGTAACCATATCATCTTCAGGGAAAGCATACTTTCCTCCAATGGCCATAACTGAAGCCGGAATGGTTTTATTCATACCATAAAGGATATAATCAATCAGATGGACACCCCAGTCCGTCATCAGACCGTTGCCGTATTCCCAGTACCATCTCCATGTGAAATGAAAGCGGTTCATGTTGAAAGGTCGTTTCGGGGCAGGGCCAAGCCACATATCATAATCGACACCAGCGGGGACAGGAGAGTCGGGAACTTTAGGCACGGCGCCTTTCCAGTCAACATATGACCATGCTTTGCAGGTACGGATACGACCCAGCTTACCTGATTTCAGATAGTTTATTGCATCAACAAAATGAGGCTGGCTTCTTTGCCACTGACCAACCTGTACCATTTTCCCGTGCTTTTTGGCGGCTTTGTGCATTATATTTATTTCCTCTATTGAGTTACCCAGAGGTTTTTCAACATAAACATGTTTTCCAGCTTCCAGTGAGTGAACGAATTGCAAACAGTGCCAATGATCGGGAGTACCGACTATCACTATATCAATATCTTTGCTGTCGAGCATTTTGCGGTAATCGGGATATAGTTTAGGCTTTGCAAATCCCAGTTTTTCAATATCGGCAGTACGGCTTGCCAGAAAGTTGGAGTCAATATCACTTAATGCAACACATTCTACTTCAGGATTTTTAAGAAAAGAAGCCAGATCGCTGTACCCCTGACTTCTTACTCCAATAAGCCCGACCCGGATCTTATCGTTGGGAGAAGTCTTCTTCCTGTTTGCTTTTGCAAGAACATCAACCGGAAGAACAGATCCTGCAGCCAGAACGGATGCGGTTTTAATAAAATTTCTGCGTGTTGAATTCATAGTCATTAAATATTGATGATATGAGTGCCAAGTTAATATTTAATTGCAAGAGGATCAATTTCCACAATATTAAAAATAGTTAAAGAAAATTTTTATACAGCAGAGGAACACATAATGGAACACAAGGGAATATTAAGGAAATGACTAATTTGTGATTAAAGCATATATTTCCTAAATTTACTAATTATCAATTTCCCTACATAAAATCATATCATGAAAAGTCTGAGATTTTTTCTTGCCCTGATTCTTTGGGGCTTATTATTAACTGGGCTTGATGCCCAGAATTTTAAGCCAGATGATCCTATCCCACCTGACCCGGCAATCAGGATCGGCAAACTTGAAAACGGGATTACATATTACATAAAGAAAAATAGCAAACCTGAGCAAAGGATTGAGCTGAGACTTGCGGTCAATGCAGGATCTGTATGTGAAACCGATGGCCAGCAGGGTCTGGCGCATTTTGTTGAACATATGTGTTTTAATGGTACCAAAAACTTCCCGAGCAACAGGATAATTGACATGCTTGAAGAAATGGGAGTGAAATTCGGGGCTGAACTAAACGCTTATACAGGCTTCGACCAGACTATTTACATGCTGAAGGTTCCCACTGATAAAGAAGAATGGATTAACCGCGGATTTCAGGTGCTTGAAGACTGGGCTCACCAGGTAACCCTGGACGATACGGAAATTGATAAAGAACGCGGAGTCATTGTCGAGGAATGGAGATTAGGCCTTGGCGCTGATGACAGGATGCAGCAGAAATATATACCCGTACTGTTGAAGGGATCGAAATATGCTGAAAGACTTCCAATTGGTAAAGTTGATGTGATTAAGAGTTTTGCACATGATACATTACGCAGATTCTACAAGACCTGGTATCGTCCTGACCTGATGGCTGTTGTGATCGTGGGCGACATTGATCCGACATTGGCTGAAAGCAAAGTCAAGGAATATTTCGGAAAGATCCCTANACCAGTTAATCCTGAAAAAAGAACAGAATTTACCGTACCTGGTAATGTAGAACCTCTTATAAGTGTTGTCACCGACAAGGAAGCTACAGGTTACGTTGCCCAGATCATGTTCAAACAACCCAAATCAAATTCCGTAACTTATTCTGATTATCGTAATACCCTTATGCGGAATTTGTATACCGGTATGTTGAACAACCGTCTCCAGGAAATAACGCTAAAACCAGATGCTCCATTCATTTTTGCCGGATCAGATTATAGTTCTTTCCTCGTTGGCCGAACTGTCGATGCATATATGTTATATGTGGGAGCAAAAGAAAACCAGATTGAAAAGAGTATCGAAACAGTTATGACTGAAAATGAAAGAGTACGTCGGTTTGGTTTCACAGCTTCTGAGCTGGAAAGAGAAAAGAAAGATGTTTACACGATGTATGAAAATGGAGCAAAAGAAGCTGATAAGACATTATCCGGTACATATGCCGATGAATTTATACGAAACTTTCTGGAAGAGGAAAGTATTCCAGGTTACCAGCGGGAGTTCGAGCTGGTTAAAGTGTATCTACCCGGTATCACACTGGAAGAAATAAATAAACTTGGTCAGTCATGGATAACTGACGAAAACATAATTGCCCTTGTAACTGCCCAGGAAAAGGAAGGAGTTAAAGTGCCTTCCGAACAGCAGGTGGCTGAAATAATCTCATCTGCCAGAACGATGAATATCGAAGCTTATGTTGATAAGGTTTCTGATGCACCACTGTTATCAGCGATACCTGTTGCAGGCACCGTGACAAAAAAGACCGAAAACTCACTTTATGGCTTCACCGAGCTTTTGTTTGGGAATGGTGTCAGGATGATCTTAAAACCAACTGATTTTAAAAATGACGAAATTCTTATTTCAGCTTACAGTCCCGGAGGTACCTCACTGTATCCTGATAATGATATCATGTCAGCAATGCTTGCTTCAACCATAGTTACCCAGAGCGGATTAGGAGAGTATGATTATATAGGACTGCAGAAAAAGCTTTCGGGCAATACTGCAAAACTTACTCCATACATAAATGAATTACGGGAGGGAGTAAACGGAAGCTGTTCCCCAAAGGACCTTGAGACAATGCTGCAGCTAAACTATCTTTATTTTACTGGCACACGCAGAGATTCAGCGGCTTTCAATACTTATATCTCAAGAATGAAAAACATGATCAAACCCATGAGGGCAAATCCGCAGGTAATTTTTCAGGATACATTAACAAAGATTATATCGAAGAACTCTCCAAGGGCGATTGCCATCCCGACAGAAGCACAATTGGATCAGGTGAATCTGGACAGGCTTCTTGGTATTTTTAAAGACCGGTTTGCTGATGCAAGTGATTTTACATATTTGATGGTTGGCAACTTTAAAATCGAGGATGTGATGCCCCTTCTTGAAAAATATATCGGAGGACTTCCATCAACCAAAAGGACAGAAACATGGAAAGATGTAACACCTGATTTTCCCAAAGGTGTGGTTGACGTTGATGTTCCAAGGAACTCAGAGCCTCAGAGCCAGGTAGCAATGGTTTGGAAAGGCGATTTCAAGTGGAAGGACAATTACCGTCAGGGATTCGCCATGTTAATGAGTATACTGTCGATAAAACTCAGGGAGTCAATGCGTGAAGAACAGAGCGGTGTCTACGGGGTCAGCTTTAACGGGAATCCAGTAAAATACCCGGAACCAAAATACACTATTACATCAACGTGGGGATGTGATCCTGACAGCATTTCAAAGCTTTCACATATAGTGCTTGGCGAAATGGCAAAAATTAAAAAGAACGGTCCTGCCCCGGAAGATTTGAATAAAGTTAAAGAGACTCTGATAAGGGAACGTGAGACCAGGCTGAAAGAGAATAATTTCTGGGTTTCTTCTCTCCAGAATTATTACCTGAATGGGGACCGGCTTATGACGCTCGAGGAATATAAGACTTTTGTAAACTCCTTTACTAGCAAGGATATAAAAAAGATTGCAGGCAAGTATCTTGATACTGATAGCTATGTAAAAGTTGCTTTAACGCCTGCTCCAAAGCCAGAAACAAAGTAAGTTGTTTTTACCGGAACAATTATGTAAGTGTCTTGTTTATTGATATTTAACCACTGAGTTACACAGAGTCTAACGGAGTTACACGGAGTTAAAATAGTGTTGTTACGTTCTAACTACGTGAAATTCGGTGGTTAAAAGATCTTAGAAAAGACCATGCAATTCTGCGTTGATCTTGTCGATGACTTCGCTCAGGTGGTCGTTGTTATTCGGGAAATTGTAATGGTCTGCCTCTATTATTAGTATTTTTCCAAGGTTATAGCTCTGGATCCATGCTTCATACCGTTCATTAAGCCTTTTCAGGTAATCGATGCGGATTGAACTCTCATATTCCCTTCCCCTTTTCTGAATCTGATTGACCAGGGTCGGAACCGAAGCCCTCAGATAGAGCAGTAAATCGGGAGGCTGGATCAGCGAACTCATCATCTTAAAAAGTGATGAGTAATTATCAAAGTCACGGGTTGACATTAGTCCCATTGAATGAAGATTGGGAGCAAAAATATAAGCATCTTCGTAGATGGTTCTGTCCTGAACAATGGTTTTATCTGATTTCCGGATTTCAAGTATCTGGCTGAAACGTGAGTTAAGGAAATAAATCTGCAGGTTAAACGACCAACGCTGCATGTCCACATAAAAATCATTAAGATATGGATTGTCATCTGCATCTTCGTAATGAGGAGTCCAGCCGTAATGTTTTGCCAGAAGCCCTGCCAGTGTTGTCTTACCCGATCCGATGTTACCCGCAATACCTATATGCATTGGTTGTGATTTTATATTTTTCAATTTTTAAAAATACCAAAATTTGATTAGAGTTTTCAGTTTTTAAGGAGATAAAGTTTGGAGTATTTAAAGTTTGGAGTGCCTAAAGTGCCTAGAGTTTGAAAAACCCATATATTTCTTCGATAAATTCCCGGGAATTGGATAGCCTGGGCACCTTATTTTGTCCGCCAAGTTTGTTTTTTGATTTCATCCACAGCATGAACGTTCCAGGAGGAACAGATCTGACAATGGGTTTTACAAGGTTGATGTCTTTGAAGCGTTTTGCTTCATAATCCGAATTTATCAATTTAAGAGTATTGTCGAGCAGATCGGTGAATTTACCTGTATCGTCCGGCATTTTTTCAAATTCAATGATCCATTCATGTGTTCCTCTTGATGATTCGTCCATGTAAACAGGTCCGGCAGTATATTCTGTTATAATCGCACCGGTTTCCCTGCAGGCTATCTCAAGAGCTTTATCTGCATTTTCGACAATGACCTCTTCACCGAAGGCATTAATAAAATGCCTGGTTCTTCCCGAAATACGGAACCTGTATGGATCAAGGCAGGTAAAAACAATTGTGTCGCCTATCATGTACCTCCAGAGGCCCCCGTTTGTTGAAATAATAATTGCATAATTAATTCCTGTCTCAACTTCGCCAAGAGTATAAACCTGTTGTGTACCAAACGTCTGTTGGTTTGCAGGGATGAACTCATAAAAGATTCCATAATCGAGCATCAGGAGCATGTCAGATTTTGATGGCTCATCCTGGATCCCGAAAAACCCTTCAGATGCATTATAAGTTTCCATATAGTGCATCTGATCACCAGGGATCAGTTTCTTATATATGTCGCGGTAAGGTGTAAAGCTAATTCCGCCATGAAAAAATACCTCAAGATTAGGCCAAACTTCAAGAAGGCTGGATTTTCCAGTATAATTTAGAACATATTTTATCAGGGTGAGGTACCAAGAGGGTACTCCTGAAAAGCTTGTAACATTTTCATTTACTGCCGACTTGGTGATCAAATCAAGCTTTTTCTCAAAATCTTCAATCAGGGCAATCTTCTGACTTGGAGTCCTGATTAACTCAACCCAGAATGGTGCCTTCTCAATTAGCAATGCTGAAAGATCTCCATATAAAGATTCATGATTGAATTGACTAATTTTTTTGCTTCCTCCCAGTGTAAGTCCCTTTCCTGAAAATATTCCGGTATCAGGATAATTACTGGCATAGATTGCCAGAATATCTTTTGCAGCTCTGTAATGGCACCCTTCAAGGGATTCACTGCTGATAGGTATGAATTTACTTTTTGCCGAGGTAGTTCCAGAAGATTTAGCAAACAATTTGATCACACCCGGCCATGTAAGGTTGGTTTCTCCTTTTTGAAGTCTTTCTATGTAAGGAAAGTATTCTTCATAAGATCTGACTGGTAAACGTGACTGATAATCCCTGACAGTATTAATAGATGAATAATCATATCTTTTGCCCCATTCAGTTTCAGCAGCGCTTGCAAGGATTTTGAAAAGAATCTCCTGCTGTGTTTCTACAGGATATTTCTTAAAGTGTTCTATCTGGTTTAAACGATTTGTATTAAGCCACTTAACTATTGAAGGTATGAAAGCCATAAAACCGACCAGTTTGAGAACTAAAGATAGAGAAAAATATCCCTGTGTCTATTTAATGATCAGCTGAAAATTTCCTTCAGGACATCAAGTGAATTTATTTTTTTTAGTCCGGGAAGATGAACACTGAAATACCTGATAATTGTATCAAGTACTTCATTCCGGAGAACACCAGTAAGCGGAATACTCCTCATCTGATCAAAGGAAGATGAAAAGAATTCAGCCAGAATATCTGAAATTTCAGGATCTGCATAAGCTGAGTGTAAAGGAGGTCGTGAAATAAAAATACCATTTATCAGATCAAAGTATTTTTGTTCAGGATCGCTGCGGACTCCAGGTTCAAAACCCAGAAAGCTGCTCAGACCTGACAGGAAGGCAATATGGAAATTGGCATAACCTGATTCGCATTTATCAAGGTACTTAACTGAGTCTTGGAGGTAATCAAACAACTCAAAATTTGGTGTCTCTTCCCTCAGAACGGTATTCAGTACTTCAGCAAGGAAAACAGATGTGCAACTTTTTTTGATGTCAGCATAAATACCTGCAGGTGAATAAGAAACTGAGAACTCTTTAAGTAATTGTATCCCGCGTGATTCTTTGTAATAGAATACAAGTTCAAGGATGAACATTGGCTGAAACAGAACATTGTGCTTACCTGATTTCCTGCTCCTCATCCCCTTGATCATTATGGACTGTCTTCCGAAATCCCTGGTATATACCTGGGCTATTATACCTGAATCGGTATATTTAATCTGGTGCAGAACTATGGCTTTAGTCTTGTGGATCATTACAGCCAATGATTTACTCAAATATAAAAGTATTATATTTACTGGTCAATCAACTGCATCATGATCGCAATAAATAATGAAGAGCTTGTTAAACGTATTGCACGGCTGGCCAGGCAAAACAAGGAACTTGAAGAACGCATCAAAAAGCTTATCAGGCAAAATGAGAAACTTGCAGTTGAAAATGAGAAACTTAAGGCCTCTGAACTGAAGCTGCCTTCAGATACGTTGAAAGGTGAACCTGAGAAAAAGGAGAAGTCTTTGAAATTCAATATGGCAACAGTCCTGTTTGCCGACATTCATGGATTTTCAAAAATAGTAGAAGGGATGGATTCAGTTACTGTTATGGATGAACTTGATGAGATTTTTTATGAGTTTGAATCGATAACCGAGAAATACAAAATTGAGAAGATAAAGACAATAGGAGACACCTTTATGTGTGCAGGCGGAATCCCTGTGAAAAATATCACTAACCCGATCGACGTTGTTATGGCTGCTATCGAGATGCGTAACTTTCTTGAAAAATTTGAACTGGATAAGAGAAATGGCAATGCAAGGATATGGGACCTTAAAATCGGGATCCACACAGGACCGGTCACTGCATCAATATCAGGTAAAAAGAAAATAAATTATGATATAAAGGGAGACACTGTCCATAACGCCAGTCGGCTTGAAGCTCTTTCTGAAAACGGTTCCATTTTAATATCCGTCATGACTTATGAGCTGGTGAAGGAATTCTTTGATTGTGAATATTATGGTAAGCTTCCAGTCAAGTACAAGGGCGATCTTCAAATTTACAGGGTCAAGGGACTAAAGCCTGAATTTTCAGTTGACGAACTTGGCATAATTCCAAGCCATTCATTTAATATTAAATTTGGACTGATACAATTTACAGATATCCAGGAGATAATACTCGACAAACTTGAAAAAGAACTTCCGGACTATGTATTTTATCACAATGTTAAACATACTGTGGATGTTGTCACGGAAGTCGAACTTATTGGCTGGGCAGAGGGATGCAGCGATGAGGATATTTTGCTGCTTAAAACGGCTGGTCTTTTCCATGATACAGGAATTACAGTATCGTTCGATAATCATGAGCAACTTGGAGCCGAATATGCCAGAAAAATATTACCGGATTACAATTATACTCCGGAACAGATTGACAGGATCTGCAGCATAATTTTGGCAACAAAGCTCCCGCCCAAACCTGCAGACCTTCTTGAAGAAATTATTTGTGACTCGGACCTGGATTATCTGGGCAGAAGCGATTTCATTCCTGTATCGAACACTCTTTTTGAAGAGCTAAAAGCTCAGAACAAAATGAAAGACCTTAATGAATGGAATAAGATGCAGGTGAAGTTTATTTCAGGACATCAATACTTTACAAAAACTGCAAGAAGCCTGAGAGAGGTCAATAAAAAGTTACAGATAGAGAGGATTCAGAGCCTGATTACTGCCTGATTAATTTCCGATCACAAGAATTTTTGTCACACAGGATTTTGATCCGTCATTGTTTGCACAAAATACAAGGTAGACTCCTGTTGCAACTCTTTGACCGTTATAGGTTTTCAGATCCCATGAGGCCTGACCTCCCTCCGACAATGTTTCAAATACAAGGTTGCCGCTAATGTCCGTTATTTTGATCTGTGTATCCTTAATTAATCCAGTTATTGTGACATTACCTGTATAATCTTCTCTTACCGGATTAGGGAATGAATATACATTTTGAAATTCCTCTTTCCCGGAAGTTGCTATCTCGCGCACTGAGATAACTCCTTCAGATGTTCCGAACCAGACCTCGCCTGTAATATTATCGATTGCGACTGTGGCTATAGAATCGGAGAAAAGGCAGCTGTTATTTTCATTGTAATTTTTCAGCATTGTCGTTCCATCGGCTGAGAGCAGGTAAACACCGGAATTTTTTGTACCAAGCCATTTTCTGTTGGCACCATCAACCGCAATGGAGGAAATGGATTCTGTACCCAGCATATAATCTGCAAGTCCGGAACCATCATTGCGTGGAACCTTTATCCTGTAGCCCCTGACATCATCATCAAAGATCCGGTCTGTATTGGCATAAATTACTGGTCCCTGGTCTGTTCCAACCCAAATATTTCCTTCAAGATCTTCAGCTGCTGAAAATACTGAAGTAATTATGTTATTATCACTGTCGACAACTGTAAGTTTCCTGGACTGGTCGTCAGTTGTAATGTCAGGAGTATTATTGTCATTAATTACAAATAGGCCGTGACCGCCAGGAAGAATTATCCATTTTTGTCCGCTTTCAGTTGAGATAATATCTCCAATAATTGCTGAGTTTATTTTCTGGGGATAAATGATCCAGGTTCCATCAGGCTTAAGTATTTTGACACTTTCCGGTACATCAGTCTGGGTGATCCAGAGGTTTTTTGACCGTCCATTGCAAGTCCGCATATCTTAACTCCTGAACCAGGTGTTTCACCATCCCGAAGCGGAGAATTTGCTGCATCATAGTGTTTAATAAGAGTATTATTGTTATACTCAAATAATCCGTCACCCCAGGATGAAATAAAAAAATGAGAGCTGTTCCCGGGATCAATTAACGACCTAATTGCATCACCATAAGTTTCGGAGACAATATTCGTGAACCGGGAATTTTCTGATATAGAAACCTGTAATGGCCTGTTAAGTCTGTTCCAGGAATCGTCAGTTCCTCCACCGCAAATAATGGTTTTTCCGTCTGATGATGTTATGTTAACAACGTAATTTGATGAGGGTCCGGGAATGTTAAAGCTGGAATAAACGGACATATTCTTTCCATATATTAGGCCAATACTTATGTCACTTATCCAGGCATCATTTTTTATAACAATTCCCTGTGAAATATTAGGGCTGCCCCAGCCATAGGATGTTATTGTAGTTCTCAGTGATCCGTTGTCTCTGTAGTAATTTAATGAACCGGGCGACGAAATGGTGAACCCTTCAGGGGCCAGGTCGAATGAACTGTTAGTTACTTCAGGATAGAAGGAATGAAGCCTGGTCCCATCGTTGATTGCATAAACTTTATCACCTGATGATTCTTCAGGGACATTTACATAAAGAGTTCCACCTGAAAAAACAGCATGATTACACCGGGAATCAGGATCCGGTAAACTCTTAATCTGTGTCCAGTTACCAAAATATGCAAGTCCCTGGTTTGTCTGATCTGCATACCATGTCCCGAAAGCAGTCACAGCATAAAACATATTATTCCCAAAAGCTATGTCGAAAACTTCGTTATTGTCAGGGCCCGGACCTGGTTTCCAGGTATCATAGATTTCCATTTTAACAACATCAACAACAACAATACCAAAGCCAGTAGCCAGGTATGCATATTTTCCAAGGGTTCTTATTCTGTTTATTCTTTTATTCCCCGGTATGTATTTGTTCATGATATCAGGGATGTTATGAACAGTGTTCTTCAGAACGAGATCCAGATTTGTGCTTTTGTAAGCAATTACCAGAATATTGTTTTCATCTGACCATCCAATAGAACTAATCCCGGTTTCTGAAAGACCGCTGACAGGTGACAACTTTTTGAGTTCACTGTACTCTTTATTATAAACAAGAACAGAAGAACCTGTTGATACATAAATTTCATCAGAGCCTGCAGCAATACTTTTAGCTGTATTATAGTTCAAATGATCCGTCCAGGAACCCACCGGTTGCTGACCTGGGAGAGAGTCAGAAAAGATAATTACAGCTGTTATGAGCAACAGTTTTTTCATCATCTAATTGATGGTCTGATTTGAATCCCTGCCCCCTGGCATTTGATTGTCAAGCAAGAACAATTTCAGTTTTTCAAATGCCCTTGCGCGATGAGATATGCTGTTTTTTTCTTTCAGATCCATTTCAGCAAATGTCAGACTTTTTCGTTCAGGAATAAAAACAGGGTCATATCCGAATCCCTGCCTGCCTCTTTTTTCTTTTGTTATAATGCCATTTACTATACCTTCGAAAATATATTCGTTCCTGTTATAGATAAGCGCAATAACAGTTCTGAACCTGGCATTCCTGTTGGTTTCATTTTCAAGAAGAGATAGTAATTTTAAAATATTTGCATCCGAATCTTTGCTCTCTCCTGCGAACCTGGCAGAATGAACACCTGGCATTCCATTCAGTACTTCAACTTCAAGTCCTGTATCATCAGCAAATACATTCATTCCGGTGGCTTTGAAAATATGACGGGCTTTGTAAAGCGCATTTCCTTCGAGGGTCATTTCATTTTCCGGGATATCCGCGGTCATATTTATATCCTGCAGGCTTAAAAGGGTAAAGGTATTTCCGAGGACGCTATTAATTTCCCGTATTTTATTCAGGTTATTTGAAGCAAAGATAATCTCCATAAATCTGTAAGTTTCTGTGGCGAAATTAATAAAAGTGGTGAAAGTTCTGACATGCCACAATGGCGTCTGAAGTTTGGCGTTAATAAAGTTTATTGATACTTTTGGTAATATATCGGTAAATTCTAAGTACATGCTGTTAATCAGGAAGTTCGGTTTTTCATTTTTGATAATTATCTTTTCATCTATACTTTCTTTACCATCATGTGGCCGGACTTCTGCTGATGGTGGTACAGCACCTGGGATTATTGTGATTACAGCAGGAGTAGTACTGTTTTTAGTGATGCAGTACGCTATTTATAAATTCCTGGAATTGAGGTTTAAAAAAAAGCAGAAAGTGCTGGAAGAGCTTCTGAACAAGAGAAACGATGACCTGATTAAGGTTAATGAAAAAACTGAAGCGCTCCTTGCAAATGTTCTTCCCAAAGGTACTGCTGATGAGATAATGTCGAAGGGGAAGGCTACAAAGACCAAATATAATTTTGTTACTGTGTTATTTTCAGATATCCAGGGGTTTACGCAAATTGCAGAGGAGATGAACCCGGAAGTGCTTATTGATGAGCTTGACAAATTTTTTTTCCACTTCGACTCAGTTGTTGAGAAATACAGGATAGAAAAAATAAAAACAATAGGTGATGCATATATGTGTGCTGGAGGAATTCCCGAAAGAAACAGGACGAATCCTGTTGAGGTAATAATGGCGGCACTTGAAATGCAGCAATACATGAATAAGCTAAAAGAATCTTCCCTTCTCAAGGGAATGAAGTATTGGGATATCCGGATAGGAATTCATACGGGAACCGTAATTGCAGGAGTCGTCGGCCATAAGAAACTGTCGTACGATATATGGGGCGATACCGTCAACACTGCAAGCAGGATGGAATCATCAGGCGAGGGAGGGAAAATAAATATATCGGGCACTACTTACGAATTTGTCAAGGATTTTTTCATTTGTGAGCATCGAGGTAAAATGCCTGTAAAATATAAAGGTGAGCTTGACATGTATTTTGTCAAGGGAATAATCCCTGAGCTGAGCGATGAACAGGGTTTGCCAAATAGTAAATTTAGGTTCAGGATTCAGCTAATAAAGCTCCAGGATGTGGAAGGAACAATAAACAAGCTTTTTGTTGACGAAGCGCCTCCCGACCTCTATTTTCATAATGCTCAGTTAGCCATGAGCATAACCGGTCAGGTTGAATTGATAGCCACATCTGAAAGAATTCAGGAGGAAGAATATATAAACCTGAAACTGGCATCAATATTCCTGATAACAGGATTTATATCCGATTATAATAATCCGGTTGAAGGAGCTCTTAATTTAATGGGGGAAGTTCTTCCGCGTTTCGGTTTTGATGAAAGTTATATCATTTCCGCCAGGCGTATTATCTCCAACTCATTTGATGAAAAATACGAAACCCCGGCTGATAAAATACTTCATGATGCAAAATATGATTATCTGGGTCGTATCGACTATATCAAGCTCACTGACAAACTTTTAAAAGAAAGGAGTGAACATGGGATTGTAACCGGCATTGACAATTGGATCGATAGCCAGAAAAAGCTTCTTTTAGCTCATGATTTCCTGACCAATACGGGGAAGTTACTTAGGAGTGTTACCATTGAAGAACAGATTGCAGCGCTTCAAACCTTGTACAAATAGCTATTTTCAGCAGAAAAATCTGTGGAAGATTAGTTTTAAAAATGTACTTTTACCGCGTGTTTTTAATTTAAACTAACATGGAGAACCTTGATTGGAAGAATTTGCCTTTCGGTTATATTAAAACTGATTATAATATCCGTTGTTTTTACAAAGATGGCAAATGGGGCGACCTTGAGGTATCAACTTCTGAATATATTGATATTCACATAGCTGCTACGGGGCTGCATTATGGACAGGAAGCATTTGAAGGCCTTAAAGCTTACATGGGTAAGGATGGCAAAGTCAGGTTATTCCGCTGGGAAGAAAATGCAAGGAGGCTTATCTCTTCAGCTGATGGTATCAAAATGGCAGAATTTCCCTTTGAAAAATTCAAAGAAGCGATTTTCAGGGTTGTTCAGCTTAATAAGAGATTCATTCCACCTTATGGATCGGGTGCTACACTTTATATCAGGCCTCTTCTGTACGGAAGCGGGGCTGAAGTCGGAGTAAAACCTGCTTCAGAATACACATTTATTGTATTTGTTACACCGGTAGGTCCCTATTTCAAGGGAGGGATTAGACCTGTAAATATGTTGATATGCAGAGATTCTGACAGAGCTGCCCCAAAGGGTACAGGAATTTTCAAGGTNGGTGGCAACTATGCTGCAAGTCTCAGGGCTGGCGTAGCCGCAAAGAACGCGGGATTTGCTAGCGCAATATTCCTTGACGCAAAAGAGAAAAAATACATAGATGAATGCGGTCCTGCAAATTTCTTCGGTATAAGAAACAATACTTACATTACTCCGAAATCCGAATCGATTCTGAATTCGATTACCAATATGAGTCTGATTGAAGTTGCAGGTAGCCTTGGAATAAAAGCAGAACGCAGGCAGGTTCCTGTTGAAGAATTATCGGAATTTACAGAAGCCGGAGCATGCGGAACCGCAGCAGTAATAAGTCCAATCGGTAAGATTGTCGATCCTGATAAGAACACCATTTATGAGTATTGTAAGGATGGGAATCCAGGACCGGTAACAATGAAACTTTATAATAAGCTTGTCTCCATTCAATATGGGGATGTTCCTGATGAATTCGGGTGGATATCTTTTGCTGAATGAAGTACATGGAGATCAAAAAGACGGCGGGGCGAATCTAAAATAGTTTTTGTGAAGAAAAAGAATGGATTTTCGAAAGCCAGGCTCAGGGGGTCATACCTGACACTTGTTATCAGTGTCTCACTCGTTCTCTTTCTGCTTGGTATTCTGGGGCTTGTCATCATAAATGCAAAAGGATTGTCGGATTATTTAAGGGAAAGTCTTTCATTTTCAGTGATGCTTGATGACGATGCCAGAGAGGCAGATATCCATATGTTACAGAAAGACCTTGATGCCAAACCGTTCGTGAAATCAACAGAGTATGTTTCAAAGGATGAAGCAGCAGTAAAAATGAAAGAAGACCTGGGAGAGGATTTTATAAGCTTCCTGGGGGATAATCCGCTCCCTCCATCCATAGATGTTTACCTTTATGCCAGTTATACAAACCCTGACAGCGTAGCAAAAATGGAAAAATATGTCATGGAATATCCTTTTGTAAAGGAGGTCCTTGTACCAGAATCATTACTGTTTCTGATAAACGAAAACGTGCGTAAAGTGAGCCTTTCACTGCTGATAATCAGTTCATTTCTTTTATTGATTGCAGTTACAATAATAAATAATACAATAAGACTTGCGATTTATTCAAAAAGATTCCTGATACGCACAATGCAGCTGGTAGGGGCCACCAGGTCATTTATCAGGAAGCCATTTCTGATCAGAAGCATTTACCACGGAGTTATCGCAGCTCTCATTGCAATGCTGCTGCTTATGGGACTTCTATATCTCGTTGAAAAGGAGTTTCTTATGTTATATTCTTTTAGGAGCACAAACCTACTGGTAATTCTTGGAACTCTTTTGATCATTTTAGGTATATTGATAAATCTTGTTTCAACATTTTTCTCAGTTAACCGTTACCTGGTTATTTCGGAGGATAAACTATATAATTGAATCATGGCAACTAAAAATGATAATAAGGAAAAACTGAATTTTGCTCTTGGCCGTGAAAACTACAAACTGCTGGCAATCGGCTTTGCCATAATTGTTGTCGGATTTCTGCTGATGATTGGCGGTAAATCTGATGACCCCAATGTGTTTAGCGATAAAATATTCAGTTTCAGAAGAATAACACTTGCCCCGATAGTTGTCCTGGCAGGATTTATTTTTGAAATCTGGGCAATTATGAAAAAGCCAAAAGATTCAGACAAATAAGGTTTAATTGATCCCTGATGAATTTATTAGAAGCAATTGTCCTTGGTCTGATTCAAGGACTGACAGAATTTTTGCCTGTAAGCAGTTCAGGACATCTTG
>WSSedA1B3DRAFT_1000179_pt1 | contig 17976 bp, 18 predicted proteins | sample WetSurSiteA1Bulk_FD_9468 | JGI IMG/M metagenome (IMG submission 9468)
GTTGGGCGGCTGCTTTCTCTTATCATTATTTGCCAACTTTCTTTGGCTTCGGTGCGTTCAAAATACATAGCCTACACCCTCTGTCAATGCGTAACTTCTATATAAAAACAGAACTGACAGGATAGTTAGATTCTATTTTTTTGAAAATGATGTTTCTATTGATGATTTTATTGTAACGGTTGGCGTTAGTATTGGTCAGGATGATGCGGGTAATCTTTTTTATATTGCGTCACATAGCAATATGGATGCGTGGCAAAAAAGAAAAAAGGCTGATTTGAGCCTACCCTAGGAAAAGCCTTGGAACTCAATACAGCCTCCGAAGAACCAGACAAGCCAGTTCTTGGTTCGACTATAGACTTTGATAATGAAGATGTCAATGCAGTTTTGGATGATTCAAAAAGCAATGCTGACAACAGTGTTTTTAATATCTTTATCCTAAAGATCATAAATAAAAACGACAGTTGTTATTCTGAATTAGAGGATTTAAACCCCGATTCTCAGATGATTCTAGTATAACGCAAGCAATAAAAGATAAACACTCAATAAACACGCGATTAAATACACAATGTCAAAACTCACTAAAACCCAATGGCAAAAAGCACGCGCTACATGGGAATGGTCAGCACAAGACGGTTTTCAATGGTTAGCCACTGAATTAGGCGTAAGCCGCCCCGCCGTTGCTCAACGGGCAAAAACAGAACATTGGACTAAAAAATACGCGCCAAAAGTGACGCAAACGGATGATAAAAGTTACGCTAACAGCGCGTTAATTGATGCACATCAATATGTTAGTCAACGCGAACTGACCACCAAAACCACTAAGTGGCATGATGCTTTACCGATGATTGCCTATCAACTTTGTTTATTAGGCTTTACCAATAAACAGCTTGCCGAATCGTTAGATGTTTCGGTGACTACGCTGAAAACGTGGCGTAACAAATACCCCGACTTTGATAGTCAGATTAAACGCGGCAAATTATTGATTGATGCGAATGTTGCCGCATCACTTCATAAGACAGCAATGGGATCGAATTCATTCATTGAAACACAAGAAATACTTCTAAAAGACGGTAGTAAAACCATCTTAAAAACGATTAGGTCAATTCCACCTAATTTTAATGCTCAACGCTTATGGCTAAGGAATAGACAGCCTGAACGATGGGGAAGGTAGTTAAATCGTTGGTTCAATTTGTCATCAAAGTAAAACTTTCACCTTTACTAATCTTTTCGGCTATTTCACGACCACGCGCCAACGCCGCCAATGCTAACTTGTAGGCTTGTGTTCGTTTTCGCTGATTTGTTGAACAAAACGCGCCGCGTCTTGACCGCTCAATTCGACACGCCCAAATGTGCTTGATTTGATTGCCATGATAGTTTTCCTCTCAAAAGTTCGCAGTATTGTACTGCTAAAAATCGGCAATGGTTGCGGTGTTTTGTTGTGGGTTTTTGTGGTGTTTTATTTTAAACTGTAGCAAAAACAGAAAAATGTTTTATTGTTTTTACAATTGATTGATTTTATTAAGCCGATGAACGGAATCGAACCGTTGACCCACACATTACGAATGTGTTGCTCTACCGACTGAGCTACACCGGCAACGACTGCATTGTACACAAAAAGCAGTCGGTTTTAAATAACCGCATCGGTAGTGGGATTTGGCTATAATGCACGGCATATTTCTGTAACAAACTGACGGAAGAAGCTTATGACATTTATAACTAATGTAATTAACAAAACACCACGCTATGTTAAATCCCAATTAGCGCGTATTCAATCCACTGAACACTATCAGACGCTGATAGAAATGCCGCCATTGAAACGCTGGGCAATTGTAGCAGGCTTATTTTTAGCCTCTCAGATAGTGGTTTTTGGCAGTTTGTATTTAATTTTTGGCAAGATTGTTGTCATTGGTTTTTTTGCCAGTATTTTGGCTGGTTTGGCAACAGGTGTTGGTGCATTACCTGCGTTATTCTTTAAGGATATTTCCAATAATTTATTTAACAGTATGTTGGGTGCGGCTGCAGGTGTGATGCTGGCAGCGACGGCGTTTTCTTTGTTGGTGCCAGGTATCGAATTTGGTAATGTTATCTGGCCAGGCAGAGGTATTTATGTAGTCTCTTTTGGTATGTTGATTGGCGCGGCGTTTTTGCATTATGCCGATAAGCAATTGCCTCATGTACATTTTGATTCAATTTCTGATACGCAATTGAATTCGCTGAAAAAAATCTGGCTGTTCATTATTGCCATCACGATTCACAATTTCCCTGAAGGGATGTCAGTAGGGGTGAGTTTTGGCTCTGGCGAAATGAAAAATGGTGTGGTGTTGGCAATCGCGATTGGCTTACAAAATATTCCTGAAGGCTTGGCGGTGGCGTTGCCGTTGATAGGTTTAGGTTATAACAAATGGCGCGCGGTCGGCATTGCGACGTTAACAGGTTTAGTTGAGCCAGTCGGCGGCTTGTTAGGTATTACCATGGTGACAGTGTTTAAGCCTATTTTGCCAATTGCAATGGGTTTTGCGGCTGGGGCTATGTTGTTTGTTATCAGTGAAGAAATTATTCCCGAAACCCATTCCAATGGACGTTCGCGTTATGCGACATTTGCGTTGATGATGGGCTTTATTATTATGATGGTACTAGACAATATGCTGGGTTAATAATCAATATGGATAATTTACATGATTTATTTTCGCTCGATAGTTTGCAAACGGTGTGGTCATCTTTGAATGCTAGCAGTATCGCTGAGCTATCGGCAACAACGATTACCAGTTATGTGTTAATTGTTGCCGCTGAAATGGGTGATAAAAGCCAGTTGGTTTGCATGACTTTAGCCGCTAGACACAGGGCGATGCCTGTTATTTTGGGTGCAATTACGGCATTTGCCTTGTTAAATACCTTGGCAACAGTGTTTGGTGTAGCGATTGCTAATTGGTTGCCAGAATATGTGATTGCGGCAACAGTGGCAGTGTTGTTTACCGTATTTGGTATTCATGCGTTGCGTGTGAAAGAGCCTGATGGCGACGATGAAGAAGTACAAGAGAAAAGTGGGCATGGTATTTTTTTTACCACTTTTTTATTGATTACTGTGGCTGAATTTGGCGATAAAACCCAATTAGCAGTGGTTGCTTTAAGCAGTACCGCCGCACCTATTGCGGTATGGTTAGGTTCAACAGCGGCATTGCTGTCAACATCTGTGGTAGGTGTATTAGCAGGGCGAACGATTTTGCAAAAAATACCACTGCCTTTGTTACATAAAATCAGCGGCAGTATTTTTTTGGCATTAGCAGCGATCGCGGCTTATCGGGCTTATGTGAGTTATCTGCCGTAATTATTTAGTCCAAAGACAGTTGCCGCTAGCTTTTTCAATGGCAGCTAGTCGCTGTTGATGCTGTTGTAAGTCTTCATCATTACAGGAGATTATTTTCAGCGCAGGACGGTCAACCAATAAACGTTTAACTTCTTTATGAGTCGTGGCGTTTTCTACTTCAGACGGATTATCAAGCAAGGAAAATTGTCCGCCTGTCATTAGTAAAAATACATCGGCGAGAATTTCCGCATCTAATAACGCGCCGTGTAAATCTCGATGACTGTTATCAATCCCATAGCGTTTGCATAGCGCGTCTAAGCTATTGCGTTGTCCTGCGTGTTTTTTTCGAGCAAAGGCAAGCGTATCAAACACGGTGCTGTAATCTTTGACTACCCCTAAAGAAAGTTTGTCAAATTCATGATTGATAAAGCCGACATCAAACGGTGCGTTATGAATCACTAACTCTGCGCCACGAATAAACTCAATAAATTCATCCGCAATTTGGGTAAACGCGGGCTTGTCTTGCAAAAATTCGTTGGTGATACCATGAACGGCAATCGCACCTTCATCAATGGCACGATTTGGATTAATGTACACATGAAAGTGATTACCCGTTAATCGCCGCTTAACCAATTCCACACAACCAATTTCAATAATTCGATGTCCGTCTTGAGGACTTAAGCCTGTCGTTTCGGTATCAAGAACGATGATGCGTTTGTTGCTTGCTCGTGTAGTCATGTTGTTCAGCCAGTGTTTAAAATTGTGTGTTACGCTTAGCCATTAAAACGGTCATAAAAAGGGTACTCTAATGGACGCATTGAATCAAATATCAACCACCTTGGCATTGACGATGGGCTTGGCGTGGGCGAGTGGCATTAATCTTTACGCAACCTTATTGACGCTAGGATTATTGGCTAACACAGGCAATATTGTGTTGCCGCCAGATTTACAAATTGTCGCTAATCCGCTGGTTATCATGGCAGCAGGTCTTATGTATTGTGTGGAGTTTTTTGCTGATAAAGTCCCAGGAGTTGATACGGGGTGGGATACCATTCATACCTTTATTCGTATTCCAGCAGGTGCAATGTTAGCCGCTGGGGCAGTGGGTACGCTAGACCCTTCTGTTGAGTTAGCAGCGGCGATTATGGGTGGTACGATGGCAGCAGGCACTCATGTGACTAAAGCGGGGACGAGGGTATTGATTAATACCTCACCTGAACCATTTACCAATTGGTTTGCATCAATTACTGAGGATGTAGCTGTGATTACAGGTGTATGGGCGTGTATTAACCATCCGATTGGGTTTTTGGTCGCGTTAGCCGTTTTTATCGTGCTAATGATTTTGTTATTGCCCAAAATATGGGTAGGAATAAAAAAGGTTTTCGGCTTTATTATCAATCTATTTAGACCCGCACCGCCACCCGCTAGTAGCAATCCGCCACAATAAATTGATATTCACTATTGACTATCGTTAAATAATCGAGTTTAATGTCGCTCTTTTGTAGCTGTATGCCTAGGTAGCTCAGTCGGTAGAGCAGAGGACTGAAAATCCTCGTGTCGACGGTTCGATTCCGCCCCTAGGCACCACTATAAAAAATCAGCAAATACAGATTTGCACCTTATTTCGCCTAGGTAGCTCAGTCGGTAGAGCAGAGGACTGAAAATCCTCGTGTCGACGGTTCGATTCCGCCCCTAGGCACCATGAATTCTAAAAGCTCCATTTGTTAATGGGGCTTTTTTTATGTCTGTCGTTTTTGCAGCAAAGAACCATATAGACAAAACTATTTTCGTATCCCCAAAATCGGTACATTCGTTTTAAATACTGCCCAAATAGGCTTACCGACTGTCAACTCTAAATAGTCTAAACTTTGAGATGTAATCGTAGCGATCAGCGTTTCTCCACTCGGCAACAACAAAATAACTTCTGAATTGATTATGTCTTTTTGAATGCGCAGTACCTTACCTGCCAAACAATTGCGAGCAGAAAATTGATGAGAACTCGCATCGACGACTAATGTTATATCCGCACTGTTAATTAACAGCACTGCGTCTATGTCAATTTTCAATGCAAGTTCCGTTAATGAGGTTAGATCAGAGGTAGTCACAATCTGTACACCGCCTTTCAATTGCACAATGATTTCTGCATTGACCGCTCCTATGTGAACTTCAATCACTCGACCAAACAATTGATTACGAACACTGGTTTTAATCACTAACCGCTGTAGTAGTAATACTGCTGCTGGATTATCAGCAAGACTGCGATTTAATTGTGCTAAAAACTGTTGATGCTGCTGTTCTAAATGGGTAAATAGCGTGAGCAAGGCATCTCCCGATTCTGTCAAATAACTCCCCCCCCCTTTATTCCCTCCTGTCGCTGTCGCAACCAACAGGTGTGGCGCACTATTATTAGCTCTTTCCAAAATTTGCCAAGCTCCTTTATAACTTAAGCCTAGTTGTTTGGCAGCTTGATTAAGTGAACCCGTTTGCTTGATTGCTTTTAGTAGCCCAATAATACGGCTATCCAATGCACTCACTAACCGTAATTCACCTTCTACCCACGTTGGAGCAAGATTACTATTTTGTTTTTCTATCATCTTTATATACGCAATAGTTTGTTTCTTATTTCGTTATTTACTTTTATACATAACGAATTATAATCACTAAAAATCATTATAAATTTTTGGATATTTATGATCTTAAAAAACCGTTATCCTAGCACTCCCAGCCTTAATAAAATAATCGTTTTAGCGATTGCGACAGGTTCTTTTACCAGTTTTGCTGATGCTACAGAAGAAAAGAAAACCTACACCAAACCTCCGTTTGCCGCATTTTCCAGTCAAATGAATGATGCGTTATTAGGTTCGAGTAAATACGAAAAACCTATTTGGAATTTACATGACGCATTGAAGTTACCTGAATGGCTATCTATGTCATTAGAACAACGTACGCGTTATGAAGTATTGGACGGTCAATATAAAGCAGGTGCTAAAGGTGGCGATCAACAAATTCCATTGCAAACCGATGTATTCATGGAAGCCCATTTAGGTGATTTTCGCATTGGCGGTGAATTTATGGATGCCAGACAATTTGGTGCAGACTCTGGTTCTGGCGTGAATAACACCCATGTTGATAGTATTGATCTAATCCAAGGCTATCTGGCTTGGGCAGATCAGAACACACTTTACAGTGGTTTAGGCACAGAAATTATTGCTGGGCGGCAATCGTTAAATTTTGGTAGTCGTCGTCTGGTCGCCAGAAACGTATTTCGCAATACCATTAATAGCTTTGATGGCTTGCGTTTAAGAGTGCTGGATTATGATCACTGGCAGTTCAATGCGTTTGTGACTATGCCTGTCAATCGCTATCCAACCTCTAGTGCTGACATTCTGGATGACCAATCGCAATTTGACCGTGCACAAGGGCATACTTGGTTTTCGGGTGGTTTTTTGGAGATGTATAACATAGGCTGGGGTATCAACAGCGAAGTCTATTTATATCATCTCGATGAAGGTGATACGCGTAAAAATCCGACCACTAATCGCCGTTATTTTACTCCAGGGATGCGTTTTTATATCAAACCTGCCAAAGCAGCATTTGACTTTTCATGGGAAGGTATTGGTCAATTCGGTACGGTTCGGGCTAATACTAATTCTAGTAACGGCAGAAATTTGTCGCATACCGCTTGGTATCAACATTTGGATATTGGTTACACCTTTGATGTGTTGTGGCAACCGCGTTTTGCCTTTGAATACGATTATGCCAGCGGCGACAAAAATCCTAATGATGGTAAAGATGAACGCTTTGATACTTTGTATGGCGCACGTCGTTTTGATTATGGTCCTACAGGCATTTATGGGGCATTTTCGCGTACCAATTTGAACACACCAGGTTATCGGCTTGGTTTTTCACCACTGCCCGATGTACAGACAACGCTTGCGCATCGGTTTTTTTGGTTAGCACAAAGCAGAGATAGTTGGGGTAGTTCTGGTCTACAGGATAAAACAGGACGCAGCGGCGATTTTATTGGTCAACAATTGGAAATAACCACCCGTTGGGATGTGAACAGCAGTTTAAATCTTGAAACAGGTTGGACGCATTTATTTAAAGGCGAGTTTGCGAAACACGCACCTAATGCACCCAATCCTCAAGACGTTAATTATTTCTATGTGCAAAGCCAGTTCCGTTTTTAGTTTTTAACCATAAAGAAACCTGCAAGGTTTTAAAACCTCGCAGGTTTGAGTTTCACTCGTTCGCCAACTTAGGAGTTACCATGTTTTTTAATAAATTGATTCGTGTACTGACGATTATCGGTTTAATGACCGTCAGTATGAGCAGCCACGCTGAAGCAACAATCGTTGCGGTAGCGGCTAATTTCACTAAACCAATGACTGAAATTGCCGAATTGTTTGAAAAAACGACTGGGCATAGTGCCAAATTATCGTTTGGTGCATCTGGCAAATTCGTTGCGCAAATAGAAAACGCCGCGCCGTTTGAAGTGTTTTTAGCGGCTGATGATAAAAATACTGCCAAATTAGAACAAAGTGGGCTGGCAGTTGCGAATAGTCATTTTACTTATGCGATTGGAAAATTAGTGTTGTGGTCGGCAACCGCTAACTTGGTTGACGATCAAGGCGAAATTCTAAATAAAGGTGGTTTTAAACATATTGCACTCGCTGACCCAAAACTTGCACCTTATGGCGCAGCAGCGATAGAAGTATTAAAAAATAAGAACCTATTGAGTAAATTGCAACCCTTGTTTGTGCAAGGTGAGAATATTGCTCAGACTTATCAATTTGTCAGTACGGGTAATGCTGAATTAGGTTTTGTCGCACTTTCGCAAGTCATGGAAAACGGTAAAGTTATCAGCGGTTCGGCTTGGCAAATTCCAGAAAATCTTTATACACCCATTCGTCAAGATGTGGTGTTATTGAAAAAAGGCGAAGAAAATCCTGCCGCACCCGCATTAATAGCGTTTTTAAAATCACCTGAAGCCCAAGCAATTATCAGTAAATACGGTTATGGATTACCTAATTGAATGTATATGGCTACGGTGATTTATGTTAAGTGCCGATGACATTAATGCTATCTGGTTGACACTTAAAGTCGCCAGCCTTGCGACATTTATTTTGTTGTTGATAGGAACACCGATAGCTTGGTGGTTAGTCCGTTCTCAATTTCGAGGTAAAAGTATTTGTAATGCTTTAGTCGCATTACCGATAGTTTTGCCGCCATCAGTATTAGGTTTTTATTTACTGATATTGATGGGACCTAGCGGCTTAGTCGGTCGATTAACCACTGATTTAGGGTTAGGTGTTCTGCCTTTTACCTTTGCAGGTTTAGTGGTTGCTTCGGTGTTTTATTCTTTACCGTTTGTCGTGCAACCACTACAAACGGCATTTACGGCAATTGGTGATGCACCGTTAGAAGCTGCTGCGACTTTACGCGCTAATCCATTAGATACTTTTTTCACAGTGGTGATACCGTTATCTCGCTCTGGATTCTTAACCGCTAGTATTTTGGGTTTTACCCATACCGTTGGTGAATTTGGTGTGGTGCTAATGGTCGGCGGTAACATACCCGAAAGAACCCGCGTGGTATCCGTACAAATCTACAATCATGTGGAAGCAATGGAATACAGCCAAGCGCATGGCTTGGCTGGCATATTGCTAGTATTTTCATTTTTGGTGTTATTGCTGTTGTACAGCACGCTAAAAACTAATCCCGTTTCACCGCTAAAATGACCGATTCAATTATTGCCAGCTTTAAACTTGATTATGGGGCGTTCTCATTAGACGTAGATTTACGTTTGCCCAGTTTAGGCATTACCGTATTATTTGGGCATTCTGGGTCGGGTAAAACCACTTTATTACGCTGTATCGCTGGCTTACAACACGCACCACAGGGATTTTTAGCGATTAATGGCAAAACGTGGCAAGACAGTGAACACAACTTATTTTTGCCGACACATAAACGGTCTTTGGGTTATGTGTTTCAAGAAGCCAATCTGTTTGCCCATTTAACCGTATTGGGCAATTTATGTTATGGCTTGAAACGCATAAAACAGAACTCAAACAGCGAAAATTTTAAACAAATCGTTGAATTATTGGGCATAGAACATTTAATGCAACGATTGCCCGAACATTTATCTGGGGGTGAACGTCAACGCGTCGCTATTGCTAGAGCTTTAGTATTAAATCCAGATTTATTGTTGATGGATGAACCCTTGGCTTCATTAGATTCCAAGCGCAAACAAGAAATTTTGCCGTTTTTAATGCGCTTACATACTGAATTAAAAATCCCTGTGTTTTATGTCACGCACTCTCAACAAGAAGTCGCGCAACTGGCTGATTATTTAGTTTTACTCGCCGATGGCAAAGTACAGGCTGCTGGTTTATTATCAGAAACTTTAAGCCGTTTAGATTTGTCTCAAGCTCAAGATAGGGAAGCCGCTAGTGTTTGGCAAGTCAGTATTGTTGAACATGAAACCGCTTATCATCTGACGTGTGTTGCCGTAGGTACAGACGTTGCAATGCAACGTCTCTACTTGCCTGCTATTGATGCACCATTAGATACAACATTACGCATACAGATTTATGCCCGTGATGTTAGCATCACACTGGAAGTCCCTAAGGCAACTAGCATTCTGAATATCCTACCCGCAACTATCACCGATCTTATCGATGATAGCGAAGGCGGTCAGAGTATCGTGCGTTTACAAGTGGGTAGCCAACCACTATTAGCGCGTATCACCCGCAAATCAGCTCAATTGCTGAGTTTGCAAACTGGCATGAAAGTCTATGTACAAATTAAAAGTACATCGATATTAAATTAATAGGAGATTTATCATGAAAGCAAGTGCTCGTAATCAATTCACTGGCACAGTCAGTGAAGTCGTCATCGGCGCAGTGAACGCCGAAGTCCATATTAGTTTGAAAGGCGGTGAAACGATTGTTGCATCTATTACCAAAGAATCCGTTGAAGCCTTGGCAATTAAAGAAGGTATTGAGGTCATTGCCTTGGTCAAAGCCCCACAAATTATTCTCGTAACTGATTTTGGCGGTTATAAACTATCCGCGCGTAACCAGCTAAAAGGCACTGTCACTCAAGTTAAACTCGGCGTGGTCAACGCCGAAGTTGATATTGACACAGCAAGTGGCAACAAAATTGCCGTTACTGTGACTAACGAGAGTGTTGAAAACTTGGGTCTTAGCAAAGGACAATCTGTTACGGCAATTTTTAAAGCAAATACTGTAATTTTGGCTGTTGCTGGTTAATTTTGCTTGAACCCATTTTTTTCTCTAGTCCTCTACTCTTGAAACCCTCATTGAATTTACGTTAGCACGATGAGCTACCTTTACTCTCAATGAGATTTAAGTTGAACTGAGGTTAATTAACGATAGATAAATTTGAACTTGCTGAATCCACTATCCTAGTTTAGGTATAATAGCTAAAGTAAAGCTTGAAAATAGAGCAGCGTGAGGCTATGGCAGACAAGAAAAGAAAGCTCAGTTCCCGATACAATAAAACGAGAAAAATACTAAAAAAACGATCTTCGCATTGGTTTAGAAACAGTTTCTTACTGTTACTGGCTGGCTGTATGGTTGTATTATTCAGTTATCTAAAATATTTGGATTATAACCTTCGTGAACAATTTGAAGGTAAGCGTTGGGCAATTCCTGCCAGAGTGTACGCCACGCCAATGGAGCTTTATGCGGGACATAATCTCAGTGCTGAAAAATTTGAAGAGCTACTGGGAATGCTGCATTACCGCAAGGATGCACGGCTGTCTGCTGATGGCACTTATATCAGACAAGGTTCAGATTTTAATGTAAAAACCAGAAAGTTCACTTTTCCAGAACAACAGCAACCTAGTCTATTAATGCAGGTCTCTTTTGGTAATGCAGGCATTACTGCCATTACGGATGTCAACGAAAATAAAGACATTCCCATTATTCGCATGGACCCCGTGCAGATTGGCAGTTTTTATCCCAAGATAAAAGAAGACCGCATTCTGATTAAATTGGAAGAAGCTCCTGATTATTTGATTAAGGGCTTACTCGCCTCAGAAGATAGGGATTTTTATCATCATTTTGGTGTGTCACCACGCGGCATTATTCGAGCATTATTGGCGAACTATCGTGCAGGTGGTGCAGTACAAGGTGCGAGTACTATTACTCAACAGCTAATCAAAAACTTTTACTTAAGCTCTGAACGCAGTTTGGAACGTAAAGTAAAAGAAGCCCTCATGGCGTTAGTTTTAGAATACCGTTACAGTAAAGATGAAATTCTTGAAGCGTATTTAAATGAAATTTATCTAGGTCAAGATGGCGGTAGCGCAGTACACGGCTTTGGCTTAGCCAGTGAGTTTTATTTTGGTAGCGAGCTAAAAGATTGTTCGTTAGATCAAGTGGCATTATTAGTCGCTATGGTACGCGGTCCTTCTATCTATGACCCAAGACACTTTCCAGATCGTGCTTTGCAACGGCGTAACCTAGTGTTAGAAGAAATGGAAAAAGAAGGCTACATTACTGCTGCGCAAGGCATTGCAGCCAGTGCGAAACCCTTAGGCGTGATTCCTAACGCACATCGCTCCACCAATATTTATCCTGGCTTTCTTGAGTTAGTCAGACGGCAATTAACGCAAGAGTATCACGAAGATGATTTAACCTCGGAAGGGCTAAAAATTTTTACTACCTTGGATACACAAATTCAAGAAACATTGGAAAAAACCGTTACCCAAAAATTAAAGCAACTGGAAAAAACCACTGTTGCTAAAAATCTTGAATCAGCAGTCGTGGTCACGCACCGTGATAGCGGTGAAATTGCCGCGATGACCAGTGGACGGCAAAATTTACCCGCTGGCTTTAATCGCGCACTCGATGCCGTACGTCCAATTGGTTCATTAATCAAACCTGTCGTTTATTTAACTGCCTTAGAGTATCCCGAAAAATACAATATCACTACGCCGATTAGTGACAGAGCCATCGCGGTAGAAAGTAAAGACGGTGGTCCTGATTGGAGTCCTAAAAACTACGACCATAAAGAACACGGTACTGTCCCGCTACATAAAGCCTTAGCAAAATCGTACAATTTGGCGGCGGTGCGGGTCGGTATGGATATTGGCGTGGCAAGAACCGTTAAAACTCTGCGCAGTATGGGAGTCACACGAGATATTGATTTGTTCCCCTCGTTGTTACTCGGTGCGGTGTCCTTAACACCTATGGATGTAACGCAAGTCTATCAAACCCTCGCGGGCGATGGTTTTTCAACACCCATCAAAGCCATTAGAGCAGTGCTTTCTGCCAATGGTGAACGCTTACAAAGTTATCCGTTCGTTGTTAAACAGGTGGTAGACCCTGCCGCCACATTTATTACTAACACCATTTTGCAAGAAGTCATGCTTGAAGGAACAGGGCATTCTGCTTATAAAACCTTTCCCAAAGATTATGGTTTAGTGGGCAAAACAGGTACTACCAATGATGCCAAAGATAGCTGGTTTGCAGGCTACACAGGGGATTATTTATCTGTGGTTTGGCTAGGTAGAGATGATAATAAACCCATTGGTTTAACAGGTGGTGAAGGGGCGTTACAAGTTTGGATTTCCTTGATGAAACAAATTTCAACCCAACCTGTGGTATTACTGCCACCTGACAATATCAAAATGGTACGCGTTGATCCTTACAGCGGTTTACTAGCCAATAACGCTTGTGGTGGTGGCAAGCAGTACCCTTACATTGAAGGTTCTGAACCAAAGGTTTATTCATCTTGTGGACAGCCTAAGGAAGAATCAGAAGACAGCGAAGAGGAAACGTTTGCGATTCCTCTCCCTAATTTATTTTCAGAATAACCTAACCTTGAGTATCTTATGAAGAGCATCAAATTATTTGCCACTGTGTTATTAACCTTAGCGTTGCACAACACAGCTTATGCAGAAGAATCGCCTGTTACCCAATTGAAAAATTTTTTAGCTGCCTCAAAATCATTTTCTGCCGATTTTCAGCAAAAAGTTATCAATGAACAAGGTAATCCTGTTCAAACTAGCTACGGACAGTTTTATTTACAACGACCAGGTAAATTTCGCTGGAATTACGCTAAACCCTTTCAACAAGAAATTGTCGCAACCAACGGCAAAGTCTCGTTTTATGATGTGGATTTAGAACAAGTCACAATTAAAAAACTCGATGAGTCAGTCGGTTCAACGCCTGCACTGTTATTAAGCGGTCAAGTGTCATTAGAAGATAACTTTAGCATGGAAGAACAAGGCACAGAAGGCGATATGCAGTGGGTTAAATTAGTGCCTAAAAAACAAGAAAGCAGCTTTAAATACGTCACCATTGGCTTAGAAAAAGGCAAACTAGCAGGCATGGAATTAATGGATAACTTTGGGCAATTAACGCGCATTTATTTTTCTAAAATTCTGCTGAATCCACCCTTAAAATCCACTCTATTTGATTTCACACCACCTAAAGGTGTCGATGTGTTTTCTGAAGAAAAATAGTCGTTTGAATTTATCCATTCATACAAAAATGACAGCAGACGTTGCCATGCAACGTCTCTACGTTTTTTCGTGCTTCTGGTATTTTTAGTGGACAGGCTTTATGCTTAACAAACCCTTAGCCGATAGAATGCGCCCTAGGGTGCTGAATGACTATGTTGGGCAAGCACATATTCTAAAACGAGGCAAACCGCTTTATGAAGCCATTAGCTCAGGGCGTTTGCACTCGATGATTTTTTGGGGACCATCGGGTACAGGAAAAACCACTCTGGCGCGGTTAATTGCCCGACACGCCGACGCGCAGTTTTTACCGCTGTCGGCAGTGTTATCAGGTGTTAAAGATATACGCGCCGCTGTTGAACAAGCGAAAAACCTGCAACAAGACCAAGGTAAAGCCACCGTATTGTTTGTCGATGAGGTGCATCGTTTTAATAAAGCCCAGCAAGATGCGTTTTTACCGCACGTTGAAGACGGCACGGTGTATTTTGTTGGTGCAACCACTGAAAATCCCTCGTTCGCATTGAATAACGCCTTATTGTCACGCGCCCGAGTATATGTCTTAACCGCATTAACTAGCGATGATTTATTGCAAGTGTTAAATAATGCCTTAACTGACCAAACACACGGTTTGGGCAGTTTAGCCATCGTCATGGCAGACGACATCAAACAACAATTTGCCGTAACAGCGGATGGTGATGCTAGAAAACTGCTCAACCTATTGGAACTAGCAGTCGAACTCGCGGCGGCACATAACAGTGTAGTCATTGATGACAATATAAGTCGAGAAGTCTTATCGGGCGGTGTTCGGCGTTTTGATAATCACGGCGAAGAATTTCATAATCAAATTTCCGCGCTGCATAAATCGGTAAGAGGTAGCTCACCTGATGCGTCATTGTATTGGTTATGCCGTATGATAGACGGTGGGTGTGATTTATCGTATCTCGCCCGCCGCATCGTCAGAATGGCTTCGGAAGACATCGGTAATGCCGACCCTAGAGCATTACAACTGGCTATAAATGCGTGGCAAACCCAAGAACGGCTAGGAAGTCCAGAAGGTGAATTAGCCTTAGCGCAAGCTGTGGTTTATTTAGCCTGTGCGCCTAAAAGCAATGCGGTTTATAAGGCTTACAACGCTGCCATGAGTCATGTCAAACAAACAGGTAGCCTTGCTGTGCCTGTTCATTTACGCAATGCCCCGACCGCGCTGATGAAATCGTTAGATTATGGCAAAACCTACCGCTATCCACACGATGAACCAGAAGCCTATGCCGCTGGGGAAAATTATTTTCCAGACGAACTTATCGGCACACAGTATTACCAGCCCGTAGAGCGTGGTCTGGAAATTAAAATCAAAGAAAAATTAAAACACTTAAAAGCGTTAGACTAAACATCTCGTGCTTCCACTAGGTGAGCCTAAACACTCATTGTATAATCCAACCCACTGTTTTTTACTTAGATAAGGACTGATAAGGTATGACTCTCAAAAAACCAACCATTCGCCAGCGTGGTATTTATTTACTACCGAATTTATTCACCACAGGCGCGTTATTTGCGGGGTTTTATGCGATTACGTCTGCGATGGGTGGGCGTTATGAAACAGCGGTCATTTCCATTTTTGTTGCCATGATTTTAGATGGTTTAGATGGTCGTGTCGCTCGTTTAACCAATACCCAAAGTGAATTCGGCGCACAATATGACAGCTTATCGGATATGCTGTCTTTCGGTGTCGCACCTGCATTAGTGATGTATCTATTTGCCTTTTCTAGCCTAGGTAAAGTCGGTTTATTCGCCGCGTTTGTCCATACTGCTGGCGGGGCATTACGTTTGGCACGTTTTAATACCCAGCTTGCTACCGCTGATAAACGTTATTTTCAAGGTTTACCCAGTCCTGCCGCCGCTGCTATTCCAGCGGGTTTTATCTGGGTCTGTATCGAATATGGCTATGATATGGCAGTATTTAAATACGTCGCTTTATTACTTATTACCTGTTCAGGCTTATTAATGGTCAGTAACTTTCGTTATTCCAGTTTTAAAGAAATCGACTTCAAAGGCAAAGTACCGTTTTTTGTTGCAATCGCGGTAATGTTAGGTATTGCTTTCGTGATGGCACAACCGCAAACCATGTTATTTCTGTTATTTTTAGGGTATGCCATCTCAGGTCCTGTGGTTACCTTAATTATGCGTAGGCGTAAATGGCAAGGTCGTAAAGCATAAAAATCTGCTTGAGGGTGCATAATCATTCGAGTATAGTCAACACATGACCTATTCAAATCAAACCTGCATATCAAATACAGTTTCCGCGCTTATCTTAGCCGTAGTAGTTTTGTGCGCAGGATTGCATCTCTCTTTAAGATTAAGACTCCTGCCCTAGCGGGCATAATTCTTTATATCTACTCGATTTACACCCCTTTTTTTTATGCTTATCAACCTAGCTGTTGATAACTCTCCATGAACGGAGCATTTTATGAAAGACCAATTAATTATATTTGATACTACCTTGCGCGATGGTGAGCAAAGCCCTGGTGCGTCCATGACTCGCGATGAAAAAGTGCGTATCGCTAGAGCTTTAGAAAGGCTAAAAGTCAATGTCATCGAAGCGGGCTTTCCTGCTGCCAGTGTTGGGGATTTTGAAGCCGTGCAGGCGGTGGCTAACATCATCAAAGACAGCACTGTGTGTGGCTTAGCGCGGGCGTTAGATAAAGACATCGACCGCGCAGGTGAAGCATTAAGAGGTGCGCAACAGTCACGCATTCATACCTTCATTGCAACCTCGCCGATACACATGCAAATGAAGTTGAACATGACACCAGAACAAGTCATTGACCACGCGGTGAAAGCGGTTAAACGCGCTCGGCAATACACCGATGATGTGGAATTTTCACCCGAAGATGCAGGGCGTTCGGAAGAAGACTTTTTGTGTCGGATTTTAGAAGCGGTGATTGATGCAGGTGCGACTACGTTGAATATTCCCGACACCGTAGGTTATAGCATTCCGCAACAATTTGGCGCGACTATCGCTAATTTGATTGCGCGTATTCCCAATTCTGACAAAGCCATTTTTTCCGTGCATTGTCATAATGACTTAGGTTTGGCGGTGGCAAATTCCTTGTCAGCGGTGATGAATGGCGCGAGACAAGTGGAATGTACCATTAACGGTTTGGGTGAACGGGCAGGTAATGCGTCACTTGAAGAAGTGGTGATGGCAGTGAAAACCCGTCAAGACGTATTCACTTGTCAAACCCGTGTGGATACCCGTGAAATTCTGACTTGCTCTAAATTGGTGTCGTCGATTACAGGTTTTCCTGTTCAGCCCAATAAAGCCATCGTCGGTGCGAATGCTTTTGCTCATGAATCAGGCATACATCAAGACGGTATTCTAAAAAACCGCGAAACCTATGAAATCATGCGGGCAGAAGATGTCGGTTGGTCAGCTAATCGCATGGTATTGGGCAAACATTCAGGCAGAAATGCGTTTAAGAGCCGTATTGTTGAATTAGGTTTTGAATTTGCCTCAGAAGCCGAATTGAATGATGCCTTTGCCCGTTTCAAACAACTTGCTGATAAAAAACACGAGATTTTTGACGAAGATTTGCAAATGTTGATTTCAGAAGCCAGTTTTGAAGCCGAAGATGAAAACATCAAACTCATCGCATTAAAAGCCTGTTCAGAAACAGGTGAAACGCCTCATGCCACCGTCACTTTGCGTGTCAATAACAATGAAGTGACGGGCGATTCTTTGGGTGGTGGTGTGGTCGATGCCACGTTCAAAGCCATAGAATCCGTCATTCAGTCTGATGCGTCTTTAGAATTGTATTCAGTGAACAACGTCACGACAGGCACAGATTCCCAAGGTGAAGTGACGGTACGTTTAGAAAAAGCAGGGCGTATCGTTAATGGCTTAGGTGCAGATACTGATATAGTCATGGCTTCGGCAAAAGCTTACATCAACGCCTTAAATAAAGTATTTAGTCCAGACCAGCGTAGACATCCACAAAAAGGCGATGTTTGAGTTGAAATAAAAACACACCAACGATAGTTGTCGTTGGTGTGTTGCAATCAGGTAAAGTGGCTTTGATGTGTCAACACTTATCAGGACAAAAAGTTAAGCAGTTTTTAGCTGCATTTCGTAATTGACGGGCGAGACACAGCCATTGCCGGAATGCAATCGTTGTTGATT
>WSSedA1B3DRAFT_1000180_pt1 | contig 17919 bp, 9 predicted proteins | sample WetSurSiteA1Bulk_FD_9468 | JGI IMG/M metagenome (IMG submission 9468)
TAAGAATACGGATTGGCCGGTAAAGTCCTCTCCCAGGTCTCCCTCCATCATAACGCTGTTGGTGTTCAAACGTACTTTATTAACCTCTTTCAAATCCAGCCCCAGGTTGGTTCGTTTCTTACCGGGCGTATTCACGAAACGGACCTTTTGCAAGTCTTTACGCGATGTCAATTCTTTTATCACCCGCTCATACATGGATAAAACTATGATTTTTCCGGCATCCAGGTTTTTTTTGAACCATTCGAAATCAAGCGGCACATGCGGATCAATTGTAACAATTCTATTCGCACCGGCAGAGAAAAGCAGCTTGGCTGTCAATTCACAGGAACTGCACTCACCGGTTGCATACATCTGATCCTGCTTGGAAAACGGCATGTGTAAGGCAAGCAATACAATTTCTGAGGGTGGTGCCAGTCTTTTATATTCCCTGGTTGAAGGATTGACATACTCCACCTCAAAAGGATTTTTGAGTATGTCAATCATTTGCAGAGCTTCAATTACGCGGTCACCGGTAGTGAAATTGTTTTTACTGCCTTCACCGGAGGCCGTAAAACTCTGGATCACGCATACCTTTTTGCCCTGGAATCTTTTAACAGTGGGAATTCTTGAGAATACGTCACTGTTCACAAACTTCCTTGATTCATCGTAATTGCGGCTTGATTTGATCACAGAAAATCCGGCCCTGACGAATTCCTCCTCCAGGTGCTCTGCGCCGGAGCATAATACCAGTTCCCAGGATTTGTTTTCCATATGCATGGTTTTAGACTATTAAAGTTACTACAAATTTGACCGGAAAGCACCTTTGTTGATTGTGTAAAGCGGCTAAAATAAGACAAGTTGTAATGTGCCGGGTCCGACCAGGTCTCCATGGGGTGTTGATCTTGTAAAAGTCAACTCTTGTTTATGATATAAACAGTATGTAAATCTGTACTATAATAATAATGGCATGGAAATAGCTTTTAATGATGGTGTTAATCAATAAATCAACACAACCATGGAGCCAGAAAAGATAACTCAGGAAAAGCTCAATGAGAAACTGAAGAACATTGAGGACAACGGCATCCAGGCCGACCGGCAGCACCTGAAACGGAACATGTGTACACAGTTCGCCGATTATTATGAATTTATCCGTGAATATGTGGTGAATGCCTATGATGCATCAGCCACGTCGTGTCTGGTTAAAGTCACGGAGAATCAGGAAACGCTGACTGTAAGCATTCAGGACAATGGCAGCGGGATGAACCTGGAACGGCTGAAGGACTTTCTGACGGTTTTTCGTTCCAGGAAGGATAATCCACAAATCAAATCAGTCGGCCGGCACGGGATAGGCAAACTCAGTGTGGCTGCGATCCCTGGCCTGACATCCTTTAAGGTCCGCACCTCAACAGGCTCAGAGTGCTTTGATTTTGAGACGAACAGTCTGATAGAGGATTGCCCCATCACGATCAGGAAAAACAGTGTGGTGCCTTTACAGGGAACGACCTTCGAGATCACCTTTAAAAAAGATCAGACAGCCCTGAAGCTGACGAAGAAGCTTTATGACATACTGCTCACCTATGTCAGGCACCTGCCTATCACTGTGCGTTTTGACGTACCTGATGAGAACTGGCCCGGGGAGTTAACGGTCAGGACCCTTCCAAAAGGTGAATGGACCTATCCTCCCGAATGTTACGGGTGCTCCTATAACATTACGCTCAGGGGAAAGCCCTGTGAGGTTGTTGTCGCAGTTGGTAATGGTGGACACGAGGTATACCAAAACAGGGTTTACATCTCTTCGAAGTATAACCTGTTCTCATATGGCATGAAGGAAGATATCAGGATACCGAACCTCCTGATCCGGGTTGACAGTGAAGCCTTTGAACTGCCATTTGGTCGGCATTGCCTGTGCAACGAGGAAGTTATCGCCGACCTTGCTGACGATATCCGGAGAAGAATTGTACCATCTTATTTTGACTTTCTGACCAGCCACTTCAGCTTTAAGACATTGGCAGCAACTCCCTTTGCACTTGAGAAAACGGATGAAATGGCAATCGGGCTCCTGAAATATGCGCAGATGAACAGGACCTGGTCGAATTACCCTGTATTCCGCCTGGTAGGCGGACAGCGTCTCTCAATGACTGAACTGGATAAGAGAGTGGCTGAAAAACATGCCATTTATATCGAGGCCCAGAACGGCGAAGGAATTGATTACAACCAGTTCAATGGTCCGGTGTTATCGCTGGAACAGGCCAATGGTGCGCTCAAGTTGGTTGAGGGCCTGTATTCTGATGCATTTATTAATCTCAGCAGTGAAGATACGGTATTTGAAATGCCGCTGAATGAGCGGAACAAGGTATCGGCAGAAGAAAAAAGATTTGAAAGTTTCCTGGCCTTCAAACCGCAGAAGTTGGATTTCGACAGGCTGATGCAAGATGATGACAACATGGAAGACTTTAAAAAGCCCGACAGAAAAACATCAAAGTCGAAAATCGACGATTATGCCGGTATCTGTGAAGAGGCAAGAACCGCCGAAAGAGACCTGACAGATCTCGAATGGAGGGTCAATTACCTGATTGAAAGGGACGGCATTACGCCCTGTACGCGGAAAAAGTTCATGTTCAGGAATAGTGTCATCACCCTTAACCTTTTCCACAGTGAGATCAGGGAGTTCGTACAGCTTTCCACCCTGAATCCAAACCTGGCTGCTCACTGGGCCATGGCCATGTGTCTGGCTGATAGCAACATCTTACCGCATATCAGTGCAGATGCCCGGGAAGACCTGCTTATTCTCGATGCCATGGCCCGGGTGGAAAGCAACCAGGCAACCGAATCTACGGATGAGGCCTCAAAACGTCTTGACCGTGAACTGATGGATTTCATGCGGAATTGCATCAACCGTCCTGCAAGAGGTAATCAATGATCGAATTAGAAATTCTGAAACAAATTTCATTATGGAAACCTTGAACAACATACTGGAAACCCATTTCATGCCAAATGGGTTTGAGATCGACATGGATGAAGGCTTTGCCAAGCTTACCGAAAGGCAGTTCGGCGGTAACCCCGGTCGTGCATTCAGTGAACTCATACAGAATGCCATTGACAGTTATCCCAACGGTACATCCTGGGAGGAAAGAATGGGTGAGATAGAATCGGGCAAGAACTGGATCTCCATTAAAGATTACGGAGAAGGCATGAACACGGAGAGGCTCCGGTTGCTGATAACCCTTGGTGGAACTGATAAATTCAAGGATCCGGAAAAAATCGGACAGTTCGGCATGGGTTTCATGGCAATGTTTAACCGAAGACTGGGTACCAGGGAGATCCGGGTTATCACCCGTTGTGAGGGACACACGGTACAACTTGTTTTTGCGGTTAAAGAGGCAGGTAAAAGACCTGCCGTCTCACTTTCGGTATTGCAGGAAACGATAAAGTACAGCACCTGCATCAGGGCTGAATTCAGCAGTTCTGCCAGTGTCAATGACTGCCTGGAACATGCCCGGAATTCGCTTACTTACTATCCCTGCATCATGAAAATCAATGGTGATCTTTTTGTATCACAATGGGAGCATTATGGCAAAAAGGACAGCATCATTTTCAATGAAAGCGACTGCCATGGGCTGATACGAAGCGGCAGTGAATGGGATAACATAGCCATATTGTGTAAGTATGAACGCATCATGAAAACCTCTCTCGATCATTTTATTACGGGTGGGCACAACATGCATTATAACCTGCTGGATTTTTATAACAAAAAGACGCCTTTTGTACCGGGAGTGGTAATTGTTTTGAATATCAACAAACTCAGGGTAACCATTTCGAGGGACGGGTATTACCTGGACTGGACCTATGATCAGGCACTCGGTATCCTGAACCGGTACCTGAAGACCTTTTTACTGCGGGTTTTTGACAGGGGTGTAAGGTCCGATCTGATACTGGCCAACCAATATATATTCAGTCAGGAGATTGCATCATATCTGTCAGATCCGGAGCGTTACCAGAACAATCCCTGTGATGAAAACCGGCTGATCATGATGCTGGCGAATGCATCCATTTTCCGAATCAATGGACGGAGCGGTGAGTATTCACTGAGTACGCTGAAAAGGATGAAGCGTGATGATTTCCCGTTTTACTTTTCTCCCAACCGTTCTAATTTGCGGTGGCTGGGAGGATCGTTCAAACACGATTACATAGTTGTGCCGGATGCGTGCAACCTGAACGGCGGAGCCGATCATTTCTATGACACCCTGTTTAATAATGTTTTCAAGGATGTGGTTAACCTGGACACCATCCAGGAAGACCATAAAAAGATCGTGGACCTCGTACAGCGTGATATCATTGATAAATCATCCCTGTCCCCGAACGTGAAGATCATCGGCCCCAGACACCTGAAACCCAGGGAACAGGGCCTGCTTGACGAGATCAGCAGCCTGCTACGTGATCCGGTAATTATAGGAGCAATTGAAAGTAACCTGCATCTGAGGATCAGAAGTATCAGGCCGGTATTTTTCAGTTTGGAGGAAACCGGGATGAGGATCTCAACAGGACTGTTTGATGAACAGGGTCAACCCATGAATGAGGATTTCATGTCCAATTTCCTCGTACCTGTGGAGGAAAAGGACAAACAGGAAAGACGCCGGATCGGAAGGGTAAATCTGCTGCTGGGCCTGAGTCTGGATCATCCTTTCATCCGTTACCTCATAAACAGCAGCACTGCCCAGCGCAATTATTATGCATTGACTTACCTGGCACATGAACTGGCCCTGTGCCAGAAAATGCTTGTCCCTTACTCTCCATTCTATCACCTGGTAAAGGAGAAACTGGCGCTGGACATGCGGATGGCCCTGATAAAGAACATTCTTGGAACCATCCGGAATTGAAAGTTGGATGAAATGAGTTTGTCGCACAAAAGTCGATTCCCGGCGGAGTAATATACTCCGCCGAAATTGAAGAACAGGTTAACAGGGATTTCCTATTGATTCCTATCCTTATCTTTATCTTTTACCATCTTCTCGAGATTTTCAACATGTTTCTTTAGAATTGACATAACCTTAAGGCGTGATTCCGATGATTTCCAACCGGCTTGATCCAGCAGTTCACTAAGCTCGAGATCAAATTCCTCTATTCTTCCGTTGATCGTAGGTGCATGTTTGGTAAAAATGGTATTTCGAAAACTTCCCCTGACCTGCTTTGTCACGGATTCAGCCATAAACCAGTTGCCAACCATGGTTACTGATTCCGATGTCGCCATCTTGGCATTAATTGCTATTGTGACCTTTTCATCGGGCATATATTCCAGGAATTCGATCAGGGTTTGCAACCTGGAAATTTTGGATCTTGGATCACTTTTTTCGAGGACATATTCCGGATTGATTATTAGCTTGCAGCCTTGTATACCGGCATGTTTTTCGAGCGACAGCCTTTCATTCCGCTGGCAGCGATTATGGTCCTCGGTTTGCTTATCTGGCAGATAACGATCTCTCCAGGCCACATCCTGAAGACTCTTTTTGGGAATATGAAAAGAGCTGATACCACCTTTTTGTCTGACAAGGCAATGATGCCCAAGATTAAGCACATTATCGGAATAGGCTTTCATCATCTTGGCCCTGTCCTCACCCAGTTCTGCCAGTTCGTACAAAGCATTCCCGGGTTTCTGGCTCCGGTTCAACAGGTTAATGAACACATCACGTGTGAGATTCTTTCTCAGTTTGGAGCTGTCACCCGGAATTCTTACAGCCTGTAAATTCTGGATCATTTCCCCGGGCTTGACATCCTCGGTGGTTATTGGGAAAACCGGAATATTCAGGGCCATGGCGTAACCGATCTCCTGATGCACCCATCCCCTTTTGGCTGAAGACTTTGTCACCAGGGGCATAAAAATATGGGCATAGGCAATATAATCCTTTATCTGTTCATGAAATCCTGATCCCGGAAGAAAGTCCCTGGCCCACATCGGCTGTAACCCATTATCTTTTAAGACCTGAGCCAGAAGCTTGACAATCGGCTTGTCCTTGCTGGAATAGCTTATAAATACCCGAATTTCAAGATTGTCTTTCATAGCATACAACTTAAATTTCCTGCCTGTAAAATATCAAATCATTAACAACCAATCATTCATAGATCACCAGATTCTCGGGTTGATCGGTTTTTGCGATAACAGATTTCCAGAATATTCCTTCCTTGGGTATTCTTTTGCGTCCAAGAATTACCAGCTTAAGTGGTACCATACAGAATTCAGTAAGCCACTGGCTTATCATAAAATCAGTGTAGCCCGCCATGGCGTTGTCTACAGCCAGCGTACCCAATCTGCTTCCATTAATAATATCAATTGTTCCGGGCGCCATTGAACGCAAAAGATGCCTGGGTTCACTGGTCAGGCTCCTGATCTTTCTGCCCCATTTGGGATCGATCAATTTAATACCATTGGTGACCATTTTCAGTCCTGCACTCCGCAAATTGTCGTTGGTCTGACCTTCAATCCTCCGGTTATCCAGGAAAGCCTCATAATATTCAATAACTGCAAGCTTCTCCTGTGTGCTCAGATCAACATCAATGTAATGGTAGATCCCGTGTTTGTTAAATTCTGTTGAATTCTTTAAAAACTCGAGGTAGGAGCCTTTAAAAACATAATAACTGCTGTTTTTGTAAAAGTTCTTTTCAAGAATATACTTCGGGATGGTTTTGCAGATATTCTGTACCCGCATGCTGCCTTGTTTATGTGCGTATAAGTTGCAGAAAATGAATGTGTCCTTAAGTGTTTTAAAATAGTCTCTCAATGATTCTTCTTCCTCATTTTCCAATTTCCGGCGGAGGCAAAATACTTCCACCGGTTGAAAATTCCTGATTATCCGATCAATATCCTTGATCCGTTTTAGTTCATCATAGGATTCCTTAGAAAAATAATTCTGAAAAAGACAATTTCTGTATCTGGTATCAATTAATAACTTGTATAGTTTTAACAAATCCTTGTCACTTTTTATATCAGAGAAGAAATATATTGTTGACAGCGCGTAGTACTTGCTCAATTCAACCTGCACTGCCGTGTCCAATGCGTAGAAATAGTCCTTGTGGATAAGGTCGGGCCTGAAATCGATGAACTGCAGGGCATCGGAAGGGATGGCTGTTTCAGCCAGCACAATTAATCCATAACCCTTCCGGGAATACTTGGTTTTGATCTCCTGAGAGATCCTGTATATGCTGAATTCAACTTCGGGTATCAGTGCAAGATCACAAACTCCGGTGCTGCTGGCGAGAACAGAATGGCTCACCACATAACCCGAATCAGATCCAAATAACTGGATTATTCCCAACCTGGGATTTGAACTTACTTCCACGGCAAGGTCTTCAATGATCATCCTGCTTTTCTCAACAGCCGATGAGAATCCAAATGTTTGCCATGTCCAGAGAATATCATTATCCATTGTTTTTGGGATTCCGACAACAGAAAGATCCCAGCCGGCATCCTTCCAGCTTTGAGCGATGTGATAAATGGCATGAGCAGCACGCATGCTGCCGTCTCCGCCAATGATGTATAAAATTCTGATGTGGTGATCATACAGATCACGGATAATTCTTTCCAGGTTTTCCTGGCGACTCGCCTCGTTCAACAATGTTTCCTCTCTGGATGTTCCCAGAATTGATCCGGCTGCATTGGCATGCTTGGAAGTAATTAAATAGGGTCTGTCCTGTGGAGGCCTTGTTTCATCGTTGTTAATCAGGAAAACAAAGCTATTGGCAAAGTCATTGAATGAAAGAAAACCATTTTTTAGCCCCCAGATTTCCAAACCTTTCAGGTTTCTATCGGAAGGATTGTCCTTAAGATGTTTTTCATAATACATGAAGTGCCTTTGGGTAATCCCGTCGATCACGGCATTGATCCCGGGTGCAATTCCACCGGAAACGAGCACTGCCACACGAAATGCACCCTTCTCATGTTTGCTTTCGAGGTAACGCGGGTAAAGAAGTTCCTCCCGGGGTCCTGCCTCACAGAAAGTCAGGTCGAACCCTGTCTTGAAATGATCAAATTTCTGATGATAGGAGGTCAGCGCTGCTGAGTATATCTTTGCGTCATCCGGGCGATACTTTCCGACAATCGATTCATCAAGCGGGTTTTTTCGCCGCTTTTTCCCATTGTCGGAATCCATGCTCTCAATTTCGGGCCAATTAATAGGACAACCTTTTCTGATATTCTGTACAATCTTCACATGATCAATCTCTTCTTTTGGTGCGAGGTCTCTTTGTAAGAGTATTTCATCAAAATACTTCTTTTCAATAAAATGCTTGATAATATCTTTCTCATAAGAGAAGGTATTGAATACCGGCAGGTCATCATCGATGCCAAATTGCAACTCGTCTACCCTCATATATTGCGTTGCCAGCGATTTAACCGCCTCGTAAACAGATAATTTATCGAATCTGGGCAACAGTACAGGACCCATTTGTATTTTCGAGAGCCCTTTTTCAATTTTATCAGGAAATGATATTACTACCTTGCTTTTATCGTGAAGTTCGATCCTGATGATTTTGGTATCGGCTTTTTTATGCTTAAGAAAGTGCTCAATTTCGCAAATTTGTGAATCTCCGGCTTTGGCTCCGACAAAAAGCAAAAAATAATCACAAACTTCAATAAAGTCGCCTGTTTCCTTTACCCAAGGCTTGTTGTGGGTAGCATAATCGTAACAATAAATGTCAAGTTTCCGGCCCGAGGTCTTTTTAATATACTTCTTTAAATTGAAAAAAAATGAAGCAACCAGATTTGAATCATTGAAGTTGTAACAGAAGAAAACTTTAAGTAATTCTGTCTGGTTCCTGGAGATGGGTTTTGGTTTCATGGGTACACAGGCTGTCGGGTTGTAACTGGAGTTTTGTATAAGTTACTAAAATAATATATTAATTTGATTATTATATAATTAGAAAAAATATTTTTCAACCCTTATGACCCGGGACACACGCTAAGCGTAGTTTTCCTAACTACGCTTTGTTTGACACGTAGTCTGTGACTGCCCTCCGCTAGGCGAAGTTTGTAACTTCGCCTTCTTTAAATCGTAGTCTGTGACTACCATTCCCCTTTGGTTGGGGAATTTCTAATTTTTTTTATTTGTTGAAAGGTTACTTTTTTTGGTCAGACAGTATTAAAGTATGTTGTGTTAAAACTGTTTAGATTTTTGTGCCTTTTTAAGTTAAATCGAATTCCAAAATTGAAATGGACGGGGGAGAATTGACAATTATTATGAATGTTTGAATACCTGGTTTTGGGAAGGGAATGCTGCTAATTGATTTGTGAAGATAGCAGTGCCGTTGATTTAAGTTTATTAGAAAACTAGTTATGAATAGGTTATCCACCAAAACAATTCCATATGAGGCATTTTACATTATTGCTGCAAGGCTTGTTGATCGGCGTTTTATCTTACGGTCAGACAGTAAGTTTCACTTATGACAACTCAGGTAACCGGACATCACGTACGACAATCATTCTGAAATCTGCAACAGGAAACACAGTAGAAGAAAGCTCTTCCAGTGCTTATGAGGATCAAATCGGCGAGCATTCCATCCTGATTTACCCTAATCCCATTGAAAGCGAAATAACTGTAAAGATACAGGGATTAAAGGAGGACAATGCCGGCGCAATAAATCTTTATGACCAGAGTGGCAGACTTGTATTGACCCTGGATGATATTGGCAGTAATAACACGCTTAACCTGTCACGTCTTTCAGCGGGAAATTATTTTATGATTATTCAACTTGAGAATGATCAAACCAAATGGACAATTGTGAAGGAATAGCGTATCCGTGTTATTCCATTTCAAAAAACAAACCGATTAAAAACCCAAAAACCTTCATATCATGAAAAAAACTATCCTGTTTTTTGTTCCGTGTTTTGTTATTGCAACAAGCAGTCTGTTGGCTCAAACAAATTCCATTAAGGTAAGCTCTTCCGGAAAGGTAGGAATTAACTTAGCCAACCCAACGTACCAGTTGGATATTTCCGGCACGGTAAGAATGGCTTCCGGTGGTTACTCCATACTTTTCAGTGGATCATCCTATTACCCAAACCTTGGCAGTATTTCCCTTGGAACTTCAAGCTATTACTGGTATCAGCTTTATGCGACCACTGCTTTTTTTACAAATCAGCCTGTGATCATGTCAGATGAGAAATTTAAAACAAACGTATCAGACCTTTCTTTGATGAAGGATAAACTGAGATTGTTAAGACCTGTTTCGTACAATCTGAAATCCGATGCCAAAGAAATCAACACAGATCCATCGATAGTAAGCTTCCAATATGGCTTTGTGGCGCAGGAATTACAGAAAGTCTTCCCGGAAATGGTGTCCCAGCGGGAAGATGGAGTACTCGGAATACGATACACGGAACTGATTCCGGTGCTCGTTCAGGCAATAAAAGAACAACAGGAAGAGATTGATGCCTTGGGTAAACGAATAGCTGAACTTGAAGAATCCAATAAATAACCTCGCACAAAAGCAATAATATATGAAACGATTGTACAATCTGATCGTTGGTGCATTAGTGTTTTGTGTTGGTAATGTATTGGGTCAGGAATTTGACGTAACTTATAGTGCAACTGAAACAAATACTACAACTAACTTAACCTATGAGGCACGAAACAGCGTAACGTTAGGACCAAATTATTCTTATACACCTAATGGCGGTTCGATGGCTATTTCAATCACCAATCCCGTTGTTACCGGAATGGTTACCTACAACTCTTCAGTCGATCCTGAAACTCGCACACTAAATACCACTTACCTGGTGGGCGCCACCAATGGTAGTCTGAATGTAAACTCAATGGGAGGCGCAACCTACTCCATACCACTGGAGTTATTACCCGGCGTGAATGGATTAGCTCCCAATCTTTCACTGGTTTATTCAAGCAACAGCGAACCGGGGATTGCAGGGCATGGTTGGCAAATATCCGGTTTATCAACCATTAGTCGAGGTCCTAAAACATATTATGGTGATGGAACTGCCAGCGGTGTGGAATTGGATACAACTGACCGGTTTTATTTAGATGGTCAAAGACTGGTCAATACTTCCACATTTTATCATAATTATCCTAATGTCCAGTATCAGACTGATGTTGATATTTTTACCCGTGTTACGCCCAAGGATATGGTTACTTATTCATGGGGGCCGACCTGGTTTAATGCAGAGACGAAATCAGGTTTGGTTTATGAATATGGCCATACTACGGCATCCAAACAAAAGGTTAATGGATACATTCCGGTATTATGCTGGTACGTTTCTAAGGTTTCTGATCTGTTTGGTAACCAGATTAATTATAATTACATCCAGGATAATAACAATGTTTACCCTGCAGAGATCACCTATGGTCCCAATACCATAACCTTTTACTACAAAGAAAGATACGACAAGTATTTCTCCTACCATATGGGTACTAAATATGAACAATGGTTGCTTTTGGATAAAATCACAGTCAAGTATAATACATCCGTAGTAAAAACTTATGAATTAAAATACAACTATAACTATTCAAATTACAATGATTATTCAGTCTTAAATGAAATAATTGAATACGGTATCAACAACAGCCGGTTGAACTCTACTGCTATAACCTATCAGATCCCGGCAAACGTCTCATTTTCGCAGACCTTGAGCAATACTTCCCATCTCTATTTAACATATACATCCTATCTATGCACCGGGGATTTTAATGGAGACGGAAAGGCTGACTTCGTCTGTCTGCCAGATGCATCAAAAGGGGCAACCTGGAGCGGTATGCGAGTATTTTTTAGTGATGGGAATGACAATTTCACAAATTACTTCTCCGAAACCACATCAATTAATTTAAGTCAGTTAAAAGACATTCGCGCTGTGGATATAAATGCTGATGGAAACGATGACCTGATTTATGAAATTGGGTCAACTACTTCATCTTTCTTTTACATGCTTTATGATGGAAGCTCATTCACTACCCCAACGCTCATATACAGCCAACCTACAGGAGCATCTACCGGATTAAGTGGTAAGGTCCATCGCTTTACAAACAAGCAGGAGGACGATAATGAAATCAGTGGAACAGATTATAACGGCGACGGGGCAAATGATATCTTTCTGAATGATCCAAGCGGCAACTGGAGAATAATGTCATTTGTCAATCCTTTCGGACAGATGACTTCCACTCTGTATATAAAGGGCTCAGGTACAATCAGTACGCTTACGGGGGAAGTACTTAGCGGTGATTTTAACGGGGATGGGAAAGCCGACCTCTGGAGTATAGAAGACAATGGGGTGAAGATTTATACTTTGACTGGTTCCACACTCAGTCTTATGCACAGTTCCACCTGGCCCTCGAAGAATCATTTCTTCAACCTGGGTGATTTTAATGGGGATCGTAAAACAGATGTATTTCTATACGGCAACAAGAGTGGAGGTACTGAATATGATTGGTCCACATGGCAGATTCAGCGTTCCACCGGCTCTGATTTTGAACAGCTTTCTATTCCTCAGAAAAAGGCCAATTTAAAAAATGATTATGTACGTCTTGGTGATTTCAATGGGGATGGAAATTCTGATATAATGGTAACTTCCTCTAATCAAAGCTGGAGTGGCACCTATTTTTATATGGCAAAATACCAGGGTAATGATCTTTATAACTATACATTAACGTCCTTTCCTACTGATAAGAATAACTTCTACTTAGCAGATTATAATGGTGATGGACATACTGATTTTATTTGTACCGACGCTCAATCAACCTGGTGGAGTAGTTACAAAGTGTATAAAACTACAGGGAATACAGCTGTTCTTATGGAAAAGATCGGGAATGGATTAGGGTTTCTTAATAAAATCACCTATACTAAATTGTCTCAAGCAACAAGCAGCGTCTATCAACGTGGTACAGGTGCCACTTTTCCGGTAGCCGATTGCCAGGGACCAATAACAGTGGTAAGTTCAGTGCAAGCAGACAATGGAAAGGGAACAATGAATACCCAAAACTATTACTATGAAGGATTGAAGATACATCTTCAAGGTAAAGGATTCCTGGCTTACTCAAAATCAAAATTAACTGATGTCGCTTCCGGAATCGAATCAGAGAGTTCGACCGGGTATCATACAACCTATTTTTATCCTCAACTAATTCGGACAATTGCTAAACGAACAGGTACGACCGATACAATAGAAAAGGTAACCTATTCATGGTCACACAAGGTTTTAAATGCTTCTAAAAAGCAGATATTTCCTTATGTTCAGACATCAGTCCAGAAAAACAAACTTACAGGGCATACCGTTACAATGACTACAAGTGGGTATGACAATTACGGCAATCCATCCACAATTGTAAATACTTATAGCAACGGGCCTACTGTGACTACAAACAATTCATACAATAATATTGTATCATCAACACAATGGTTGCTGGGCAGGCTGGCACTGATATCCGTTCAATACAGCCAGAATGGCACTACCATTACCAGGTCCGGTTCAAGGACATTGCTAAACTCCAACAATAATATCCTTTCTGAGGAATGGCATTCGGGTACAATGCAAGGTGTGAAAAATGAATTTGAATATTATGACAATGGCACCCTTAAGAAACAAACCATTCGGGATACGTACACTGATGTATCCAGGTCAACGCAATATGCCTATGAGCCAAATGGAATCAGGCTTCAAACAGTTACTGATCCCTTGTCCCATACAGCAATAAGCACTTATGACACCTATGGCAGGTTGTCCACGCAGCAGGATTATTTGATCAATACGGTCACCTATCAGTACGATAACTTGAACAGACCAACTACCGTTACCTTATCCGATGGCGGACAGATCACAACTGTTATTGGATGGGAAACGCCAACATCCACACCCAAACCGGCAAGGTATTCCATTCAAAAAACCGGTAAAGATGGATCTCAAACTAAAAGTTGGTTTGACAAACTGGGCAGGGAAATACGATCGGATACAAAAGGTTTTGATGGAACCATGATTTATACAGTAACAAAGTATAATTACAAAGGGCAGGTCGACAGTATATCTAATCCGTATTATTCCAATGGAACGCCTTTGTGGAACAGGTTTATTTATGATGTCTATGGCAGAAAGATAAATCAATACACGCCATCAGGGAGAAACAGCACCTGGCAATACAATACAAATTCTGTAACCGAAACCACGGCTGGTAAAACATATACCAAAACCTTTGCTTCTGATGGCACGCTGTCTTCAGCCACTGATGCCGGGGGAACAATCACCTATACCTATTTTCCCGATGGAAGAATAAAAACCATTAATGCACCTGGAAATATTCAAACCAAAATGCAGTATGATATTGCCGGGAACCAGACTCAATTGGTTGATCCCAGTGCTGGTACAATTAATTATATTTATAATGGCTTTGGAGAAATTACCAACATGCAAAATGCCAGGAACCAGACAACTCAACTGACTTATTATTCCGATGGAAGGCCTTACCAAAAAACCACTTCGCCAGAGGGAACGACAACTTACGCTTATAACGTCAACAAACAGTTGTCGGGGATAACCTCCCCGGGTAACATAAGCTGTTCCTATAGTTACGACAGCAAAGGAAGAATTACAGGTTTTATTGAGACAATACCCGGATCTTCACCCTTTTCCACTACCTTTACGTATGACAAAAAAGGGCGTGACAGTACCATCACTCATCCGTCAGGAATTGTGGAAAAGCATAATTATAATGCAAATGGCTATCTGAGTTCGGTGGATGCCGGTGGTTCAACCCGCTGGAGTGTTACAGCGATGAATGCATTGCAGCAGATAACGGGTGGCAGGTATGGCAGTAATCTGAATGTAACTTTCGGGTATAATGCTTATGGTTATCCTACCTCAACAGTAACAGGTACCTTACAAAACTACCAGTACGATTTTGACAATGTAACGGGCAACCTGAACTGGCGAAAGAACATTTTACAGGGAAATATCCAGGAGAATTTTGAATACGATAATCTTGAAAGGCTTGATCGGGTTTATCGAGGAGCAACCACCCTGCTCGATATGGCGTATCATGCAAATAAAGGCGGAATCACCACAAAAAGTGATATCGGAACTATTGTGTACAGAAATGCACGACCCTATGCCGATAGTCTTATCAATCCGTCTGCCGGTATTATCCCAGGCACAGCACAAGCAATAGCTTATACGTCATTTGAGAAAGTAAGCACAATTACGGAGAATGGCTATAATGCTACCTTTACTTACCTGGCAGATAATGAAAGGGCAAAGATGGTGGTGTTAAACGGAAGCAATCATGTTGTGACCCGGTGGTACCCAACCAGCCGGTTTATGAAGGACAGTGTAAGCGGTAATGTGAAAAAATATACATATATTGGTGGAGATGCCTACACAGCACCGGTTATGGCAGTGACCCAGAATGGTACTACCAATTACTATTATTTACTCCGTGATTATCTGGGAAGTATTACACACGTGGTTAATACATCAAACTCGGTTGTGGCAGAATACAGCTATGATGCCTGGGGCAGAATGAGAAATCCGGCAACCTGGGTTACCTATGCACCCGGGCAGGAACCTGAACTGACCTTCGCAGGTCGTGGTTTTACAGGACATGAACATCTACCCTGGTTCAAGCTCATCAATATGAACGGCAGGGTGTATGACCCGCTGGTTGGACAGTTTCTCAGTCCGGATAATTTTATTCAGGATCCGGCATATACTCAAAACTATAACAGGTTTAGTTATTGTATGAACAATCCGTTGAGATTCACTGATCCGAGTGGTTATATTTTTAAACAGCAGGATTTCGAACCATTGGAGCCACCATTAATGTATAGTATTAGTGGAGGATATCGACCATACAGCAATTGGGGAGATATAGATTGTCCTTATACTTATAAAGATGGACGTTATGAGAATTCAGAAGGAATGACAGTTTCATATTATGAAGTATATAATAACTATATTTCTCCAATATCGGGAAGTTTGATGCCAGTTTACAATGTAATTAAACCAATGGTCATGGCGTATAACGGTCAAAAATCAGAACCGTTATCTGATCCTAAAATCAATGCACTTATTGACGATATTTACAATTTAAGACTGGTAGGGTTTGATTTCACGGTTAGAAACACAAATTTAGGTTTAGGATTTTTTGTTACAGAATCAGGACAAACTCTTGGACTATTCTCAAATTATTTTCCCACAGGAGGAGGGGGTACTCCCTGGATGTCTGCCGCTATAGGACAATTAGGTGTTACGGAAATAGCAGGGAGTAAACACAATCCCAGTATTATAGGTTATCATGCAACTACTGGTGGTTTTAAAGATGATGAAACTCCTTGGTGTTCAAGCTTTGTTAATTGGTCTATTAACCAAGTAGGCATAAAGGGTACAAACAGTGCAAGAGCTTTATCTTGGAGCGGATGGGGTCAATCTTTAAATAGTCCAGCTTATGGCAGTATTGCAATAATTGATTATGGTGGCAGTAAGGGGCATGTTGGATTTGTCGCAGGTGTAAACTCAAGCGGTTCAATTATTTTGCTAGGTGGCAATCAAAGCAATATGGTTAGATATTCAGCTTTTTCGCCATCTTCAATTAGCGGATACGTCTATCCTTCTGGATATAGCCCTAGTTATACTCTTCCTACTTTAATAATTAATAAAGCTGGCGGTTTTGGTAGCACCCGATAATTACTAAATCTTAAATATATGAAGACGATAAAGTTAACTTTTTGTTTGTTTATTTTTGTATCATGTACATCGCAAACATCTCAAAATAATACATCCTCAATAAAGGAGGAGGAAACTAACATTGAAAAAAACTCAATAAACACAGTTTATATTTTTGAAAATGACACTATAAGACAAACTGTTGAATTGAGTTTATGTAATGAAAAGGAAATAGCATTCAAGTTAATATCTCAAAATAAGCAGAGAAAACAGGAGTCTAAAATAGAGGGTATTGCCAAGAATAAGGGTGGAGATATTGAATTAGATGAAGATGCAGAAGGAAATGCTTATCCTGTAAATGAATATATCTATGAAAAAGAATGTTGGTTAGCCTTTAGAATCGATAGAGATACTAAAACTAAAATGCGTATAAATGAAGCTGATTGCGATCTTCATAATCTTTATTGTCCCTTTGCCTCTGTTGATTTCTTGGTAAAGCGATGATTTTTAAAATACGATTATAACAGAAAAGCCGGAAAAATCCGGCTTTTCTGTTATAATGCGGCAATATTTTTAAGCTTAATTGATTTTATAAAACCATCAATTACGGAAAGTATATGCCCCCCCCCCGCATTCTAAGGTAAAAGCAAATATAAACATAAAAAATTTATATGATTTCTTGTGTTTTAGTTTTAAGCTGCATACTTACAAAAATTTACATATGGAGTGCCCCCCCACCAAGCGTAGTTTTCTTAACTACGCTTTATTTGACACGCCCCCCGCTAAGCGTAGTTTTCTTAACTACGCTTTATTTGAAACGTAGTCTGTGACTACCATCCCCCCCTTGGTGGGGGAATTTAGAATTTTTTTTACTTGATAAAAGGTTACTTTTTTTGGTTAGACAGTATTAATACATGTTATGTTAAAACTGTATAGGTTTTTGTGCCTTTTTATATCAAATCGAATTCCAAAATTGAATTGGTCAGGAGAGAATTGACAATTATTATGAATGTTTGAATACCTGGTTTTGGGAAGGGGATGCTGCTAATTGATTTGTGAAGATAGCAGTGACGTTGATCTTGAGTTTATTAGAAAATTAGTTATGAATAGTTTATCCACCAAAACAATTTAATATGAGGGACCAACCAGCCGGTTTATGAAGGACAGTGTAAGCGGTAATGTGAAAAAATATACATATATTGGTGGAGATGCCTACACAGCGCCGGTTATGGCAGTGACCCAGAACAGTACTACCAATTACTATTATCTGCTTCGTGATTATCTGGGAAGTATTACAC
>WSSedA1B3DRAFT_1000181_pt1 | contig 17783 bp, 17 predicted proteins | sample WetSurSiteA1Bulk_FD_9468 | JGI IMG/M metagenome (IMG submission 9468)
CGCCGCTGACCTCCGCCAAAGAAATCAAAAATATCCCCGAACCCGGAGAAATCGGTATTGAACCCCCCGCCTCCATAACCNCCTCCNCCGGTATACGAACCTTTTGACGCATTGGTAAACGTTTCATGGCCCATGTTGTCGTATTGTGCTCTTTTCTGCTCATCGGAGAGCACGCTATAGGCCTCGTTGATCCCCTTGAACTTCTCTTCTGCACCCTTCTCCTTGCAGACATCCGGATGGTATTTCCGGGCGAGGTTGCGGTATGCCTTCTTGATCTCCTTGTCATCAGCACTCCGTGGTACTCCGAGGATATCGTAGTAGTCATCCGCACTCATTTTTTATGCTCACTCTTTTTTCACGTTAAAATCTGCATCGACAACATTATCGTCAGTCTTTGTGTCCTGGTGTGGTGCAGCACCAGCTCCGGGCTGCTGTTGTGCAGCCTGCTCTGCCTGCATCTTCTGGTAGAGTTTGGTTGTTGCTGCATAGACACTTTCGGTGAGCGCTTCCATAGTCTTTTTGATCTCATCGATATTGTCATCCGCAAGGGCTTTTTTTGTTGCTGCAATGCCTTCCTCAACTTTTTGCTTGTCAGGTGCTTCAAGCTTTTCCCCGCTCTCTTTGATCATCTTTTCGGCAGTAAATACTGCGGTATCTGCCTGGTTGTGCAGCTCAATCTCATCCCGCTTTTTCTTGTCTTCTGCCTCGAACTTTTTGGCTGCATCCATCATCTTTTTGATGTCTTCTTCTGAAAGTTTTTTGTCGCCTTTAATCGAGATTGCCTGCTGGTTACCCGACCCCATATCCTTTGCCGACACATGAATAATACCGTTTGAGTCAATATCAAACGTGACTTCGATCTGGGGTATGCCACGGGGTGCCGGCGGGATACCGGTCAGCTGGAACTTGCCTAACGTGAAGTTATCTTTTGCAAGAGCACGTTCACCCTGTACCACATGGATCTCGACACTCGTCTGTCCATCAGCTGCTGTTGAGAATATCTGGCTTTTACGGGTGGGGATAGTTGTATTTCGTTCGATGAGTTTGGTTGCAATACCCCCGAGAGTCTCAATACCCAAAGTTAGCGGCGTGACATCGAGCAGGACAATATCCTTTGTCTCACCAGTGAGAACGGCGCCCTGGATTCCTGCACCAAGAGCAACGCACTCATCCGGGTTGATACCCTTGTCGGGCTCTTTTCCGAGAATCTTTTTGACAGTTTCCTGGACAAGGGGGACACGTGTTGAGCCCCCTACGAGGAGTACATGATCGATATCTTTTGGCTCGAGCTTTGCATCGCTGAGTGCCTGCTTCACCGGACCGACCGTGGATTCAACCAGATCCCCGATGAGCTGTTCGAGTTTTGAACGGGTAAGATCGATGTTGAGGAATTTGGGACCGCTCGTATCAGTAGTGATATAAGGCAGGTTAATGTTTGTGGACTGGCGCTGTGAGAGCTCGATCTTTGCATTCTCTGATGCATCACGCAGTCGCTGCATGGCATACGGGTCATTTCGAAGGTCGACTCCCTCTTTTTTCCTGAATTCCTCGATAAGGTAATCAGTAATGAGTTTATCGAAGTCATCTCCGCCAAGGTGGTTGTTACCGGCCGTAGATTTTACCTCAAAAACACCATCGCCGAGGGTCAGGATAGAAACATCAAACGTACCGCCGCCAAGGTCATAGACAAGGACGGTAGCATCCTGCTCTTTGTCAATCCCGTACGCCAGTGCGCTTGCAGTTGGTTCGTTGATGATGCGCAGGACATCAAGACCGGCAATCTTTCCGGCATCCTTGGTTGCCTGACGCTGTGAGTCATTGAAATACGCCGGAACCGTAATAACTGCTTTGGAAATCCTTTCTCCCAAATATGCCTCGGCATCGACTTTCATCTTCTGCAGGATCATAGCCGATATTTCCTGGGGCGTGTAACTCTTATCGTCAATTTTAATTTTCTCGGTCGATCCCATCTTACGCTTGATCGACTGGATAGTCCGCTGGGGGTTAGTCACCGCCTGGCGTTTGGCCAGGCTGCCAACGAGTCGTTCTCCTTCTTTTGTGAATGCGACAATCGATGCGGTTGTCCGACCGCCTTCTGCATTCGGGATCACAATCGGCTTTCCTGCCTCCATGATGGACATGCAGGAAAAGGTCGTTCCCAGATCGATTCCTAAAACCTTCTCTTTTGCCATTTTTTATACCTCCTGATTGTTTTTGTTTCCTTTCGATACTGCAACTTTTGCGTATCTTATCACTTTGTCATGCATACGATACCCGCGTGAGACTTCCTCGACAACGGTGCCTGATGGTTCATCTGATGTGACATGGGCGATGGCCTCATGTTCTGCGGGATTGAATTGCTTTTTCTGTGCATCAAGGGGAGTTATACCATTGCGCAGCAACTGGGTGTTGAGGAGCTGTTGAATCTGAAAAATACCCTCACGCAGATGGGTATCATCCGCTTTTAATGCCCGTTCAAAGTTGTCCACCACTTCGAGGATGTCAATAGCGAACCGTTCATTTGCCAGGGAAATGTAGGCCTCCCTTTCACGGGCACTTCGTTTTTTGAAATTTTCAAAGTCTGCAGCAAGCCTGAGGAGCTGGTCGTTAAGTTCGGCAAACGCCTTCTTTTGCGTTTCGAGCTCAGCTGCAAGGTGCTGATATTCCGGCCCGGAATTTTCTGGCTCACCGGAATCTGCTGTTTCAGGTTGTTCTGTACTGTGTTCTGCGTCGTGCATAGTACATCCCATTCGATGTTCCAATATCTATTGTATTGTAGTTCTATATAAAGTTTTATAACGTCCCTACTAAAGAACGGTTGAATATTACCTGTTTTCCTTATCAGGGCATAAATATTCGTATAATTTGATATTGGGGCAATGTATGAAGTTTAATTGTTGATATATTGGACAACCTCAACTTGGTATAATTAAGATCTTAGGCAGATCTCAGTGTGTTACGATAAAAAAATAAGGGAATTGGTTAAAAATTCAGAAATATCATAATATTAACGATAATTAGATTTTTTGTCAGACAAGATAACCAGCATACATTTTTCTTTCCTGTCCTGCATACACTAGACCATGAAGTGGGCATTACTCTCTGTCTGGGACAAGACGGGTATCATCGAGCTCGCAAAAGAGCTTTTACAACAGAAATTCAGCATCATGAGTTCCGGTGGTACAGGAAAGGAACTTGTAAAGGCAGGAATACCGTTTACTGAAGTTTCGAGTTATACCGGCTTTCCTGAAATGATGGACGGACGGGTAAAAACCCTGCACCCAAAAGTTCACGGGGGTTTACTGGGAAGACGGCAGGTTGATGACCAGGTAATGGCAAAGCACGGTATCAACCGGATCGATGTGCTCGTAGTTAACCTGTACCCTTTTGAAAAGATGTCCTCGCAACAGATGGACCTTGAAGCATTGATTGAATTCATAGACGTTGGTGGACCGGCGATGATCCGTGCCGGGGCAAAAAATTACAAAAATGTGGCAGTTGTTGTTGACCCTTCTGATTACAATGAAATAATGCAGGCAATCCGGAAAGGAGAGATCTCTTTGGATCAACGGTTTGAACTTGCAAAAAAGGCATTTGCCCGTACTGCTGCATATGATGCAGCGATTAGCAATTACCTCTACACCATCACTTCTCCCTTCCCCTCAACATTCACCGTCCAGTTCACTCATGGCAGGGCCCTGAGATACGGGGAGAACCCGCACCAGCAGGCAGCTGTCTATGGCACGTTGGGTATTGCGGGAACAGAGCCAATTCAGGGAAAACAGATGTCATACAATAATTACCTGGATGTACATGCCGGTGTTGCCCTCCTCCGTGAGTTTGAAGAAACTGCCGCTGTTATCATCAAGCACAATAACCCATGCGGTGTAGCCCTGGGAACAGATGTTCTTGATTCTTATATCACTGCCCGTGACGTTGACCCGGTTTCTGCTTATGGATCGGTTGTCTGCATGAACAGTTCCATTGAAACAAATGTAGCAGAGGAGATTGCAAAAACGTTTGTTGAAGTCCTTGTTGCCCCCTCATTTTCCGCAGATGCACGAGCGATAATGGCAAAAAAGGAGAACATGCGGGCTCTGGTTCTGCCGCAAAAATGTGGAGGGGATGAGATGCGGACGATCGATGGCGGAGTGCTCATGCAGAGGACACCTCCCTACCAGGAACACTGGGAAGTGGTTACTGACCGGGATCCAACCCCCGATGAGATGGATGCAATCCGGCTGGCCTGGAAGGTATGCAAGCACACCCGGAGCAACACGATCATCTTTGCGGACCGGAGACGGACTCTCGGTATCGGTGCCGGCCAGATGAGCAGGGTTGATTCAGCACGGATTGCCGTTGAGAAAGCATGTGCATCACTCAAAGGTTCTGTTGTTGCGTCGGATGCATTCCTGCCGTTTGCAGACACGCTTGAAGTTGCTGCAGATGCAGGAGCAACAGCCCTCGTGCAGCCCGGGGGGTCTATCCGCGACAAGGAGGTTATTGAAGCAGCAAACCAGCGGCATATGGCGATGATATTTACCGGTGTGCGTTACTTCAGGCACTAATCGTGCCCGGTTTTAATTTTTTGTGTATTATTTAAAAGTAATTTATTCGACGATCTGATCACAGCAAATGTAATTCGTTGTCGCAAAAAGAGACGTGGATGGTTTAAAATCATGATTCTCAAAATATGGTGAAAGATATGGATTTTGGAAATATGATTAGTGATTCCTTTGAATATGCAAAGTTTGCTGTCGTTGGTAATTATAAGAAATGGCTGATGCTGGTCATCGCCACTATTCTGCTCGGGATTCCCCTTTTTGGGTATCTGATGAAGGTTCTTCGGGGTGAGAATCCTTCTCCAGAAGTTGAGGACTGGGGAACTCTTTTTGTTGACGGTATAAAATATCTTACTGTTGCCCTCATTTATGCAATACCTTTGATAATTGTTGGGATTCTCATAATAAGGGCAGGGGTTGCGGGAATTATGGCTGGCACATTAACAGAGATGGTGACAGCGTTTGGCCTGATTGCTGTAGGGCTGGTAATTATGGTCATAATAGCGATTATCATCGCTGTCTTTGAGATTATCGGTGTTGTCCGCCTTGCACGAACAGGAAGCATCGGGGAGGCATTTAATTTAAATGCAATCCTTGTCACGATAAAAAAAATCAAATGGAGCCAGTACCTTATTGCATTCGATATCCTGATTATTTCCGGATTCATCATGGAAATCATATGTAATGTCCTTATGATTATTCCGGTCATCGGAGGATTCATCTGTCTCTTTCTTATCGCACCCTTCGCGCTGTTCATCGCACGCTTTATCTCTTTACTCTACGACAGCGCAGGAAGAGCATAAGAACAACTATTATTTATCCGGTTTTTTGGCTTTTTATTTTCCTTCGGCATATATCTGGTATTTTACTGCTGGTTACTCTCTTGCCGGCAGGTACTAAGTGCGGCAGGACCTTTGTATCCCGCATCAGTAAAAAAGTGAATTAAAAAAATTAAAATGTTTTAGGAATCAGCGAAGAGATTGCATTCATGAATGCAATGGTAACCGCAGACCCAAGACCGAGAAGAATGAAGATTAGCACTATCGGAATGAGTACAACCAGAATGGCGTTCCCGAGCTCCATTTCATGATTTTCCTTGATACCAATTATTAGGAGTATAAAATACCAGATATAAGCAATAATTGAGACAAAGGGAATCCAGCCAAAGAGCAGGAAGGGAGTGCATGCGTACATCGTTGTCTTTAGTGTCTGGGTGACACCTTTTTCTCCACCCATCAGCACGACAAAAGCATGGAAAAACAGCCCCGAGACAAATATCCCCAACAGGAATATGAGAAACAAAAGATAAACAAAGAATACTCCCAGAGCAATAACAAATCCGGAGAAATTGGCTGCAGCACTCGCCGCAACGCCCCCGACAATCGGGGTGGCCGCCATCTTATCAACCATGGATGTGAATGTGGCAAGACCCATGCTTACTTCAACAATACCAAACAGGATAGTGAAAATTATGAGAAGGACTACATAATACTGGTAGGCTGCACCAAGTGATTTTCCATTTGTTTTCCTGAACGTTTCCGAAGGAGTCATGATGAACCCCTTCACATTGCTCACTAAGTCATCGATCATATCTGGATGTTTTTCTTTTCTCTATATATATATAATGAAGGATATTTCCTCCTCAGAATAACTATGGAGGCAGGTTTAATGGTAACAAAAATCCATGAAAGGAGTTTTTTTTCGAGGAATTCTTTTCAAAGCGGGGGTTGAAATCCCGACGAGAAAATTCTTTTGTATCCCAGAATACCGGATATAAATGGATCATAAAATAAAGATAAATAGTTTAAAAACTAACATGAGGTAAAGATGTATGACGCTGTTGAGGTGTCCCGCCTGCTTGACATCCTCGGAAACCGGAACCGTAGGCGGATTATTGAATTATTGCGACAAAAACCCTGTTTTGTCACCGAAATCTCCGAGACTCTTGTGCTTTCACCAAAGGCAGTCATCGATCATCTCCAGATGATGGAGCGCGAAGAGATCCTTTCCTGCCAGGTCGATGATCGCCGCAGGAAATATTACTATCTGGCAAATGACATCCTGATCGATATCAGCCGCAAACAGGTGCAGGAACTCCCCATACCTCTTGATGATGAGATGAATGCCGGGCAGGAACAACTTAATAACTCGGTCGTTATGCTCGGGAGAATGATTAAAGCCCACGACATGATCCTCTCCAATCTCGAACAGGTCAACCATGATATCGAAACAAAAATACATGACCTTGCCCGGAACCATAAGGATATATTCAGGAGCAATCGAGAGATTACTGTAGTCATTGCATTGTCCCATGACCCCCTTACCGCCGAAGAACTGGTGCAGGTGACGGAGATACCACCAGAGGACCTTGCTGAGATCCTGAAACGGTTCATGAAAAAAGGGTTACTTAAAAGAACAAAAGATCGTTACTCACTCAGAGGGTTACATGCAGAATAATCCAAGCAGTCCTTACGATGATGTTTTTAACAATCTCGCAAAGATCGTTGAAGAGATTGTAAAGAACATGCCGGATAACCAGCACGCCCGCATTATAGGATATACGATAATTACCCGGAACCCTTCAAATGGCGAACCGGGAATTTTCAGGATTGGAGAACCAGATGATGATACGGAAATCCCGTATGAAGTCGTTGAATCAGAAGACATGATCTATATAACTGCCATCATGCCTCCTGAATACAAGAACGCTCCCCTGGTTGACATCCAGCCTGACAGAGTATATGTTGGTATCGATAACCGCGAAATTACTATCATGCTCGATCAACCTATAGATAGAATTCACAGCAGCTATCGCGTTCACCGCAGCGTGATGGATATTACCCTTAAAAAAGTTCAGCAAAACTAAAATTTTGTTCCTTATTTTTTGAAATTTCCTGAAGACACACAAGGATTTATTCCAATAATTATCACTAAAAAAATTATGAGGTTGAATGATGCCCGGTTTTATCCAAGTTTCCAAATCGCGATATCTGACTCGGGCATGACAATTGCAAGATAGGCATTTTCCGGGGCCAGGGATTCTGGCACTTCGTAGATAATATATCCATCAACGGCATTACTCACCCCGGGATTAATATAGCCGAGTCTCTGGCCATGCGAATAACCGAAGTCCTCAACGTACTCAGTGTCAAACCGTTTTTTGGACCATTCAACTTCCGCGATTCGTACAACTTTGGGCGAGGAATCAGGATTTTTTGTAGGGAGGATATGAGACGGATCCGAAGAGGAGATCACGTCGTCATAGAGCAAATACATATTACTCTGCTGGGGGAGAGGGGCGCGATCTTTCCCCATGTCAACCATGGAAATGAAAACGAAGAGGTACTTTTTGCCGGAAGGAGCGGTTTTGTAATTATACCGGTTATCAGCAGGACTGAACCATTGGTAGGAATCATTGATCCAGATCCGGTATACTGTTGCGACACTTTTCCATTTCGTGCTGTTTCCAAAATAATAATCTTCTGTGAAATTGAGGACAACAGGCGAAGGTCCGGTCAAAGAAGCATTGGTTGAATTTGCGGGAATCGAAGTAAATAATCTCGAAATTCCAGCAGGAGATGTAACGGTAACTGCCGGAGATACCGGGATTGCAGACGGAGCCAGTGTGGGAGNAGGGGCAGATGGGGTGGGAACCTGTTTCTGCGTTGCCAGGGNTTTATCCGGTTCAATACATCCGGCACATACAATAACAAGGATGAGAAAACCGATCAGGAAAATACCGGAATATTTCATAGTGTATCCTCATCTTCTCAATATAAAAACTCTGATGATACGGATAACGCAATGGAAAGCCATTGAGAATTTCCATTAAAATTTTGGTCTTCAATCAACACACGGATTGCTATTTTCAGAATGTAGTATTCTTCGGATGATTTCCGTGATTCGATTATTTGCCGATCGTTTTGGTATTTTTCTTCAAAAATATATAAAAAATAATTACGCCTTTATGGGGAAATCTGAGGCTACCCAGGGAGTAATAGACTTCTTGTTGGAACGCATTTCGTGGAACTGTCGCAAAGAGACTGTGATATCTCGGGTGAAGGCAAAATACCCGATCTGGGTATTCCGGCAGAGTTTCATTGCCATGTCCATAAGCCCGCGGGGATCCGGGCGTGATTCTCCCAGCCAGATATGGAAGATATTTCCGCCATCAACAATGGGGAAGAATACATGCTCAATCTCCATGCGTTTGGTAAGGGGGACGTTTGCACCCGGCGCGACGTGCGTGCCATTGGTATAGTAGATGGGGAGATCCCTGCTCTTACCCAGCATCTCCAGGCTTTCTTCAATATCACCCTTGATTACCTTTACTGCAAAATTATGATAGCGACGGTCAAGCAGGTCTGCAACTGCAAACCTCTGGCCGGTTGTCTCAGCCGGTGTCCGTGCAAGCGCAATCGTCATATTGTTCTTTTTTGAGAGTTCACGACCGTAGAGCTCCATCTCGGTCATCGCCCGGATGGCAAGCTTAAACGCCTCTTTTGATTCATGGAGCTGTTTACCCGTATGATGCTGCACCATCTCGTTGACACCAACAACCCCGATTGTGTACACCAGACCTTCAAGGTCAACGGCAAGTGCCCCGCGTTCACCGGTATTCGGGTCTTTGGGACGCTGCATGGCAAACGGCATCCTGCTGTTTGCCCGGATCAGGTCCATCCAGCGTCGCTTGATCCGGAAAATTTCAACCGACACATCCATGAGCGCCTTGAGCTCAGAAAAGAGACGGGCATCGTCTCCTTCCGCATTATATGCTGCACGGGGGCAGTTCACTGAAACAACCTGCCAAGAACCCATTGAGAAGTGCTTCCCGTCTTCAAAGAGCAGTTTCTTTTCAAAATCCGAATCCTTGTCTGCTACCGTTGAGAACTGGTAAGCACAGCACTGGTAACAGCTGATCCCCTTTCCTGCACCCCGGTAAGCAGGCAACTGGTTATCATAATACGGGGTACCGAACTTCGACGCAAGCTCAAACGTCATTAAATATAATTCCTGGAAGGTAGGCAGGTCCGGGTTCTCACGGTTGAAATCTTCGCGTTCGATCATGAAATCGGGTTCAATCGATATCTCAGGTTTTGGGAAGTTGAACGGTTTTCCCCAGTAGTCTCCCTCAAGCATCACTTCCATGAGTGCCTTGAAGAGTAAGCGAACTTCGCGTTCAAACTCGCCATACGTCCGCAGGGGAGCGGATTTCCCATCCCATATTTTTCCCTTGTATACACAGAATTTATTCCGCCAGAGTGTCGGAACACCTGGCGAGAGCTGGATAGACGAAAAGACGAGCTGCCCGCCACGGGCCACCATCATCTGCGTCATCTCGTAAACAAACATCTGCATGTTCTGTTTGATCTCGTTGTATTCCATTGCCTCCATGTACGGCGCAAGGAAAGTAAGGAAATTATAGTATCCCTGTCCCCCGGCAAAATTAGTCTGGGCAGATCCAAGCGCTTTTACTGCATGAAGGATCGCAACTTCGGCTCGCTTGGCAGGACCGGCTACCGAGGCCTTCGTGCCATTACCATCAGGCATCAATCCATAGTAGAAGAAATAGCGCAGGTCCCAGTCCTGACAGAACGGGCGTGTACCGAAATACTCAAGATCGTGGATATGCATCTCTCCGGACAGGTGGTGGTCGGCGAGATCCGGGGGGAGCTGGAGCAGGTATTGTTCCTTAGAGATCTTGTCTGCCTTTTTCTTGTGTGAGGTCTCGGCATTTTCCTGCAGGTTTGCATTATCATGTGCTTCAAAACCACGGCCAACATCGATCTGGTGCGCATCAAAGACCGGCGTACCGACACGGGTGGAAACATTACGGTACTGTATCATGCCCTTTTCAAGTAGCGTGATATTAACGATTTCACGGATGAGCGGGCCGGAGAGTGATTTCAGGCCCATATTCTTTATCCGGTTCTCCACATCGAGCGCGATCTCCTGCGCTGTCGCTTCGTCTGCACCTTCGTACCCGTAGAAGGTCTCGACTAGTTTTGTCTCCTCGACAATCTGGCGGACGATACGCTGGCGGTTCCAGTCAATAATATGCCCATCGGAGGTACGGACTGATGGCAGTACGGGAACGGTGATTCCATCAAAAGTAAGTTGCTTTGTCTCCTGGCGCGCCATTATACACCAGATATCAGCGTTTCGAGATGCTCTCCATCCAGTTTGCCTGCGGGAAAAATATCTGCAGATGTATAGAAATCCGAGTTTTTCTGTAAAACCGGGGCTTCATTAACAAAGACCCCGTTAAGTCGCAGCTCGGTGAGTGATTCCGCGGTAGAAAGATCGCGCTCCATGAACGTATAGCCAGTCTTTTTTAAAAATCCCTTTAAAATGTCGCAATTCGGGCAACATTCAAGAGTATACAGGATCAATTGTGAATTTTTCGGCATTAAAAACACCCAGGTAAGTCATGTAAGCAATAGGTTTTTGGGAGATAAAAAAATCATGGTTTTACCTTCACGTCCGAGCCTCATTGACAGCGATTATCATTAGTACTGGTATGAAATAATAGTACCGTAATGACCAGGGCGTTTATTGCACTCGAGCTCTCAAATGATATCAAAGATCAGTTAGCCATCGCGCAGCAGACACTCCGCGGGTGCAAAGCACGCCTCACGTTTGTGGTTCCAGAACTTATCCACATTACCGTTAAATTTCTTGGTGAAGTCGATGATAAGAAACTTCAGGAAGTGATGGATGCACTTGCAAAAGTCTCGTTTGCGCCATACCCGATTACGACGGGTAATGTAACGGTCAATAATAAAAATCGCCCTCATACGGTGTGGTGCACAATTAAGGATATGGACGAGAGTGAGCGGTTATTTGTGCTTATTGAAGATGCGCTGGCGCCGCTCGGGTTCGCATGTGAAACGCGCCGTTTTACTCCTCATGCTACTATAGCGCGGGTGAAATCGTCTGACCCATCATTGTTCACCGCATTGAATACTCTTAACGCTACGTCGTATGGAAGTTGCAGGATTTGTGGTCTGAAATTAAAGAAGAGCACCCTGTTGCCACAAGGTCCTGTATATGAAGACCTGCTGGAAGTGAAATGGTGAACCGACTGCCTCTTGAAGATTCAGTGCTTGAACGGCTGCGCCCGACTGATGAGGACCGGAGCCATATATGCGGCCTTGCGCAGCGCATGCTGGCTGCCATTGCAAAGAGCGGGAAAGCAGAAGGGATGGTTGTTGGCTCTGTTGCACGGAACACCTGGGTACGGGGCGATCGTGACCTCGATATTTTTATGTTGTTTGACCCGGGGTTGTCCCGTGAAGCCCTTGAAACAGACGGGCTCGCCCTTGCCCGCAGTATTGCCGGGTCATTTACCGAACGCTTTCATGAAAAATACGCCGAGCACCCCTACATCAATGCAACTATTGATGACGTGGATGTTGACATCGTTCCCTGTTACAACGTTGAAAGTGCCGAACGGATCCAGAGTGCTGTTGACCGCACGCCATTCCACACCCGGTATATCACCAGCAGGATCAACGGTCTGGTTGACGATGTCCTCCTTTTAAAACAATTCGCAAAAGCCGGGGGTATCTATGGTTCCGACCAGATGACCGAAGGATTTTCCGGCTATCTCTGCGAGCTCCTGATCCTCCACTACGGGGGATTTTCTCCTCTCATTGAGGCAGCGGTATCATGGCGACCGGGATTTGTTATTGATATTGAAAAGCATGCGCAGAAAAAATTTACTGAACCGCTGGTCGTTATCGATCCGGTTGATCCGAACCGGAATGTCGCAGCAGCAGTGTCCTTAAATCGCCTCGCAGGGTTTGTTGAGCTGGCCCGGGGGTATTGTGAGAAACCCGCATGTGAATTCTTCCTGCACCCGATGGAGCGCTGCATATTAAAAAAAGAACTGGCAGAAACGATCGCCCGTCGAAAAACAGTGGTATTTGGGATCACGTTTGCGACCCCTCCATTCATCCCCGAAGTAGTTGTACCCCAGCTCAAGCGCAGCGTCTCTGCAATCTGTGAACTCCTGGAACGGAACGGGTTTTTAGTCCACCATGCTTCCTACGATATGCAAAAAGAGACATGTATGATCCTCCTTGAGCTGCTGGTGGGTGACCTTCCGGCAATCCGGCTGCACCTGGGACCTCCGCTCTGGAACCCGGTAAATGCCGATAAATTCCGGAACAAGCACCTTTCTGGGGAGCTTCCGGGGCCATTTATTGAAGATGGGCGGTACGAAATGGAAGTGCAAAGAGAATTCCAGACCGCAAAAAGCCTGCTGGCTTCCCCTGTCCTGCTGACGGCAAGTCTCGGAAAACATGTTCGCCTGTCAATGGAGCAGGGGTGGACACTTCATGAAGGGCCCGAATGCTGGCATGAAGATTTTGCACCCTTTATTGCAGAATTCTTTGACCGCTTATCGCCCCTGACCCGAATTTTGCGAGATAAATAGGGATATTGGACAGCCATCCTTTCAATATGATAATGAAAGTGACCCTCTCTCTCCTCCAGAGGGGGATGCAGCCCAAGGAGTATATCCCCTTGACCCCAAATGCAAAAATCCTAAAAAAACCTCCCCGCCCCGCCGTGCCTTTTAGAGGCCCTGAGGCGGGGAACCCTCCTGTTTCAATTCCTGGATGAGAACTGACTCTATCTCATACTTATTTCACCATAGCAAAAAACATCTTTCCAACAGCATCCTCCACTTTTCCGAGACCTGTAGTTGTGGATCTTCCAATAAAATTTATTTTTTTGAATTTTTCTTAATCTTTGCCACTGCCAGTTTCTCAATGGCCGCGGTATCAACACCGGTGCTGATATCTAGTTTATGATTCTGCACGGCACGGTCAACGAACCCTTTGCCCACTGGTGTCCGGACAATAAGCGTTGTTGATCCTGCCGGGCTNCCGATTGCGCCGGCAGAGATATCAGAACGTACAGCGGTGAGATCCGTACAGGAATGGCAACCTGTCCGGATGCAGGTTTCCAGCTCCGCAAGAGGTACGGTCGTCGTGCTCCCGTCCTGTTTTAAAACCTCGAGTTTGCCTTTCACATTGAGTTTTTTTATGTCATGGGGTTCAAGATGGTAAGTGGTTTTGAGTTTTCCAGTAATAAGGGCCTGATAATCAAACGACTCAGTACAAAATAACCCGATAACCAACCGTATTGCTTTCCCGTACGGCCTCACGAGATCGTTTTCGCTATCCCTCATTCGTGCAACTGCCTCCACGGCGCAGGGAACCCCGATCACGGCAATACGTTTGAACTTTCGCCCGACCACCGCGGTCTTGAGGGCTGCGAGAAGGGGTACCCACCAGCTGTACCGGCTCCCCGCCTGCTGGATGAGCGCATCGGTTTTTGTGATGATGACTGACGATGGTTTGAGCGTCCAGCGGTCTTCGGTCACCGTGACGATTGCATCGATGAGTCCTTCATCCAGAGCGTCCGCAAGAATTGCCGTGACTGCTCCGCCGCTCTGTTTATGCGGGACATCAAACCCCGCTTTTGCACTCAGCAGTTCAAGATATTTGCCAAGTGTCTCAGCGGACTGGGTGCCTGTCCGGGGACAAACCGCATAGCATGCTCCACACGTAACATTATCGGTTACCTGTTTACAATACCCGTTACTGGTTGGTGAGGTTCCCATTTCACCTTCAGGAAAAGAAAGGGAATCTGCCGGACAGACGGCAACACATGCACCACATCCCGAACATACCTTTTCATCCCAGACCTCACTTTTCAAATCGAGATAACTCTTTACTGCCATCGCACTCACTCCCAGGTATATTTACTCGCAAACGGCCGGGCACTGGTGGCCGCGATACGGGTGTATTCCGATGCGAGCAGGGGCGCTGGATCAATACCGAACGATTGGGCGAAATCCCTGATAATAGGAAATATCATTGCTTTCTGCTCTTCAGTAACCGGTGCCTGTTTCGCTCCGCCCCCTAAACAGAGATCATCTATTTTGCCCCTGACAAAAATCTCTCCACCGTGAATACCGCTGCCAACCCCCTGTTCAGAGATGGGCCGTCCTCCCCCAAGACCAAGAACGATGATAAGCCCTCCTGCCATATACTCCCCAAGATATGCCTGTGCGGTTCTCCCGACGACGAGGATAGGACGTTTTTCCTGGTATTGCTTCATGTGGATCCCCCCGCGGTAGCCGATGTTGTCGCGGATATACACCCGGCCGCCCCGCATACTATGGGCCACTGCATCTCCGGCACTGCCATGGATGATGACTTTTCCCTTATCCATGGTATTACCGGGAGCATGGTCGGCATTTCCCTTGACAATGATTGTCGGCCCACTCATGAACATTGCCAGGTCACCACCTGGCACGCCATTTACCGTAATGGTCACATCATCGCCACGCAACCCGTCACCGATAAAACGCTGGCCGAGGACATTGTCAATAATAATCTCTTTAGTACCGCTCGCCACCGCAGCACGGATCTGCTGGTTGAGCGGAGTATAATGGAGGTTCTTTGCATCAATCCGAACGGAATGCATCTTCATGCCCCCACGGTCTTGATATCAAGGACATTCAACAGTCCTTCATCCAGCATGTAACCCCGCAGACGGTCGCGGTTTCCCCGCAGACTTTCGATGCTGTTGATTCCCGCCGCACCCATCAATTCGGCAATCTCAAGTGTCCAGCCATGGATCAGGTTTGCTACATGGACAGATTCAATCTCGGGATCCAGTCTTTGGGTGAGTTCGGGTTTCTGGGTTGCGATACCCCATGCGCACTGCCCGCGGTAACAGGTACCGCAGACACGGCATCCCATGGCAACCAGCGCAGATGTTCCTATATACACCGCATCGGCACCCAGGCAGATGATCTTGACCACATCAGCACTTTCACGGATCCCGCCGCTTGCTATAATCGAAACCTTGTTCCTGATTCCCTGCTGGCGAAGCTTGGCATCCACGCTTGCTACTGCGGCCTCAATAGGTATCCCGACATGATCCCGGAACACCCTTGGGGCTGCCCCGGTACCTCCGCGGAATCCATCAATAACCACCGCATCAGCAGAAGATCGCGCGATACCCGCGGCAATTGCAGCAGAATTATGTACTGCGGCGATTTTCACAAAAACAGGTTTCTTCCACTCGGTTGCTTCTTTCAGGCTTCGAACGAGCTGCTTTAGATCTTCGATACTGTAGATGTCATGATGGGGTGCAGGACTGATTGCATCACTTCCTTCAGGAATCATGCGTGTACAGGATACATCAGCGCATACCTTTTCGCCCGGTAAGTGTCCGCCGATACCGGGTTTTGCCCCCTGGCCGATTTTAATCTCAATGGCAGCACCACGTTCGAGATAATTGATATCAACACCAAACCGTCCGCTTGCAACCTGAACGATCATATTTTTCTGGTACGGGTAGAGCGACTCGTGAAGTCCGCCTTCACCGGTCCCCATAAAGGTCCCGATGCTGCTGACAGCTTTTGCGATCGCAGTCTGGGCATTCAGGCTGATGGCACCATAGCTCATGTGCCCGACCATAATCGGTGTCTCGATCTGGAGGTTGGGAGAGAGTTTTGTTATAAGCTCCACATCACCGTCAGGTGATTCTTTGATGGATAAGGATGAGGGTTTTTTACCAAGGTATGTCCGGAGCTCCATGGGTTCGCGCAGAGGATCAATACTGGGGTTTGTTACCTGGCAGGCATCCAGCACTAGGCGATCAAAAATTATCGGGTAGGGAAGTGCATTCCCCATGCCGGCTAAGACGATCTTTCCGCTCTTTGCCTGGTTGAAGATGTTCTCGCGGGCCTCACGCGTCCAGACCGGATGACTCCGGTAATCCGTTGGTTTCTCATAGATGCTGATAGCATCACGGGGACAGAACGCTGAACACCGGTGACAGGCAACGCAGTTTCTGGAATTGTTCACCCGTATTGCATCACCATCCTTTCTGAACACACCATACGAACAGTTTTCCACGCAACGCCCGCAGAGCATGCACTGTTCGGGATCAATCTCGACTTTATACCGGAGAGGGATACTGCCAATCGTCATGCAATAACCCTCCCAATCACGGGTTCACCGGCTCTTGGCATGGTGATATTTTCAACCTCGGGTTCCATCCGCCGGATTGCTGCTTCCTCGCTGGAGATGTAAAGGCGGTCACCCAGTTCACCGGTTACCAGCGGGCGCAGCTTGATCCTGTCCGTAAAGCCTACAAGGGTTTTTTCGTTGGCAACGCAGATCGCAAACGGCCCGTTCATGAGTGCGGAGCCATATGCAAGACGGATTGCACGGTTGAGTTCCTGCTCTTTTGCCGGCATCCGGTCAATATCCTGCCAGAAAGGCGGAGCAAGTGCCCGTACCGCCATCTTTTCTGAAAGCCCGTGTTTACGGATTAACAGGTCAACAAGATAGGCAACAACTTCGGTATCTGTAAACATTGTGCATTTATACCCATAGCTTTCAATGTAACGCCGGTTTGTACCGTAAGAAGTTATCTCACCATTATGGACAACACTCCAGTTTAAGAGATTAAAGGGATGCGCCCCGCCCCACCAGCCGGGGGTATTGGTCGGATACCGGTTATGCGCAAGCCAGAGATACCCTTTATAGTCCTCGATACGATAGAAATTTGCAACGTCTTCAGGCCAGCCAGCGGCTTTGAACACCCCAAGATTTTTTCCCGAAGAGAAGATGAGGGCGCCATTTTTTTCCGCGTTGACTTTCATGACAAGATGGGTGACAATGTCTTCATCAGGAGTGGTACTTTTTGGCATCAGGCTCCTGTCCGGGCGGAAAAAGTAACGCCAGGGTGTGTGGACTTTACGGATATTGGGCTGCTCATACGTTTTGATCTGTTCGTCATGAACAATGGTTCCCCATTTTTCGAGCAGGGTATCAAGTGCAGCCTTGTTTTCACGGATATTGTCAAAAAAAACATGCAACGCGAAATAATCCTTATATTCAGGATAAATTCCGTAGGCTACAAACCCGGCTCCTTCACCGCTTCCCCGCTCATTCATCATGGAGAGGGCTTCTTTTACTTTGTCACCATCCACGCTCTGGCGGCGCTTGTCCAGCACACCTATAATACCACACATATTATCACAATACAGAATGATGTTCTTATGATGAACATATGTTCATTGGATAATGAACGTTCGTTCAATCAGGTTGGTTGAATAAGTATAAATATGAATGGGTGGAACATGTCTTCCAATATGTCAGCAGATGTAACCAAACTCTTGAAAAA
>WSSedA1B3DRAFT_1000183_pt1 | contig 17619 bp, 15 predicted proteins | sample WetSurSiteA1Bulk_FD_9468 | JGI IMG/M metagenome (IMG submission 9468)
ACCTCTTTCAGGAATCCGGAAAGACAACGCATCCTCTCTTCAAGGACCGCCGAAACATTCAGGGATATACTCGCGAGTGTCACCGAGGAGGGAGGAACCGGGAAGAGCGCAGCAGTGGACGGCAATCCCGTTGCAGGGAAGACCGGTACCGCACAGATGATCAATCCCGTAACGAAGAGGTACTCAAAAGAGAAATATGTCAGTTCCTTTGTCGGGTTTGTGCCTGCCTACAATCCGAGGCTTGCGATGATCGTTGTCGTATATGAACCTAAGGGCCAGATATATGGAGGAGTTGTTGCAGCGCCTGTCTTCCGGGACATTGCCAATCAGGCATTATCCTATATGGGGATACTGCGGGATGATACTGCTCAACAGACTCATTTTGTAGTAACACGATGATACTGAAAGAAATCCTCAGGGATTGTGATTTGATGCAAAGAGGTACAGACAGCGGAATGGACAGAGACAACAGAGAATCAGTGCTGGATATCAAAGGCATTGCATATGATTCGCGCAAGGTGCAACAAGGGTTCCTGTTTATAGCGGTAAAGGGCGAAACGTATGATGGCCATGATTTTCTTCAGAAAACAATAAAACAGGGGGCGGTTGCGATAGTGCATGAACAGGAGATAGAGCGCTATTCGCCGGAGATACGGTATATCCATGTCAATAATAGCAGGAAGGCTCTTGCATGTGCGGCAAATAATTTTTGTGAACGGCCTTCAGAGAAACTTACCCTCGTCGGGATAACCGGAACGAACGGAAAAACAACAACCTCATATCTTCTAAAATCCATACTGGAAGTCACGGGTGCAAATGTTGGACTGATCGGGACGATTCACTATATGATAAAGGACAAGGTTTTCCCTGCAGTGCATACCACACCGGAGTCCCTTGAATTTCAGAATCTCCTGAAGGAGATGCTTCTGGCCGGTTGTCAGTTTGTGGTATCGGAGATATCATCTCATGCACTTGCGCAGTATAGGGTAGACGGAGCTGTTTTTCAAACTGCACTCTTTACGAACCTGACGAGGGACCACCTCGATTTTCATAAGACTATGGAGAATTACTTCAACGCAAAGGCACGGTTGTTCACTGAACTCCTGCAGAGAGAAGGAGCTGCAGTCATAAATCTTGATGACGTATACGGATGGAACTTGAATATGGATCTGAGGATAGGAGATACCGAACCAAGGAAAATCATTACATATGGTCTTGCAACACAGGCGGACCTCCTGGCCCGCGATATCGTGAATTCCTTCGATGGGTTGCAATTCACTCTGTTGTTCCGTGGCAGAACCTATACGGTCAGATCCCCTCTCACTGGTATACCGAATGTGTACAACATACTTGCAGCGTCCGGTGCCGCGCTTTCTCTTGGTATCCCCCTGGAAGATATTCTGAAAGGGATCAGTCAGGTATCTCATATCAGGGGCAGGTTTGAGAAAGTTGAAACAGAACGGGGATTCCTTTGCATTATCGATTATGCACACACGGAAGATGCTCTTGAGCGGTTGATCCGGACAGCGCGGGAGCTTCTTGATCAGCAATCTGTTGCAGGTAAAGGGAATCCAATCCCCCGGATTATCACCGTTTTCGGTTGTGGGGGAGACAGGGACCGTGGCAAACGGCCGATCATGGGAGCAGTCGCAACGAAACTCAGTGATTTTGCAATTATCACTTCTGATAATCCAAGGTCCGAGGAACCGGCTGCCATTATCAAGGATATAGAGGCCGGCGCGACAGGGAATAACTATATCATTGAAATCGATCGGCGTGAAGCAATAAGAAAAGCGATACAGAAGGCAAAAGAGGGCGATATTGTCCTTATTGCCGGGAAAGGGCATGAAGAGTATCAGGAAATCAACGGAAAACGATACCGGTTCAGCGACAGGGAAGTCATCGAGGAAGCGCTGAAATTATACCACGAATATAAAGAAGAGAATGACCGAAGTGAATTGCACTGAAAGAACGGTTATGGAAACTATAACCATAAAGGATGTCATCGCTGCGACGCAGGGGAAGATCATTTCCCGCGGACATGAAACGTTTTCCGGCGTTTCAACTGATTCGAGATCAATACAGGAAGGCGAATTGTTTATTGCATTGAGAGGGAAAAACTTTGACGGGCATGACTATATGCAGAAGGCGCTGGACAGAGGAAACGGGGCTGTTGTCGACATGAAACAGGCATTCCCCGTCCGGGGCAAGACGATCATTGCTGTTCATGATACCCTCAGGGCGCTTCAGGATATTGCTCATCATATGCGTATGAAGAGAGACCTCCCTGTTATCGCCATAACAGGCTCCAATGGAAAGACAACAACCAAAGAATTAGTTGCTGCAGTTCTTGATAAGGAACACGGGGTATTAAAAAATGCCGGGAATCTCAATAATCAGATCGGGCTTCCCTTAAGTCTTACAAAGATCAGGGATACGGACACAATAGTCGTTCTCGAAATGGGTGCAAGCGCTCCCGGTGATATTCAAGAGCTATGTACTATTGCCGTGCCTTCATTCGGAGTCTTAACGAATATCAATCCTACCCATCTGGAGAGCTTCAAAACCCTTGAGACGATCAGAAAAACAAAACTCGAACTTCTCGGATCCGTCAGTACTGTTGTTGCCAATGCTGATGATCTTTTTCTTATGGAAGGCATTGAACAATCAGGATACCGGGGCGAAGTGATCACATACGGCATACACTATGAGGCTGATGTTCGTGCAGTTGACATCCGGCTTAATGATATCGGCTCAAGGTTTCAGATTCTTTTCAAAGCCGGGGAAACCCTTCGGGTGGACACGAAAATATCGGGGATGTTTAATATTTATAATGTCCTCGCCGCAGCCTCTGTCGGGTATCTCCTTGATATCGCTCTCTTTCATATAAAGGATGGCATCGAATCATTCGCAGGTGTCCCCATGAGGTTACAGTTGAGAGAAATGAACGGGATGCTGGTTATCGGTGATATGTATAACGCAAACCCGGCTTCCATGGAAGCGGCGTTGAGAGAACTTGTAAGGATCAGCAAGGGGAGGACAATAGCTGTTCTCGGTGACATGCTTGAACTGGGAACCTATGCAGAAGAGGCGCACAGAAAGATTGGGAGACTGCTATCAGAATTGTCAGTCGATGTTCTTATTGCAACAGGGCCTCTCATGTCCTTTGCTGCATCAGAGTATACGGGGAATGCTTTTGCGGCCCGGACATCCGAGGATGCACGAAATCTTCTGCGAGGGTTATATAAGGCGGGTGACACGATACTCATTAAAGGTTCAAGGGGAATGCGCATGGAAAGGGTGCTGGAAGAATAATGTTGTACGATCTTATATACAGCCTTCACACCTGGTTTTCTCCCCTGAACGTCTTCCGATACATTACTTTCAGGACAGCGCTTGCAGTGCTCACTGCAATGATTACTGCGCTTATCTTCGGCCCCTTGATTATCAATCGCCTGAAAAAATTCAGCATGACGCAACATATACGTGACGACGGTCCGAAGGCCCATCTCGGGAAAGCGGGAACTCCGACTATGGGAGGCATTCTGATTCTCCTCTGCATTCTTGTCCCGGTATTTCTTTGGGGAGACCTCAAGAATTTCTATATCTGGACGATGATTGTTGCCCTGGTAGGGTTTAGTGCAATAGGATTTCTTGACGATTATCTGAAAATTATCAGGAAAAATCACAAGGGCCTCCGGGCATACCAGAAGTTCGGATTACAGATACTTCTTGCGTTCATCATAGGGATTTTCCTCTATATGAATCCGAATGATCCTTATACCGATGTATTAAGTGTTCCCTTTTTCAAAAAATGGCTCTTTGATCTCGGAATGATCTACATCCCGTTTTCAGTTATTGTAATGGTGGGTTCATCCAATGCGGTGAATCTCACCGACGGGATAGACGGACTTGCCATCGGGCTCGTTGCTGTAGCCGTTCTTGCAAACAGTGTCCTTGTCTATATTTCCGGGCATAAAGGGTTGTCTCAGTACCTGCAGGTTATGTATCTTCCGGGTACAGGTGAACTAACGGTTTTCTGCGGAGCAATGTTCGGGGCGGCACTCGGGTTTCTCTGGTTCAATTCATATCCTGCCGATGTTTTCATGGGAGACGTTGGTTCGCTCGGCCTCGGCGGCGCACTCGGCACCCTTGCCGTCATAACCAAACATGAGCTTGTCCTTGCTGTTGTCGGCGGGATTTTTGTGATTGAGACCATTTCGGTCATGCTCCAGGTAGGATCGTTTAAGCTTACGGGGAAACGAATATTCAAGATGGCTCCGATCCATCACCACTTTGAGCTGAAGGGATGGCCTGAGCCGAAAGTTATTGTGCGCTTCTGGATTATAGGGATCATGCTTGCCTTATTGAGCCTGGCGACCTTAAAAGTGAGGTGATTATGATGAGGAAACAGACATCAGTAAGAAGCAGTCAGATAGTATCCGTGCCATGCATATTATTCTATTGCATCATGCTGCTTACTGCCTATTTATTCTTCCCTGTTTCCGTATGTGCTGAGGATCTCCGTTCACGGGCGGTGGTCGTAATGGAAGCATCAACCGGCAAGACCCTCTATGCCAAGAATCCGAATCTGAAGCGTCCTCCTGCCAGTACAACGAAACTGATGACTGCGATACTGGCCCTTGAGAATACAAATCTCCAGGATGTGGTGGTAATAAGCAGCGAAGTCGCAGCAACCCCTCCACATAAGGCTGGGTTCCGGGAGGGAGAAAAAGTGACTGTTGAGCAACTGCTCTACGCAGCTCTGCTCGGTTCTGCGAACGATGCTGCTGTTGCACTGGCAGAAGCGGTTTCCGGTTCGGAAGGCAGGTTTGTTGAGCTTATGAACCGCAAGGCAATTGCTGTAGGAGCACTGAATACGCGATTCATAAATGCGAACGGGCTTCCCGGTCCCGGCCAATATACGACGGCGTCAGATCTTGCAAAAATCATGAGTTATGCATTGCGATATCCGAAACTGAAAGATATCATCGGTACCAAGACGGCGGAAGTGACAACAGAGAGGGGGAGGACTTTCTTCGTAAAAAATACCAACAGACTTCTCTGGTCCGAAGAAGATCTGGTCGGCGGGAAGACAGGGTATACCCGGTCGGCACGCCATTGTTTTGTGTGTGCTGCTGAACGTGACAATGACACGATTATTGTAGCGCTTCTGGGAAGCCCGAGCAGGGAAACCCTCTGGAGTGAATCAGAACGCCTTATCAGCAAAGGGTTTGATGTCGTGGAAAATAGAGATGAACCCCGTATTTATTTCACCAAGGCGGAGTATGACGATGACGACATTATTGTAAGGAAGGCGATATATAAGAAGAATTCCAGAAAAACAATAAAAAATTCAACAAAGAAAAAGTCTAATAAAATATTGATCGCTAAAAAGAAAGCAAAGAAAAAGACCTGCTCCGAGAGAGCGATAAACCAAAAGGAACAGAAAAAGACAGTGGTTGCCAAGAAAAAGACAAACACAAAAACAAAGACTTTTGCCAAAAAGAAAGTTCAGAAAAAGAATTATAAGGTGGCCGAGAAAAAGAAAAGTGAGAGAATTAAAGGATAAAAAGATAACAGTTGTTGGTCTTGGGAGAAGCGGCGTTGGCGCGGCAAACCTGCTCACTGATCTCGGAGCTCTGGTTACTGTTACCGATGTCAGAGGTGAAGATGAGCTCAAAGATTTTATCTGCCGGCTGAGACCTCCGGTGAGTCGTATCCTTGGGTCACACCCGGAGAATATTTTCACTGAAGCGGACATGATTGTGATAAGCCCTGGGGTGCCTCATGCTCTCCCGCAACTGGCAAAGGCAGAGGCAAAAGGAATCTCAATCATCGGCGAACTTGAGCTGGCATATCGCATACTCAGCAATGCCCTTTCAATATCGGGCGTTGGCCCACGCTTTCTTGCTGTTACCGGAACGAATGGAAAATCTACGACAACCGCCCTGCTTGATTTCATGATGAACAAAGGTGGATACCGGACGCTGCTTGGAGGGAATATCGGATATGCATTGACAGAGGAAATAGGAAAGGCGGTGAATAGTCATCAGGTGTCGGTTGTCGGAAAAGAATTTCGTAACTCAAACCCCTCGACTATTGACTATATCGTTGCCGAAATCTCGAGCTTTCAGCTCGAAACGATACAAAAGTTCAGGCCTCAGGGGGCTGTCGTCGTCAACATAACCCCTGACCATCTCGACCGGTACCATTCGTTGCAAGAATACAGTGATGCAAAAGCAAGGATTTTTGAAAATCAGTCGAAAGGAGATTTTCTGGTTCTGAACCGGGATGATCCTGAAACGATGAAAGTTGTAAGTGAAAAGTTAAAAGTGAAAAGTGAGAAACCGGGAATCTTTTACTTTAGCCGTCAAAGAGAAGTTGAGGGCATATACAGCAAGGACGGCATAGTTTACTGTACTATCCCCGACCTATGTGCTACCCCTCTTATACAGGCCGATGAGATCAGAATCAAAGGTGTACATAACCTGGAGAATGCCATGGCTGCTTCAGCCATGGCTCTCCTTGCAGGATGTCGCATAGATGCTGTGAAAGAGTCATTGAAGGAATTCGGAGGACTGGAACACAGGCTCGAATTTGTCCGGGAACTGAATGGGGTCCGATATTTCAATGATTCGAAAGGTACCAATGTTGCCGCTGTCATGAAGTCCCTTGAAAGCTTTTCAGACCCGGTACTACTAATAGCAGGGGGGAGAGACAAGGCGGGAGAATTTTCCCAGCTGAAGACACTCGTGAAGGAGAGAGTTAAGGCACTTATATTGATTGGTGAAGCGGCGGAGAAAATCAACAAGGCTTTAGGCGATCTGACACAGACAGTAATGGCCGAAGAACTGAATGAGGCGGTACAGATATCCCGGAATATGGCTGCGCAGGGAGACGTCGTCCTCCTTTCTCCTGCATGTGCCAGTTTTGATATGTTCGAGAATTTTGAAGACAGGGGAAGGCAATTTAAAAAATTCGTCATGGAGTTGCCTCAATGACAATAGCCAGATATGACCGGTGGTTGCTGCTCGTAATGGTTCTGCTGACAGGATTGGGTGCCCTTATGATATACAGTACTACCTCTGTTATCACCCCTGTACTCGCAAAAAAAGGAGTCTCGGAATTCTATTATTTCAAAAGGCATCTTTTCACTATTCTTATCGGGTTTAGTTTTATGGTGATTGCATACAGAATAAATCCAGGCTTTATTAAAAAGGCATCTATTCCGCTTTTGATATTTTCCTTCGTGCTGCTGATTCTTGTTTTTATGCCCGGCATAGGGGTTTCTGCAGGGGGTGCACAGCGATGGATCCGGTTGTGGCCTTCGACTTTTCAGCCGTCGGAACTTGTGAAGCTTGCAATGGTAATATTTCTTGCACGGTATATATCGATGCCGGGCTTTAGGACCGACAGTTTTGTTTCTTTCCTGAAGCCTGTGTTGGTGATGGTTCTCTTCCAGATACTCATTCTCAAACAACCGGATTTCGGAGCGGCGATGAGCCTTGCTTTTATTACCTTTGCTATGCTTTTTCTCTCCGGGGTGCGACTCAGGTATATTGCATCGCTTATTGTTCTGGCATTGCCTGTTGTTATAAAGCTGGCCATGCAGCCCTACCGTCTTAAGAGGATAACATCGTTCCTTAACCCCTGGGATGACCCTCAGGGAAGCGGTTTCCAGCTTATTCAGTCTTTCATCGCGCTGGGGAGCGGGGGATTGACAGGAGTAGGACTCGGAAGTTCAAAGCAGAAGCTGGCATATCTGCCGGAATCCCATACGGATTTTATCTTTTCCATCATCGGGGAAGAGTTTGGATTCTTTGGGGTGACGATAGTGATTGCCTTCTTCCTGTTTCTGTTCATCAAGGGAATCGAAATTGCAAACAGGACAAAGGACCAGTTTGTTTACTATCTTGCAACGGGACTTTCCCTGATGATTGCTCTTCAGGCGCTCATCAACTTTGCTGTTGCAACCGGGATGGTTCCCACGAAGGGGCTGCCTTTGCCGTTTATCAGCTACGGAGGTTCATCCCTTCTGGTGAATATGGCTGCAGTCGGAATTCTCCTGAATATTTCCAGGGGAGAGGAGATCAGGGAGATCCCGAACATGAACCGGGAGATACTTGCAAGGAGAAAAGCCAGACGGGTTCTCTATGGAAATAAATAGTAACCAGCGAACATTTGGGAAATTGAAAGGTTTATGCGGGTGATCATTGCAGGTGGAGGTACAGGAGGGCATCTCTTCCCGGGCCTTGCTGTTGCGGAAGAATTGAAACAGAGGGATGTCTCTGCAGAAGTGATATTTGTTGGAACGGAGCATGGCATAGAGGCACGTGTCGTTCCGAGGGAGGGATATCCGATCAAGTTTCTCCGTGCCGAAGGTATAGCAGGCGTCTCTCCTGCAAGAAAGATCAAAGCGATGTTTAAGACATTTTTTTCAGTCATAGACTCATACAGAATCATCAAAATGGTCAACCCCGATATTGTAGTCGGAGTGGGTGGGTATGCATCAGGCGCTCTTGTGCTTATTGCCTGTCTTATGTCGATCCCGACCATGATCCTGGAACAGAATACCATGCCCGGAGCTACCAACAAAATACTCGGCAAATTTGTAGATACCATATGTGTAACCTATCATGAGAGCATTTCATTCTTCCCGAGGGAAAAGACTTTTCTTACCGGTAACCCTGTCAGGTTGCAGGTGCTCAAAGGAAGCATTGAGTCTGCATACCGGTTGTTTTCGCTTGAAGAAGGGTTATTCACGATTTTTACTTTTGGAGGGAGTGCCGGTGCACGGAGCATTAACGCAGCCATGATAGATGCCCTGAATCATCTCTATGATCTGAAAGACAAGATTCAGTTCTTCCATCAAACAGGACCGAAAGATTATGAAAATGTACGGGAGGCGTACAGGAAAGCCGGGTTCAAGGGGACAATTACACCGTTCGTCTATCAAATGGGTGAAGCGTATGCTGTGGCAGATATCGTAATTTCCAGGGCAGGAGCGACAACCCTTGCGGAGATTACCACTCTGGGGAAGCCGTCCATACTGATCCCTTATCCCTATGCGGCAGGCAACCACCAGGAGCTAAACGCAAGGAGACTTGTAGAAATAGGGGCAGCAAAGATGATACCGGACCGTGAACTCAAAGGAGAAGTCCTTGCACAGAGGATACGGGAACTCTATGAGAACGAATCCCTGAGAACCGAGATGGGCAAAAATAGTAAAACAATCGGCAGCCCTGAGGCCTGCGAGAAAATCGTGGACATAGCGCTCAGTCTGATAAAACAGGCAAGGGACAGCAATCATCAGCAAGAAGGAAAAGCACGTGTTTGAGCGTTACAGGGTAATACATTTTGTCGGTATCGGGGGGATCGGAATGTCGGGCATTGCCGAGCTGCTTCATAATCTCGGCTATGAGGTAACCGGGTCTGATCTGAGAGAATCAGAGACAACGACCAGGTTAAGGGTGCTGGGCATAAAGGTCCATATCGGCCACAGACCTGAAAATATTGATGATGCTCATGTCCTGGTGATCTCCTCAGCGATTGTCGGGAATAATTCCGAAATAGTCGAAGCACGGAGGCGATCGATTCCTGTCATCCCGCGCGCTGAAATGCTTGCGGAACTCACCAATTTAGTCGGCAATCTCAGGTATAGAATACTTATTGCCGGAGCGCATGGGAAGACTACTACAACCTCTCTGATTTCAACAGTTCTTGCACAAAATGCTCTCGACCCTACAGTCGTTATCGGGGGGAAACTGAAGGCCATAGGAAGCAATACGCGACTCGGCAAAGGTGAGTTTCTTGTCGCTGAAGCAGACGAAAGCGACGGATCTTTTCTCAAACTCTCTCCCACTATTTCGGTTGTCACAAACATCGACAGAGAACATATGGATTTCTTCAAAACCATGGAATCGTTGAGAGAGGCTTTTCTCTCGTTCATCAATAAGGTGCCCTTTTATGGCACATCAGTAATTTGCATTGAAAATGAGCACCTCAGGTCGCTTCTTCCATTTATCGAGAGAAGATATCTTACCTATGGACTTACAAAAAAAGCGGAACTCCGTGCAGAGAATATCAGAAAAGGTTTTATGTCGGTAACCTTTGATGTTGTCTATAAAGGATTACCTCTTGGCAGTTTCGAACTCCCTGCTCCCGGTGTACATAATGTCCTGAACAGTCTTGCGGCTATCGGCGTAGCATTGGTTCTGAAACTTGATATATCGGTTGTCAAAGAGGCGCTCAAGGGATTCAGCGGCATTCAGAGAAGACTGGAATTCAAGGGGGAGGCAAGAGGAATAAAGATATATGATGATTACGGGCATCATCCGACAGAGATCCGGGCAACCCTGAAAGCAGTGAAAGAAGGGCTTTCATCAAGCGGTAAGCAGTCAGGCAGGGTAATCGTCCTCTTTCAGCCCCACCGGTATACCAGGACAAAAGACCTTATGGATGAATTCGCCCTGTCATTTCATGAAGCGGATACACTCCTGCTCCTCGATATTTACCCTGCAGGTGAAAAGCCGATACGCGGGGTGAAAACAGCAAGGCTTTTAGAAAAAATCAGGAAGGCGGGGCAGGGCAATACGCTGTATATGAAAGACCGTGAAGAGTCGATCACTTATGGGCTTAAACATCTCCGCCAGGGAGATATTTTCCTCACGCTCGGGGCAGGGAACGTCTGGCAGACGGGGGAAGAACTGCTCCGGAAATTGCAGGAAAAAAGTGAAGAATGAGCAATACACAGAAATATTTACTGAAGGACTTTTTGAAGGAGAAATCAAGTTTATGGAGTTGATGAGCAACCATACATCACTACGTATCGGAGGGACTGCCGATATTTTTGCTATGCCCAGGGATATTGAGTCGCTGAAGACTATTCATCTGAACCTGAAAAGAAGCAAGGTGCCTTATATGGCATTAGGCGGAGGGACAAATGTGCTGATCATGGACGGAGGCGTAGAGGGGGCAGTGGTTTTGCTCAGGGCATTGAAAAAAATCGAAGTCCTTCGGGAAGTGGATGAATTCGTATTCCTCTATGCAGGCGCCGGAGCGCTGCTCTCAAAACTCGTCCGTTTCTCGCAGGAGCACGGATATTCAGGCATGGAAGGATTAGCAGGGATCCCCGGTACTGTCGGGGGGGCGATCTACGGCAATTCAGGGGCATTCGGATATGAAATAAAAGATGTGCTCATTTCTCTGGAGATGATGGATGGGGAAGGCATTGTCTCCTGCCGCAGAGCAGAGGAAATAGCCTTTGGTTACAGGAAGGCCGGCATTAAGCCGGAGGAGTTCATCCTTGGCGCTGAGATACGGCTGAAGAAAGACCGTGCAGCGGAAGTCTCGAAAAGGATAGGTGTTTTCTTACGGGAGAAAAGGGAAAGACAGCCTATTTGGGAATCCTCTGCCGGATGTGTCTTTAAAAATCCTTCAGGAACGTCAGCAGGGAAACTGATCGAAGATGCCGGCTGCAAAGGTTTGAAAATAGGAGAGGTTGAAGTGAGTACAGTGCATGCAAATTTTTTTATCAATAGAGGGCGGGCAAATGCCTCGGATTTTATAAAACTTATGGATCTGGTTTCTCTTCGGGTGAAAAAAAAGTTCGGCATACTCCTTGAACCGGAGATCAGGATTATCGGGAGAGAAAGTGCTGACTAAGAAAAAAATAGGCGTGCTTATGGGGGGTATCTCAGCAGAGAGGGAAGTCTCACTCCGGAGCGGTGCCGCGATCTTTAAGGCACTGCAAGGATTAGGATACAACGCTGTTGCNATAGATGTAGGACATGGCCTCTGTGAAGTATTGCAACGGGAAAAGATAGCGGTTGCATTTCTTGCCCTGCACGGCGGATATGGTGAAAACGGCTCTATCCAGGGCATGCTGGAAGTACTTGGCATCCCGTTTACAGGCTCAGGTGTTCTTGCTTCTGCCCTTGCGATGGATAAGGAGGCCTCAAAGAAAATCTTCCTCTATCATAAGATAATTGTTCCATCATTTGTTGTTCTAAACAAAGAATACAAACCAGATTCCATCGCGTTTGCTCTCCCCTGGGTTGTGAAGCCTTCCGCAGAGGGTTCGAGTATCGGGGTAAGTATTGTTAAGGAAAAAGAGCAACTGCATGAAGCGCTTGAAAAAGCTTATTCTCATGGGGAAAGGGTGATCGTAGAAGAATTCATCGATGGCAAGGAGATTCATATAGGAATACTCAATGAAAAGGCACTCGGGGGTGTTGAAGTAAGACCGTCTCTTGAGTTTTATAATTACGAAGCCAAGTATACCGCCGGCCTTACACAATATATTCTGCCCCCTGAGACAGACGAAACAACATATGAAAGGGCAAAGAATACGGCGCTCTCTGCCCATACAGCCCTTGGGTGTAAAGGCGCTACCCGTGTTGACCTGATGCTGGATAGTAAGGGTGTCCCCCATGTGCTTGAAGTTAACACCATACCGGGAATGACAGAGACAAGCCTGCTTCCCAAGATAGCCGGTCTCGCAGGCCTGAGTTTCCCGGGTCTCATAGAAGAGATTCTCAGAGGTGTCCATTTTGAAAATCAATAGATTGAAGAAGATACATAAAAAGCCGACGATACCCGACATTCTCAGGAAAAGTGCGGTAATCCTGTCGCTTCTTGGCTTTGCTGTTGTTGCATATCTTATGATCCATTCCCTGCAGGCGATTACCCTTTTCCCTGTAAAAGAGATTAGTTTTACCGGCAACAGACATCTTACCGATGAGGAGTTGCGTTCTCTTTCCGGAGTCCACGTTCAGACAAGTCTTCTGGCGCTCTCCGGAACAGCAGTCAGCAGACAGTTGCTCAAATCTCCCTGGATCCGGTCGGTGAATGTGAGGAAACAGTTTCCGGAAACACTCTCATTTGTAATAGAAGAGGCAGAACCCTTTGCGCTTCTTGACATGAAGGGACATCTCTTCCTCGTGGATGAAAAGGGGACCCTCCTTGAAGAATTGAAGGATAACCCCATCCCTTTTCTCCCTGTTATTGAGGGAGACCCGTTCCAGCAAAAAGGGGGATTTACTGAAGCCCTGAGACTTGCAAAAGTAATGAACGATAAGGGATTTACAGCGGAAAGAGACCAGATCGAGATCATTGCAGACAGACCGGAAGAACTGACTGTAATGATCGACGGGACCTGCGTCAGAATCGGGAGCGGAGATTACGAACAAAAACTTGAGCGATTTATGACATTGGAAGAAGAGGTCAAAAACAGGGGTATCCCTGTTGAATATATCGATCTGCGTTTTGCAAACAAAGCAGTGGTAAAACCCATTACCGATAGGGTGGTTCAGTGAAAAGCGGAAATATTGTCGCAGGACTTGATGTTGGGACAACGAAGATCTGCGCCATTGTTGGTGAGGTGATTGATGATGCATTGGAGTTCCGGAGCGTCAATATCTCTCCTTCAACAGGGCTGANAAAAGGCGTGGTTATTGATATCGAAGCTACTGTTTCATCGATCAGGAATGCTGTGAGAATGGCAGAAGCTGCAGCGAATGCCGAGATTCACAGGGTCTATGTAGGGATTTCCGGCGGTCACATCAAGGGATTCGACAGCTACGGTGCGATTGGCATCCGGGGAAAAGAAGTGACCCATATCGATGTTGATCGGGTTATAGACTCTGCAAAGGCTGTATATGTCCCCCTTGACAGGGAGGTTCTCCACGTTATTCCAACAGGATATACGCTTGACGGGCAGAATGGCATCAGGGACCCGATCGGGATGACTGGGGTGAGACTTGAAGCAAAGGTATATATTTTGACAGGCGCTGTAAGCTCTGTTCAGAACCTTATGAGATGCTGTGAAAAAGCAGGACTTGAGGTTATTGATATCGTGTTTGAACCTCTTGCTTCAGCGGAAGCGATCCTTACTGATGATGAAAAGGAACTCGGCGTTGCCATTGTTGATGTCGGAGGCGGGACAACGGATATTATCCTCTATAAGGATGGATGGTTGAGGCATTCTTCGGTCCTCGCCCTGGGAGGAAATCATTTTACGAATGATATCGCTGTGGGGTTAAGGATTCCTGTGGCCGAGGCTGAACGGGTGAAAAAGAGCTTTGGTCATGCGGTAACTACTCAGGTGGACGATGCTGAAGAGATAGAGATATTCCAGGCAGCACAGGGAAGAAAGATACTGAGGAGGCATGTGGCTGAAATTATTCAGCCGAGGGCGGAAGAACTTCTTGAATTGATTAAAAAAGAGCTCCGTTCATGCTCCGGGTATGATATAGCAGCTACCGGNGTTGTATTTACCGGTGGAGGGTCTCTGCTTGAAGGGTTTGACAGAATGGCAGAGGCAATTTTAGCCCTGCCCGTAAGAATAGGATTCCCGAGAGGAATAAGCGGATGCGCCGAAATTGGAGAAAACCCTATGTATGCAACCGGTACAGGCCTTGTGCTCTATGGCTTTCATTCGGAATATACCAGGGTCTTTCACTCCGATGCATTCACCGGCATATTTGAAAAAATGAAAGAATGGGTCAAAGGGATTTTTCTATAAAAATACGAAAAGGAGGGAGATCATATGTTCGAAATTGAAGAAGTAAAGGGACAGACAGCGAAAATCAGGGTGATCGGTGTCGGGGGAGCCGGTGGCAATGCAATTAATAACATGATTGCATCCAACCTGCATGGGGTCGAATTTGTTGCGATCAACACCGATATGCAGGCCCTTGAAACAAATCTCGCACCCGCGAAGATCCAGATAGGCGCCAATCTCACCCGCGGTCTTGGAGCAGGGTCTAATCCTCAGATCGGCAGGGATGCAGCGCTTGAAGATACGGCAGCAATTGCTGAATATCTTGAAGGATCTGACATGGTCTTTATCACTGCCGGTATGGGTGGCGGAACCGGAACTGGCGCAGGTCCTGTAATCGCAAGTGTTGCAAAGGAACTCGGAGCCATCACCGTTGCCGTTATCACCAAACCTTTCTTCTATGAAGGAAAAGTAAGATATATCAATGCGGAAGAAGGAATCATGGAATTAAAGAAAAATGTTGATACCCTGATTGTTATCCCGAATGACAAAATCGGCCTTGTTGTTGAAAAAGGCACGCCGCTCCTCAAGTCGTTTGCTGTGGCGAATGATGTCCTGAAACAGGCAGTTCAGGGGATCTCCGACATTATCCTTATCCCGGGTCTCATCAATGTCGATTTTGCCGATGTCAGGACGATCATAGAAGATAAAGGCCGCGGAGTTATGGGCACCGGACTGGGAAGAGGAGAAACCGGAGCCCTTGATGCGGCGAAAAAAGCCATATCAAATCCGTTGCTTGAAGATTCTTCTATCGAAGGCGCAAAGGGTATCCTTGTAAACATCACCGGAGGGCTCGATCTCTCGCTCAACGATGTTCAGGATGCGGTGTCGTATATATATGATTCTTCCCACGAGGAAGTACACCTTATATTTGGCGCAGTGATAGATCCCGATATCGAAGACGAAGTACGGGTTACCGTGATCGCTACCGGTTTTGATGCTCAGAAAGAAAAAGTGGATCTCCCACAGGTGAAGAAGTGGGCTCCTCTGAAACATCCGGTCAGTTTGAAAGGTTCAGAGCGGGTATTGTCAAAAAACATACGATCTGAATTAGGGATTGATCTTGTGACAACGGAGATCATGTCCACTTATGAGAACAATATTGACATACCTGCTTTTTTACGCAAGGCTCCCCAACCCCAAAAGGAAGTTTAGCTTTCCCTCCCACGAGGGGTCTCCTCCCCCGGAGGCCCCTCCCCCTCCATCAGTCCGGATCATGGTGTGGTGAAGCCAAATAATGCAACAGATCAAGCCATCTTGCTTTTTGTTATTGCATATACTATCTTGAAATAATGAAAAATCAGGTGAAATACCTTCAACATCTCTTTTACGAACTTCTCAATGATTACGGACGTGTCTATCTCGTAGTGCGATATTCTCAAAATACCACTATCGGAAAAAGAGGTTTCACAGAGGAAGAAAAAGAAAAAGGGCTTGTTTTTGTGTTTAACCAGAGCAACTACAAGCAGCTTGAATGGACTGAAGACGGAAGCATTCTTGCTACGCTCGGATTCGGTATGGGGAATAAACCCGAACGCTGCTTCTTTCATGCGGAGGATATTATTTCAGTGTTCTCCACAGATGCAAAGGTAAGGTTTGAACGGTGGGACTGGCTTGGAGAAGATGAGTCGCCTGACGCTGATGTTTCCGATCTAAAAGAGAAAGCATTGCATGATGAAAAAATAGTCCGCCTCGACAAGTTCAGAAAACCGAAGACATAGCCTTGATCGCTACAGAGATGATCACGTTTCCCGTAAGGAAGCCCACTTTGATTTTGTGTGGCACTTGACAACAGCCATGGCATTAGTAATATCATTAAAAAATTTACACGAAGAAAGGAGGAGATGGGCAAAAGAAAGCACTAGCCTATTTTATTCATAAACTGGTTATGGTAACAATAGTTTTTGAATAATATGGGCTGGAAAAGCCGGAAGGCAAAGAGAGCAAATAGATTTTGCAGCATAGCATACGAGCATACTTAATCAAAAAAAACAAAAATAAAAAAGGAGACAACAAAGAATGAAACGAATCACTATTACTTTTCTTATCTGCAGCATGCTGGCTGTTCTTCTCGTCGCTGGATGTGCAAAGCAACCGACTGAAGAGATCAATGCAGCAAAAACAGCAGTTGATACCGTCATGGCTGAAGGAGCCCAGAAATACGCGCCTGAAGATGCGAAAATGGTCACAGACACGATGACCGCAGCAATGGAAGAGATCAAGGCTCAGGACGGAAAAACCATGAAGAATTATAGCAAGGCCAAGGAAATGCTTGCAAAAGCCAAAGCAGACGCAGAAGCACTCAAGGCCAATCTCCCCATGAAGAAAGAAGAGGCAAAAACCAGTGCCCTCGCTGCACAGGAAGCTGCGAAAGCAGCAATACAGGAGGCGAAAGCCCTTCTCGCAAAAGCACCGAAAGGAAAGGGATCCAAGGCTGACATAGAGATGTTGAAAGCTGACGTCAAGGGGCTTGAAGATTCTCTTGCAGAGGTTCAGGCTGCAATGGATGGCGAAGATTTCGGCGCAGCAATTGAAAAGGCGAATAGCATTAAAGAGAAATCCGCAGAAGTCTCAGCCCAGGTTACCCAGGCTATGGAGAAAGTCGTCGCAAAAACAAAATAAGATCCATTCCCTATTATAGATAGAGGATTTTGCAACTGAACTCTCTTAAGCATACTCTTCTTGCAGGGATATTTCTTTGCCTTGTGAGCTGCAGCGCACCCCCTACACCTCCAGAGATAAAACAGGCAGAAGAGCAGAACCTTGTCCTCTGGAGGTCAGGGGCGCCGCTGTATATGACTGAGGAATATGAACAATATATGGCGGCGCTCACAAGGGCCAGAAGTGACTTCATCCGGGAAAATAACAGACTGGTTATCTTCAGGAACTATAGCTCTGTCCGGTCGGAGTTTAAGCACATTTTACAGAATGGCGATTCTCTTATCAGACAGTTAGAGCCAAAGAAACAGGAATTCGCCCGGCGCATAGATGAGAAAATAGCGTTTCTTCATGATCAAATAGGACAGCTGAAAATATTGTCAGAAAGGATGAATGAA
>WSSedA1B3DRAFT_1000184_pt1 | contig 17577 bp, 15 predicted proteins | sample WetSurSiteA1Bulk_FD_9468 | JGI IMG/M metagenome (IMG submission 9468)
ATCGGAGGCCCCATCGCCGATTTTGTCACCCTCCAGGTGCCGCAGATTGCTGGTTTCGGTTATGTGTTGATCTTCACCATCTACGGGCTGCTTTTCTTGTTCTCTGTCATCGCCCTGTCGCAGGTGAAACCACAGCATTAATTGACCCTCCATTTATGATCTATACCCATAACATCCAATCTCGATGTTGAATCGTGCCCAATTCCTCTCACAAGCGTGGTAGACACTTTTGGATGTGATCCATGGGATGAGCCCGTAAGCCAGGATTACAAAAATGGACGTCCTTCTGTGGCTGCAAATTATTTGGTTACATGAGCTACATTTATTAAAGCTGCTTCTGCTTCAATGATTAATTTGTGTACGATTTCGGCAGCCGGCAGAATATCCTTGATTTGCCCCACTGTTTGTCCAGCAAAAGGAAATAGTTCACCAAATTTCCCATGCTCGATGGCAGAGCCTATTTCACTCTGCAACCGTTTGGCTTCCTGCTTCGCCATATCTCGCTGATTTTGCCATTCCCTGATAAAGGGTGAGCTCAATGTTCGAGGGATTGTCTGATAAGCTTGTCCACTCACCGGAAATATGTCGTTCCAAAAGTCAACTTTGATGGCATCTTGAGACTCTGCTGCCACAATAGCTTTTTTCCAATCCATGCTGATCGGCGCTTCTGTTGATGCCAGGAATCGGGTTCCAATATTGACGCCTTGTGCACCTAAGATGAGTGCGGCTGCCAATCCTCTGCCATCCGCAACTCCACCAGCAGCTACAACTGGAACAGGGCTGACTGCATCGACCACCTGGGGGATTAATACAGATCCTGCGATGGTTCCACCATAGCCTCCCGCCTCACTTCCTTGTGCGATGATGATATCCACTCCACTCTCGGCTGCTTGATAAGCTTGCTGAACAGTGGTAACTTGGTGCATTACCAGTATGCCTTCATCGTGCACTCGCATAACATATTCAATGGGATTACCGAGGGCGAAAGAGATAAGCCGAGGTTTTGTTTTAAGCGTAAGGCTGAACGCCTCACGGTCAGGCAAAGCTGGTGACAATGTATAGTTGACTGCGAAAGGGCGTTTCGTCAATTCTTGTGTTTTAGCTAATTGCTCTTTTAAACTCTCTACTGTACGGGCACCGGCTCCAAGGCTGCCAAGTGCTCCGGCATTAGAAACAGCTGCAACTAACTCGGCCGATGTAAATATTCCCATACCGGCCTGAATAATGGGATATTCAATCCCTAAAAGATCACAAATGGGGGTATGTAACATGTCAATCCCTCTCTTTCTAAAGCTTGAAACAGGATTTTTGCCAGCTGATGAGGGGAATTGAGTATAGCTCGATGTCCTGTTTTCAGTTCGTTTATTTGCCACACCCATCCACCCCATCCAGTACCATGTACCAGTATAAAAGTTGCCATCTTATTCTTCCTTTAACATGTTCAAATCATCTGGCAATTCATCGTATACGCAGGTTACTCAAAAAGTATAGATATTCATTACCCATCTGCCAACCTTGTAATTTGTCTAAGCAACGTGCATAGCTGTGGTCCCATTACTCGTAGCTCTTCGCGGTGTGTGCTTGCCAGGCTTTCCAGCACGCTGACGCCTTTTCCGGTCAGTCCGATAAATACCTGTCGCCTGTCCGCCTCATTGAGCACCCGTTCCACGAATCCCTTGTCTTCCAGACGGTTCACCAGACCGACAGCACTGTGATGGTGAATTTGCAGTCTCTCAGCCAGCTCTCCAATCGTTATTTGTCTTCTGCCTGGGTGGCCAATGATGAAAAGCAATGCCTGGTGTTGTTGCAAGGTTAATCCAACCGAACCAGCTGCATTTTCACTGAAGCTCAGAAAACGACGCACAGCATACCGAAACTCTGCCAGAGTTTCATAATCATTTTTGGAAATTGTTGATAAATCTGTCATTGCTCCACTGCTTCATCGTTGGCATTAGTCTATATACCAAACTTCACTACTACGATTGATTTACATCGTAATACGATATATAAATTATTCTATCACGAATTTGGTAAAATATACGGGATAGATTTTTTCTGCGAACCAGGAGGATTTGATGGCAAATTATAAATATCTGATCGTTGGGGCTGGTATGACTGCTGATGCTGCCGTGCGTGGCATTCGTGAGTTGGATCCAAATGGCGAGATTGGTCTGATCGGAAATGACCAAAACCCACCATACAATCGCCCACCCTTATCCAAAAAACTTTGGAAGGGGAAACCGCTGGAAAGTATCTGGCGTCGTACGCCGGAATTTTCGGTTGATTTATTTCTCGGCAGAACAATTATGTCGGTGGATCCGGGTAAGAAGGTGGTTCAGGACGATCTGGGGACACTATACACCTATGAAAAATTGCTCCTCGCCACGGGTGGCATGCCTCGCAGGTTGTCCTTTGGTCCACAGGATATTATTTATTATCGCACGCTGGATGATTATCGTCATCTCCGTGAGCTAAGCGAACATGGCGAGCACTTTGCAGTGATTGGCGGAGGGTTTATCGGTTCAGAAATTGCTGCCGCATTAACCATGAACGGGAAGAAAGTGACCATGCTCTTCCCAGAAAGTGGGATTGGAGCACGCATTTATCCGGCTGAGCTTTCTGGTTATTTAAATGAATTTTTCCGCCAAAAGGGTGTGGAGATTACTTCAGGGGTAAGCGTGAAAGATATTCAAAAGCACGCGAATAAATATCGTATTGTCACTGATAAGGGTGAAGTCATTCAGGTGGATGGGGTGGTAGCTGGGATAGGTATCCAGCCAAATGTGGAGCTGGCACGCGCAGCAGCTTTACCGGTTGGCCATGGGATCGTGGTTGATGATACCCTGCATGCCGGTCATCCAGATATTTTCGCTGCCGGCGATGTGGCGGAGTTCAACAACCTCACCCTGGGCAAACGCCTGCGCCTCGAGCACGAAGATAATGCCAATACCATGGGCAAGCAAGCTGGTCGCAACATGGCTGGAGCCAATGAACCCTTTCATTATCTTCCCTATTTTTATTCCGACCTGTTCGAGCTGGGTTATGAAGCTGTTGGTGAGCTTGATTCCCGCATGGAAACGGTTGTGGATTGGGTAGAGCCATTTAAAAAAGGGGTGGTTTATTATCTGGCAGCTGGGCGCGTGCGTGGTGTATTGCTCTGGAATGTGTGGGATACCATCCCGAAGGCGCGCCTTCTGATTGCGGAACCAGGTCCATTCAGTGCTGCTGATTTAAAGGGCAGGTTATAATAAATCTGATCCATGCTGCTCACTTATGCCATTGTCATCCTTGTCCAGAGTTTGGCAATGATTAATCTAAATGTGTAGGTATTGAAAATGAACGGGAGACATTGATGAATACATACGACGATTCCGAAGATTATGATTTTCGAAATAGCCTTAAATTACAGCCTCGACAGATTTCCAGCGAAACTTTCCACAAGTTTGAAGGTTACATCGCAGAAATTTTTTCTGCATATGGTCTGGATCTCGATTCGCCATCTGCGAAAGATACACCCCGTCGGTTTATCAAAGCCCTCTTTGATGCCACTGATGGTTATGATGGTGATCCCAAGTTGCTGCGGGTCTTCCAAACCGAATGCCGCGGCGAGCCAGATTGCCGCCTTAGCCAGGTGATTGAAGGTCCCATCCAATTTTTCTCTTTATGTGAGCATCATGTCTTTCCATTCTTCGGAGTGGCATACGTGGGTTATGTCGCCTATGAAAACATCATCGGTATCTCCAAGCTCACTCGCATGGTGAGACTCTTCGCCAAGCGCTTTTCGGTTCAGGAGCGGATTGGGCAGCAAATCGCTGATTCTTTGGAGTCTATGCTGAGTCCCACCGGAGTGGCCGTTTATCTTGAAGCTCACCATTTATGTATGGAGATGCGTGGCGTGCGTGAAACTGCACCCCTCACGCGTACCACCGTTTGGCGGGGTAATTTTGCCGATGACCCGTCTATGCGGGCTGAGTTCTTGGCAGCTTGTGGGCTTGGCTGAGAGTAGATTGTTGGGCAGTTGCTGGGAACCGAAAGCAGGATGGATGATCCAATGTCGCTGAACAATAAACTTGTGCTTATCACCGGCGCAGCCCGCCGGGTTGGTCGTGAGCTCGCTCTTGCGATTGCTCGTTCAGGGGGTAATGTGGTGATACACTTCGGTCAATCCCAGGCTGATGCTCAAAGCCTGTCTGCTGAGATCGAAGCTATGGGTAGGTCCGCTTTCCTGCTGCAAGCTGACCTCAACGACCCGAAGCAAGTCGAAACCCTTATTCCCCGAGCCCTCCAGCATGGTCCTTTATTTGCCCTGATTAACAATGCAGCCATTTTCGAGTCACTCTCCTGGCAAACATCCACCCTTGAGGACTGGAACCGCCACCTGATGGTCAACCTGACCGTTCCTTTCCTGCTCAGCCAGGCATTTGCACGCTTGCTTCCACAGGATGAAACCGGACGCATCATTAATTTATTGGATTGGCGTGCTTTACGGCCAGGTGCCGATCACCTGCCTTACACCATTAGCAAATCAGCCCTGGCAGCCCTCACCCGTTCCCTTGCCATTGCGTTTGCTCCCCGCATCACCGTGAACGGTTTGGCATTGGGAGCAATTCTCCCACCCATAGATGGGGCTGTGCTTCCAAAGATGATTGAAAAGATCCCTGCCGGCCGGTGGGCTCACCTGGACGAAGTCAGCCAGGCACTCATTTTCTTATTGGAAGGCCCCTCTTATATCACCGGTGAGATTATCAACATTGATGGAGGCCGGCATTTGGTTTAGTTTGACAAATATGAAAACTCGCTCCCACCAGGTTTGCTTGCTGCTCGGCTCGAATATCGAGGCGGAGAAAAATATCCCCATAGCAATCAAATTGCTGCAGGAGAAGGTGACCATCCTGCAGGTCTCCTCTGTGTGGGAGTCAGCCTCGGCCTATTGCTGTTACCCAGATTTTTTAAATATGGCAGTGTTGGTCTCCGTCCCCCAATCTGCGATTTTACTGAAAGAGCAGGTGCTCCACCCGCTTGAGGCGCAAATGGGGAGAGTACGCACGCAGGATAAGAATGCCTCACGCCCGATTGATTTTGACATTATCCTGTTTGATGGGGAATTGCTAGACCCAGACCTCTGGCAGCATGTGCATCGCGCCATGCCTGTGTCGGAAATTTTCCCCGATTATCACTCTGCAGCAGGAGAATCACTCTCTGAGGCCGCTAAAAGACTGGCTCAATCAACCCCCATTTTAGTTCGGCACGATATTACGCTACCATCCCTATAATTAAGATAGAACTGATTAACATTAACGTATCATTCAACCAGGGTAGATGGATGTTCGCGATTAATGGAGCCTGCCTTTGGGTAAAAACCGCGGCACCTGTCGTATATATTCTTTATAGGCGGGCAACCGTTGCACCAGGTCCTTCTCCTCCAATATGGTTTGGACCATCACCCACAATACTCTCAACCTGCACGCAATCAATATTAGATTGGGATCAGGAATTGGAACACTAAATATTGTTCCTGGCTTCACGGCCTCGTTCTGCTCTCTCGAATACTGTGATTACCCCAACGCAGACTAAAACCAGGCACCCAAATATCCAATACATATTTCGACCACCGATGCTCTCCAGCATCAGCCCACCACACATTCCGCCAACCGCTGCCCCTATCCCAAGGATCATTGCACCAAACAACCCTTGTGCAGTTGATTTCATTCCGGGCGGTGCGTTCTCGTCCGCATAAGTGACGCCTGCCACCCACATCAATGGAAATGTCAGGCCATTCAGTAGCTGAAAGAATAATATTCCGGCTGTGAAGTTGAAAACCGCCAATAGAAGTAGCCGCACACCGGTAATCGTGAGTCCAAATATAAACAAACCGTATGCTTTGAAGCGCTTAAGCAGTAAATTGGAAACAAAAAGAACTGGCAGCTCGCCCAGGGTAGAAATCGTCAAGGCGAGACCCATTGTCATTCTACTTGCCCCTAATTCCTGCATGTATGGAAGCATGTAATTGTTGATCGTTGTGAATGCCACCCCGCCGATGAAAGCCATCATAAGGAATAAGATCCACCTTCGACTCGTCAACACCCAGCCCAGGTTCCATTTGAGCGATTCATCATCGCCTCTACTTGCATATCTAAACCTCAGGCTGACNATGAACGCCAGGAACATCATCACGGCATAACCCCAAAATANCCAGCTGATGCCATAGGAACGGATCAGTAGACTTGACAGGATTGCTGCCAATCCNAAACCGATCGTTCCACCCANTCGCACGCGACCATATAATTCTTTTCTACCCGCNAGCATNNNCATGGTGGCACTATCTGCAAACGCNGGAATTGGAGCGCTAAAAATGGCAAATAAACCAACCAGNANTNCNANGGGNATGAANGTTTGCANCATGGGGAAAATGGTTNCAACCAGCACNGTNGCCANGANTACCAGACTCATGATGNGTCGATGACGGCTCTTTTTATCCGCTAATCCNGTCCACANAGGTGCNCCAAGCAAGGTGATCAGGGGAGCAATNCCNGCTAANATNCCAATCTGAATCCCATTAAAACCTAATCCGCGGTAAAAAAGTACGAAATTGGGCATATAAAAAGCGACTGCAGCGAAGGAAAGCATATAAAAAATAAATGATATGGTTCTTTCCTTTCCAACAGTATTACCTCTCAGCCACATATAATCCTCCGCTATCCACTACCCATTCAACAATTGTCTCCATCACTTCCTGCGCGTGTACGAAAACCTGCAAATCGTTGTATTGGGAAGGATTGCCACACACCTTCACCCTCTCTGCCCTGGCTCGATAAAATGATTCTGCTGAGCGAGTTAAAAATATTAGTCGGAAACCCAATTCCTTCAATCCTTGCATCCGCAAACCAAAATCGTAAGTTTTACCATCAGTTGCCTGCTTTTCATTCGCTCAACATTCTGATTAATTCATTTACTGTATTCCAATTGCGTGTGGTGCATGGCATTCCTAATTTTCGCTCAAAATAGTTATTCGATAACTTGGTTGTTCCATACCCATTTGGGCAATACAGGTANATTTCCATCTCCCCAGGCGAAAATTCATCCNCNGAGTTGCCTGGAGGGACTAAGTTGCTATATATTATTTTGGGCGGTGATTGATATAGAAATGTCACGTAAAGCTTGCTCGGATTTTCATTTCTATCATTGATAAAGGGATTCCCTGCCAGGATTCTTTGCACATCCTCAGCCTGCCTGATGAAAATAGGCACGGAATATCCGCATGCATGCTCAATGTGTGTTTCAATTCGTTTCACCAAATCTGATGAGGCTTGTTCGGAGCTTTCGAAGACCACATTACCACTCTGGACGTAGGTTCGCACCCTGGTGAAGCCTAACTGCTCATACCACTCGCGTAAAGTTTCCATCAGAATCTTTTTTTGCCCCCCAACATTTATACCCCTCAGCATCGCAACATAAGCACTCATTTCAGGGTTTTCCACTCCTTCCATCCGCTAATCGTTAAACCNGCTTCTTGTATCTGCTTNTTGAGCAAGGATATTCCCCGAACGATCGTTTTTCAACNTTCCTTGTCATCATAATCCATGNGGTATACCAGCACATCATGTATCATCTGGAACCCAACTGATTCATACAGGNGAAAGGCGGTATTTNGATAATTATCAGTTTCCACAAAGATTTTTTCAGNACCCAGGCGTTGTAATCGCCNGATTGTCTCGCATAAAACCACCTGAACGTCCGCTGTTTGATTAAAAGCTCTACGCAAATTAATTGATAGCTTTATGCATCGTCAAACGACTCTGCAAGTTGTAAGATGCCGCGCGATATGCCTTTGAATATCAGCAGGTGAAATGGATACAGGCTAAACCAATATAACAGGCCGTGTATTCCATGCGGTTCGAAAAAAGCAGTGATGATGAGCAGTGTTCCACCATCTGCGCGCGGCTGGGCTTCGAATTGCAGCCATGCTGGACCAGGCGCTTTCATCTCAAACCACAATCTAATTAAACGGCCTGCCTCCACCGTTTCCACTCTCCACCCGTCCAGCACATCACCTTGGAGCAGCTCATCAGGGTCGCGCCGCCCACGGCGCATCCCAGGACCACCGACCAGTTGGTCAAGCCAGCCGCGCAGTTGCCATAACCAGTTCGCATAATACCAGCCCTGCTTTCCACCAATCCTGGAAAAGGCAGCAAAAACCGCCTTTGGTTTGAGCGTTGAAGCGGTACGGCGTTGCTCAATGAACATCCCCTGGGTATCTTTATGGGTCACCCCGGGTTGCAGCTCGGTCTGAGCACCAGCCCAAAAGGCTTCTACCTCCCCCGTTCCATCGCGTGTAAGCGCCTGTTCCACTGCTAGCTTGTAGGGGATGGATTTAATCTTGAAGACTTCCTGTGCGCTTGGATCATTGACCATCACTTCACTTCGCAGCCCTTCAATCAGGATTTCAAGATATGGAGTTGGCAAGGGAGTGATTACATCAGCTCCAAGTGCTAAAATCCGTGTGTTGAGCAATGGCAGGTAAATAAATGACCGTTTAAGATTCCGGGCGGATGCGTATCCCCGCATAATATCCTTATAGCTCATCACATCCGGTCCCCCGATTTCATAGATGGAATCGATGGAATGTGGCTCGTTCAGGCTGAGGGTGAGGTAATCCAGGATGTTGGCGATCGCAATTGGCTGGCATAGCGTCTCTATCCACTTTGGCGTAAATATCAGCGGTAATCGCTCGGTGAGGTAGCGGATCATCTCGAAGGACATGCTTCCCGACCCGATGATGATGGGAGCTCTAAACTCGGTTACCGGCACACCAGAAGCACGCAGCACATCCCCAACATGCTGCCGTGAATCTAGATGTGGGGATATAAATTTGTCACATTCGCCCAACCCACCCAGGTAAATGATCCGTCGCACACCGGCTTCATGGGCAGCCGTAGCGAAGTTCCGTGCTCCAGCTTCATCCCGTTGGATAAAACCACGTTTGCCACCTGCCATCGAGTGGATCAGGTAATACGCCACTTCGATACCTTGCATGGCAGAGCTCAGGCTGGTCGGGTTGAGCACATCGCCCATCACGATCTCAGCATTCTCCCACCGGCGTCCATTAAGGCTCTCAGGGTTACGCACCAGGCAAACCACGTGATGACCTTCGGTGGTTAGCCGGGGAACCAGCTGTTTGCCAATATACCCAGTTGTACCTGTGACGAGGATGTTCATGTTGATTCTCTATCGTTCCTTCATTCCGGGTTCAAACTACTAATTCTACTATGCCTTTAAGATTTTCCTTCGAGAATAGTTGCGGTAGGTTGGGTTGAGGGTGAGCTCTCCACCCGAAACCCAACAAATCATTCTGTCATTACGTGAGAGCGTTCTGTGCGACCCCCTGCCCCGAGCGCAGCGAGTGGGGCTACCCCGAGTGTAGCGAGGGGAAGCAATCCCCAACAAGTTTTCTGTCATTGCGAGCGAGCGGTCTTTGCGACCGCCTGCCCCGAGCGCAGCGAGTGGGATGCAATCCCCAACATATCATTCTCCCCCACTAAATTTCTGAATTTGGCGCAGGTTGGAGGGGTATTTTTTCTTTCACTAACAGCTAAACGCTAATAGCTAACTGCTTCCATTGGCGCAGGCCGGAGGAGGTATTTTTTCTTTCACTAACAGCTAACCGCTAACCGCTAACAGCTAACTGCTTCCCTTGATAATCATTTATCTCTTCAACCATGCCCCTCCCATTTGCGTTATAATCTCCCTGACCTGAATTACCATCCACGATATTGAATATCACTATGACTGCTCCGCTCAACTTTCAATCCATCATCATGACCCTGCAGCACTTTTGGGCAGATCACGGTTGCCTCATCTGGCAACCATACTACCAGCAGGTCGGGGCTGGCACCTACAACCCTGCCACTGCCCTGCGTGTGCTGGGACCGGAGCCTTGGAACGTGGCTTTTGTCGAGCCATCCATCCGTCCCGACGATGGCCGTTATGGTGAGAATCCCAATCGTATGCAGATGCATTACCAGTTCCAGGTCATCCTCAAACCCGATCCCGGCAATGCCCAGGAGCTCTACATTGCTTCCCTGGCCGCCCTCGGTATTGATCCTCTCCTGCATGACCTGCGCTTTGTGGAAGATAATTGGGAATCACCCGCCCTGGGTGCTTGGGGCTTGGGTTGGGAAGTTTGGCTGGATGGGCAGGAGATCACTCAATTCACTTACTTCCAGCAAGCTGGAGGAACCTTGTGTGACCCCGTCTCTGTTGAAATCACCTATGGGCTTGACCGCATCGCCATCTCTCTCCAGCGCGTGGATGGCTTTACCGCCATTCGCTGGAATGACCAGCTCACTGCCGGGGACCTCAATCTGCAGGCTGAAAGGGAACAAAGTACCTATTATTTTGAGGTGGCAGGTGTTGACCGCTTGAAGGAAATGTATGACCTGTATGAGCAGGAAGCCAACGCCTGTCTGGCAAAGAGTCTTGTCCTGCCAGCTCACGATTACATTTTAAAGTGTTCTCATACCTTCAACGTGTTGGATTCGCGCGGTGCCATCGGCATCACCGAGCGTCAGGCATATTTTGGCCGCATGCGTGATCTTTCTCGTCGCGTGGCGGAGGCCTACATTACCCAACGCCAGGATCTGGAATATCCCTGGCTGGATGAGACCACCATTGAAAGTACACAGGTTTCTAAACCTGTTACCACCCTCACTTCATTACCCATTTCGCCCACCGACATGCTCCTTGAAATTGGCACGGAGGAACTACCTGCTGTCGACCTCGATTCTGCACTCGAGCAGCTCCAGGCACGTCTCCCCACCTTCTTCGATGACCTGCGTCTGACCCATGGGGATATCCGCGTGATGGGCACCCCACGCCGTTTAGTTGTGTACGTGCGAGACTTGGCTGCTCACCAGACCGACCTGGAACAGCTCATCAAAGGGCCTCCTGCCGATCGGGCGTTTGATTCATTGGGCGAACCTACCAAAGCTGGTGAAGGTTTTGCCCGCAGCAAGGGCGTCAGCATCCATGATTTGCAAGTGGTAGATATGGATGGTGGGCGGTATGTAACTGTGGTTGTCCATCAGGCTGGTCGTCCGGCAAGCGAGGTGTTGGGTGAAGGATTCCCTGGGTTGATCTCTACCCTGCGATTTGATAAATCCATGCGCTGGAACCCCTCCAATGTCTATTTCTCCCGTCCCATTCGCTGGTTTTTGGCATTATTCGGGCAACAGCTCATCCCGTTTGAATACGCTGGTGTGCATTCTGGAAATATTACCCGNGGCTTGCGCACCCACTTACCTGTTGAAATAATGGTGAAAGATGCATCCGATTATTTCAATCGCATGCAAGATCAGGGCATTATCCTGGAAAAAAGTGATCGTATCAACCTCATTAAGTTACAATTAAGCTCGCTCATTAAATCGGTTGATGGGCGAGAGGTTCCTGATATGTCACTTCTATCCGAAGTAGCTAATCTGGTCGAAGCCCCAATGGCGCTGCAGGGTTCCTTTGACTCTGCTCACCTGCAGTTACCCCGCCAGGTGCTGATCTCGGTGATGAAAAAACACCAGCGTTTTTTCCCCGTCTTTAAAACCATACCACCTCAAAGTGGAAATTCCTCCGGGTTGGAACGCACTGAGACGGGGATGGAAGAAAGCGAGCTCCTGCCCTATTTCATTACAGTTGCCAATAAACCTGCTCAAGGCTTGGGACAGCTCGGTGAGGGCGAGCCCATCATCGAAGGTAACCAGCATGTGATTCGCGCCCGCTTTGCTGATGCCGATTTCTTCGTTCGTGATGATCGTAAGCATAAATTTACCGATTTTCTCCCCCGCCTGGGGACGCTTGTCTTTCAAACCAGGCTTGGCTCCATGCTGGATAAAACCCACCGCATCACTGCCCTGGTTGAAGACCTGTCACCCATGCTCGCTCTTACCGCTGAGGAATTGGGCATTNCCCATCGCGCCGCTGAGCTTTGTAAAGCCGACCTGGCAACCAAAATGGTGATCGAGATGACTTCTCTGCAGGGCATCCTTGGGCAATACTATGCCGTTGCCTCTGGAGAAACGGCAGCCGTGGGTGAAGCAATCTTTGAACATTATTTACCCCGCTTCTCCGGTGACCTGTTGCCAAAAACCCGCCCTGGTTTGGTCGTCGGTCTTGCTGATCGACTGGACACTTTGGTTGGATTATTTGCAGCTGGAATGGCGCCTTCTGGAGCCCGCGACCCATTTGCTCTACGCCGGGCTGCCCTTGGCTTGGTACAGGCCCTCATTGCCCAAGACTTCAGCTTTGATCTTCGCCAGGGTCTCGAATCTGCTGCCAGATTACTTCCCATCCCCACCGAGCCTGAGACACGCTCTGCATGCCAGAATTTTATCATCGAGCGTTTGCGGAACCTGATGCTCGAAACAGGCTATCGTTATGATGTAGTCGATGCGATTATCACTGTTCAAGGGTTCAACCCTGCCCGCACCAACCAGTTCGTCAAGCAGTTGTCTGCCTGGGTGGCACGACCAGATTGGCATTCTATCCTGCCATCCTATGCCCGTTGCGTACGCATCACACGTGATCTCACAGGAAGATTTGAATTAAACACCAAAGGTTTTATTGAAAAAGCCGAAGAAAGCCTGTATTCAGCTCTTTACACGGCAGAAGAAGCTCTGCATCTGGCGCAGAAAAATTCTCCTGATAGTTTCCTCAATGCCTTTCTACCAATGATTCCCGCAGTCAATAATTTCTTCAACGAGGTATTGGTGATGGCTGATGAGGCCAGCCTCCGACAAAATCGATTAGCACTCCTCCAGCGCATTGTTGCCCTTGGAAGTGACATTGCTGATATGTCCAAACTGGAGGGATTTTAGCTTCATCCTCCCGGAGGATGAAAGACCTGAAAGGTATTATTTAGGTGGATATTATGACAGAATTGATTACCACCATACACGCAGCTACTGTATATCCAGAGTATGTTCGCATAAATCGGCGAGGCTCGGTCAAGCTGACTAAAGGCACCCATACCCTGGAAATCACTACGTTGCCTCTCAGCATGAACCCGGATTCATTGCGCGCATCCATTTATGGAGCTGCCAATCCCCGCTTGTTGAGTGCCCAGGTAAAAAGGATTAGATTTCCAGATCTGCCATCCGATCCAGCTCGTAAGCTTGAGACAGACATCGAAAACATGCAAGATGAGCTGAAACGGCTGGAAATCAAGGTCGAGCTGATCAAGCAGAACCGGATTATTTTAGATAAGCTGGCCGATCAGGTTGACACTTATGCTACCGCCCTCGCAGCCGGTGAGCGAACTGTGGAGCAACAGCTGGATTACTTCGGCAAGTTACGAAAGCAGGTCGAGAAACTTGAAGATGAAATCTTTTCCCTTCAGATCAAACAACGCCAGCTCAATCAACAATTGGAAAAATCATCCAAGGAGTTGGAACAATACAACAATACACGCCCTGATGAATGCTATTCTGCCATCATTGACGTGGAGGTTTTTTCGCATAGCGAGATGACTGTTGATGTCAGCTACGTGGTCAGCAACGCAGGCTGGAAACCTGTTTACGACTTACGCCTGCTTGAAAAAGCTGGCACTCCAATCCTGGAAATTAGCTATCTGGCCGATGTGACCCAAAATACTGGTGAAACCTGGGCAGATATATCCCTCACACTGTCTACGGCTCGTCCAGCCCTCACCTCCACTTTACCCGAGCTTGAACCCTGGTATATTAACCCTCCAGAGCCAATCTATCCCATAGCCAGCCTTGGTTTGGGGCCACAAGCGCTTTCTTCGGATATTGCTAAAGATCAACTTCCACCTAATTTTTTTAATACACGTTTACGTAAGGGGGAAAAGCCAGAAGACTTGGCTGCATTGGTAACAACAATTGGCACATCGATTTCTTACGTCATTCCAGATTCTGTGACCATTCCTCCAGATGGACTTGCCCATAAAGTCACCGTTGCTCGTTTCCCTCTTACACCAGAGATGGATTATGTATCAACTCCCAAGCTGGCCAATGCAGTGTATCGAAGGGCAAAGGTTGATAACAAGAGTCCCTACACACTTCTACCTGGTGAGGCTAATATTTTAATCGGTGATGAATATGTGGGTACCACCCAGCTGGAGTTGACTGTTCCTGAGGGAAGGATTGAACTGTATCTCGGCAACGATAGCCGTCTTAAGGTGGAAAGGGAGTTGAAGCGGAGAGATATTGATAAGCGTATCATGGGCGGGAGAACTCACCTCTTATATGGCTATGAGATCAAAATCGAAAGTTTGCTGCCCAAAATAGCCAATCTTACTTTGTATGATCAAATTCCAGTTCCCCGCTATGCCGACATCAAAGTAAAACTGGAATCAGCAGATCCCAAACCCACGGATCAATCTGGCTTAAACCAGCTGATATGGGCGCTTTCACTGGATCCAAAAGAAAAGCGCTCCATTAGGTTTGATTTCAGCGTTGAGTCCCCACAAGATCTGAAGATTATTGGGTTGCCCTAAAATATCTTAAAAATTAATTCTCGGCATTTCCCGCTTTGATTAATCTTCCAACCAGGCCAGACCCGAGCAGGGCAAGCCCGTCGGTGGTCATATAGTGGCTGGCGGCTGCATCAAACAGCACGGATGCCCGCGCCGGGAATTCATCGTCTCCAGGGTATAAAATCGATGCCAATCGGATGCGCGGTAGCGGCTGGAACGAATATGCCACGCCAGGCAAAGCAGTTAATATATTCCCGTCCAGCAACTTTGCTGCTTTCATATATGTGTCAGGTTGTTCGCCATATACATGCGCAAGCCTATCGCCGCTATACCCTTGAAATGCCTGGCTGTAAAAATTTCCTCCCGGGAGCTCCCGATATCCAATCCAGTGGTCTGCCAGCGGGGTTCCATCCGCCTCCCGCAGGTAATAAAGCAGCATGCCTGTATCATATACAGAGCATTCTGATCCATCAGAAAGCCTGTAAGCTTTCAGGTCGCTGCAGGATATTTCAATCTGTTGTCCCCAATAAGCCAGCTGGATTTTCTGATCTACTAATCTCCCCCCACAATTCACTGCCAGCCTGCCTGGGTGTTTGGTTTGCACTTCAGCTCGAAGCACATCAAGCTGCCTGGCCATGCTTGCCTGCCAGGCCTGGTGAGCCCGCTCAATTGCTTCTCCACCGCCAACTTTCATTCCATCAGCCTGATCCGTCAATCCTGCCATTTTCTCAATCCTGATGGATAGCCTGTCCTGTGCCACTAATGCCCTCCATATAAATTTTGATTGTAGGGATGGCATTCAGTTTGTCGTAAAAGAAGTTATTGACCAGGTTAATGACTTCAGATCGGGCAGCTTCAGCTGCCACGCTCAACCCGTCTTCGAGGTTTTGTTGGCTGAGTGCATTCCTGAGGTGCAGTAACAACCGCACAATTTCGGCTTCCTGGTCCCCTTCCAATACTTTAATCACGGTCAGCAATAACTGGTCAGCCTGTTCGACCAGTTGATCCATCGTGATCCCCGACTCTGGCTTGAAGGCATCATCCATCGTGCGGATGAGTGACCAGACCTGGTAAAGCATCGTGGTTGGCTCGTCGAAAAGGTCACGTAAAAATGCTGCCTCCTCATAACGGCCTGTCAGGCGGAATATGTTGTATAACCGTTTCGCAACCTTGCCATAGTTAACATCTTTGGTCAAATACTTGTTGACTTCATGCTCCAGTTGTTTGACNTAATCATCCAGGGCATCTGAAGAAACATGTTTTGCTAATTTAGAGAAAATCGGGATGGATTGAGCATCCAGGTAAACTTCCTGGAAGTATGGATCGAGATAACCGTCCAGTGGGGTGATTGTTTCGTCGGGTGCTTCCCAGGTCACATCCAGCATATTGCTGGCATTGGAGAGATGCCCATGGGCAGTGTCTGCCACCACCCAATCCAATTTACACCAACCCGGATTCAATGCCACTTCCTCCCACAAAATGGTAGCAGCTGAGCCATCCAATCGTTTTACCTCGATCTTTCCACTCTGGATCTCACTTGGATTCCACGATATGGGTGCTCCAGCCTGGATGGATTTTTCTCCCCGCACAGCATCAAAGGGATAACTGCCAAATTTCACTTCCAATAATTGGTACGTAGCGCCTTTTTGTGTATTGAGCGCTTTCTCCCGCATGATCCTGGATAAAATCTGGCAGGCTTCATCACGGGATGCTGCCTTGATGTTGACCCGCTCGAAGTAGTCACAATCTCCAGGGTAGGTCTGGATCTTTGACTGTGCTGATGATCCTGAAAGCGCCAGGGCGGTTTCAACGACCCCCGGTTGATCGTCGAACTCCACCAACCGTCCAATTTCGCGGAAATGTGCCAACTCTTGTGGGCTGAAATCCAACATCACGATCTTGCTTCCGAAAACACCACTGCTCGGATCCACAGAAATATCCATGGAAGATTTCATCGAAATCAAGGCCGTCATCCACTGAAGTGCTTCGTCTTCATCCAATTCAATTCCCAACCGGTGGGCTGATTCAACGAATCCGTTTCAAAGAAACATTAGGCGTGATTTGTTCTTCTACCGTCATTCCTGAACTCCTTTGGCTTTTTTGGTTTGATGCAATTCTTCAAGCATTTGTCTGAATAGTTCTGCCTGGTCGAGGGCATCCTGCAAGGCGTGGTGCGTCAGATGAGCCTCCGTCAAATACTTCGGACTTAGGTATCGCCAGGATGTATGTGACCACGAAACACCTGCCATCCCCATATAGGTGGCTTTAATATCAATCGCAGCATGTCCAAAAGGATTGTGACCTAAGAAGTGATGAAAGTAGTAATTCACAAACATCCAATCGAAAGCTGCATTAAAGGCGACGAACAAAGGCTGCTGATTAGGCACAGCTTCATTAATCAACCAGTCCTCGAAGCAGGTTAATGCCTCTGTAGGAGCCACCCCATCAACCATTAACCGTTCAAACGAAAGATTATGAATGGAAGCTGCTTCTGTGATGTTATTCTGATTGATGGGTTTTAATTCGACATAAAAAGTCCGCTGGGGCTGAAAAACTGTGCACGCCCCAATGGAAAGCATGGAATAATCTCCTGGAATCGGTCCGGCAGTTTCGACATCCACACACACATAGGAATCCGTCTCAAATCCTGTTTCCATGCTTGCCTGATTATATATCACAAGGTTAATGTGCCGGCGCACCAGCAGCAATGGGTTCATCCCCATTGTAAGTCCGGATCTGGGGCCAACGATGTGCGATCAGGATGACTGCAATAATGCAGCCTATCCCGCCACTGATGATTGCGATAGGTGCCCCAAATAGTTGTGCCACCAACCCAGCCTCCATCTCTCCTAACTGTGGGCCACCCTGGAAGAAAATCATGTTGATGCTGGTCATCCGCCCGCGGATGTAGTCGGGGGTTGTAAGCTGGCGAATGGTATTTCGGATGATCGTGCTGACTGTGTCTGCAGCACCGATGATGATCAATGCGAACATGGCTAGCAAAAAGCTGCGTGCGGCTCCAAAAATAACCGTGGCAAATCCAAATACCACCACCGCCAGCAGGAAAACCATCCCCTGGCGTCGGATTCCGCGCA
>WSSedA1B3DRAFT_1000186_pt1 | contig 17483 bp, 13 predicted proteins | sample WetSurSiteA1Bulk_FD_9468 | JGI IMG/M metagenome (IMG submission 9468)
CTGTCGCAGTGGCCGGGTGATAGAACCCGCCAGTATCTGATATGGTCAGGGTGATCTGATCCGTAGCTGCATTGTTCGGGTTGGTGACCTTGACCATGACGGTTGCAGGATGTGCCTGGTAGTAGAGCGGGTCGGGGACATAGAAATTGCCGGCAGCTCCTGCAACCGTTGCAGATGACTGGGATGCAACCGAGTTAGCGAGATCGTTACCGATTCCTTCTGCATTGCTTTTGATCGTATTCTTGGCGCTGTCCGGCATTGCACCGTACGCGCTTTCTGCTGCGTCAAGTGCGCCACCGGCACCTATCTGGTCTGCTGCCATTTTAGCCATGTAATCAGCCCCCATGTTCTGGAGGTCGGCAGCATTCGGGAGGGTGGGGGGGATACCCAGCGAGCTCTCGGCAAGCGCGAGGCCGGCATGCAGAAGGCCGGTGCAGGCAGGTGAACTGTTGCAGTCAAATGCCCCAAATGTCAACCCCTGCACTGCGTACGCGGCAATCTGGACCGCCAGGTTATTAATCTCGTTCCATGCAGCCGATACTGCGTTTGCGACTGTTGTAAACGCCTCGAAAAGACCTTTAATGATGTCCCAGACCGTGTCATACCAGTGGTCTTCTTCCGGGTCCGCATAGAAGTGGAATCCCGGTTCGACCCCCCCATACTGGCTGCATAGTTTGGCATTCAATGCATCCATTGTCGGGTTTCCGGAAGGTTTCGCGGAGCATTGGGGTGGAGCCGCAACCGTCACAAAGTGGGCGCGGGAGACAAGTGCCCCCTTATCGTCTGTGCGGATCCAATCCGGGACAAACACTGTTCCGTAAAACGATCTGACTTCAGCTGACGGGGGTTTGACAACAATATTTTCCTGTACTGTCCCAGAGCCCGTATCCGAGCAAGGCTGCGGGCGTTTTACGGTCACTGTTACCGGTATGGTAGGTATACCGGCATTCCCGTTCTTCCCTATTGGGACGATGCGGACAAAATAGGTCTGGTCCATCTCAGAAAGCATCGTTGCGATCGGGGTAGTGGAAAAGGCGAGCGGGCTCACTTCTTCGCTTAAAATCATGTTCCTGTTCGGGTTCCCCAAATCCTGCTCGGTTACTTCACCGGCTGGAATCTGGGCAATGCCCGCCGGCATAGGAATGGAAACTGGTCCAAACCGTGCCTGTTTGATCCAGATGCCGGAAGCAGTAAACGGGATCTTTACCAGATCCATTGGTCTCCCCTGGCCCGGAACTGTCGGATCAAGCTGGGCGATGCCGGTGTAAAATGGCGGATCGGATGGATTGTGGTTGGCAATCGGCGCAAAGTTCAGGGTGAAGTAGTGGAAGCCTTCATCGTCCTTGTAGACATCCATTGCCGGCCCGGAAGCGACAAGGCCCGGGACATATTGGTTCTGCCAGTTGGTTGCATTATCACTGAAGGGGTAGTGTGAGACCTGGTAAAAAGCAGTCGCGGTCGGATCGACAGAGATCCAACGGAAATTCGCATTCCGGTAGACAGTGTCTGACTTCTTGATAAAGACGGTATCATAATCCCCCCACACAGGTGTTGGCGCTACTTCGGCACTGGTCATCAGGCGTGACGTGGGGAGGTAGGTATTGTAGGTATCAACTTCAATATAACTGACGGGGAACGTCTGGACCGAAGGGGTATGATAGCCGCCGGGGTCAGTGATGTTCTGCGTATTGAACTGGTAATGGAAATACGGCGAAATTGTGGTAAGGACAGGTGATTTTGTGTGATTACCGATGCGTATAACCACAGGCTGGATAGTAACCGGGCCCAACAACTTCAGCTGGTCGGCAGGATTCGGACGGGATGCGGATTGAATGAATGTTTTGTTGATGATTTGGGGAACAGGACTCAGTGAATATGATTTTGTGGTGACAGTATCGGTAGCAATGATAATGGAATCAGTGATTTCAGAATACCCCGATTTCTGCAACACAACCATGTGAGTTCCTGAAGCCAGGGGCAGCCGCGATAGCGGTGTGGTACCAACATTGCTCCTGTCAACCAGTATTACTGCTCCCGACGGAGTGCTATTGATCGAAAGGAGTCCTTTCCCGACAACCGGCACTGTTTTTGCTGGAACAAGCGTGTAACTCTTCTGTGTTAGGGATGCCCGGGTGACGACGACCGTGTCAGTAATATCCTGGTATCCGGCGAGTTTAAGGATAACGGAATGTGCCCCCTCCCGCAGACTACGACCAAAATATGTCGTGGTTCCCACTGCCTGGCCATCGAGGATGACTGACGCTCCGGCAGGGACTGATGATATCGCGAGGTCCCCTGCCGCAGGGGCAACGGTTGTAATCGTTGTCACCACAACACCGTCAGGCTGGGCAATTGTCGGGACTGTGATCGGATTCTGGATAACTTTTACCGGGGGTGGAACCGCGGCACCCGCAACGTGGATGCAACACAGGATAATCCCCAGGAGAAAGAGAAATGTGAGATGTTTTCTCATGATAATGCCAATTTTTTACTAGGCAGGAAATAGTATATCTGCGTTTTTAAATTATTTCACAATTTTTTTTTTGCAAAGGATTGATTGTTCCCTGTGTGGATTTAGCTGTTATCACCATGCATAAAAGCCTTAAAAAAGGCAAAAAACAGCGCCCGTTGCGTCGTATTTTTTTAAAATCCAAGGTAGGCTTTCTGGATATGCGGGTCGTGCATGAGCTCTTTTGCCTTTCCTTCTTTTATGATTCTGCCGTTTTCAAGAACATAGCCCCGGTGACACATGTTGAGGGCGTGGCGGACATTCTGCTCAAGAAGTAATACCGTGATCCCTTCACGCCCCAGTTGTTCGAGTGACCTGAATACCTGGCCAACAAGGAGAGGGGAAAGCCCGGTTGACGGTTCATCAAGAATGAGCAGTTTGGGGTTGGACATGAGTGCACGGCCAATGGTGAGCATCTGCTGTTCCCCTCCACTCAATGTACCTGCCATCTGGCGCTCCCGTTCCTGCAGTATCGGAAAGAGTTTGTAGACATGCTTTAGGGCGGCAGAATAATCTGTGTCATCCCGTGCACCCAACATGAGGTTTTCAACTACGGGCATTTTTGGGAAAATCTCGCGTTTTTCCGGAACGAGGGCAAGACCCTTGTCAAAGAGATCATACGGGTGCATACCAAGAATATTCTCTCCAAGAAAAGTAATGAATCCGGTGGCTTTTTTGTTCAAACCAACAATCGTCTCGACAGTTGTGGTTTTCCCGGCACCGTTTGGCCCGATAAGGGTGACCAGCTCCCCCTTGTTCACATGCAGGTTAAGATCCCAGACGACCTGGAGGTTTGCGTGGAATACATTCAGCCCGGAAACTGAAAGCATTGGAGCAAAATTTTCAGAAGGCATGCATGTCTCCGAGGTAAGTATCGATCACTTTCTGGTTATTTACCACTTCATACGGGTGCCCTTCTGCAATCTTTTCCCCATGGTCTAGCACAACAATCCGGTTCGAGACGCCCATGATTACACTCATCACATGTTCGATAATCAGGATAGAAACGCCATTATCGCGGATTTTTTTTATGAGCTCAACTGCTTCGTTACTTTCCTTTGGGTTCAGCCCGGTAGTCAGCTCATCCAACAGGAGCAGTTTTGGTTTTGAGGCAAGCGCCCGGGCGAGCTGCACCTTTTTTAATTCAACCACATTTAAGTTTTTAATGATAGTATCATGTTTATCCTGGGGGAAACTGACAAAATCAAGTATACGGGCAGCCTCCGATCTCGCCTCTCCCATGCTGATCTGCTTGTGGTTGCCGAACAATGCCCCGATCATGGTACATTCCCGTGCCGTAAGGCCAGGAAAAGATTCTGCGATCTGGAATGTTTTTGCAATCCCTTTTTTACAGATCTGGTGGGCTTTAAGCCCGGTAATATCTTCCCCGAGGAAGGTTATTTTGCCCCTTGTTGGGACACTGATCCCGGAAATCATATTGAGGAGTGTAGTCTTCCCTGCACCATTCGGGCCAACGAGCCCGACGATTTCATCGTCTCCTAAAAATAGATCTACGCCGTTGACGGCAGTTAGGCCACCGATTTGCTTGGTCAGATCCTTTGTTGTGAGCATGGGAACACGTTGCCGGCAATTATTATGCTAAAATTAGCACGGAGCAGTCTTAAAGATAATGATAATTTCTCTCAAGAATTATTAGAAGATTGATGAGATGAGACCATTCTTTAGAAAAACGGAGAAGAAATATTAAAAAAATCAGGAGAATATTTGCAGCAGATTCTAAGTGCGACCGGGTTTTTGGACAATAATGAAGGTTGAAAATCTACCCGGAATTTCGCACGGAGTTGTTTATTTTTAGATATTCCGGGCATCTTTTGGCAGGTGAAGGGTAAATGTGCTCCCTGTATTCAGTATACTCTCGACTGTGATATTCCCGCCGTGCATCTGCATAATCTTTTTTGCGATGGAGAGCGAGAGACCGATACGGTCATACCTGCGGGAGAGCTTCGCTGCATCTGCCAGCTGGAAAGGTTCAAAAATTGATAAATATGCATTCTCGGAGATCCCGATCCCGTTATCTCTGATCGATATCGAATGGCACGTATCATTCCCGCCGTGATGGTAAAAAATGGAAATTTCCCGTGGCGGTTTGGAAAAGTTTACTGCATTTGAGAGAAGCGAATCAAACACGCCAAACAGGCGATCCATATCCGCGGTGATAACCAGGTGATCGGGAATATCAAGGGAAATATCTGCTTTTGAGCAATACCCGCAGGTATCCAGCACACTGTTTACCAGGATCGCAAGGGGGAATGTTGAGTACCTCAGGTGCAGCCTGCCGCTTTCAAGTACCGAGAGCTCCAGCATCTGGTTAATAATCTGGCGCTCCCGTTCAACACTGACAAGACAGCGTTCAAGAATCTTTTTTGTATCCTCAAGGATACCATATTCCTCTGGATCCTGGATGAGTAAGTTCAGGTAGCCAAGGATTGGCTGGAGCGGTGTGCGCAACTCGTGGGCTACAGTAGTAATAATCCCCCTTCGTCGTTCGTTATCGAGCTGGATCCTTTCTTCAAACCGTTGTTTTTCAGATATATCAACCAGGTTTACCAGGATAGCCGGTTCCCCGGAATAGTGAACGGGCATGGTAAATACGATAGCCACTCGCATCTCACCGGATTTTGTTACAAACCGAAATTCGTGCCTGTGTGGAAGTGACGATTCTTTTCCGTGATTGGTGAATGTGCGGTAAGCATCATGATCTGTGGTGTCAATAAAGAAGCTGAGATTTTTTCCCATTATTTCCTTATCATCGTATCCTGAAAATATGACAAAAGCCGGGTTTGCATATACAATAACATCGTTTTTAATAACCAGGATACCTGTTGGCAATTTTTCGGTGAGTTGACGGTATTCCATCAGCAGGGCACTTCCTTATAAGACCACCTTGTCACCGTACAGACGAAAGGATGCAGAGTATTGAGGCTAACCAACCCGATTTTCCTGTCCATAGTAGTAGTAACGCCATTTGAACTTCTTGTTATTTAAGATATATATCTCTGAAATAAAATTTCAAGTGGCAAAAGAGATTTCCTGACTTTTTCCATCGCCGGAGTAAAATTTCAGAGTAACATATACTTTTTTGTTGCATCTGCCATCCCTTTAAATAAAAAATCCTGGATTCAGGACAGTTTTGCATTGAGAGATCAGTGGGTTGAAATATCAGGGCAGGTAAAAACGGTACGTTATGCGCCCGTATGTTGTTGTCAACATTGCGATGAGTGCTGATGGCAAGATCTCGACCCGTGAGCGACGGCAGGTCAGGATATCGGGTGCCCAGGACTTTACACGTGTCGACAGGCTCAAGGCAGGGTGTGATGCGATCATGGTGGGGATTGGCACTGTCCTTGCTGATGATCCTTCACTCACGGTAAAGTCCGAAGAGTGCCTGAACTATCGCAGAAAACAGGGTTGGGACGACCACCCGATCCGGGTTGTCGTTGACAGTTCTGGTTCCACCCCTCCTAATGCATCATTCCTTCACAAGGGTGAGGGAAAAAGGGTGGTTGCAATATCGGGAAAAGCCGATCCAAAAAAGATTATTCTTCTGGAAAAAAAAGCTACCATTCTTGTTGCCGGAAAAGATGAAGTAGATCTTGGTATCCTCATGGATGAACTCGGAAGCATGGGTATCTGTCGTCTCATGGTTGAAGGCGGTGGAACATTGATTGCGGGTTTGATGCAGGCGGGACTTGTCAACGAGATTTTCACGTTTATCGGTAATATTATCATCGGGGGCAAAAATGCTCCCACCATCGCTGACGGGGAAGGGTTCATTAAGGAATCAGAGTTTGCACGGCTCACACTCCTTGAGGCAACCCGCATCGATAACGGCATCCTGCTGCAATGGAAAGTCAACAATCCTGGACAGATTCAGGATTGAGTTTGAACGAGAGTTAGCCTTAAGAACCTATGAAAAAATGGTTCATGATATTGGATAAGGATAAACGCCGCCGCCCCCAAAGGGACGCCCCCGCGGCGGATCAATGACGAAAAAATCTCCGTTGAAATCCTCTTTTCTCTATATTCATTTGTTCTCCGTGGCGGCTCGGAGTATAACTGCCTATACTCCCCTCTCGTTTAAGAGACGGGCTATCAAATCATATAAATGGTTATTTTAGGGGAATACTCCAGCCGATATGTTGAGGCAATGATAGCAGAACTCTCAAAGGATCAAGATACACCAAATACATCGTTTATACAATGGAGAGTTTGCTGGATTGCCGGATGCCAAGGCTCATCACCCATAACAAAAACAGTTCTTTTAGTGTATATTCCGATCATCGTTCTCGCTGCAGTCTTTGCGCTCATTGCGATCCGGCAGGCTGTGAGATATAATCTAAAAATCTGGCAGATCATGCTTGGTGGAGCAATAGTCGTCCTCCTTACCGGGCAGATAACGGTCCCTGATGCACTGCATGCAGTCAACATGGATGTCATGCTCTTTTTGTTTGGCATGTTCATTGTTGGTGAAGCGATGGTGGAAAGCGGTTATCTTTCGATGCTTTCCCAACGATTTTTTTCCCGTGCCCGCACGCCGGGCCAGTTGATCCTGTTCATCCTGTTTGGGATCGGTCTGCTTTCCGCCCTTATCATGAATGATACGCTTGCTATTATCGGGACACCGCTTGTGCTCGGTCTTGCTACAAAGTTCCGTCTTTCTCCAAAACTGATGCTTCTTTCACTTGCGATAGCCGTTACGACCGGCAGTGTCATGAGTCCCATCGGTAACCCCCAGAACCTGCTGATAGCCGTAGACAGCGGAATGCAGGCACCGTTTGTCACGTTTGGGATATACCTCCTCATTCCAACGCTGATCAGCCTTGTCGTCGCGTATTGTTTCCTCTGGTACTGGTTCCGCCCGGATTTTTCTGCCCGCATACCTGGCCATGAAATTACTCTTCCTGGTAAAAAAACAACATTCTTTCCCGTGCAGTGTTCGCTTGTCATTCTCCTGATCCTTACAGCCGCAAATATCATCGTCTCGCTGTATGGCGGAAAATTACCTGTCCCCCTGCCATTGATTGCTCTTTGTGCAGCAGCACCTGTCATACTGCTTGGACCTGACCGGGCGAAACTGCTAAAAAACATAGACTGGTTCACGCTCGTCTTCTTTGCTGCAATGTTTGTGCTGATGGAGAGCGTGTGGCAGACCGGGTTTTTCCAGTCGTTTGTTAACGAGAGTATGGTAACTTCCATCCCGATGATCCTGGGAACAAGTGTTATTATCAGCCAGTTTATTTCCAATGTCCCGTTTGTCGCCCTCTTCCAGCCGCTGATTATCCAGGCTGGTGGCACTACTGTTGACCTTATGGCCCTTGCTGCTGGGAGTACGATCGCCGGCAACCTGATGGTTCTTGGCGCGGCAAGCAATGTCATCATCATCCAGAACGCGGAAAAGCATGGTGAAACCATCACGTTTCTTGAGTTTGCCCGGATTGGCATCCCGCTGACACTTGTTCAGCTTGTGGTGTTCTGGGCCTGGCTGACGCTTATGCCGATGTAAAAAACGGACAACCGGTTTGAAAAGGGTAATGAACTACTCCGCGCCTATGTTGATCCCGACAATAATTGTACATGCAACATTACCACGGGACCAAAAACACAGCATATTGGTAACAGCTGAAAAAAGGATGCGGTTGTCGGATACAGATTGATATCACCGGAATAAGCCGGTGATATAAATAACGTGCATCAATATCACTATACGGTGGATTATGGCAGAATACAAACTGGAAACTTCGGAAAAACCGGATAAGAAACGTGAAGAACTGAAAGGCAGGGTCCTGCACCTCAAAGATCTCGTGAGCTATAATGAGGGTACGGTTGCAAGCCGGATGATCATTTCGCGCAAGGCAGGAAACATCACGCTTTTTTCCTTTGATGAGAACGAGGGGCTCTCGGAGCATACCTCGCCATTCGATGCAGTCGTCACTATTCTTGAAGGGGAGTGCGAGGTCTGGGTATCAGGAGAGACCTTCACGATGAAGGAAGGAGATACGATCATCTTTCCGGCAAACGCCCCTCATGCCCTGTCCGCGATTACCAAGTTCAAGATGTCACTCACTATGATCAAGGAGTGAAAGAACAATGGGCGGGGATGACAAGGACGGTTATTATTGTTCGATCTGTGGCGGGATTCCCCCGGATAAGATTACAACAAAGCGTGTGCTCATTGATGGTAAAGAGACCGGAATTGACCACCTTGACTGGATATGTGAGGAAGTAGAAAAACTCAACATCGCCGATGATTCACTCATTACCGATGAGCTCATGAAAAGGGTAAAACAATTCAATTACGTTCCGACAAAAAAGAGCAAAGAGTATGGAATGGCATTGCTTGCAGAATATAAGAAACGGCATTCCTGAATATCCCAAAAATACCTGATACTATACCTTATTATTCAAGAGATTGGCAGACTCTGATATCCTGATCTTTTTGTTCATAGTTCCAGTGGTTCCCGGTTATTTCCTCTATTGATACCCTTTTATCGATCCTCTTCCTACGTTGTGCTGTACCATATCGGGGAATTTCCTATGAAAATTACCGATGTTTCAAAAGTCCTGTCAGGACCAAACCCTCACCATGTGGATGCAAGGAAGATCTATGAGTCCCCGCACGCAGTTGCGGTTGTTATCACCTTACAACCTGGGGAATCACTAAAAAAACATATCACGCCGGTTGATGTATTCTTCTACGTGCTAGAAGGATCCGGCATTGTGGAAATTGGTAATGAAAAAGAGACCGTGGGAAAAGATATGCTGGTTGAAAGCCCGGCAAAGGTTCCCCATCGATGGAGTAATGAGAGTTCAAAGGTATTCCGCGTCCTTGTGGTGAAGGTTCCAAAACCCGCTGAAGAGACCAGACTGCTTTGACAATAAAAAAGAAGATCGGGAGACCTGTATGACCGAACCGGAAAAAAAGAAAGCAGAAATAAAAATTTCAGGAATGCACTGCGCTACCTGTGCAATCAACATCGAAGAATCACTCTCGCAGATCAAAGATGTCTCTAAAGTCCAGGTAAATTTTGGAACTGATACTGCCCATGTTGAATTTGATCCCCAAAAGGTCTCGATAACGGATCTCGAAAAAGCAGTTAAAGATGTCGGGTATGATGTAGTGAACCGTGAAGTCACTCTCAAAATCGGGGGAATGGTCTGTGCCACCTGTGTGCAGACAATCGAGTCAGCACTGCGTGCACTCCCGGGTATCGTTACTGCAAACGTAAATCTCGGCACCGAGAAAGCGTATGTCACCTACAACCCCTCATTATCAGCCATCCCGGAGATGAAAAAAGCTATTGAAGACGCTGGCTACCAGTATCTGGGGATTGCCGGTGAAGTGAGCGAGGAAGCCGAAAAGGCTGCACGGGAAAAAGATCTTCATGATAAATTTCTCCGGTTTACAGTTGGTTTTGCCGTCAGTATCCCGCTGATGATTGCGATGTGGGTGCCCCTGCCGGTTTCCATGCAGACGCTTGCGTATGTGATGCTGGTCATCTCGACACCGGTATTTCTCTATGTGGCCTGGCCCATCTTCCGTGCTGCCTCGATGGCGCTGCGCAACCGTTCCCTCAACATGGATGTGATGTACGCGATGGGCACCGGTGTTGCTTACGTTGCGAGCGTGATGGGAACCTTCGGCATTATCCTGACCTACGAGTTCATGTTTTATGATACTGCGATCATGCTCGCCTCATTCCTCATGCTCGGGCGTTACCTCGAGGCACGGGCAAAAGGGAGAACCTCTGAAGCGATCAGGAAACTGGCCGGGCTCCGGGCAAAGACTGCCACAATTATCCGCGAAGGTAAAGAAGAAGAGGTCCCTGTTGACGATGTATTAGTCGGGGACATTGTGGTAGTAAAACCTGGCAGCAAAGTCCCGGTTGACGGGGAGGTTGCTGATGGTGAGAGTTATGTCGATGAATCCATGATCACCGGAGAGCCGATCCCTCCCTTCAAAACCAAAGGAAGCAGGGTAGTTGGGGGGACCCTGAATACCAACAGTGTGCTCTCGGTGAAAGCAACAAAAGTTGGCAGGGAAACAGTACTTGCCCAGATCATCCAGCTGGTTGAGGATGCTCAGGGATCAAAGCCACCGGTACAGCGGATTGCTGATACTGCCGTGACATACTTTATCCCTGCGGTCATCATCATTGCGGTATCTGCGTTTGTGGTCTGGTTCTTTTTGTTCCCGGTCCCTCCTGACCCGCTCCTCTTTGCCCTGACAGCGTTAATCTCTGTCCTCGTTGTTGCCTGCCCCTGTGCACTCGGACTTGCTACACCGACAGCAGTCACCGTTGGTGTTGGCCGCGGTGCTGAGCTTGGCATCCTGATCAAAAATGGTGAAGCACTTGAGGTTGGCGAAAAGATAACGACAGTGATTTTTGATAAGACCGGCACGCTGACAAAAGGAAGACCGGAAGTGACTGATATCCTCCCGGTTGGTATTTCAGAACAGACACTGCTCGGATTAACCGCCAGCGTAGAGAAGAACTCTCAGCACCCGCTTGCCCAGGCAGTGGTGAGGAAAGCACTGAGTACCGGCGCCAGGATAGAGCTGGTTGATCACTTTGACACCTATGGCGGTAAGGGAGTTGTCGCCACCGTACTGGGAGAAACCATCCTTGTCGGTAATCGCTTGCTTATGCAGGAAAAGGGGGTTGTGATCCCGGATGTGATTGAAGCACGGATCAATGCATTTGAACAGGATGGCAAAACCGTGATTCTGGTTGCTGCCGGCAACCAGGCATCTGGAGTGATTGCTATCGCTGACATGGTGAAAGAGACGAGTGCGGATGCGGTCCGGCACCTCAAATCCATGGGAATCCAGGTTGTCATGATCACCGGCGACAACAAACGTACAGCAGATGCCATTGCACGCCAGATCGGTATAGAACGGGTGCTTGCCCAGGTACTCCCGCAGGACAAAGCCGCAGAAGTGCGGACACTCCAGGAAAAAGGCGAGATTGTGGCATTTGTGGGTGACGGTATAAATGATGCACCTGCGCTTGCACAGGCTGACGTAGGGATAGCGATTGGCAGCGGAACTGATGTGGCAATTGAAAGCGGTGACGTGGTACTCATCAAGGACGATCTGCTGGATGCGGTCGCAGCAATCCAGCTCTCCAGAAAAGTGATGGGCAGGATTAAGGGCAACATCTTCTGGGCGTTTGCCTACAATGCCGCACTGATCCCGGTAGCGGCAGGCATTCTGTACCCGTCTTTTGGTTTTGTATTCAAACCAGAACTTGCAGCTCTTGCAATGGCACTGAGCTCAGTTACTGTTGTCAGCCTTTCCCTGCTTCTCAAAAAGTATATACCTGACGCAAAGAAAGGCAGATAAGTGAGGTGGAAAATTGGCAATTGATCCTATCTGTAAGATGACCGTTGATGAAAAAACAGCAAAGTTCACCAGTGATTACAAAGGAAAAAAGTATTTTTTCTGTGCACCCGGGTGTAAAAAGAAATTTGACGCAGACCCGCAAAAATATGCGTAATTAAACCGGGCTGGCTCATTGGCGCGATGACGAATTATCATCCAAATTTCTCTTATTTTGTTTTACGTTTCCGATCATGTTGATATAGAAACAGCCATCACGTTGATTACTGGATATTTTTCACACTTTGTAGAACGTGCTGGGGGCAGATAGTGTCGTTTTTCATCATTAGTCCGGAATTCTATTCCTGGGTAATTCTCCCACTCCTGATATTTTTCGCACGCATTTGTGATGTGAGCATGGAAACGATCCGTGTTATCTATATTTCGCGGGGGATCAAGTATCTCGCTCCCATCATCGCATTCTTTGAGATTGTCATATGGCTCCTTGCCATGGAAGTGGTGATGCAGGATCTTGCCAATATTGCAAACTTCCTGGCATTTGCGCTGGGATTTGCCATGGGCACCTATGTTGGGCTGGTTATTGAGGAGAAACTCTCGATCGGCATGGTAATCCTGCGCATTGTCACAACCGATGAATCCAATGAAGAAATCGTCGCTTTCATGCAATCAGAAAATTACGGGATTACGACGCTCGATGCAACGGGTTCCCGGGGGAGTGTCAAGATGATCCTTTCTTTGGTCAACCGTACAGATGTCCCACGGATCACGCAGCATATCCAGGCTACAAACCCCCATGCATTCTTCTCTATTGAGGATGTGCGATACGTAAACCAGGGAGTTTTCCGGCCAAAAAAACCCAACCGCATCACCGGATTTTTCCATTCTTTTATCCGTCCCCGGAAGAAAAAATAATTGCGTTTTCATAAGATGGCATCATCTGGTATTGCATCAAAGTTCGCATTACGAAAGCATTAAACAAAATAAGAACAACAACATCGATAGAAAAGAGGTTATCTGAATGATTTCCAAAACCATGGAAGAAGCATTGAACAAGCAGGTCAACCGCGAGTTTTACTCCGCTTACCTGTACCTGGCAATGTCGGCCTATTTTGAATCTCTCACGATGAAGGGTTTTGCAAAATGGCTGAGAATCCAGGCAAAAGAAGAACGGATGCATGCAGAAAAGTTCTATGACTATATCCTTACACGGGGCGGGAAAGTAACTCTCGGGACTATCGAAGCACCAAAGGCCAAATGGGCGTCAACGGTGAAGGTCTTTGAGGAGGTCTATGCCCATGAACAGAAGGTCACCGGGATGATCAATGCACTTGTTGAACTTTCTATTAAGGAAAAAGACCATGCAACCTTTGAGATGCTCCAGTGGTTTGTCAAAGAACAGGTAGAAGAAGAGGAGCATGCAAGTGCAATTCTTACCCAGGTTGCCTGTATAGGGGATGTGCCGGGCCACCTGTTCTATCTCGACCACCAACTGGGAAAGAGGGAATAAATCCCAATCTTTTTATTTTTTTGCAGCGTTAATACCGATAGGTTACGCTATGCTGTCAGTCCTTATTATTGACGATCAGAAGCCTTTACTAGAGGTTGTGAGCCTATTTCTTGAACGGTTTGGCAATATGAACGTAAAAACCGCCCTTACTGCAAAAGAAGCAATGATTCTCCTCGAGAATACTTCATTTGATGCACTGGTGGTAGATTACGACCTTCCAGAGATTAACGGGATTGAATTTTTAAAAATACTCCGTGCAAAAGGCGATACCACCCCGTTTATTATTTTCACTGGTGTCGGCAGGGAATATGCAGCGATTGAGGCACTCAATAATGGAGCAGACTTTTTCTTAAAAAAAGGCGACGATGCCCAATCCCAGCTTCTTGAGCTCGTCCATATGATCCGTAAAGCGGTTGACCGAAGGAATATCGGGCGGGGACCCGGCACTTCTCAAAAACTCCTTACTGATGCACTTAACTTCTTTCACCAGGCAGCCTATATCGTCGACCGTGAAGGAAAAGTAATTGTCTGGAACAGGGGAATGGTGGCAATGACGGGGCTCGAAGAAGATAAGATACTCGGAAAGGGAGAATGGGAGTATTCTATCCCCTTTTTCGGGCACAGGGCACCGATGCTCAGTGATCTCATTTTTCAGGATGATGCCACCATAGCGCAAAATAACTACACCATAATCGAAAAGGAAAAGGGGACGATAACAGCATGGACAAAAGCGGTTGATCAAAAAGGGTCTCAAAAAGTTCTGTGGATGAAGTCTACCGCACTCTACGACAGCAAAGGGATGTTCATCGGCGTAATGGGAAAAGTAAGAGATATTACCGATGACTTAGGACCTGAATTAATAGCGCAACCAGCTCAAACGGTACCAGTGTCAACACCTTCAGATACTTCAGTCTCTGCGTCGGTCGGCATATTTGATAAAATCAGGGGGAAGGCAAAAACCAGTCACCGTGAAGGACTGCGGCTCTCTTACCGGGAAGGCAAGTATGCGGCCGCAATTAAACAATTTGACCAGGCTATAGAGATAGATCCGTCGCTTGCCTATGTCTGGCATGACCGTGGTGTATGTTACCGTGAACTGGGTCAGGATGCAGAAGCCCTCAAAAACTTTGATCAGGCGGTAAAACTTGCTCCTGATGATGAAGAGTTTTTGCTATCCCGTGCCGAGCTCCTAAAAAAGATTGGTATCCTCCATCAGCGGCGTGAACTCCTTGAATCAGCAGTCCAGATCCTGAACCGTATCGTTGAGATGAACCCAAACAATGCCGATGCCTGGAACAGTCTTGGGATCTGTGCAAAGGAACAGGGAAAAGATAAGTTAGCAGCCCAGTATTTTGATAAATCACGTCAACTTATCAAATCGGGCACAAACAAGAAAAAGACTCGTGATTTTGATGCCCTTGTGTAAAAACAAACGATAGGTTTTACATATATCCCGAAACTATTCTTTTTTAACCGGGGACAGAATTATGAAAAGTGAGGTTTATTTTGCAAATTTACGGGCATATTCTGATAAGGAGAGCACAACGGTAAAAGTGCAGCGTCTCTTTGACCGTGCCGGGTTTTCTAGTGCCATATGTAAAGATGACAAAACCGCGATCAAACTCCATTTTGGTGAACGAGGTAATGATGGGTATATCAGCCCGGTCTATGTCCGGCAAGTCGTGGAAAAAGTCAAGGACTGCGGCGGTAATCCATTCCTGACCGATACAAATACCCTCTATCTGGGGAGCCGGTCAAATGCGGTGGATCATATAACTACTGCTGTTTTGCACGGGTTTGACTTTGCAGTGACTGGTGCACCGATAATTATTGCAGACGGGCTCTCTGGGAAGAACGTGGCAAAGGTAACAATCAATAAAAAACATTTCAATACGGTTACCATTGCAGGGGATATTTTTCTTGCTGACAGCATGATTGTTTTGAGTCATTTCAAAGGCCATATTGTATCAGGTTTTGGCGGGGCAATAAAAAATCTTGCAATGGGTTGTTCTCCTCCTGAAGGAAAACGAGCGCAGCATAATGCCCGCCCGTTCACTATCCCGGAGCGTTGCCAAGGATGCGGAACCTGTGCGGCAATCTGTCCGAAAACAGCGATCACAATAGAACACAAACAATCAGTGATCGATCATGATCTCTGCATTGGTTGTTTTGAATGCATGCATGTATGCCCGGAACACGCAATAGATATTGACTGGGAAACTGAGATCCCGGTATTTATGGAACGATTGGTTGAACACGCGTATGGTGCTGTAAAATCAAAGGCCAAAAAGATTGGATACATGAACTTCCTTATACGCATTACTCCGGACTGCGACTGTTTCCCGTTTAGCGATACACCGATTGTTCCGGATATCGGGATTCTGGCATCAAAAGATCCCGTGGCTATCGATGCAGCAAGTTATGATCTCGTAAACCAACAGACCGGATTTACTGATTCACTTCTCACCACTCACCATCACAAAGGAAAAGACAAGTTCAAAGGAGTTCATGCACAGACCGATGGTTACCGGCAGCTGAAGTATGCAGAAGAGATTGGGATGGGTTCTACGGCATACGATTTGATCACGATTTGATAAGGTATCCCTTTTTTCTAAAATCAGGATTTTTTACTATTTTCATATATTTTGATCCATTTTTTTTAAAAAATGCAGTAAAAAACAACATCACCTATCATAATAAATCACAAGCTTTAAGAAGGGGTGGAAAGCAAGCGCTTATTAGTGAATGGAATATAAACTATTCTTGTTTGAAGCTTCATCGTGCTCAAACAGTACCTCAGAATGATGGGAGAAGATCCCATTGTCTGGTTCAATTAATAAAGGAGATTTGATTATAAACTGGTGAATAATTATGAACCTTAGACGACCAAATGCAAACGAAGCAACCGGGACGGTGAACCGCTCACGGGATGTAGCCCCGTGTTCAGGTATCTGTACCCGTTGTCTGGATGGATGCAAAGGCAGCTGTGAGATCTGGTTATCAACGTTCCGGGGCAGGGAGGTTCTTTATCCCGGCCCGTTCGGAGAGATCACCGCTGGTGCTGACAAGAATTACCCGATCGATTATTCCCATCTCAATATCCAGGGATATGCAGTCGGTGCATGGGGACTTCCTGAAGGAGTCGAAGCCGGTCCGGATACAGCGGTCTTCTCAACCGTGGATACCGAGACCGAATATGGCTGGGACAAAAAAGTCAGGATGCGCATGCCGATTTTTACCGGAGCACTTGGGTCAACTGAAATTGCACGGGTAAACTGGGAACACTTTGCTATCGGTGCGGCGATATCCGGTATCACCTGTGTCTGCGGGGAAAATGTCTGTGGGATTGATCCAGGCCAGAAGCGGGATTCAAAGGGTAAAGTTACCGAGTCACCCGAGATGGACCGTCGTATCAACGTCTATAAAAAGTTCTACGATGGCTATGGAGAAATTCTTGTCCAGATGAATGTTGAAGACACCCGGCTCGGAACCGCGGAATATGTCGCCAGCAAACACAACCTGGACACAATTGAGCTTAAGTGGGGCCAGGGAGCCAAATGTATCGGCGGCGAGATCAAGGTCAAATCCCTTGAGCGGGCAATCGAGCTCAAGAAACGGGGCTTTATCGTCTTACCCGATCCGACTGTCAAGGAAAACCAGATGGCGTTCAAAGCAGGAGCCATCAAAGAGTTCGAAAGACACTCCCGCCTCGGTTTTGTCACAAAAGAAGGATTTTTAGAAGAAGTAGATCGCCTGCGTGACATCGGTTTCAAACGGGTCACGTTAAAAACCGGCGCCTATTCCATGGTCGAACTGGCAATGGCCCTGCGATATAGTTCAGAGGCAAAGATTGACCTGCTCACCATAGATGGTGCCCCGGGCGGTACGGGCATGAGCCCGTGGCCGATGATGAACGAATGGGGTATCCCCTCTTTCTACCTGCAATCCCTGGCCTACGAATTTGCCTGCAAACTTGAAAAGAAAGGCTACCGTGTACCTGATCTTGCAATGGCCGGTGGTTTTTCAGATGAACCCGGTGTCTTTAAGGCACTCGCAATGGGCAACCCGTATTTCAAGGCAGTCTGCATGGGCAGGGGCCTGATGAT
>WSSedA1B3DRAFT_1000190_pt1 | contig 17423 bp, 13 predicted proteins | sample WetSurSiteA1Bulk_FD_9468 | JGI IMG/M metagenome (IMG submission 9468)
GTCTCTCAAATACGCAGTCAATATCTGCTCTTTCTCTTTGTCGCTATGCCTTGCCTTTGGATTAACAACGCCTCCGCGCCCATAACTCTTGCAGATATATGGTTGCTTTCCACTGCTGGAATGCCCATTTCTTATCAGCTCGATACTTTTAAAACACGTTCTAAGAACTACATGATAGCATCGAACACCCTGCCCGTTGTCTTGCCCAATCAGGACGTTTAGTAGCAAAATGTTGTTTATTGGTTTGTTCTTCGTAGGGATGGCGCAATAAATCTAATAATTCGTGAATTTTGGCAAAATCGCCTTGTTCAGCATCATCAATGGCAAGTTGCGCCAGATAATTACGCAGAACATATTTAGGATTGACCGCATTCATACTCGCACGTCTAACATCGTCTGGTACGGCTTGTTGTTTTAGCGATTGACTATATAAACTGAGCCAATGGCTTAAACGGTTTCGATAATCAACGGTCAATTGTTCGGGTACATAATAAGCATCGGTAAGTTGTTCGATTGCCTCGCTGACACTGTGATGACTATTGACTGAAGCAAGCTGCCGAAAAAAAATCGTCATATCGGTTTCGACGATAGGCAATAGTTTCAATAATTCGTTACATAACGCTTCATCAAAAATACTTAGACCTAACTTAGCCGCCATCATGGTTTGCCACGCGTGTTCAAAGGTATCGTTATAAACCGCTAATCCAGCTTTTAAAGGTTCTACTCGTTTAATCAGTGGATAAAGCGCGTTAGCTAACTGTACTAAATTCCAAAACGCAATCGCAGGTTGATTGCCGAAACGATAACGCCGCTCATCGGCATCGGTAGTATTCGGTGTCCAATCAGGATCATAGTTTTCTAACCACCCATAAGGGCCATAATCAATCGTTAATCCCAAAATGGACATATTGTCGGTATTCATCACACCATGCACAAAACCGACGCGTTGCCAATGCACTATCATTTCAGCAGTACGCCGACATATTTCAGTAAACCATTGCGCGTAAACCGCCGTTGAGGGTTCGCCTAATTCTGGAAAATCCGTGCGGATGGTGTAATCAGCTAATTGTTTCAATAAATCGGTATCACTACGCGCGGCTAAAATTTGAAAATGCCCAAAACGCGTAAAAGAGGGAGCAACACGACACACTACCGCACCGAATTCAGCTTGCGGATTGCCATCGTAAAACATATCGCGAATCACGGTTTCACCCGTTAGCGTTAAACTTAAAGCGCGAGTTGTCGGCACGCCTAAATGATACATAGCTTCGCTACATAAAAACTCCCGCACCGAAGAACGCAACACCGCTAAACCGTCTGAATTACGCGAATACGGCGTTGCCCCAGCACCTTTTAATTGTAACGCCCAACGCTCGCCGCGCTGATTAATCACATCACCTAAATTAATCGCCCGACCATCACCTAACTGCCCTGCCCAGTTACCAAATTGATGCCCACCATAACAAGTAGCATAAGCATCCATACCTTGGGCTAAACGATTACCTGCAAACACTTGGGTAAAATCATCGGATGCACAGACTTCAGGACTTAAATCTAATAAATCCGCCACTTCTTGCGCATAAATAATACAGTGTGGATTGATTACTTTAGTCGGTAAGACCCGCGAATAACACGCGCCTAACACTTGACGACGGGTATTAAGCGGTTCTTCATCGGCGGGTAGTTCTCGAACAAAACGGTTATCGAAGTTGAGCTGGTCGAGATGGGTGATTTTTTTCATGATGAATTGGCTATGAGTGAATGCAGTGTTTAGCATACACCAGACTTGATGCGAGGAAGAGTGGGATTTTACGCATCTTTGAGTCTTTAAAAAACTTAAATTCTCACTCTAAATCATAAAAATCAATCGCTTATGGACACTTGCTTGCCATAATATTTTGTAACATTTATTTAGGAAACATCAATTGTACCGTTGCGCCCGCAGTCCAATCGGGGGCTTGGTTAGGTTTGATAGCGTTGTAATAGCTTTCTACGCGGACATTTAATTTTTGTTCACCGACATCAAACACCTTACCCACACCGCCGCCAACGGGTACTGTCCATTGTTGATTATTACCTCTATTCCAGTTAGCCACCATATTCATATCAGAAACGACATACCAGTTATCGGACAGATTGTAATTAATCGCAGGTTGCAGCACCATTTGACTAACACTCTGACGGCTATCATTACCCAATACTGAGAAGACTTGTTTAACATTCAGTCCCAATGACCACGGTTTAGGCTGCGTTACAAACATAACAGCAGGTCCCACACTGAATTTTCCACTACCCAATTGCCGCGACCGTCTATCCTCTGTGCTAGTAAAAAGTGTATCGGTTGGAAACACAAACGTAGAGCCAACACCCCAACTGAAATTATCGGATTTTGCGGGGCTAAAATACGAAGTAAATGTAGTATCACCAAGACCTGATGCACCCTGTCCATAATACGGTTGTGGCAATTCGGCAATACCGTTCACAACACCATTAGTACCGATAAAATTCAATGACAACTGATTTATCATATTCCAGTTGCCAAGTGAAACAGGAATAATAGGTTGAATGCTACCGATGGATACACCACCATTATCAGCACCACCATGATAAGTATATTTTAATGGCACACTGTAAATTGGCGTTAAAGGGTTTTGCGCTTTGTACGCAAATTCTTCAGCGTGAACGCTGTAGGTCAATAGCGTCAAGGATAAGCCAAAGACAAACGGCAGTTGTTTTAAAAAAAAAGGCGTTTTCATCGCGCTCATCCGTAAATAAAAATGATAGTTACTATGTGAAAAAGTATTAGCTCTCTGTTTAAAGACAGCATTGAAACACTTATTTTTGAAGTTTCTTTTTAACAGGAATGAGGTCAAAGTGCAATAAAGTCGACGTTGTTAAAAATAGCAAACAATATAGCTAAAAATAGTTGCTTTTAAGTCCAGTAAGTGAAAAGCTAGCAGGGTCTATTTAGCGATAGTTTAATGCGCCGTAAGATAAGTTCACATACGGTGCAATACGCTATCGCTTACACCCTAGGCGATTACGGGGTACGCGGTGGAGTGTAGGAACGATGAGATGAAAATTTGTGGATGTTACACAATGTAGCATAGTAATGATAAAATGAAGATATATGTAATAAATTGGAATATTCAATATGAGCTTTAAAAGTCTTTGTTTAAATAGAGAACTGCTAGAATCTTTTTTAAAAAGCTATGCTGAAAATATCAGTATAGAACATGAACAAAAATCAAAGTTTATTGAATATAAAATTTCACTTCCAAGCCAAAGCATGGCGTTATTGCAAGTTTTTTATAATAATGATGGCACAACAACTTTAGGATGCAAAGTCGGTAAAAATCAGCCTTTATCTCTTAATATAGCCGAATATTTAAAGGAAAAAGTATTGTTGCCAGTAATATTACTAAATCGTCATTATCTATTAATGAGGTAACAGATGATAAATTTCAATTAATTCTGGCGTTTTTGAAAGAGGAATGTGGTGCATCTATTTCTGAACCCATATCAATACAACACGCTAGACAATATAAAATAACAGGAAAGCAAAGCGACACATTAACATTTAACCTATATAATTCTAAAAAACTCCTAATACAAGGAAAGCCGCTATTATTGTATAGCGAAACAATTGAAATTTTATCAGAATTATTTGATTATAGGGATATTATTAATGCACAATTAAAAACTGTGCAGATTAATATTACAGTTGATGAAGTCGTATCTGAGTTAAAAGTATTGATGCCAAATTCTTATCGTTTTATAGGTGATAAATTAATATCTATTATTTCGCCAGCATTGGCTTTAAATAAATTAGATATTGATTTAAATGATTATAGTTGTTTTGCTTTTCCAGCCTTAAGAGGTTTGGAAGGATATATAAAAATTCTATTTTCAAATAAAGCAAGTATAACAATAGGAAAAGATGGATTTGGAGCTTAAATAAATATGGTAACTTAGAGCTAAATAGCAACATAAAATCTAAGCACGATTTGAAATTATGTCATGCAATAGAAAAATCTTATAAATATTACAGAGACCAACGACATGGTTTGTTTCATATTGATTCAACAATAGAAACAACTAGAGTTATCTCAAATAGAAGCGATGCAAACAACATTATTGAAAAAACATTTGAAATTATAGAACAGACTTACACCTCAATTATAACGTGAGGTTTTTATGAAAAAACAGTATCAATTAACAAAATTTGATGGAGATACTTATAAATATATAAGTTTCTCTGTTGATTATGCACGTCCAGAAGAATATCTATTGGATGTAGCTAAGGAGCTTGCACGAAAAAAATTTAAGGGATATATTTTATTCGATTTATTGTTATGCAATGGACTAAATTCTCAACGCTATGTTAAATCTTACTTTAACGGTGAGAACTTTCAATTAGATTCGTTCGTCACTTTAAATGATAAAGAATTAGATGATTCTATTAAAAAGTTCACCTTCAGTTTTTACTCGTCTAAAAATGAATTGTTAGAAGACAGCAATTTATTATCTCGAGCGCAGAAATTTTTAATCAGAAAAAATTTTCAATAAAAACTTGCTTGCCTAATTAACAAGGAAATTTAAATTTATTTCTTATTATCTATTACTTAGGCAAGCCGTTTATTGTTTGGAGTTATAACAAAATGTTACAAGCTCACCCTAATCAAGAAGTTAATAGTTTAAGAAAATTAGGAAAATTAGGAAAATTAGAAGAAGCATATACTAGAGGTTATGAATTTCTTAAAGAAAATCCTGAAGATAAGTATCTTGTTAACGCAATTGGCTGGGTATTGTATGAAAAAATAAAAAAATTAGTTAGCGAAGCTAAGCAATCCAAATCTGTGGACAATAGTTTATCAACTAAAATTTATAATATTCTTAGAGAATACGCAGATTTGAATATTATATGCCAAGACCTTCTTTTTAGTTGTTTATTACATCAAGTTTTCCAGTTTCCAAAAGAACTTAGATTTTTGCCTAAATTTATGATGTGGGCTGATATTCATAACTTTAGAAAAGAAGATTTTGAAATACAAAATGGAAACGATGAAAAAATTTATGAATCTCTTGTGGAAAAAGTCGCTAGAAAAACTGCTAAAGTTGCACATGAATTAAGCTCGCAAGAACCAAACATAAAAGAAATACAAGAATTTTCTATTGCTTTAATAGATTTAGCATTTGAAAAATCGAAAATTCAAAAACCAGAATGGCTTAATTATCATAAAGCATTATTACTTCAGCAATTAGGAAGGTCGAAAGATTCTCAGGAACTGCTGATTCCTTTTGTAAAACAAAAAAGAAGTGAGTATTGGGCTTGGTATGCTTTGGCTAAAGTTATTGAGAGTTCAGAACCTAAACTTGCTTTAGTATTATGTGCAAAAGCGTGTTTAACTTGTAAAGATGAAAATTTTGGCGTTAATGTTTTTGAAGATTTAAGTCGTTTGGCAAGTCAACAAAATGAATTAGCACTTGCTAAATGGTCTGCTAATCAAGCCTTCTCTATTCGTAATAAAAATGAATGGCAAATACCGCAATCACTTCGTAATCTTTTAGATACTGATTGGTATATTCGTACTGAGAATATTACCAATCCAGACAACCTATTAAAAAATATAGCATCCGATGCTGAACAAATTATTTGGAAAAATAGCTCACAATATGAAGCTAACTATATTGAGGTTTTCCAAAATAAAAATAATAAAATGATGGTTAAGTTCGGCTTAACTATTAAAGAAAGATCTCAAGAGATTATCTGTCTTACGCGAAAAATTTTAGATAATAATGAGTTTATATCTGGTGAACCTGTAACATTGACAATCGATGAATCTAACGAAAACTTGACTATTATTGCCGTTGAAAAACGGAAAACAGGTGAATTATTTGATAGTGTAATAACTAAAACTGGATTATTTCGTCTTAATAAACAGGGTACATTTGGTTTTGTAGATGATATTTTTGTTGCACCTACATTTGCTAGTCAATTAAAGAATGGACAATCTATTAGTCTTGCTGCTGTAAATAAATTAGATAAAAAGAAAAACCAGTGGGGTTTATCTGCGATTAAAATATTTGATGAACTTTCTTGATATAAAATTCGTTTTAATAACTTAGGCTTCAAAAGCAAACGCGATAAGACGCGCTTATAGGATGCGCTGAGGTACGAAGCGCATCATTCGAGTTGACAATGATGCACCTCCTATCATCAGCACATCCTATGGCTCTAATCATCAAAAGGATTCAGCGTTTCCAATGCCAACAACGTAAAATCTTTGCTATTGCGCGTAACCAAAACCGCCGAATATTCCATCGCTGTTGCCGCAATAATTGCATCGGGTAATTTGATTTTCTTTTCCTGCCGAATATTAATTACTCTCTGCACAATATTATCAGTCAGCATTTTAATTTCTGCATAACTGATAAAATCAATCGCTTGTTGCTTTTGTTGTTCATTAAAAGTAAATCCTAAAAACTCCATCTTAGAAATTACCGAAAGTTCAAAACTCTCTTTCATTAATTCTGAAACTTTATCGGCAACGAAGTTTTCCATTTCACCATTAAAATAATAAATCAGAATATTGGTATCGAATAAATAACGCATTTTAGCGTTCCCATTCGTTACGCATTGCTTCAAGCTGTTTATCAATATGGTTTAACTGACTCACAGCAAAAAACTGTTTTGGATTAAATTTTTTCACTTTTAGTTGTGCAATAATTTTTTCCAATTCAATTAATGATTCTTCTGGCAATTCATCAAGTTGATGAATGATATTTAATTTATGTTCTGCAATTGTCATTTGATACCTCTTAATTAAAAACAAATTTTTAAACGACTGTCCGTGTAAATCTTTCCCTTGGACGCTTTTGCTTGCATAAAAAAATCTCCATTTTGAATAGCATTTACGGATTATCATGGCAATTCTGAAATTTTAAGCGCGATAGGATGTGCTGAGGTACGAAGCGCATCACTCGTATTAGCTTGAATGATGCACATCCTATTCACTGTAGTTAGTTGCTAAAATCATAATCTTGGGTTTTATCGGTATAATAGCTTAATTTTCTTCCCAGCCGTTGTATGATTAAACAACTTAGCCAACAGTTAGCACTTTGTCTTAATCAAGACAGACATCTTTTAAAACGCCAGTTAGATAAGCTGCGTAGCGAATTCAAAAAAGGTCAGAATCCAGAGGGGCAGTTAAACGCGTTGGCGGGGCGGATTGAAAAATCGGTGGCGTTACGCGCTAAACGGCTTGCTAGTATTCCGCCGCTTAACTTTCCTGATTTGCCTGTGACGGGTAAGAAAGATGATATTGCGGAGCTGATTAAAGCCAATCAGGTGTTGATTTTGTGTGGTGAGACGGGGTCGGGTAAAACGACGCAGTTGCCGAAGATTTGTTTATCTATTGGACGCGGTGCGGCGGGGTTGATTGGGCATACGCAACCACGACGGATTGCAGCGCGGACGGTGGCAGATAGGATTGCTGAGGAGTTGGGCGAGCCGTTGGGTAAGTCGGTGGGTTATAAGATTCGTTTTAACGATAAAACGCACGCTGAATCGTTGGTTAAGTTGATGACGGACGGGATTTTACTCGCCGAATCGCAAAACGATCCTTATCTGAATCAATACGACACCATCATTATTGATGAAGCCCACGAGCGCAGTTTAAATATTGATTTTCTGTTGGGTTATATGAAGTGGCTGTTGCCGAAACGCCCTGATTTAAAACTCATTATCACTTCTGCCACCATAGACCCTGAGCGGTTTTCCAAGCATTTTAATGACGCGCCGATTATTGAAGTGTCTGGGCGCACTTATCCAGTCGAGATGCGTTATCGTCCGATTGAACAGCCTGAGGAAGATGACGAGACGGGTGATGAGTTGCAACACGCTATTTTGGATGCTGTTGATGAGTTATATCGGGATTTGCGCGGCGATGTGTTGATTTTTTTAAGCGGTGAGCGGGAAATACGAGAAACCACTGATTCGTTGAAAAAACACCATCCGAATCAATACGAGATTTTGCCGTTGTATTCTAAATTGAGTGTCAGCGAACAAGAGCGGGTGTTTAATCCTAAAGGCGGCAAGATTCGTATCGTGCTTGCTACCAATGTTGCAGAAACGTCTTTAACTGTACCCAATATTCGCGGGGTGATTGATACAGGTCATGCGCGGATTAGTCGTTATAGTCATCGTAGTAAAATTCAACGCTTGCCGATAGAACGTATTTCGCAATCCAGCGCGAATCAACGGGCGGGGCGGTGTGGACGGGTTGCCGATGGTATCTGCATACGGCTGTATTCGCGTGAAGATTATGAGGCGCGTCCGTTATTTACTGAGCCTGAAATCATGCGTACCAATTTGTCGGCGGTTATTTTGCAAATGACGGCGTTGAAATTGGGCGATATTGAGGACTTCCCATTTTTAGAACCGCCCGAAGATAAGATGATTCGGGACGGTAAAACTATGCTGCATGAAGTCAACGCGCTGGATAAAGCGGGCAAGTTGACGGAAACGGGTAAGCAGTTGGCGAAGTTTCCTACCGACCCCAAACTGGCGCGGATGTTATTGGCGGCGGCTGAGGAAGGTTGTTTAAATGAAGTGTCGATTATTGTCTCGGCGTTAAGCATTCAAGACCCACGCGAAAAACCTGCCGATAAAATGGCGCAAGCGGAACAAAAACACGCGGTGTTTCGTCATGCGGAATCGGATTTTTTAAGTCTGTTCAATTTATGGAATAGCTTTGAGGAACAGAAAAAGCATCTGTCTAATAATAAGTTGCGCAAATACTGCTCGGATAATTTTTTATCTTATCTCAGAATGCGCGAGTGGTTTGATATACACGCGCAAATTATGCAGGTGGTGAAAGGCGAATTAAAGCTATCGTTGAACAGTACCGATGCCGCTTATGAGAATATTCACCGTGCCTTATTAACAGGGCTGTTATCAAATATTGGTTTTAGGCATGAACAATATGAATACATGGGAGCGCGGGGACTAAAGTTCTTCATTTTTCCTGGCTCTGGACAGCATAAAGCCAAACCAAAATGGATAATGGCGGCGGAGCAGGTGGAAACCAGCAAAGTCTATGCGCGAACAGTGGCGAAAATAGAACCTGAATGGATAGAAGCAGTCGCCGCACATTTGCTCAAACACAACTATTTTGACCCGCATTGGGAGAAAAAAGGGGCGCGTTGTATGGTGTCACAACGCACGTTGTTGTACGGGCTGACCTTGCAAACAGGGCGAAAAATTCCTTACGACCACGTTGATGCCAAAACCGCGCGGGAAATGTTTATACAATCGGCGTTAGTTGACCATGATTATCACAGCAACGCGCCGTTTTATGTGGCGAATCAAAAGCTGCTGGAAGAAGTCGGCATGATTCAGCACAAAGGGCGGCGCGTGGATTTGGTGGAAGATGAGCAGTGGTTATACAGCTTTTATGACAAGCTGTTGCCTGCCGAGGTGTTCAGCGGTGTCACGTTGGACACTTGGCGTAAAAAAGTCGAACGCGAAAATCCCAAACTGCTGTTTTTAAAGAAAGAGGATTTAACCCGCGAGCAAGAGCATAGCGTCAACGATTGGCATTATCCCGACAGCAAAAAAATCGGCACGCTCACCATTCCACTGCAATACCGCTTTGAACCAGGTCATAATGAAGACGGCGTAACGGCGATTATTCCTGTCCATCAACTCAATCAACTCTCGCAAGCTCCGTTTGATTGGCTGGTGTTTGGAATGTTGGAAGAAAAATGCGTGGCGATGATTAAATCGTTGCCGAAACAGATACGCAAACATTTTGTGCCAGTGCCTGAAACCGTGAAACGCTGTTTAGAAATAGAGCCTGATTTTAAAGGCACGCTACAGGAGTGGCTGGGTAATCGACTGCGTAAGCTGACAGGTGAAGCAATTCCTTTAAATGCGTGGGCTATGGACAGTTTGCCTGAGCATTTGAAAATGAATTTTCGTATTGTGGAAGACGGCAAATTACTCGATTACGGACGCGATTTAAAAAAATTACAGGCAAAATACAATATTGAAGCTGGCGATAGTTTTGACCAAATCGCCGCCGATGAATTGAATTACACAGGCTGTATTCAATGGGCATTTGATGATTTACCCGAGACTTACGCGTTCATTCAAAAAGGACAGGATTTTATTGGTTTCCCCGCACTGGTGGATGAAGGTGATGCCGTTGGTGTGAAAATTTTTGATACTCGCCAAAAAGCCGATTTACAGCATACGGCAGGATTAGTGCGTTTATTGGCATTGCAATTGCGTAAAGAATGTACTTATATTAACAAAAATATGCCGCAATCAGCAGCGGTAGAGCTGACTTATAATCGTCTACCTAAACATCCAATATTGCAGGGTGTTCAAATGAATAGCTATAAAGACGATATAATTTATAGCATTCTACACAGCGTTTTTGTAGCGGGTAAGACGATTCGTACCCAAGCCGCGTTTGAGCAAAGTTTGCGTGATAATAAAGCCAATCTAATCAGTGTAGCCAATGAAGCTGGGGGACTTGCCTTAGAAATTATGACATTGTACGGCACGATAAAAACCGCGTTACAACGTTTCAATGCCAATGACACACTAGCAAAAGATATTAATGAACAATTAGCCGTGTTGATTTATGCAGGCTTTATTCGCAACACGCCTTATGAACAACTCAAAGCCATACCGCGTTATTTAAAAGCCGCGCACTATCGTTTAGATAAATACGATAATAACGTACAGAAAGTGCAAGAATTGAATCGTTATGTTATCCGTTATTGGAAAGACATTGAAAAGAAAGCCAAAAAAGACACAGTGATTCCTGAACACGATGCGTTTCGCTGGGCATTAGAAGAATTTCGCGTATCATTATTTGCACAGCAATTAAAAACCGCCTACCCCATTTCAGCCAAACGTATGGATAAATTGTGGGATGAGTGTTCGGTTAATACTTAATGAACTACAAAATTAATACCTAAATTTTTATTACTACCACTTATAGAGATAGTTATCATGAATCTTGATGAAAAAGAACTCGGCATTACCATAGCCTTATTTGAGCGATTTGAAAAACACACGTTACCTGATGCCCTATGGATTAAAGAACGGGTGGATAAAGGTGAATTACTGACCGATGGCGACATGGCATTTCTTGAACGCGTACTAGAAAATACCACGCTTGTTCAAGGCAGAATTGATGGGCAACCAGAATGGCAATCCTTATACGCGCGTGCTATTAATCTGTATGAAGAAATTATCGCTAAAGCCTTGGAAAACCAACAAGCGGCAACGTCATTAAAATAGCCTTATAGGCGTGATTTCACCAGCACGCCTATTCATCATCACTAGGAGACTTAATGTCTGATATAGAAATAGCCCAACAAGCTAACATGAAACCGATTATTGATTTAGTCAAACAGCAATACGGTATAGATGCAAAACACCTAGACCCTATTGGGCATTACAAAGCCAAAATGTCTTTGGAATACCTCAATAGTTTAACCGACCAAGAAGACGGCAAACTGATTCTCGTCACCGCCATTAGCCCAACCCCCGCAGGTGAAGGTAAAACCACCACCACAGTTGGCTTAGGTGACGCACTGAACCGTTTGAACAAAAAAGCCATTATGTGCTTGCGTGAACCTTCTTTAGGTCCTTGTTTTGGTGTCAAAGGCGGTGCGGCTGGCGGTGGTTATGCACAAGTGGTACCGATGGAAGATATTAATCTGCATTTTACGGGAGACTTTCATGCCATCGGCGTAGCACATAATTTATTATCGGCGTTGATAGACAACCATATTCATCACGGTAACGAGTTGAACATAGACCCACGTCGTATTCAATGGAAACGCGTCGTTGATATGAACGACCGCGCTTTGCGTGACATCGTGGTTGGTATGGGCGGTGCTGCAAATGGCTTTTTGCGCGAAGATGGCTTTGATATTGTCGTTGCCTCTGAAGTCATGGCTATCTTATGTTTAGCCACTAGCCGTGCGGATTTAAAAGCCCGTTTAGGGCGTATCGTCATCGGTTATAAAACCGATAAAATAACGCCCGTCTATGCGCGTGACTTAAATGCCCACGGCGCAATGGCTGCGGTATTAAAAGATGCCCTTAAACCAAATCTAGTCCAAACCTTAGAAAACAACATTGCTATCATTCACGGTGGGCCATTTGCCAATATTGCCCACGGTTGCAACACGGTAATGGCAACCCAAACAGCATTAAAACTGGCTGATTATGTGGTCACAGAAGCAGGCTTTGGTGCTGATTTAGGTGCGGAAAAATTTATTGATATTAAGTGCCGTATGTCGGGTATTAAACCCTCGGCTGTGGTGTTAGTGGCAACGGTTCGCGCTCTAAAATTCCACGGTGGAGTCGCAAAAGAACAACTTAATCAAGAAAATCTTGCCGCCTTAGCACAAGGTTTTGCAAATTTAGAACGTCATTACCATAACATCACTCAACATTATGGCTTGCCTTGTGTGGTCTGTATTAATCATTTCAGCTTCGACACTGACGCGGAAATTGCTTTACTACAACAACGATGCGTTGATTTAGGTGCAACCTGTGTGGTTTCCAAACATTGGGCAAAAGGCGGCGCAGGTGCAGAAGACTTAGCCAAAGCCGTGCTGAACATCGTTGATCATCGTGAAGCGGGGTGTCGTTATGTTTACGATGAAAACCTAAGTTTATGGGAAAAAATTGAAGCCATTGCCACTAAGTTATATGGTGCGGCGAATGTGACAGCCAGCGCAAAAGTTAAATCACAACTAGCCGAATGGACTAAAGACTACGGCAACTTCCCCATTTGTATTGCCAAAACCCAAATGTCATTTTCTACCAATCCACTTACCAAAGGCGCACCATCAGGACATACTGTAGAAATCCGTGATGTCCGCTTGGCGAATGGCGCAGGTTTCATCGTCGCCATCGCAGGCGACATCATGACCATGCCTGGCTTACCCAAAGTCCCCGCCGCCGAACGCATCGACATTGATGATGATGGGCGTATAACAGGGTTATTTTAAACATGCTAGGAACAACACGTCTCATTTCGACGTGTTGTCCCTGTTGTTTTTAATGACTTTAATGACGCGCTGGTGCAGGCGTTAACATTGGGTTCAACCAATTAAGAAAATATTGTGCATAAAGATCGCTACCACGAAGCGACAAGTGATGAGAATCTCGATAGATTATTCGATTTTTATTAAACCACAATAGATTACATACTAAGGCAATAAACTCAAAAACGATTTACTAATGCCATTAATCAGGTATTTGCTTCCGTTAGGTGTTAGGTGGTCTCTGGTAGAATAAAGAAGGACATTATTTTTCATTCCATAGCATTTATCTGTATCGCAAAATATCTCTTCAGTATTTACAAAATTCACTTGAGGGAATTTATCTTTGTTTTCTTTAATTATTTCGAGATAAGCAGTATTTCTTTCAATAAAATCCTTTTTTAGAACATCTATTGAGCAACCTCCTATCCCCGCTTTGGCGGAAATAAAATTTCTTTTAACACAGGATTTTGGGTCTTTGTAAAGTTCTGGAACATCAGTAAGATACATGATTTTTTTATTAGCCTTTGTAAGATGAGTTAAAGTAGCCTCTAGTCCTATTTTGAAGGCATCCAAATGAATCGACTTTTGACTCTCAGTGAATTGACTAGGCTCATGATATCTATTGCCATTAATTTGGAGGGCAGCATATCCACTTAAAATAATCAACTTAACGCTTGGAGTAGTCTCTGCAAAAATAAGAGCTTTTTCAATTAAACCACCATCACTATTAAAATGAACTCCATCATTCATTTTTAATGGAAAAAATGGATAACAACCCGCCTCAAGCATAACAGCAACATTTTCTTTTCTTGTCGCAAAGAATTCTTTTAAACCAGATGCTAAGTGTCCTGCGTGGCTATCACCAATAACAATGATGTCAATTGGTTTGTTCTGATGAAGTATTCTACAACCTCCATTATTAGGTATCGGTGCAGAAACATAGTCACATTTTTCCCAGCCTTGCCAATGAGTTGCATAATCAAATGTTTCATTTTGTTCTGTTTGAATCAATCTAAAATTCAGTCCGTTGTGTTTATAGTCATAATACCCTACAGAACCAACCGCTACCATTAACACAAATAACGTAATTGTTTTTACTGTACTGTGATTGCCAAAACGAATAGGTTTTTCAATCAATTTGTATGTTAGCCATGCAAGCACAATTGAGATTAAAACCACCGCAATGCGTATGCCTTGAGAGGGTTTTTCGCTTTCTATAATGCGGGCAAATGATAATAACGGCCAATGCCATAAATACAATGGAAAGCTAATCAAGCCAAACCACACCAGTAAACGATTTGATAAAACAGCACGATTTAGCCACGCTCCCGTCCCTGCTGAAATAATTAACACTGCACCAACTGTTGGAAATACAGCCCACCAACCTGGAAAATGCCTCTCTTTAGTAATCACAACAACACCAAATGTAATCAGTATTGCGCCTAACAGTGACTGAACGCTGCGTAAAGTGTTGCCATTTTTTTCTGGGGCTTGTGCGCAGATGATTAAACTCAACCACTCATCAAGTTTTTGCTTGAATGAGGGAAACATATTCTGCTTATACAGCGTTAAATAGGCTAAAACAGACCCTGCTAACAATTCCCAAAAACGGGTTTGTGGCAAATAAAATGCAGCGACTGTATCGCTATATACTTTGCTAATATTCAGCGCAAACGAAAAAATAAGCACGGTAATAGTGATAGTGAGCAAATTCAGCCGCTGTTGCCAAGCAAACCACAGTAACAATGGCCAAACAATATAAAACTGTTCTTCAATACCTAGCGACCAAAGGTGTAATAACGGTTTTGTATCGGCAGCATTATCAAAATAGCCACTTTCTTTCCAAAACATAAAGTTAGAAACAAAACCAGCACCGCCCGCAATATGCTTGCCCAACTGTTTGTACTCATCGGCAAGTAGCACAAACCAACCAAACACAAAGCAGGCAATTAGCACCAATAATAATGCTGGGAATATGCGTTTAATACGACGACTATAAAATTCAATAAAACTAAAACTACCGCGTTCTAGGTTACTAAAAATAATGGTAGAAATTAGAAAGCCAGAAATAATAAAGAAAATATCAACACCAATAAACCCACCCTTAAGCCCATTAGGAAATGCGTGAAAACTTACAACGGAGAGAACTGCAATAGCGCGTAGACCATCAATATCTGCACGATATTTAGGGTGAGTTAATCGTTTGGAATGAGGGTCAGGTGTAATATTAATTGTCATTTTTAAACTTGGGTGAGTATAACGCGGGTAAACATTATATAATTGATATTAGTCAGTCTTAGAATATATTCAACATCTTCGTAGTAACAGCCAAGTTGGCGAATTGTAAGTTGGTATTGAGCATCAGTTCGGTATTTTTTCAGAATCGTCAGAACTTTTCTGACCAAGTAAAATAGTGATGCTCGATATGCCACTTGTGAAAATCACTCGGTATCATTTACTGTTGGTAACTACTTCTCCAAGTAAAGTACCGCACAAAACACATTGTACAAATCAACTTGGTGGAGGTGAGTTTTCTTTCGCTCCAATTCCAATAATTCACCAATTTCTTCAAATTGCTCTCGACTGATGTCGATCGGATATTTCTTTCTCACCCTTCTATTATCAGAGATTTAAAAAAAGTGGTGGCAAGCGTTAGCACAGCTATAAATTCGGCGCCCCCTGTCTCTTTTTTGAGTTGCGTCCCAGGTAAAATGGTAGAATCTCGTCTAATTTGATACATTTTTACTTTTGGAGAGATGACTTTTGACCACTGTGCAAGATATTACCAGTCCGATGAGTGCATCGGAAAAACGTGCTACGTTGTCGTTGGCGAGTGTGTACGCTTTACGAATGTTGGGGCTATTTATGATTTTGCCTGTGTTGCCGTTATTTGCCCAACAGTTGGAAGGCTCGACACCTGCTTTAATTGGTTTGGCAATGGGAATTTATGGCTTACCGCAAGTGTTGTTACAAATTCCATTTGGCTTGCTGTCTGATAGGTTTGGACGGAAAAAAATTATTCTTATCGGTCTCAGCCTCTTTTTAATCGGCAGCATCATTGCTGCTTTGTCCAGCACGATTTATGGGGTGTTAGTGGGTAGAGCCTTTCAAGGAGCAGGGGCGGTGTCTGCTGTGGTTATGGCGTTGGTTGCTGATTTAACGCAAGAAGTGCATAGAACCAAAGCAATGGCAACCATCGGCGCAAGTATCGGTGCGTCTTTTGGTATCGGCATAGTGGCAGGACCAATTATTTCAGGTTTTGGTGGTGTGCAAATGGTTTTTGCCACCACAGCGGTATTAACTGTACTAGCTATATTGTCGGTTATTTTTGTTGTGCCTAATCCGAAAAAATCTAAACTACATCGTGACGCGGAATTTGTGCCAGAACAGGCGATGAACGCATTGAAAAATCCCGATTTATTGCGTTTGGATTATGGCATTTTTGTACAGCATATGATTTTAATGGCGATTTTTGTGGCTATCCCTTCATTAATGCGTCAAGCAGGTCTGAGTGCAGGGGATGAATGGCAAGTTTATTTACCTGTGTTTACTACTTCAATGGCGGTGATGATTCCTTTCATCATTTTGGCAGAAAAAAAACGTCAAATGAAACCTGTGTTTTTAGGCGCGGTCGCTGTGTTAGCAATTTCAGCTTTCGCTTTAGCTATGTTTCATGACAATTTAATCAGCATCATTGGCTGGTTGTGGTTATTTTTTTGTGGCTTCAATTTATTGGAAGCGACTCTGCCTTCGTTAATTTCTAAAACTGCCCCTGCCGATTTAAAAGGCACGGCAATGGGTGCGTATTCTAGTTGTCAGTTTATGGGCTTATTCTTAGGCGGCGTATTAGGCGGCTGGTTTAATGGTCGTTACGGTGTTACCGCAGTGTTTTTATTTTGTGGACTGGCGGCATTCAGTTGGTTTTTAGTCACATTGACAATGAAACCACCCCGCTATTTAAGCAATATGCTGATTTCATTGGAAAACTTGTCCAAACAAAAATACGATGTTTTTGTAAGCGAATTGTTAGCGGTTGTTGGTGTTGTAGAAGTTACCCTGCATGACGAAGAAGCGGTGGCATATCTTAAAGTAGATAGTCAGCAGTTAAATAAAGATCAGCTACAAGTTTTACTGAGTCAATATACGAATGCCTAGGGGGCTATGTACGCACCCATAAAAACAGGTGAATGCAATCCGTCACTACTTTTTGACAGCACGATTGATAGCTAAATCATTCAGAAAACTAAACAACCACCAGCTAAAAGCTGGTGGGTTTGAGTTACGGACTGGAAGTCCGGATACGCGTCGGCTAAACGACGCGTCTTATGGTGGCTCCATCT
>WSSedA1B3DRAFT_1000192_pt1 | contig 17389 bp, 21 predicted proteins | sample WetSurSiteA1Bulk_FD_9468 | JGI IMG/M metagenome (IMG submission 9468)
GTGTCTGGACACCGAGACTGATACCAAGTGAGTGTCAGTCATCACGATTAAACAGTGAAGAGATCCCGCTCTGCAACTACGCGGAAGAATCCTGCGGTAACTCCGGCATCAAGCCAGCCATGTCCATAACTGAAACTTGCAAGGGCATTTTCGTGTGAGCCGGATTTCAGGAAATAATTCCCGCGTCTGGCATAAACTACAGCAACAGAGTGAATACGCTCAGCGAAACCATGACTGATCGTAGCAGGATCCGGGGCACATTTCACTGAAGACAGGGCAGTATCCAGCAGATGTGCATAGCGACATGCTTTCTCCTCAAGTTTCTCCCTGTATTGTGGCTGGAGTACTGCCTGATGTTCCAAAAAGGGGCACCCGGGAGAGGTTGTGATCGTAAGCAGTCCGGATGACAAACCAAAATGCAGCCAGCCAAACCCGTAATAAAAACCTGCGAGTGCATTGACGGGATCTCCGGAGGCGAAAAATGAGATCCCGTCGCTTTCATAGGCACGTGCCATTTCCAGGATCAATCCTGCAATTTTGTTGATAGGGGTACTCTCGGGTGCTGAACTTTGTGTCGCAGAGAGCGTTGTTGTTAACAGGACCTGACAATCGGTAATCTTCATAAACCAGCAAACATCTCCAGGTAAGCTCGCTCCATATCATGGAGGTCAGCGGGGATTACCAGTATATGAAGTGGCGGACCGAAATTTACAGATTTCAAGACATCCGCAGATCCAGCTCTTATACGGGGATCATCCGAGCCTGCCCGTGCAATGCCGACATAAAGAGGCAGGTGAATTTTTTTTTCTTCTGCCATCTTTTCAAGAAGGATTATCGCTTCCGGGACAGTCATATACCGTGTATCCTGGATATCAAGATACGCCAGCGTGTGCAATTGCAGAGAAAGGTTCTGCGCGATAACATCGATGGAGGATGTCGGAGACCAGTTTTTCTGCGGGAAGGGTATTGAACAGGACTTCCCGAACCGGTAGTTCTGGAGCCCGGAAAGACCACAGACGGCACTAGAGATGGATGCTCCATGAATAATCATCGTCTTGATCCCCCTTGAAGCAGCACGCATCCGCAGGTCTGAGTGGGTAGTTGAGACCATGGGATCTCCTGCACAGAGAAACACCACGTTTTCTCTCTCCGCTTTGTTCAGGAGTTCATCGGGATACTGTTCTACATCTTTTCGGCCGAGCAGGTGTATGGTTTTTCCATAAAATCCCGTGAGCTCTGCATACGAAGTACCCATGAGCCGGGATGTGTAGTTTTCAAGAAAAATGTGATCAGCGTTCCGGATACTCAGGAGCCCTTTTTCCGAAACATCGGTTTTGTCATACAGTCCGAGACCAATAAATGTCAGCATTGTTCACACCCCGTTAGTCATTTGAATCAACAAATCTTCCTCATATATAATCGGAAAAATTGTCGTGGTTCCCTTTTTTTTCTGTCGCTGAAAAACCCGATCAGCTCTGTCCGCTCCCTGTTTTTAACAATAATGTAATATCGTTTGATCATGTTATGAGCATGTTTATAATCGCTCCTATCGTCAAGCCCAGAAAAACCGTATAAACCGATATCATGATGGCAATGCGTGCTCCCAGCTGGCGATACAGCACGGCAATCGTGGAAATGCAGGGAACAAAAAGTACACTGACGATAGCAAAGGTATAGAGTTGTCCAGCGGTCATAACCGAACCAAGGTCAGCAGTGCCGGACAGGACCGCCAGCGTCTCAAACGCGAGTTCTTTCCTGAAGATGCCGAATAACAACGCTGTGGATGCATACTCCGGTAACCCGAGCAGAGTGACCGTTATCGGAGCCACCAGTTGCTCGAAGGCTTCGGTCACACCGTAATACTGGAGAAGCCCGAGTGCTATGCTGGTGACAATCAAGAGCGGCATCGCGATGAAGAGGAACTCTTTGATCCGGAGCCAGGATTTTGCCAGCACGAGTCGTGCCTGTGGCCTGCGGAGGGCAGACATCTCAACTATCATGCCAAATTGCTCCCCGGGGGTGATGCGGGTCAGCATCACCGCGGTGAGAATAATGAGGATAAATACGATCATATAGATGGAAAACGCCCAGAAAATCCCGACAAAGGCAGCAACGATGCCAGCAATGACGACAGTTCGGGCAGAGCACGGGACCATGCTGATGAGAAACGCTGCGATAGTCTGTTCACGACGTGTCTTTAATATACGTATGCTCATAATTGCAGGTACCGTGCATCCAAACCCTATAACCATGGGAATGATTGCTTCTCCGTGAAGGCCAAGCCGGTGCATAGCCCGGTCGGCCAGGAAAGCTGCCCGTGTCATGTATCCGGTATCCTCAAGCAGTGAGAGGCCCAGATAAAATGTGAAGATAAACGGGAATGCGATGCCAAGACCGGCTTCCAGTGCAATCAGGACAGAAAATCCTATTCTCTCGACTAAAGGAGGTAATTCCAGAGCGGTAAACGGCACGATAATGTAGGTGGTGAAGGTCTGGACAATCAGTTCCTGCATCCACGAGCCGATGACAAAGACTGACAGGAGCAGAAAAAAAAGGATGGCACAGAGAATTGGGACTCCGGGAAATACCCNGGTGAGNAGACTNTCCAGATCATAGGTTTTTTTCCNGTCCCCCCGTCTGACTACCGATGNGGCAATGTTCCGGGACAGATTGTGCCGGTTGGTCGCAATGATCTGGCGGACCGACATATGGTGGCGTAGTTCGATCTCGTGGGCAACTGCTCCTGCGGCATCAAGGAGCATCCGGTCTTCTCCGGTACCCTGCAGGGCGAGCAGACTTTTAGAGCGGGGCGAACCCAGGGTTTTTTCGAGGCTTTTAAGTGCCGCTTCGATATGGTGGTCATACGGTACCTGGAGGGTGGCAATTTTCGCAGAACCCAGTGCAAGAGGAAGAATGCGGTCAATCTCTCTACCTTCAGACGCGGCAGTAAGAAGAACCGGGACTCCAAGGAGAGATGAAAGCTCGCCACCATCGATGATTAGTCCCTGCCGATCTGCTTCGTCAATCATGTTGACCACGGTGATGACTCGTGGCAAGAATTCGGTCACCTGGGTGAAGAGGTAGAGATTTCGCTCGAGTTTTGTGGCATCAAGCACTGCGACAATGACCTCTGCTCCGCCATGTTCTAGGAATGTGCGTACCAGCAGCTCTTCTTCCGAATTCCCATCAAGGGAATAGATCCCGGGAAGGTCGATAATCTCGATCTTCTCTTTTTTATAGCAGACATTCCCGCATTCCAGGCAAACGGAAGTTCCGGGATAGCGGTTCACTTCAATACCCAGCCCGGTGAGCTGGTTGAAAATAAGCGATTTTCCCACACCGGGGTTCCCCAGAAGTGCTATCTTCATGATGAGCGTTCCACACCGATTGCAGAAGCTATCTCGGGACTTAACGCGACATCGCACCCCTTAATCTGGACGACAAGAGCACCATCGGATAATTTTCGTTTTATTGAAGCATGTTCGCCGGGTACCATGCCGAGATCAAGGAGGCGTTTGGCACCCGCCCTGCCGTGGATACAGTGGATGATGACATTTTCCCCCTCATCACAATCTGAAATACTGGGACATTCACAGTCATGATCATTCTCGGCACGTGAAGAAATCCCCGCCCCTTTTCCGTGCTTTCCCCACCGATGTTGACCAAGGCCATCCCGTTTCACGATTAACCGTCCTAACCGGTCAATAGTCTCATCAGAGACGGCATGTTCGAGTGTGCANGCTTCATCGGAAGCAGCGGCAGTGTCCATACCNAGAATTTCTGACAAAAAACACTGCAGTGTTTCATGTTTTTTCATGACACTCTCACCGGTTTGTTTTCCTTTTCCGGTGAGCNCAATCACTCCGTCNGGNAACAAGGAGACATCCCCGCTGGAAACAAGGTCTTTCATATCAGAACGCACCAAAGATTCCGGTTTACCAAGGGTTACNGCCAGCTCTGCGTANCGAGGGGAATGAGCATTTTTTTCCAAGAACTGCTGGATGGCTTCCAGGTAATCTTCCCGCAGGGAGGGCAGCATAGGAGTACTCTTTACTATTTTTAGTTTCCTGACGACTTTATTGATTTGGGTCAGGCATGCACTATAAGGAAATCTGTGCAATACTATAAGGTATAAACAAAAGAAAGATAAAAATTATTAATAAATTTTAACGGGTTTTTTGGGGTACTGATGATTTACTGGCTCTATGAATATATGCTCAAACGTCAGATTGCCGAATTGCCGGGGCACGTCTGCTTCATGATCAGCGGGCAGGATATGGCCGATGCACCTGCCAACCTGATTCGTATCACTTCATGGTGCAGCGAGATATCAAAATACGTGGAAAAATCCCAACCTTCCGGGAGGACGATCATCAGCGGTATAACATTCCATATCAGCACTTCCGACCCCGGCGCGATGGAAACATACCTCCCTGAGATCCATAAGATCAGCACTATCGCCCGTCTTATTCTCCACATCAGGGAAAAAGAAGAGATTGCCGGCACCGGTATGGATGTTGTTGTTGCGATCGGGAAAAGCGGAAAGGAGGAGATCACCGACTGTATACGGAAGATGGCAGAGGACCACATCCGCCCTTCTGACGTGGACGAGAAGATACTCGAATCGTACCTGACCTTCAAGTACACACCCGACGTTGTTGTCAAGAGCGGCGGGGACCACCTTACAGATTTCCTTATATGGCAGTCAGTTTATTCCGAGCTGTTCTTTTCAGATGTAAACTGGAAATACCTGAGAAAGGTAGATTTCCTGCGGGTACTCCGGGACTACCAGTCACGGATACGCAGGTTTGGGAAGTGAGTGTTTACCTGGGGGAACATGTTTTTTCTGGTCGCTCATTTCATTCCCCTACGAAAAATTTTACTTCAACCTGATCCCAATCCACGTGGGCGTCCCATTCACCATCTTTTCTTTCACAGCGAACTGGTTTTTTAAGGTGATCGAGAAAGATTTCTTATCAGGGACCGGAAGTACGCGGTGATCCCTGCACCAGCGTTCGAACGAATAGTACATATCGTCTTTTGTCAGGAGTGCAGCTTCGGTATCTTCACGGAAGATCATGGATGTGAAGAACCTTTTCACAGCATCTCCCTTCTTCTTTCTCGGTGCCGGTTTTCTTGCTTTTCCTGTTGTCAATGCAGGTGCACGGAGGGGAACTATCTCTTTTTCCGGAACAGGAGCCGGCAGAGGAGCGGGTGCCAGGAAGTCCCGTGCAGGTTTTACTTTGGGGGGATGCCGTGACTTCAACGCTTTTGCCGCCTGAGGATCATCGGCGTTGATGATGGCTGGAACTGCCAAAACTCCCGGTTCAGGAAACACAGGATCTGGCAATACAGGTTTTCCGTTTGCTGCGATGATTACCGGTTCCAAAACGATTCCGTCAGGAATCTTCTGCTGGCGGTAGTCGATTCCCAACCTTTCCGCAAGAGCGCTGTTGCACGCTTCGCTGACATTGATTTTCTGCTGGTGAGCCTGCTCCAGGATATCAGCCCTGATCACAACCGATACCTGACGCCACGGAGTGTTGTTCTCTTTTTTTCCTGCCATCCTTACTGTTGATCTGTCCCGTGCAGAAATATAGTACGCGATCTTTTCCTGCCAGTGAAACGCTAACCCGCAGACATACGCTGGTCGTAGATGCGGATTGCACGCATGAGGTCGATTTTCCTGAAAAGAGGCCAGTATGGGGCGCAAAAGTAAACTGTGGATTCATGGCCGTTGGCGAGCCACGGGAGAAAGTTTGAAGTGCGGTACTCGTTTCCGGTCCTGATGATAAGGTCTACCGGGGGGATCCCTTTTCCCCCATGAATGTGTTCTTCCACCATGGCAGCATCGATTCGCCCGGGTGCGACCTTGTTGTGCTCGATGTCGGAAAGTATTTCCCTTGCTGCGAGCACGATCTCGTTCCTTCCCCCGTAGGCAAGTGCAATATTGAGATGGAATCCCTTGTTGTCCTTTGTCGCCTTTTCTGCCGCATCCACTGCTTCCTTTAAATCCGGAGGCAGGAGCGAACGGTCTCCCACCATCTGGACACGGATATTATATCGCTTGACACGTTCGTCGTTCAGGACTGAAATGAACTTTTCACGGAACAGGGCAAAGAGATGGTCTACTTCCTCTTTGTCCCTTGAGAAATTTTCCGTGGAAAATGTGTATAATGTAATATGTTTAACGCCAAGTTCATGTGCCCAGTCAAGCATTTCCTCAGTTTTATCCGCTCCTGCACGGTGCCCCTTCGGTGTGTCGATGCCCAGCATTTTTGCATAGCGCCGGTTACCATCCTGAATGATAGCGATATGGTTAGGCACTCGCTGGATCTGCATCTTCAGGGACCTCTCATAGAGTGGTTCAATCAGCGAACGCAGGATCATAGTGGGGTCACCTCAACAACCATACCCCCGTTAGGATAGCGTTCCACAACATATTTTTTCCCCGGGAGATCATCGATATTTTTTTCAAGCAGCCACCATGCCATCTCTATACGGTCATTATACTCCTCAAAACTTCCCGGATCAAATTTCCGTTCACAGAATTGAGTGCATACATCTTTTTGGTGGAGGGGTGGCTCAAGCACACCGTACACAATAGTTCCGTCAGGAGTAATTTCATCGAATGGTCGGGCCGTATTTTCTGCGATTCGCTTCAACCGCTCCCGCAGCTGCACTGAATCCTTGAACGCAGATGAACACCAGTGCACCTTATCATGCCGGCACAACTCCTCAGCCCAGCCTTTTGCTCCCTCAATTGCATTGTGCAGTTCATCGGTCAGTTCATACCCCCGCTCCCGCATCTCGTACGCATTGGTCTCGCCCCATTCGAGTTCATTGATATTGAGGAAGTCAAGGTAAGGAATTGCAGGTATAAGCATTTCCAGACCCGGAAGTGCAGGAACTTCGATACCGATATCAAATCCCATTTCTTTCGCCCGCTTTGCCGATCGGATGTAGTCAGTATCGAGTATGGTATTCCAGCATTCATGCGGGGGATGAAGACGAATTTCGTCAACGAGCCCTTTCATGCGTCCCAGTTCGTCATCGCCGGGAGCTTTTGAAGTATACAGGTGTATGTGGTGATCAGGTCCAAAATGATCCTTGAGCAGCCGGCAATATCCTGTAACCCTGTCAAGGCACATGAGCGGTTCTCCTCCCGTGATTCCCGTACCAAGGGCGCTCATATTCTCCGCCTCCTCAATTATCTGTGACGGGATATCAACCGGGTGCTCATTTGCATACACGGTATCGGAACCTTTTCGTTCGCGGGAAAGGGGGCAGTACCAGCAGGAGCGATGGCAACGTCCCGTAACAAAGAGCACCATCTTTGCACCCTGATGGCAGAGAACACAGCCTTTTGAAAGTGACATTTCGACCCCTTTACCAGACTCTTTCTTTTAAATTCTGTTCTTATTTTTTGTGAGCAAAGCACAAAACTCTTCTGTGCATTACTATCAGGAAAGGAGAGATATCAATAGCCCCTTTTGGAAGATTTCTCTGCCACGCGTGCCTTTTCCAGATATATTTATCAGGACTTATTTCAGGTCAGAGGTAAGAGTCATCACCTGGGCCGGAGGAACATCTGCAGGTATTTTCTCCAGATATCTCGTGTGGTATCCAATTTCATTCCAGTCAGAATTTTCTTCAGGTTCTTGTCTCCATAATAACAAAAGTGATCTTCGTGTTCCTGCTAACCAGAAGATTATACGCATCATGCGTCTTGTTATACCGCACCAGCACATTGCGGAGTGCAAGGACTGATCCATACGGTGCAGATGTAATCAGGTCATTTTCCGGTGTGATATGATAGGAAGGCAGCACTGCATACACCGGTGTTTTTGCCGTCCCGTCACAGATCTTGTACACATGGGATCGTGTATTGCCCAGCTCCCCGGACATTTTTCCACCGGCAACGTTGATCCGTTTTCCGACATGCAAATGTAGTTTGGATAACCTGAGGAATTTGGATCCGCCAGGCAAACGGAAATTCTCCTTTCGCATTCCATCCTTTCGCAGGATCGCATAACAATACTTCATGTCAGTGTTTACGTACCGGTAGGAATCCTCGCATTGGGAAAGGGTCTCCATCAACCGGGAGAGTTTGATCGCAGGAGCAGTCTCAAAACTCCAGCAGCGGGGAGCAGTGCAGGTTGAACCCCAGATGAATGAACAGGGGCTATAGACCGTCAGCCCTTTTTTTTGCAATGCTACGGTAAGCGATCGCATACGGTTTGCATTCTCCTCATCTGCGGGTTCGACTATCAGAATTGAACCATCGTGAGCGAGTCGCCCGGCGATTCGTTCAACAATGCCCGCCCTGACTTCCAAAGTGGCATCCGGGAGTTCATTCAGGACGTTGGAAAAGATCATCAGATCAATTTTTTCCGGGAGTCCGGCAGGGTCTGATGATCGGATATCTGTTTTGAATGGTGTTTTGATGGATACTCTGCCCCCCCTGGGTACGAAAGAATCGCGTAAATAGGTAAATGCCTCAATATGCTCCTCTGACCTTTCAACGGAATATAGAGTAGCCTTTGCATCCTCGAGTCGTGAAAAAAAATCGGCGATCGCGAGCGGTACAACACCGGGTCCGGTTCCTATGTCAAGGATGGTCATGCTTTTTTTGAGAAGCCCATCGCGTGCGAGCATCAGGAGCAGGTGCTCGGTCTGGATAAAATACACCGGAAAATGGTACGCAAGATACCCCAGAACACTGTAGCCTTTTATATACCGCAGTGACCTTTTATGGGAAGGTTTCCAGTAATCATCTTTCTGGGAAACAATCGCCCGGCGGAGGCGTTCGATGATGACCGGATCATTCCAGTCCTTTCCAACTTTTTTTGTGATGTACTGTTCGATACTTTGAGCAAGGGTATCGGGCATTTCTCTTAAGGAAAAAAAAACCTGCTGACGTTTGAGTTCGTTCTGGTTCATAAGATACGGCTGTGCGGGCGGGATTCGAACAATCTGATAATCTCCTTGAACTTTTTTTGCTGTGAGTCCTAAACCGGAGAGTTTTGGCGATATGATACTGAACAGCTGGCTCAACGTTACCTGCTCATCGAGATAGGGGATAATCTCTGACAGGAAAAATGCCGGCTTTGTTGAGGCTACATACTTTATAGTCGAGATAAGTTGTTGTTCTGCCATTAGTTGCCAGTTAGTTGGCTATGGGCGATATTACATGTTTGTATCATGGGTGTAGAGCAGACAGGGTATTTTCAAAGTCCCCGCGGCAGAATGATATACCCGTTTAACGAACATCCGAAACGATCAGGTATATGTGTGGCAGGTATTCACTAGTCTTTATTGATGATCTTGGCAACCGGTTCAGGGTATTCAACCCGATGATCGGGTCACGTTCGCGGTTCAACATCGCTCCGGGAAATGAAATGCCGGTCATTATTCATCAAGAAAAAAATGAACTTGTCATGATGAAGTGGGGGCTTGTGCCTCACTGGACACAGGATATTACCTTGGCACAACGACCGATCAATGCACGTGCAGAAACCTTATCAGAAAAACCTTCCTTTAAAGAGCTGCTACAAAACCGCCGTTGTCTTGTTCCGGCATCCGGTTTTTTTGAATGGAAAAAAGAAGGCAAAAAAACGATTCCGTTTTATATCCATCTGCCAAACACCCCGCTCTTTGCATTTGCCGGCCTCTATGACCAATGGGCAGGTAGTGACGGAAATCTTATCAGGACGTATACGATCGTTACTACCGCGCCCAACGAACTTGTTGCAAAGGTCCACAATCGCATGCCGTCAATTCTCCTGCCCGAACATGAAGATCGCTGGCTTTCAAAAACCCCCTTGAATGCTGAAGCACTCAATGAAATTCTTGCACCGTTTCCCGCAGAGAACATGTCGATGTATCCTATATCCTCGCTTGTAAATACTCCGGATGTTGATGATGAGCGAATCATCCGTCCATTGAATTCTTTAACAGATACACTGGCATACTACTAAGGATAGCTTTTATGCTTGACCACTGCCCTGGTGCCGCGAACCTCCGGACTCCCACCCTCACGATCAAAAAATGTCCGCACTGCGGCGAGGAAGTTGAACTCTTCTCAAATGATATCTCCGTGAAATGCAGCGGGTGCGGTTTTGTGGTCTATAATGATATCGAATCCTGTATCCAGTGGTGCAGGCACGCAAAGGAATGTATCGGTGAGGAAATGTTCACGAAACTCATGGAACGAAAAAATATCCTCCCCTCAAAAACAGGAGAAATAATCTCTTTTATTTTCAGACTGACAGCATTCGCTCGATCGCAGAGCGGGCACGATGAGCAATCTCTTCTGGTACGGTGACACGGGGCTGCAGGGAGATAAGAGCATTCCGGATTTTATTCAGATCCGTCTTTTTCATATTTGTGCAGATTGCCGCCGGTGATAATGGATAACATTGTTTTGTCGGGCATTCCCTGGTGAGCCTGTGGAGGATACCAACTTCAGTACCAATGATAAACTCTTTTTCTGCGGAGTTGCACACCTGCCTGATGATACCTGAAGTACTAGCGACATGATCAGCGAGATCGATTACCTCGGGGCGACACTCCGGATGTACCAGAATGATCGCACCGGGGTGAAGATCGTGTGCCTCGCGCACGTTATCCGGGGTAATTCGATCATGGACAGTACAGAATCCCTCCCATGGCAGGATCTCTTTTTTGGTAAATCGCTGCGTGTAGAGTGCCAGATTACGATCAGGAATAAAAATTATCTTGTCTTCTTTTAATGAGTTGACTACTTTCACTGCATTTGAAGAGGTGCAGCAAATATCGCTCCCTGCTTTAACGTCTGCAGTTGTGTTCACATAACAGACAACCGCTGCATCCGGATGCCGGGATTTCACGAGTTCAAGTTCATCTGCCGTAATCATATCCGCCATCGGGCAGCAGGCATCCTGAGCCGGCAACAGGACCATTTTTTCCGGGGAGATGATTGCGGCAGTCTCGGCCATGAAATCCACGCCGCAGAAAACAATGACGTCGCCGTCCATGGTGGCAGCTGCCCGGGATAGTTCGAGGGAATCCCCGGTCAGGTCAGCGATATCCTGGACATCAGCTGTCTGGTAATTATGCGCGAGAATAATCGCGTGACGATCCTCTTTAAGCCGGAGAATTTCATCATGAATTAGCGATGTATCCTGCCCCATGGCACACTTCCGTAATTGTATGTGTTGATCCTGCGTATCAAATACGTGGATCATGCATCAGCCTTTTAGTTTTTTTATAGGAGAAGCCAGGCATATCCCCAGCGGGATGTTTAAGAAACCTGCTCGCAAAGCTACTACGTGACAAAATGAGACTTATCCTATCGGAAAAGGACGTCCGGATTCTTGAGCATAGTCCGGCTCCTGTTGAACAGATCCTGCTCGAACAGGGTATAAATCCACTTGACGTGATCGTATCCCGGAACGGGAAGCTGCTACCCGGGGATACGGTTATACAAGGGAATGATGAGGTCCATATTATCAGGATAGCACACGGGGGTTGATGCTTGGAAACCGAAGAAGTGCAACAAAACGTGCCGGAATGTTCTCTCTGTAAAGAACCGGCAGTTGTATACCAGCGATCTCTCAATCGTCACTTCTGCGGGACTCATTTCACTGCTGATGTGGAACAACGAGTGGCAGATACCATAAAAAACCGGCAGATGATTGTCCCTCAGGATCGTGTGGCAGTTGCCCTGAGCGGGGGTAAAGACAGCACCGCACTTCTTCTTTTCCTGCACCGTCTCCTCCCATCATGGGAGGATGTCCAGCTCATTGCCCTAACGATTGATGAGGGAATTACCGGCTACCGCGAAGAAACAATCCAGTCAGCAGAACAGCTCACCAGTCGGCTTGGGATCGAACATCATTGCATTTCTTTTACCACCCTGTTCGGAGACTCACTCGATGCTTTCCTTACCGGCAGGGAAACACAGGCCTGCAGCATCTGCGGTATCCTCCGGAAAAAGGCACTGGTTGTGGGTGCGCACAAGGTGGGAGCAACAAAGCTGGCCACCGGCCATAACCTCGACGATGAGGCACAATCGGTGTTAATGAATGTGTTCAGGGGTGATCTGCCGCGCCTCGTCCGGAATTCCAGTGGTGAGTCATCGGGAAAGTTCATACCAAGGATCAAACCGCTCTCCCTGATTTCAGAAAAAGATATTGCCACGTATCTTATGCTCAATGATGCGTGGATCGAACTTCCCGAGTGCCCGTACACCCGTTATGCCATGCGGCGGGAGGTCCGGTCACTGCTATCGGGTTTTGAATATAAGCATCCCGGCACTATGCTTCACCTTATGGAAAGCAAAGAAAAGATCGAGCGTTATGGTAAAGGATCAATGATTTCTGAACCCCTTCGTGCCTGCCGGGAGTGTGGGGATCCCTGCAGCGGGAATCTCTGCCAGGTATGCCTGCTCCGTCTGTCACTCGACCGATTAAAGAGCTGACGCAGATTCCAATCCAACAATTCGTTGTGGTCGTGAATAAACATTCATTTTTCCTGCCCGCACAAAACCAATAATTGTAAGTCCGGTCTTTTCTGCAATCTCTACTGATAATGTCGTCGTAGCACTGCGCGATATGATCAGGGGAATATTTGCAATAAGGCATTTTCGAACCATTTCTGAAGAGATCCTTCCCGATGAAACGATAAATGTCCGGGAAAAATCGATACCGGCCCGGAGCCCGTGCCCGATCACCCGGTCAACTGCGTTATGTCTGCCGATATCTTCAGAAACCGAGATGACTTTTTCTGTGTCGAGTAAGGCAACGACATGGATACCGCCGGTTGTTTTGTGAAGATCCGAAGAGAGCGCATCCCTGACTGATTCGTTGATTTTCTCTCTGGTTATCACAAGATCAGACTTTATCTTCGGGAGTTTTTCAGCATCAATATATGATACACTCCCCCCGCATCCTGATAAAATGGTCTTTTTTGGGCCGAGCACTTTGAACAGGTTCTTTGTAATAACGCTGATCCTGTTTTTCTCAATCCTGATTGATTCGATCTCTTCGACACCCTTGATGATCTGTTCGGTGAAGAGATAGCCGGTAACAAAATCCTCGAGCTGCACCGGGCTCATCATTGCAGTCATCGCATGCCTGCCGTTGACAAAAAGGGCAACGGGTACTTCTTCAACGACTTCGTGAAGAACATTTGCGAATGTATCCCCGTCAACCTTTATACAGGGCAGTTTCCGGTACATCTTTTCGCTCATGTTTCCAGCCTTCTCCTTCTTATGGACAATGGTGAGGCGGGACTATGGTATACGTCACAGTACCTCATCCATACTCCCGCTCCGATAGCCTTCAAGGTCAAGGGTGACATAGGAAAACCCGATTGACCTGAGTTTTTTTACCACTGCGGACTGCATGTCCAGTATTTTCCCAATCTCCTCTTTATGCACTTCTATCCGGGCAATAGTGCCGTGTAAACGTACCCTGAGCTGCCCGAATCCCTGACTTTCGAGGAACGCCTCTGCCTCTTCAATCATCCGGAGTTTTTCCCGCGTGATTTCTTCTCCGTAGGGTATCCGGGATGAAAGGCAGGCAGCAGAGGGTTTCTGCCAGACGGACAGACCGTACTCACGGGCGATCTCCCGAATCTCCTGTTTGGTGATCCCGGATTCAATAAACGGATGGACGATCCCCTCTTCGTCAGATGCGGTAAGTCCCGGACGATGCTCATCCATATCCGAGACATTAATCCCATCAGCGATGCAGGCAAAGCCCAGTTCTTCTGCCCGTTGTTTGAGATATACTGCAGAGATCTTTTTACAGTAATAACACCGGTTGCCCGGATTTTTCCGGAATTCTTCCTGTTCCATCAGGGGGACTGATATGATATCCAGCTCGAGTCCGAGTTCACGTGCGATGTGGCGTGCCTGTTCAACAGCAGCTCGCGGGACAACCGGGCTGTCAAGAAGGACACACGCGGTTTTATTGCCCAGCACTTCTTTTGCAAGCACCGCAAGGAGCGTGCTATCGACCCCCCCGGAAAAAGCGACTAGTATCGATCCTCTCGCTGCGATCGTTTTTTTGAGTTCTTCCATTTTTTCTACAGTAAACATCGCGACACCAGAACCAGGGGAATTGAACAAATGTCAGGAAGACAAAAAATTACAAACCGCAACTCTCGGAAATGAGGCCGGTACACCCGCCTTCCCCTTCGCGGAGCTGCCGGCAGATCCCGCAAATCCGTTCAATTACATTTACCTGTTTTTTGTCGATCAAATCCTGTGCCAGCTGGGCGATGGTTTTTTTCACATCGTCTCCAAATTCGATCCGGTACCCTCGCTTACCTGAAAGGTATTGCGATACCGCTGACGGTGCAATATCCAGCATCCGTGCCGCTCCGACCTGGGAGACCCCACATCTGACAAGCTCTACCGCGATTGCTGCCCGGATTGCCGGCAGAACGTCCCAGACTATTTTCTGACAGGGAGTCTCCATACTATCACATCGTTTAAATTATCACAATTGTCACATAATATATTGCATTCACAATTGTTATTTCCATCGGGAACCTGCAACAATCTGTGTGACCGGCCAGACCAACACCGCAACTTTGTTTTTTCGGGAACTTACAGTACAGTCTATGGTATAAACAGGGTGGAAAAGAATAATCCCCAGATCAACCCAAATATTCAGGTACGAGGGAATGCATGGGAGCCCAGCGCACAATCTACATGGATCACTCTGCAACCACGTTTGTAAAACCGGAGGTTTTAGAGGCCATGATCCCCTACTTCACGGAACATTTTGGCAATCCCTCCTCCATTTACGGCATTGCCCGGTATTCGAAAAAGGCGATAGATACAGCACGGTTGCAGACCGCAAAGGCATTGGGTGCTGAACCTGACGAAATTTATTTTACTTCTGGCGGGAGTGAATCAGACAACTGGGCGATCAAGGGTGTGGCGCTGGCGAACCGGAAGCGTGGCAACCACATCATCACGACCCAGATCGAGCACCACGCGGTGCTCCATACCTGCCAGTTCCTTGAAAAGGAAGGATTTGAAGTTACCTATCTGCCGGTTGACCAGTACGGTCTTGTTAACCCGGTGGATCTGGAGAAGGCAATAACGGACAAGACGATTCTGATCTCGGTTATGTTTGCCAACAATGAGATTGGAACCATAGAACCCGTTGGGGAACTCGGTGCTATCGCCCGGAAGCGCAAGGTGTATTTCCATACTGATGCGGTTCAGGCGATAGGGAATATTCCGGTTGATGTGAAATCACAGAACATTGACCTGCTCTCACTCTCTGCACACAAATTCTATGGCCCGAAAGGAGCAGGGGCGCTCTACATCAGAAAAGGTGTGCGGATCGAGAACCTGATTCATGGTGGAGGTCAGGAACGCAAACGTCGTGCAGGTACAGAAAACAGTGCCGGCATTGTCGGCTTGGGAAAAGCGATTGAACTTGCTACTGTGGATATCCCGGGACACAACGCAACGATCAAAGCGATGCGGGACCGTCTCATTAAAGGTGTGCTGGAAAAAATTCCCAACTCCCGCCTCAATGGCCATCCCGAGAAGCGGTTGCCGGGCAACTTCAATGTCAGCTTTGAGTTTATTGAGGGCGAATCGATGCTGCTGTGGCTGGATGATGAGGGTATCTGTGGGTCTACAGGAAGTGCCTGTACGTCCGGTTCCCTTGAACCATCGCACGTATTACTTGCGACAGGGCTTCCTATAGAAATATCGCATGGCTCGCTCAGGCTCACGCTGGGCGATGCGAATACGGAAGGGGATGTGGATTTTGTGCTCGAAGTTCTTCCCAAAATCGTGAAAAAACTGCGGGATATGTCACCGCTCTACCAGGAGAGCGGAAAGGAAGGGGGATGCAATGTATAGTGACACGGTGATGGATCATTTCAAGAACCCACGGAATGTTGGGGAGATAGAAAACCCGGACGGTGTCGGTGAGGTCGGCAACCCGGTCTGCGGGGACATCATGAAGATCTTTTTGAAGATCGAAAACAACGTGGTAGTTGACGCGAAGTTCAAGACATTTGGCTGCGGAGCAGCGATTGCATCCAGCAGCATGGCAACTGAACTTGTCCGGGGAAAGACGCTGGAGGAGGCATGGGAGCTTTCGAATAAGGCCGTCGCTGAGGCACTTGATGGTCTGCCCCCGATCAAGATGCACTGCTCGGTTCTGGCAGAGGAAGGTATTCACAATGCAATCAACGATTACCGTGTAAAGAACGGGCTGGAACCATGGGTGGAGAAACATCCCCATTCCCATGATCATGCTGAAGATCTTACCTGCGATCATTAAGCAGGAAAATTTTCCCAAATCCAATATTCCGGTGAACAATGTTTTCTGAACAGGAACTCGAACGCTACAAGCGTCAGATGATGCTCTTTGGTGAGGAAGGCCAGGAGCGGCTTAAAAAGGCGCACATCTTTATTGCCGGTGCCGGCGGCCTCGGCTCACCGGTTTCCATGTACCTTGCGGTTGCCGGGGTAGGGACACTTACGATCGTTGATATGGACGTGGTTGCCGGGACGAACTTAAACCGGCAGATCCTCCACTACGACCGTGATATCGGCAGGAAAAAGACTGTATCAGCTGAAGAGAAATTGCGGGAACTCAACCCGGATATCATAATTCACGCCATCGATGTGAAGATTGATGAATCGAACGCAAAAAAGCTCGTTTTGAGAGCTGACGGGATTGTTGATGCAATGGATAACTACCCGACCCGTTACCTTCTCAATGATGTAGCGATTGCGCAGCAGATCCCGTTCTTCCATGGAGGTATCAGGGGATTTTACGGGCAGGCAACCACAATCATTCCCGGAACAACCCCTTGCCTGAAATGCATCTTTCCCAAAGCCCCCCCTGAAGAAGAGTTCCCTGTTGTCGGGGCAACAGCCGGGATCATAGGCACCGTTCAGTCGAATGACGTGATCAAGTACCTTACCGGAATCGGTGATTTGTTGACGAACCGCCTCTTCATCTGGGACGGGATGCAGTCACATGCAGAAGAGCTCTGCGTAGAGAGAAATCCTTCCTGCGAAGCATGTGGTGGTATAGGAAAGAATGCAAAAACGGGGAAGAAGATATGACTGTTAAGATCCGGTTTTTTGCCCGGTTCCGTGAACTGCTCGGCACCGATATTATGACTGACGTGGAGGAAGGGACGATGTTTACCTCGCTGATTACCATGGTTGCAAAGAAAAATCCTGAAGGATACGCTGCCATCTTTGATGAGAACGGCGCATTCCACGAGTTTGTGATCTTGATGAAGAACGGCAAACGCATTGATATTGCTGATGCGGGAAAGACTGCGGTCGTGGATGGTGACGAGATTGCAGTTTTTCCACCCGTTGCCGGGGGATAATTAGGGAAGAAGTATG
>WSSedA1B3DRAFT_1000193_pt1 | contig 17347 bp, 11 predicted proteins | sample WetSurSiteA1Bulk_FD_9468 | JGI IMG/M metagenome (IMG submission 9468)
TGCCAGCCCCAGGTGTCCCACATCGAGAAAAGCTTCTCAATGTCCCCGAGAGGTTCTGCGCATAACTTGGTTCTGCAGGCTCTGTCGTCAGGATCATTATCAACTGAAACTGCCTGATGGAAGAGTATCTCCTTTTTTGAAGCAGCGATTTCAAGAGTTGTGGTCAGGTAGTTAACTGGCAATATTGACTGTACTGATGCTCCGTTCCTGTCCTCTGAGTGAGTCATGATCCTGAAGGGATTTGTATCGCCCGATGGACCGAATATCCTGTTCGGTGCCACACAATGAGCATAAATAATCTGCCGTTTTGAGGTATCAATCACCGGATCGGAAATAAAGCCCGGCCTTCCTCCTGTTAACGTTGAAAAGGCGAGCATTGTTGCAGCTGATCTGACATCGCATTCACATCCTCCCACAAGTCCTTCGTTGCAAAGTTCATGGAATCCAAGGCAGGGATAAGCATGGATATGTCCTCCATAAAATCCCCCCAGGCAGTTTATCGTGATGGCATTGGCCGTATGATCCTTCAGCACCGATTTCATCCCGATATACATGGCGGCAGATGTAACAAGTGTTTCAAAAGGCACACCTATTACTTCAATCGCATTTTTCTGCCATTTTTCAGCAATAGTCACCGATTCGTCATGATCAGCAGAACTCCATGCTTCGTTTACTTCTGAAAAAGGAATGTATTCGAGAGGGATGCCCATTATCGGCTCAGCAATTTTTGACTCCTGATCGTTTACTGCTATTATTTTCGATTCACTAAGACGTTTTACACATTCATTAGCTGATAAAACACTTATATTATTAACCAGAGTCTTGTATTTTCTGGTTCCAGGCGTTGATTTTAAACGTGCTTTATCTGTTGCTGCAACAAATTCAGATACCGATCCGCCGTCGGTTATTCTGAAGCAGCTTACGGCTGAAATCAGGTCCTTTATATCGGACGAGGCAACAAAAGCTACATTACGTTTTTCCTGCCTTAGGAAAGCTGCATTATAAACAAGGAATCCTCCGCTTCCACCAAACTGGAAGTCAGCATAAATAACCGGTTTACCAGTTTCAGCCACTGTCTGCACAACTCGGTTCCAGCAGTTCATCTGGTAAACAATATATCCGTCGACAGGGCTTATCTTATCCTGATCAACTATTTTCACAGCATCCTCTGGACCGATGGCTAAAACCGGTATGAATTCCATATCTCTGAAATTATCTGTCAGAACACTGTTTATCTTCTCCATATAAGGTCCGAAATCAAAACCGACGTTAGGCCAATCTGGGCCTGGCTGGACAACAGCATGCAGAGAATAGAGAATCCTTATTTTAAGCTTCTTCCTGGCTGTTGTTGATGAGCAGGAGTCAGTGATAAGCGCTATTGGTGTCATAGCCATACAGGCAGCGCATGCCGTACATGAATGTATAAAGCCTCGTCTTGAGTAACCATAAGATCCGGATTTTTGGATTTTGTCTGTATTATTCATAGCTCAGGTTTGAATTACAGGATTTGATTCTATTAATGCAAGTTAAGAAAAATACAAATAATGTTGTGGTAATTAATCAGACAATCCTGAAAGCAAAATGAACATCTCTAAGATTTTAAGCCGGGAGAGAAAGCTCTTTGTGAACAAAAATTAACAATATATGTTTCTACATATTGAAATAAACTCATAATTGAATTTGTCTAAAGTATATATAAACGATCAAAATAATAATGTCAACCCAGGTTAAAACAATATATTCCTCTAAAAAAGAACATCTTACTATCTTATTCTTTACATTGTTTCTTTTATTATGGACAGTAACGGTTTTTGCAAATGAGCCCGACAGTCTCTTCCGGTCTGAAGAGATAATCAATCTGGAGTTAAGATCTGACTTTACAGCGATCGAAAAAAGCCGGACCGGAGATGCAGAATATTTCGATGGTGAACTGATCTATGATATTCCCGGCGGGGAACCCGAAATTTTCTCTGTAAAGGTGATGGTTAGGGGACATTTCCGCCGTGATCCCGCTATCTGTTCATTTCCACCACTGCTTGTGAACTTTAAGGGAAAAGAAGTCAAAAATACAATATTCGATAACCAGAATAAGCTGAAGCTCGTCACTCCTTGTCAGAACGAAGAGGATGTGGTTGAGGAATACATGATTTACAAAATGTACAATCAGGTCACCGATCTTAGCATGAAGGTGAGACTTGCAAAGATCCTCTATTATGATACCTCCTCCGGCAGAAAACTATTTGAAAAGTACAGCTTTTTTATTGAGGATAAGGATAAGGTTGCCAAACGCAACGATGCCATTGCAAAGGACAGGTTCTTAACGCCTTTTGACCTGAACCAGGATAACTTCAAGAAAATTGCCCTCTTTGAATATTTAATTGGTAATAAAGACTGGTATGTGACATCAAGAAAAAATCTCGAGATTATGCAGTCTGAAGACCCTTCAATAGGTCTTATCGCAGTTCCTTATGATTTTGATCTTTCCGGCCTTGTTGATCCTGATTACAGCAAACCTGAAGGAGTACCTGATTATGCTCTCGCTGATAAAAGAGTGTACAAGGGATTGTGTTATACCGACGATGAATTAAAAGTTACGTTTGATTATTTCAGGAAACTGAAGCCTGTATTTGAATCTTTAATAAATAGTCAGGAGCTATTACCAAAGTACGACAGAAAGCAGATTATTAAATATATCGATAACTCCTATTCAATCATTGAAAACGAACATTCATTTAAAAAGGAGTTCGCGAACAGCTGCCAATCCAGAAAGGATTATAACCTCGCTGAACTGCAAAACAGCACCATCAGTCAGGTCAATTAATTGGTTTTTAAGACTTTGTTAGTCGTAGCTTATTCAATGACAAGTTTAGTAAGTTTCATGCAGGCACAAAAAATGCTCAGAATTTTTCAAAAACTCCCAGCCCGAACAGGGCGAAATCATACTTAACAGGGTCGGCCGGATCAAATTCGCGAAGGTTCGCAGTGAGCTCCTCAACAGCTTTCCAGTCGTTTATCTTTCTTTTCAGCAGGCCGAGCTTCCTCGATGTATTGCCTGAATGCAGGTCCAGCGGTATATATAGGGCTGCCGGATCTATTCTTTTCCATATCCCGAAATCGACACCCCTGCCATCATTTCTTACCATCCAACGCAGGAACATATTTAGGCGTTTCCCCGCTGCTCCTCCCATCACATCAGCAAAATGCTTCTCAGTCCTTCGTTCATGGCACCCATAAAAGAATTTGCTCCTGAGAAATGATATTCCTTCTTTAAGGCTTCCTGAACCGGCAATCCCTTCAAGGATCACATCCTCCATACTGCTATAATTCAGATAGATATTCTTCAAACCTGTCATGAAATATGTGCAGTCGGTTCCGTTGAAGGTACGATGAACGAACTTTTCAATTCGTTTCAGGTCATTATTATCAGCTGCCATTACGAATTCGTAAGGAGTATTACCCATAGCTTCGAGCAGTATGCCAGCGCTTCTGAGGATAAGGTCTCTCCTGCCCCAGGCTATCGCTGCAACAAGAAATCCGGATATCTCCCTGTCCTGCAGGGAAGTAAACCTGTGTGGTATTGAAATAGGGTCAGAAGGTATAAATGAAGGTCTGTTGTACTGATTGTGTTTCTCCTCCAGAAATTGTTTCAGTTCGCAAAATGTAAGACCATTGTATGAACGTTCAGGGCTCATTTAAGATAAGTCCGTCTTTTATCTGCAGGATCCTGTCCGACATGGAGGCCAGTTGCCGGTCGTGAGTTACAATAATAATGGTTTGCCCAAACGAATCCCTTAACTTAAAGAAAAGTTTATGAAGTTCATTCTTATTCTCAGAGTCGAGGTTGCCTGAAGGTTCATCTGCAAGAATTACAGATGGATTGTTGATCAATGCACGTGCTACTGCAACCCTTTGCTGCTCTCCGCCACTAAGTTCCGAAGGTTTATGCTCGAGCCTGTCAGAAAGATTCAGGAATCCAAGTATTTCAGATGCTCTCGCTTCAGCTTCGGCTTTACTTTTTCCTGCAATATAGGCCGGTATGCATACATTTTCTAATGCTGTGAATTCGGGAAGAAGCTGGTGAAATTGAAATACAAATCCGATATTGGTGTTGCGGAAGGAGGCCAGGGCTTTCCCTTTTAAGCGGCTGGTATCAGTTCCGTTGTATGAGATTGTTCCGCTATCTGGTTTATCAAGCGTTCCGATTATCTGGAGAAGTGTTGTTTTACCAGCACCGCTGGCACCAACAATCGATACAACCTCCCTGTCCTTTATTTCAATATTAATTCCCTTTAGGACTTTTAATTCCCCATATGATTTAGTAATGCCTGCGGTAACGATCATAATTTTTCTGATGGGGAATTGTTATTTTATGAGTCGATTTTGATATTCAGAGCTAACGAAATATTTTCAGGTTTAGTCATGATAATTGTACATACCATGGCTGGCATCATCCTCGTCCATCTCTTTTTTAATGTTATCCGTAGTGGCTTTAAGATTCTCCTTAATCTCATTTGTATCCTTCTCAACACCAACCTTTACGTCATTAACACTTGTTTCAATATTATCCTTTACTTCATTCACATCCTTATCGAGGTCACTCTTAAAGTCGTTAACCTCCTTCTGGATATTGTTACTGACTTCATTTACATCTTTCTGAATATTCCCGGAAATATCAGTTACATCTCTGCTGATTGAGCCTGTGACTTCATTCAGATCCTGCCTTATCTCCCTTGTGCTTTCCTCAAACTCCCGCTTGATATCATCTGTGGCCTTCCTGAAATCGCGCATCCCTTTCGACAAACCCCTCATTAACTCTGGTAGCTTATCAGCTCCGAATAACAGAAGTGCCACAATAACAATTACAAAAATCTCCTGACCGCTCATCTAAAACTGACTTCAGTTGGTTCGAAAAATAAACAATGCAAATGTAAGAAAAAATTGTAGAATAATTTATTAAACCAATGTTGTCTAAAATGCCACACCTTCCCGATATGCCATCTGTATGACGAGGAGGTCAAGCTGGCTTTTTAAATAATCCCTTTTGAGTCAATAGTAATAAAACAAGAGGGGGACAATTTCAATTCTGTCCCCCTCTGATTTTTCAAAATTACTATTTAGTATTTTATTCCTGACTTTTTTGTGGCGTCATAGGTAATCGGTGCCGCAATGAAGACTGAGGAATATGTACCGACTATTATGCCGATGAACATTGCAAAAAGGAATCCTCTGAGTGTAGCACCTCCGAAGAATATCATTGCGATAAGTACCAGTAATGTTGTCATACCTGTATTCATGGTACGACTGAGTGTGTCGTTCATGGCCATGTTGATGACTTCCTTAACCGGGCGTTTCCTATGAAGAGGGAGAAATTCCCTAAGCCTGTCGAATACGACCACGGTATCGTTTATTGAATATCCTATTATTGTCAGAATTGCCGCAATGAATGACTGATCGATATCCATTGTAAACGGCAGCCTGCCCCAGGCAATGGAATAGAGTCCTATTATAATAATTGTGTCATGTGCAAGCGAAACCAGGGCTCCAAGACCATATTGCCAGTTTTTAAAACGCATGAAAATATACAGGAACATTATGACCAGGGAAACTCCAACCGCCCAATAAGCTCTTGTTTTCATATCTGNTGCTATTGTCGGGCCTACAGTTTCTGATTGCCTTCTGTTCTTTGAGAGGAATTCTTCTTTTGTCACATCAGGTCCGATCATTCCTTTTAACCCGTTATAAAGGAGAGTCTCAACCTCATCATCGACTCCACTTTCGTTTATTTTATATTTTGTAGTTATCCTTACCTGCTTATCATTTCCAAATGTTACTACCTGTGGTGCTTCTCCAAACACCCCGGCAAGGTTTGCTGCAACATCAGCCGTTTTTACAGTCTGATCAAATTGAACGATATAAGTACGACCGCCTGAAAAGTCAATCCCCGGATTAAGTCCTCTGATTATAAATGAACCGATAGCTATTAAAATTAATCCTGCCGATATACCATAAAATATTTTTCTCATGCCAAGAAAATCGACATGGGTGTTTTTAAGAATATTTGCCGTAATCCTGATCGAGAATGTCAGATTTGCATTTCTCTTGAGCAACCATTCATAAATAAGACGGGTAATAAAAATTGCACTGAAAAGTGATGTTAATATACCTATTACCAGGGTTGTGGCAAATCCTTTTATTGGACCGGTACCAAAAACATAAAGAACTACACCAGTCAGAAGGGTTGTGATGTTTGAGTCAAGAATTGCCGACATAGATCCCTTATAACCATCTGCAACAGCTAGCTTAATACCCTTGCCTGCCCTTAATTCTTCACGAACCCTTTCATAAATAAGTACGTTGGCATCAACTGACATACCCATTGTAAGGATTATACCTGCAATACCCGGTAAAGTTACTATTGATCCGAGTGAAGCCAAAACACCAATAAGCAGGAAAACGTTAGCCAACAAGCCTATATCGGCGATTGTCCCGGCGCTTCGGCTATAATAGAATATCATATAAAGCAGTACTATAAAGAAAGCAATTACAAACGATATCATGCCTGAATTAATAGCTTCCTTACCCAGGCTTGGACCAACGACAGTGTCTGATACTATTCTTGCAGGAGCAGGCATTTTACCTGATTTGAGGATATTAGCAAGGTCGGTAGCTTCATCAATAGTAAAATCTCCTGTAACTTCGGTACTTCCACCGGTTATTTCACCCACGACTCTGGGGTATGAACGGACATATCCGTCGAGGACCAGAGCAATACAGCGATCAACATTTTCACGGGTCATGCGCGCCCATGTCTTTGCTCCTTCAGAGTTCATTTGAAAATCAACCTTGACCTCAGAGCTGACAGCACCTGTTGAAGGTCTTGCACCTGTTATTACATCACCACCAAGCGGAGCTCTGCCGTCACGGGTTGTTATTTTTATTGCATGAAGTTCATAAAGAGATTTTGTAGGGTCATATTTATATGGATTCTGGCTCCAGTAAAATTTCAGATCACGTGGAAAGAGTGATTTAATCTGGTTCATTTTCAGATAATCGTTAACCTGTGCAGTGTCGATACCTGCAGCCAGACCGACCATGCTTGAGGGCAATGGCTGTCCCTGTTCATTGACACGGGGATTAAGAATCCCGAATAATGGGTTCTGAAAGTTAAATTCTTCACGTGTCGATGCTGCAGCTTTTGATGTGTCTTTCCCTATAAGCTCTTCGAGCGACTGGTCAGTTTTCGTCGTATCGGCTGCTGCAACCACGGAAGCCGGAGATGTCTTTGAAGTATCTGATTTTGCGGTATTTGCTTTTATCTCCCTGAGCAAAGTGTTAGCCTGCGAAAGGTATCCTATTACTTCACTGTTTTCATAGGTTTCCCAGAATTCAAGATTTGCTGTTCCCTGAAGCAATTCACGTACCCTTTTAGGATCTTCCTGTCCGGGAAGTTCGATAAGGATGCGTCCCCTCGCTGAAAGCTGTGTGATATTAGGCTGCACAACCCCGAAACGGTCGATCCTGGTCCGGAGAATATTGAATGCATTTGAGATCGCACTTTCAACCTCAGTGTCAAGGACTTTCAACACATCTTCATTTGATGAATTAAAATTGATCCGGTCTCTGAGTTCGACAGTTCCAAATATTGCAGCAAGCTTGGCATTAGGGTCAATTGTCTGGAATGCTCTGCCGAAAAGAGTAAGGTAATCAGTCCCGGATTGAGACTGATATTCTTTTTTGGCACGTGTTAAAGCATCGGCAAATGTTTTGTCGGTACTGTAATTTGAAAGGGCTTTTAATATATCTTCAACTGACACCTCAAGAATGACGTTCATCCCACCTTTCAGGTCAAGGCCAAGGTTCATTTCTTTTCTCTGAACCTCCTTGAAAGTGTAACCAAGGTAACTCCATTTTTCTTTCGGAAGTGACGAGATCGAATCTACGTATTTATGTTGCTTGACAAGATCCCCTTTTGCATATTCTCTTGCTTCTTTTCTGACTTTATATGTAGCACCTGTAAATGAAAGCGTATAAATACATACAAGTCCCAATGCAATTGCCAGAATTGTAATAGCTGCTTTGTTTTGCATTTGTCTTTTTTTTGGATTATTTCGGTTTTCTTAATCTTTGTTATCGAGGCGCAAAGATATTAATTTTTTGTAAAACATTTATAAAAAACAGTAGAGACGTTGCGTGCAACGTCTCTACCCTAAATAAACAAATTTTTAAGCTCTTACTCAATCAGCTTATCATATTCTGTTTCAAGAGGTTTTCTGTTGATAAAATCATATAAAGCAAGGCTTCTTAAATTAAAGAAATAATTCCAGTAGTTCTGCAACGATTGTACGTAAGCTCTTTTGTTCGTGTCTTTTTTTGTATCGGCATTATTCAAGTCAAGAACTGCAATTTTACCTATCAGGAATCTCTGTTTGGTAACTTCATACATTTTCATTGCCACTGTATCTGATTTTGCGGCTATGGCAACCTGTTCCTTCTGAAGGTTGAACTGTTCCACATCGAGCATAAGGTTCTGCTCAAAGTCAATAAGTGCCTGCTCAGATTGAACCTGGGCCAGCTCAAGGCTCGACTGTGCCATTTTATACTTTCCACGGCCAAGGCCCCAGTCGAGTATTGGTACTGTAACAGCTAATCTGACTGTTTGTTGCCTTGACGGGTCCTGGTAAGCAAGGGGAAATTCAGGATCCTGGTCACGCAAACCAAAAGAAGCTGTAAGGTTGGCGTTCAGGCCTTTTTCAGCCTTTGCCTGTGCAACACTGCTTTGCGCTGTCAGAATAGTGAGCTGCTGATTAAGTATTTCCGGGTTATTTGCCATTGCCAGGTCAAGAACCTCCTGTACATTTACCTGAAGATCAGGTATCACATTAGGCAGAATCAGTTCAATCCTGACATTCTCATTGAATCCAAGAAATGATCTTAGCCTGATCTCCCGGTCACGAAGGTTCATGTCTGCTTCTTTCCTGGCTGTTTCGGTATTTAACCATGAGAGCTGCATCTGCAGTAATTCGTCCTCAGCAATTGTACCAAGTTCATATCTCCCTTTTGCAATTCTGTATAAAGTATCTGCATTTGAGTAGTTCATTGCGGCAATCTGCTTGTTGATCTGGGCCAGAGCAAGCATAAAAAAATTCTGAACAGCCTGTGTATGAACAGCTTCAATATTAGAAAGGAATGTTTGTTTTGCAGATGCATATTTTAGCGGCTCTGTTTTTTTCTGCCATCTCAATGAATTATACCTGAATAAAGGCTGGGTTAATCCTATGCTTATCGGTGCTGTAATATAATTATGAGTATTGTTCTCAAAATCGTTTTCCAGGGTCAGGTCAGAATTCACAAAAATGGTACCTCCTGTAAAACCGATATTCTGCTGAAGTCCAAGTGATCCTATGTTTCGCATGATATTGGTGGAAATATAATCATACTGGCCGGTTTGAGAGTTCCATACCCTGTCATAGGAGGTACTGTAATTTGGTGTTGTTCCGGTAAGTGTCAGCGATGGCCTGTACTCAGCGACAAATGTACGGTACTGCCAATAACTTGCACGAAATCTGTGCTTAGCCATGAGCGCATTGGGTGATTGCTCTTCTGCAATTTTAATTACATCATCAAATGATAATTTCCTGAATTCCTGTGCAAATGTTTTGAAGGGAATAATTAAAAGCAAACCCAGCGTTGAAAATAATAATAACTTCTTCATCTTTAATATTTTATTCGTATCTTAATGATTCAATAGGATCTTTTTCAGATGCTCTTTTTGCCGGCTGGTAGCCAAATATTACTCCGACTGCAGCTGAAACTCCGAAAGCAATAAACACAGAAAAGAATGATACTAAGGTCATTATACCTGCAATCTGTTCAATAAGCTTTGCCATTATCACTCCAAAAAACACTCCAATAAAACCACCGGAAACACTAATAAGAACCGCTTCGGAAAGGAACTGCACGACAATATCCATCTTCTTTGCTCCGATTGCCATCCTGGTACCAATCTCTTTTATCCTTTCCATGACTGATGCAAACATTATATTCATTATACCAATACCTCCCACTATAAGTGAAATACTGGCAATGGCACCTAGAACAATATTGAAGATATCTTTTGTCCTCTGCTGCTGTTTGAGAAGTAATTCTGGAACCGTGATTTCAAAGTCTTTTACATTTGAATGACGCCGTGTAAGCATCCGGCTCAATATTTCAGTGCTCGGATTAAGCTGTTCAGTCTCACTAACCTGTACGACTATTCTGTCGAGCTGGTTGTAATTAGTTTCAGCATCTGAAGAGGCATCTGAGCTGCTAACTACAACTCTTGACATCCCGCCCATTCCTCCCGGTCCACCAAAAACCATCACATTTGAAGAGGCTTCCGACACCAGTTTGGTATTAACAAGCGCCCTATTCTGGTATCTGAGCAGCATAGTCTGAATAGGAATGTAGATATTGTCGTTATAAACATTAACTCCTTTTTCTTCAAATCCTGTAAGGCTTACATTAGTCTTCTGAAGGACACCTATTACCTTGAGCCAGATGCCGTTGAATTTGATGTACTGCCCGATAGGGTCTATCTTGCTAAAGAATTTTGACCTGATATTTGCTCCGATTATGCAAACCTGTATACCATTCTCTTCCTGGTAGCTGTTAAAAAAAGCTCCCGAAACAAGCGGCAGATTATACAGGTAAAAATAATCGTTGGAAACACCGACAAGTTTTGCGGTGTATTTAACTCCGTTCATCATGGCGACGGAGTTAAATGAGATTTCAGGGCTTATTCTTTTAACAGAAGGGAGGGTTTCACGAATGGCATCAACATCGAGCATGCTTAATCCTCGCGAAAACTTTTTGGTTTGTTTTTCAGATTCGTCAGAGCTTGAAGAAGACTGATCCTGTATAATGGGATTAATAAGGATGTTATTAACACCGACCATTTTCATCTGCTCCATGATCTCTTGCTTTGCTCCTTTTCCGATTGCAAGCATGGCAATAACTGCTGCAACACCGAAAATTATTCCAAGTGCGGTCAGCATCGACTTAAGCTTATTGGAAACTATAGATTCAACGGCAATTTCAATGTCGTGAAAATATCTGAAGAAGAACTTAAACATATGTTCAGATTTAAATAATTAGTTCTTATTAAAAACTTTGTGGTCCGGCAGGCGGAATCTGTCTCTGCTGGTTCTGGCCTTGTCCCTGTTGATTGAGGTTCCTGCGCTGGGATGTGTCCCTTCGCATATTCTGCATTCTCTGTCTCATTTCCGGATTGTTCTGCATCATTCTCCTGAATGCGGCAGTATCTCTCGGGGCTCCCTGTCCGCCCATGGTTGCACCCTGAGAAGGTCTGGCTCCACCCGTCTGCTGAAAACGTTGCATCATTTCAGGTGTCATCCCTTCCGGTATCGGTCCGGATCTCTGGTCGTTAGCCCTCTGTGCCTCTTCCTGGACTTTTCTTTCCTCTTCTTTCTTTGCCTTGGCACGCTCCTGGTTCACAGCAATCAGATCCTGACCGGTTAATTTGAATTTTTCCGGATTTTCAGGTGTACTCAGATATATTATTGCACCGGCTTCAAGTCCCTGTTCAATCACAACATTATTTTCATTCTCTTCACCTGTTACGACTATCTGCTTGTTTCCTTTTTTAGTATATACGAAAGGTATACTATCAACACCTTTCTGCACACTTTCAAGAGGGATGTAAGTAACATCTTCTATTGTCTTGGTAATGATTTTGTTGCCAGTAGTCATCGAAGGTCTCAATATGGGATCCGATCCGTCTACCTTTATTTGTACCTCAAATACCTTAGCGTCGGCATTGGGAAGCTGCTCACCGATATTTGCAACAGATAAAACGACACCTGTATAGTGTTTTTCAGGAAAGGCATCCACGAGAAGTTCAACTTTTTGTCCTGCCTTAACCTTACTCACATCAATCTCATTAACATATGTTTTTGATATCATTGACGACATATCAGGAAGCGTGGCTACTACATTGTCCCATGGAGATATTGAAGATCCTACCTTCCTTTTTGCATTTGTCCTGTCTCTTTTATAAATGACCATCCCGTCAGAAGGGGCATATATCGTGAATTTTGAGAGAACTGACTGAAGATCAGCTACTTTTTGGCGTTGCTCAGACAGGTTGAACTTTATAGTTTTCATATCGGATCGTGCCTGTTCAACCTTAAGGGAATAGCCCTTGATTGCCTGTTCCAGTGAACGTTTTGCTTTGTCAACTGAAATTTCTGCCTGTCTTATTGTTGTGGGGGGTTCGTATTTTGATTGTTGCAGGGTAATTTCTGCTTCTTCAACCGCGAATTTAAGATTCTTGATATTATCGCGTAAATCACTCAGAGTAACTGCAGTATCAAGCATTTTAACCTCCAGATTTGATTCCTGGGTTGTAAGTTTTTCAAGTTCATCCTTAAGTGTATTGTCAAAAGATGTCCTGTCAAGGGTTGCAATAAAGTCGCCTGACTTGACCTGTGTACCTTCAGGTACCAGATCCGTTATTTTTATCTCCATAGCCCTGATTTGCCGGCTTTGGGTAAAATCCGGGCCTGTNATATCTGTCGACCTCTCTGCCTGCAGCTCCCCGGTTGTGGATACAACTATTTCAAACTGACCTTTTTTTGCTTCAACATATAGATTGGCAATATCTTTCTTCTTTGAGATTTTGCCAATAACAATTAAGGCTACTATTGCCAGAACTGCAACAATACCTATAATGATGACTGATTTTTTCATTGAAATTATGCCTATTAATTTAAAGTTTCTGAAATGGATTCTTTGCAAAAATATCTAATTGTACTGTTCACATTCAAGATTTAACATCTTTTAATGTTTCAGGTTTTTATGTCTTATGGGTTAATGACATTTTTCCTGCTCAGTTTATTCCGGAATTCAGGGAAAAAAGGAAAATTATTTGATTTTTTTAACAATTAGGATGACTGTGTCAGCCAGATTTTCAGCTTCAGCAACACTTTGCCCTTCCGCATAAATTCTTATCACGGGTTCAGTATTTGATTTGCGGATCTGTACCCATCCACTTTTATGTTCAATTCTCATCCCATCTCTTTCGTCTATTTCATGTCCGCTGAAATGCTCCCGGACTTTGTCAAGTATGATTTTGAAATCAATGCTGCTGGCAAGATCAAGCTTCTTCTTTGCTATATAATATTCAGGAAAAGTTTTCCTCAGTTCCGAGCATTTCATTCTGCTTTTCGCCAGTTGCGAAAGAAAGAGCGCTATCCCGACGAGAGCATCCCTGCCATAATGAAGTTCAGGATATATAACCCCTCCGTTACCCTCTCCTCCTATTACTGCTCCTCTTTTTTTCATTTCCTCAATAACATTAATCTCCCCAACCGCTGCGGTAAAGTAATGTCCTCCATGCTTTTCCGTAACATCTTTCAATGCCCGTGTAGATGAGAGGTTGGATACAGTATTCCCTGATTTTCTGCTCAGTATGTAATCGGAAACAGCTACAAGAGTATATTCTTCTCCAAACATAGATCCGTCTTCACAGATGATTGCCAGCCTGTCGACGTCGGGATCTACAACAAAACCGACATCTGCTTTTTCCTTTACAACCAGTTCTGAAATGGCAGTGAGATTGTGCGGCAGAGGTTCAGGATTGTGTGCAAAGTGCCCGTCAGGAATAGTGTTGAGTTCAACTATTCCGGAAACACCAAGTGATTTCAGAAGACCCGGTAAAATAATTCCGCCGACAGAGTTAACACAATCAATAGCTACTTTAAGATTTGCCGACCTGATGGCATCCCTGTCTACCATCTCAAGTGCAAGGACCCGATCGATATGAAACTGGTTCCACGAATCATCATGTATATATGAACCGAAATTATCAAGAGGCGCGAAAAAAAAATCCTCCGACTCAGCAATTTCAAGTACATCTGATCCATCGCCGGATGATAAGAATTCTCCTTTCTCATTCAATAATTTTAAGGCATTCCACTCTTCCGGATTATGACTTGCTGTAATTATGATCCCCCCATGTGACCCTGTCCCTGTCACAGCAAGTTCAACAGTCGGTGTTGCGGAAAGACCTATATCCGTAACGTCAATGCCAAGACTTCGTAAAGTATTTACCACGAGATTATTTACCAGATTCCCTGATCTTCTGGCATCACGTCCTAATACAACTAAAAGCTTCTTGTTGCTATGCCTTCGGCTCAGCCATGTTCCATATGCTGCAGCAAATTTTATTATATCAACCGGAGTAAGATTTTCACCCGGCTTTCCGCCTATTGTTCCTCTGATACCAGAAATCGATTTTATTAACGGCATATATTATGAATATTGTGGCACAAAGTTGCAAAAAAAAGATGAAATCATAATGTTGTCAAATAATTGTAACTTTGCACACTGAAGAAAATCAAAAATGGTATACAGGAAATCTGTACGGCATTCCAGCACCGAAAATGAGACGCCGGTCCCCAAAACAAGGAAAAACGTTGATGAAAAGATCCGACTTAACAGATTTATTGCTCACAGCGGTGTCTGTTCAAGAAGGGAAGCAGATGAACTGATACTCAAGGGCCTTATAAAAGTAAATGGAAAGATTGTAACAGATCTGGGAATTAAAGTTTCGGTCGTTGATGATATACGGTTTAAAAACAAGAAGCTTAGTTCTGAAAAAAAAGTTTATATCCTCCTTAACAAACCCCGGGGATACGTCACTACCGTTGAGGATCCCCATGCAGATCAGACTGTGCTTGACCTCGTTGGCGATGCGTGCTCTGAAAGGGTATATCCCGTCGGACGTCTTGACAAAGCAACAACAGGTGTTCTTCTGCTGACAAATGACGGTGAACTGACCGGGAAACTCACCCATCCTAAATATCAAAGGAAAAAGATATATCATGTCTTCCTCGATAAACCGGTCGCAAAGAATGATCTTTTTACTCTTACAGAAGGAGTTGAAATTGAAGGTGAAATGATAGTTGCAGATGCAGTTTCCTATGCCGATACGGAAGATAAAACACAGATCGGCATTGAGATACATTCCGGGCAGAACAGGATAATCAGAAGGATCTTTGAAAAACTTGGATATAAGGTTAAGAAACTTGACAGGGTCTATTTTGCTGGCCTTACCAAAAAAAATCTGCCCCGCGGGAAATGGAGATTCCTTACTGAAAAAGAGATCAACATGCTTAAAAGAGGTATATTTTGACCGGTAAAATGAATCACAGATCTGGCTTCGTAAATATCCTGGGAAATCCCAATGTGGGCAAATCCACTATAATGAACGCCCTTGTCGGAGAGAAGTTGTCGATAATCACTTCCAAGGCTCAGACTACACGTCACCGGATTATGGGGATCGTTAATGGTGAAGATTTTCAGATTGTATATTCTGATACACCGGGCATACTTAAACCAAAATATAAGCTTCAGGAGTCAATGATGAATTTCGTAAACATTGCTCTTTCTGATGCCGATGTAATACTTTATGTAACTGATGTTACTGAAAATACAGGAAACGAAAACTGGTACCTTGACAGAATAAAGGAAAAAGGGATTCCGGTTATTGTTGCAATAAACAAGATCGATCTAAGTAATCAGGTTGATCTTGAGCTAATTACAGGATTATGGGGAAAGAGGTTTCCAGGTTCGCCAGTCATACCTTTATCTGCCTTGAAACGATTCAACCTCGATACCCTGCTGAGTGCAATATTAAGCAGGCTGCCTGCAGGAGAGCCCTATTTCCCGAAGGACCAGCTTACAGATAAATATGAAAAGTTTTTTGCTTCGGAGATAATAAGGGAGAAAATACTTAATAATTATCAGAAGGAGATCCCTTATTCTGCCGAAGTGGAAATAGACAGTTTTAAAGAAGAGAATGATCTTATCAGGATAAGAGCCCTGATACATGTTACCAGGGAAAGCCAGAAGGGAATAATTATAGGGCATAAAGGAGAAAAGTTAAAAAAAACTGGTACGGAAGCGCGTCACGATATGGAGGCGTTTTTCGGACGCAAGGTTTTCCTTGAAATGTATGTTAAGGTGACAAAAGATTGGCGTGATAAACCACTCGAGCTAAAGAGATTCGGGTACAGGTAGTAGAAATAATAGTTAACCATGTTTTATTTATAAAGTGTTTATGGGCAGGATAGTTGCAATAGTAGGAAGACCGAATGTTGGCAAATCAACACTTTTTAACAGGCTAATCGAGTCGAGGGAAGCAATAGTGGATGAAGTGAGCGGTGTTACACGTGACAGAAATTATGGTACTTCATTATGGAACGGGATAAGTTTTTCGGTTATCGATACAGGAGGATATGTCAGAAATTCAGATGATATTTTCGAGGAGGAAATAAACAAACAGGTGCACTTTGCAATTGATGAAGCCGATCTGATCCTTTTTATGGTTGATGTTACCTGTGGTATCCATGAGCTTGACACTTCAGTTGCAGATCTTTTGCGGAGGACAGGCAAGAAAGTGATCCTCGTCGTCAACAAAGTCGATAATAATGAACGCTTACTGGATGCGGCAGAATTCTTCAAACTTGGACTTGGAGATTATTTCCCAATAAGCTCCGCAAATGGAAGCGGAACCGGTGATCTTCTCGATCAGGTAGTGAAAAACCTTCCTGAACAGCCAATTGAAATAATCCCTGAAATACCTAGGGTCGCAATTGTGGGGAGACCAAATGTCGGTAAATCCTCGCTTGTAAACTCCCTCCTGGGTGTGGAGCGCAACATCGTTACTCCGCTGGCAGGTACAACGCGTGATTCAATCTATACCAGGTACAAAAAATTCAATCACGATTTTCTTCTTGTCGACACCGCAGGATTGAGAAAAAAGGGAAAGGTAAGTGAAGATATCGAGTTCTACTCCGTTATGAGGGCTATCAGGACTATTGAGAGCTCTGATATTTGTCTTCTGCTCATTGATGCCACAAGGGGAATAGAAGCACAGGATCTGAATATTATATCCCTTATTCTTAAGAATAATAAAGGGATGATAATTCTGGTTAACAAATGGGACCTGGTTGCAAAAGAGAACAATACTGCTTTGAAAACGGAAAAAGAGATTCGAAGCAAGACAGCTCCTTTTACAGATTATCCAATATTATTTATTTCGGCAACTAATAAGCAAAGGATCCACAGGATCCTTGAAATTGTCGACAAAGTGAACGAAAACAGGAACAGAAAGATACCAACTCCGGAACTGAATGATGTCCTGCTGAAAATTGTTCACATCAATCCACCCCCTGCAATAAACGGCAAATATGTAAAGATAAAATATGTAACACAGCTCCCTGTTTATACTCCTTCATTTGCTTTGTTCTGTAACTATCCCCAGTATGTAAAAGAACCTTAT
>WSSedA1B3DRAFT_1000194_pt1 | contig 17339 bp, 18 predicted proteins | sample WetSurSiteA1Bulk_FD_9468 | JGI IMG/M metagenome (IMG submission 9468)
CTGTGCTATTTATTTATGTAACTATACGATCCACAAAATAATAAGATGCTTGCAGAAGTGGTGGTGGATTGCCATGTGCTGGTGATCGGGAGCGGTGGTGCCGGAGTAAGGGCCACCATAGAGGCCTCGCAATATGGCGATACGGTGCTCATTTCAAAGACAATTGTAGGTAAAGGGGGATGCACCACCATGGCGGAAGGTGGCTATAATGCTGTCCTTCGTGAGGAGGATTCCTGCGGCATTCACTTTGAAGATACTCTCAAAGGTGGTGCCTACCTCAACGATCCTGAGCTGGTACAAATCCTCGTCGAAGAATCTCCTAAAAGGATGAATGATCTCATAAGCTGGGGAGCAGTGTTTGATTTCACCGGGGACGATGAGATCGCACAGCGCCCGTTTGGCGGCCAGCGGTTCCCACGTACCTGCTACGCCGGTGACAGGACCGGCCACGAGATGATGACCACATTAGTCGAACGCCTTTATTCATCGAATGCCACCATCCTGCAGGAATTTACCGTGATCGACTTGCTTAAAAGCGGTGAATCTGTTATCGGCGCAATGGCATTGGATGAGAAAGGTCGCCTTGTTTTGCTGAAAGCAGATAGCACAGTCCTTGCAACAGGTGGTGGGACAAAAGTGTATGATATCTCGACAAACTCATCAAGTGGTACCGGGGATGGGTTTGCCATCGGCTACCGTGCAGGTGCCGAACTGATAGATATGGAGATGATCCAGTTTCACCCGACCGGTGCGGTGTTCCCCTATGATGCACGGGGGAGACTTGTCACTGAAGCTGTGCGGGGGGAAGGGGGCATCCTGCTCAACACCCGTGGCGAGAGGTTCATGAAACGGTATGATCCGGAACGGATGGAACTCTCTACACGGGATGTGGTTGCACGGGCAATCGCGACAGAGGTCCAGGAAGGACGGGGCACGAAGAACGGCGGGGTGTATCTCGATGTAACTCATCTTTCCCGTGAGCAGATCGAGACACGGCTTCCCGTGATGCTCGAACAATTTTTAAAATTTGGTGTGGATATCCGCTTAACGCCGATGGAAGTTGCCCCTACAGCCCATCATGTCATGGGAGGGTTGCGGATTACTGCGGAGTGCCGGACCACGGTCCCCGGGCTCTTTGCCTGCGGGGAGGTTGCCGGAGGGGTGCATGGTGCCAACCGACTCGGGGGGAATGCTCTTGCCGATACACAGGTATTTGGGAAACGTGCCGGGGAATTTGCAGGAAAATCAAAGAACCGGATAAAAAATGTGGATGAAGATCGGGTGGGAAAGAAACTGGAATATCTTGATACATTCATGAAAGGAGGTGAGAATCCTGCACGAGTTAAAACGCAACTCCAGCTGGCGATGTGGAGAGGTGCCGGGATCTTCCGGAACGAAACGGATCTGAATAAAACCCTGGAGGTCGTCAATAACTTATCTGTAGCCAGTATCCGGGCTGCCTCTTTCCAAAACCTTGCAGAGTGCTGCATAGTCCGGAACATGTGCCTGGCGTCTTCACTCATCTGCCGAAGTGCGCTTATCAGACAGGAATCCCGGGGGGCACATGTGCGGGTCGATATCCCACAGACCCATGATGCCCAGCATTCTCCCTTCAGACATACGTTCATTTCTCTTCAAAGAAACGGGATTGAGAAAAATGGGGGCTTGACATGAAGGATATTACTGCCCGGGTATACCGATTCGATCCGGACAAGGACAAAGAGGCACATTTTGAAACCTATACAATCAGAGTAAACGAAGGTGCCCGTGTCCTTCATGTTCTCCATGCCATTCACGATGAGATTGATCCAACACTATCATTCAGGTACAGCTGTGCATCAGGTCAATGCGGGAGCTGTGCAGTCCGGGTAAATGGCGAACCTGTGCTTGCCTGCATGGAAGAGGCTCAAAACAACATTACCATAGAACCGCTGAACCTTTCCGTGAAAAAGGATCTTGTTGTTGACCTCCTGCCAAAGCTTGAAACAATCGCCTCCTTTAAGCCTTCAGATATCCCGAAAATGCCAACAAAATCCGATATCGATACCATAAAACCTCTCCGGGATTGTATCGAGTGCCTCTGCTGTGTATCAGTCTGTCCTGCAATGGATGTCACAAAATTCCTGGGGCCAACTGCTATGCGTCAGGAAATGCGCCTCGCACTTGATCCTCGTGACAGCGGGGACAGGATTGTTGATGCGGTCAAGGAAGGGCTATTTACCTGTACCAGTTGCCAGGCCTGCTGGAAAGTATGCCCAAAAGACATTGAGATTCCATCAAAAGCAATCGAAAAACTCCGGGCTCTCGCAAATAAAAAAGGGCTCACACTCCCTCGGCACCAGGAAGTGGCTGCATTGGTCAAGGATACCGGTCGTTCCGTAATGCGGATTGAACCCACATTTATGGAACTGGTAAACGCTGACGTTATCGAACCAACAGGACCGGTGAAGGCAACAGTTGGATTCTTCGTTGGTTGCATGTATAATATGCGCCTTCCAAGAACAGCGCTGGATGCAATCGAAGTTCTCAAACGCAATGGTATACGGGTCATAATTCCCAAAGAACAGGTCTGTTGCGGTTCTCCCCTTATCCGTACCGGCCAACTTGATTACCTGGATACACTTAAAAAACGTAATATCGATGCATTCAGGTTCCGGAATATCGATACAGTCATGACGATGTGCGCAGGTTGCGGTTCCACCCTGAAAAATGATTACCGGACACCGTTTACCGTGATGGATATCAATGAAGTACTCACAAAATTTGAAATTGAGCCCCCGGCACGGCTACCGGTCAAGGTTACATATCACGATCCCTGCCACCTCCTCCGCGGGCAGGGGATTTCAAAGCAACCCCGTCAGCTGATCGGTCAGGTAGCGGACCTTGTTGAAATGCCCTCAATCTGTTGCGGTTCAGGAGGCGGGGTGAAATCTGGAATTCCCGATGAAGCAGCAGCTTTGGGAAACCGAAGGGGCGAAGCGATAAAAAAGAGTGGGGCAGATATCGTGATCTCATCGTGCCCGTTCTGCGAATTCCATATTGCAGGGCATACTGACAAACCCGTCAGGAATATAACGACATTACTTCTCGAAGGATATAAGGAAAAAGACCGTAAAAAGGTCATATCGAAAATTGTATGATCCCGGTTGAGAACACAGTTACATTTTTTTGTGCAATGTATTTTCCATTTTTTTAAAAGAGCGAAATGTTGTGATTTTTATTGGGATTCCATTTTCATCAGGTACTCATGTGCTTCAAGGGCTGCCTTGGCCCCGTCTCCGGCAGCAATTATGATTTGTTTTCCTTTCACAGACGTCACATCTCCGGCTGCAAAAACCCCGGCCATGCTTGTGTGGCAGTTTACGTCGATAATGATCTCCTTTTTCTCGTTTAGCGCAACAAACCCGTCAAGAATGTCAGTATTTGGCTGCCATCCGATCTCAATAAAAACCCCGTCGAGATCGATCTTCTGTTCCTCACCAGATTCGTTCATGATGGAAACTGCAGACAGGAACTTATCACCGTAAATCGCGGTAACATGCGAGTTTTGGTGGACGATGATATTATTTTTTGATGCAAGCATTTTCACATAGACAGGATCTGCCTTTATCGTGCTTCTCACAATCAGCTGTACCGATTGTGCTATTTCACTCATCTCCACAGCAGTCTGCAGCGCAGAATTACCTCCGCCCACGACTGCTACCTTTTTTCCCTTGTAGAGCGGTCCATCACATGTTGAGCAGATGGAAAGCCCTCTCCCGAGATACTGTTCTTCGTTTGCCACACCAAGTTTTTTTGCGCGGTTGCCCTGGGTGAGGATCAGGGCTTTTGCTTTGAGAGTATTTTCTGAAATTGTCCGAACGGTAAAGAACCCGTCTTCTTTTGAGATGCCGACCACCCGGTCGAGTTCAATCCGGATATTGAGTGTGCTTATCTGGTCTTCAAATTTTTTCATCAGATCTTCCCCGGTAATCATCCGGTAGCCCATGTAATTTTCGATCGCCCAGGATTGAAGGGCCTGACCACCAATGTTTTCACTGATAATAAGGGTATTCAGCATTTTTCTGGAACAGTATACTCCTGCTGTGAGTCCTGCCGGACCAGCTCCTACAATCAGAATATCGTAAATATCCACAGGGGCAGTTTCATTGAAAAGTTCACTCAGCCTCGTTGAATCAAAACCAACTATTACCTCATCATCAACAACAATTACCGGGACACCGCGCTGACCGGAGATTTCTATCATTTTTTTTGCTGCGTCACTATCCTCACTAACATCAATATTATCATAGGGAACCCCATGTTTGTCGAGGAACGCTTTTACCATCCGGCAATAGGGGCAATTTTTTGTTGAATAAATAGTGACTTTTCTCATCATTTCGAAAATGATCTGGTCTCTTATAAATTTTTTGACCGCCCAAATAGGATTTTTTGGTATTTCATCATAGCAACTTTCTTTTTAGGTAAGCCCCAATACACCTTTGATACGATATCATGAGTGAAATACGTGGAACAGGAACTATAATAAAATACGCCTTTCTTTGTGTTGTACTCTTTTATCTGATTGGAGGGGTTTGTGCATTACCAACCGATTCTTCCTTAGTACCAGAACCTTCGCTCTATTTCAACTTCGATGAAGGTAGCGGCAATCATGCCTTTGAGCTATCTGGCAATGGTAATGCCGGGACTATGTATGGCGTTTCACGCATTGAAAATGGAGCGTGCGGAAGGGCCATTTTTTTTAACGGGATCAATAATTATGTCGAAATTCCCTACAGCTCCCAGAATCATCCCCAAAAAGAGATTTCCGTTTCTTTATGGTTTTATACTGACTCGTTTGAACCCCAGGTTTTAATGTCAACCTATGAGAATGGGGGATACCGGCTGGCGTTTGATGACGGCAACGATCTTTGGTGGACTATCAACCTTGATCGGACCGGAGAGGTCTCAATACCCGTTCAGCATGAGAGTATTTCACTGCGCCAGTGGCACCAGGTAACGGCTACGTATGATGGGCAGACATCAAAGGTGTACCTGGATGGTGTACTCAGAAACCTGAGAAATGCAAGCGGGTCGATCTACTATGAATTCAACAATTACCTTATTCTTGGTGCAGACGCGGGTAGCTATAATCTTCCTGATCAGGTCTGCGCGCACTATTTCCGGGGAGGACTTGATGAAGTCCGTATTTACCCTATTGCGTTGAAATACGGTCAGGTCATTGATGAAAGGTTCCGTTGCTCACAGGAGCCTGGGGCGCCATCAGAGGGTCTTTTGGTTCCACCACCCCCTTTGCCTTCCTGCACTCCCTTATCGGGTTTCGTTACAATCGGTGTCAATGATGCTGCCTCAAGGACTCTTTCTTTTAAAAATCAGACCGAAACCGGCATATGGAATATTACCCTGCCCCCTGGCTCAACGCTTGTCGTGACAGCCAAGGACTTGTATCCAAAATCGAATCCGGATTCCTGGTACATTGAAATCGCAGATGAAACCGGGAGAATAACCCGATCCATCGCATTCCCCAATACCTATAATACACCTCTAAAGGGTGTTATACCATCAGGAAACGCAACAGTCTACGTAAAATATTTCGACGGTGTTGGGAAGTTTCCAGCAACAGTTACCATCCAATTTGAGAGTGTTTCACCTCCCCCTGCACCCAGTCCTCCACCAACAATCCTGAATTACCCCATTATTGTGATTTACTCTGCATCCTGGGTAACACTGATTGCTATCATCCTTGTGATCGTATGGTTGCACCGCCGGAAACATGAGCGAGAAGAAAAGACTGCTCATGAAAATGGGAAAGAAAAGGAAAAAATTACAAAGTGATTTCCCGGAACTGCTTTCCGAAAATACCGCAGATTGGACACTTGTCGGGGACTTTACCGATTTCGATATTACCGCAGACCGGGCAAAGGAAAATTTTTTCCCTCCCTATATCTTTTCCGGATTTTACCATTTCAAGAGCTTTTTTGTAAAGAGTTGCATGAACCTGCTCGGCTTTCATCGCATGGGTGAAAGCAAGCAACGCATCACTTTTACCTTCTGCTTCTGCCAGCTTGACAAATTCCGGATACATATGGGTAAACTCGTGCGTTTCCCCTGCTATGCTGGTTTCAAGGTTTTTCTGGGTCGACTCAATGGCACTCAGCACTTTTAATAATTTTTTTGCATGGATGGCCTCTGCTTCTGAGGCTGCCTTATAGAGAGTCGCAACATTGTTGAACCCTTCAGCAGCAGCTTTTTCAGAAAACGCCAGATATTTTCGATTTGCCTGTGATTCTCCGGCAAATGCCTCTTTTGCATTCTCAATAGTTGCCATGAACATAGGATTAGTCGGGAATTTAATTTAAAGATTATTCAAGAAAAAAATGCAGTGGTTCCAGAGTTATAAAGAAAGGTATTTGGCGTACCAAAAGAACTCCTGACACACCACAGGGTCAACGGTCGTTTCCGTAACCTGTATACCTGAGTTTTTTTTATGAAGTTGATGAAAGACGTTCCTAGACTGGACAGACCACGTGAAAAGATAGCTACCAAAGGAGTTACATCGCTTTCAGATCAGGAGCTGATAGAATCAATCCTTGGACGAGGGACAAAGAGTAGTGATGTCCGGGTGATAGCAAGAGATATCTGCACACTCTTAAAAGATCGTCAGAGCACGGTGAAATATAAAGATCTTCTCTCAATACCAGGAATCGGCCCATCCAAGGCTGCCCAAATTCTGGCGTGCTTTGAGATGGGAAGGAGGTATTGTACTCCCCATAGTGGCAGTGTAAAAGTGACAAAACCACAGGATGTCCTCCTGCTTACCATCATTGCTGATATGCGGGACACGCGGCAGGAACATTTCATCTGTATTACCCTCAATGGTGCAGGCGAGGTGATTGACAGCAGAACAATCACTGTTGGGCTGCTCAACCACAGTCTTGTCCACCCCCGCGAAGTCTTTGCCGATGCGATCACCGACCGGGCTGCATCCGTTATCTGCGTTCATAACCATCCATCGGGTTCGCTCGATCCCAGCCCTCAGGATATTGCTGTCACGACGCAGCTCAGGGAGGCTGGACTATTGCTGGGTATTCAGCTGATCGACCATATCATTGTGACAAAGAGTGGTTACCTGAGTATGAAGGAAAAGGGGTTACTCTAAGTAAACAATGGCCCGGCGTCGATGCAATAACGACAATTTAAATTAAAAAAGGTATTTGCGGTAAAGATTACCCTTTGAGCGATTTTCCGAGTGCAAATCCCTTCTTGTAGGCTGCCTCGAGGAGGTCCGGGTGTGACGAAACATCACGAATCGTATCCATATCGCTGATCAGTAACTCATCGGAATATTGGCAGTCGATGATGTCAAAAAAGGCCATTACGGTCAGTTTTACTCCGACAAATACGTCGGGGATCTTCATACCTGAAATGCAGATGAACAGACCTCTGCGTTGCATACGCCGTTCTTTTGAGATAAATGACTTTTTTCGCATATATTTGGCCATGAAAAAAACCTGGAAGCGGTCCATCATCGATTTGAGTTTGCCAGGAATTCCCATGGTCATAACAGGAGTTGCTATGATGAGACAATCCATCTCTTTGAATTTTGGGTAGAGCTGTTGCATGTCATCATCAATGATGCAGGTATCGTGATCTTTACAGAACATCATCTCTTCGCAAGCCTGGAAATCGAGATTGGTAACAAGAATTTTTTCAACAATACACCCGGCATCCTCAGCACCTTTCAATGCCTGATCAAGAAGTTTTGCCGTATTGCCTTCGGAAAGAGGGCTTCCAAGAAGGCCAATAACCTTTTTTTCCATAGAACAATAAAAGAGAAAACCTGCTTTATAGTTTTGTATACAGTCCTGTACCTGGTTACATAATGAGAGAGAACTACCGGTGTGGGGGTACTAACGCAACTCATAAATATCATTGATGTGCATGAAAGTTTTGGTGAATTAGTTGACCGAACAGAAGACGTATACAGCGGGACAGAAAGTAGGTGCAGGTAAATATGTGTGCATTGATTGCGGAAAAGAACTTACTCTGGACAAGAGCGAACAGGATCTCAGAAAATGTCCTGCCTGCGCCTGCGAAGAATACGCATGTTTCCCTATGACACACATCCGCCCGGATATCAAGACTCCGGAAGATGCGAAAAATCCACCCAAACGTGGAAAAAGCAACCAGTAATTTCTTATTTTTCTTTATCGGGCACAAGTACAGCAGTATGACTTCTGGGGGGTCCTGCAACAAAAGATCAGGAGCGGGATTCCTGTTCCCAGGTTTATCTGACGTGCATGGAGATTTTCAACATGGTAAACGTTTCAAAAGAAGGGCAGGTCTTCCGTTGTGAGATCTGCGGTAATGTTGTTGTAGTCAAAGAAAGCGGCGGCGGCGAGCTCGTCTGCTGTGGTGAACCTATGCAACTGGAGAGTGTATAATAATGGTTGTGAAAAAGGCAACAGCAAAAAAGGTGGTCACAAAAAAAGGATCGGAAAAACAACTAAAAGACCTTGAGAAGAAGATAGGAAAAGTGCCGAAATTTTTCCGTGAACTGACGACCAATGAACCTGAAATGTTCAATCTGGTTTTGCGATTCGAACAGCATATCTGGGACGATGGCAAGCTTTCAAGAAAGACAAAGAAACTGATTGCTATTGCAATTGCTGCAGCGTTGCGTGACCAGCATGCAGTCCATGCCCAGCTTGCCGGTGCAAAAAATCTCGGGGTCACCAAGGGAGAAATTGAAGAAGCGCTTCGTGTCACCTTCCTGCTTTCCGGTATGCCAGCGTATGTCTATGGAAAGGCACAGCTCGATGAGATTATGCCATAAATTGTGTCTGTTGGTGAGAAAATATGGAAGACGATACTTGTATAACTTTTCCCGTTCTCGGGGAGCCGGCGCCGGATTTTGAAGCGGAGACCACTCAGGGTCCAATCAAGCTCTCAGAACTTAAGGGAAAATGGGTAGTGATGTTTTCGCACCCGGCGGACTTCACGCCGGTCTGTACTACCGAGTTTATGGCGTTTGCAAACATCTACGATGAACTCAAGTCACTCAATGTTCACCTTGTCGGGCTTTCGGTGGACAGTATCTCGGCGCACCTTGCCTGGGTACATGATATTAAAGAGAAGATGGGGGTAACCATCCCGTTTCCGATCATTGCCGACCTGACGATGAAAGTGGCCAAGAAATATGGGATGATCCATCCCGGTCAATCTTCGACCGCGGCAGTTCGCTGTGTCTTTTTCATCGATGACAAAGGCATAATGCGGGCAATGATCTACTACCCCCTCCAGAACGGAAGATTCATGCCAGAAATCATCCGGCTGGTCAAGGCACTCCAGACAACGGACAAGTTCAAGGTGTCCACACCCGCAAACTGGCAACCGGGAGAAAAGGTTGTCGTTCCTCCACCAAAAACAACAGCAGAGATGGAAAAACGATTGTCAGAAGGCTATGAGTGCAAAGACTGGTACCTCTGCTTCAAGAAAATATGATCTTATAACTTTTTTTTAAAAAGAGATCAATTACTAACCTTTTTAGTATCCCCGCTACAAGAACATGCTATGCCGATCAAAGTCCTCGCCTTTGCCGGAAGTCCTCGCAGGCATGGTAACTCAGAAACGTTGCTGGACTGGGTACTGGGCGGGATGAGCACTGACAAGGATGTAATCATCGAAAAAATTGCACTGACGGATGCCAATATTAATCCCTGCAAAGGGTGCAATGCGTGCGAAAAACTGAATAAATGCGTGCAGCGTGATGGCATGGATGTCTATCATGACAAGATTGTTGACGCAGATATTATCCTGCTCTCCTCACCGATATTCTGTATGGGTGTCGCTTCACAGGTAAAGGCCTTAATCGATCGAGCCCAGGTATTCCGTTCCCGGAAATATGTACTCAAACTTCCCATTGTTTCTTCGGAGCGCAAAGGTAAAAGACTCGGGGTGTTTCTTGCTTCTGCCGGCCAGAAATGGGATTATGTCTTTGATGCCGCGATCCCTTCAGTCAAATGTTTCTATCATGTCATCGATATCAGAGACGCTGATATCTCCTACCTCATGATCAATGGTGTAGATGAGAAAGGCGCAATTGAACATCACCCGACGGCAAAATCAGATGCAGAAAAACTCGGAAAAACCGTTATTGCAGAATTGAGAACTCGGCTTACTTTGTGAGGGATAATGGACATAAAAGTTCTTGGAATATCGGGAAGCCCGCACCGTCACGGAAATACAGAGACCCTGCTGGACAGTTTCTTAGATGGAGCAAAAACTGCCGGTGCTTCAGTAGAGAAAGTTGTCCTCAGAGACCTTGATTATTCACCTTGCAGGGGTTGTAATGCCTGCCACAAAACCGGAGAATGCATCGTACAGGATGATGCTATCACGTTATTTGATAAAATCCTTCATGTAGATGCAATTGCCGTTGCTTCCCCAATCTATAGTATGGGAATTACCGCAGAACTGAAAGGCCTGATCGACCGGGGGCAATATCTCTGGGCAAGGAAATTTATCTTAAAGACTCTCTATTTTCCAAATGATCACATCGTTCGACATAAAGGGATTTTTATCTCAACCGCGGGACTTTCATGGGATAATGTGTTTGATGCAGCCTTTCCTGCCATCACCGCGTTTTTTAATGGGGTCGGTTTTGAGTATTATGACAATATCATAGCCAATAATATGGATCAATTCAAGGGTATCAAAAATCACCCAACCGCACTCATGGAGGCTTTTGAGAAAGGACAGAAGGTTGTGGGAGTACTGAATAAATTATATACAAAATTTCCCTGAAAGGGGAGCAGGGACCTTGAGCATAATTTTGTATGTCTTTAAAGAAATAAGGAATAGAAAAATTGCATCAAAGAATTTGAGAGAATATGTTTGAATCAAAAGATAACAGAAGAGCACCAAATGCCGCGACGATTACGGCAATAAATACAACTTTGTTCCAGGCCAATACCTTTTTACCATCCAAAACACTGACAGGAAGCATGTTGAATGCTGCAATCATCGCATTAACCTGAAAACCTATCATACCTATCATTGTTACAAAATTTCCTGTCAGGGATATACCTTCCCCGCCATAGAAAAGAAGCCCTGCAAAAGGGATACAAAGAAGGAGATTGACTAAAGGTCCGGCTACAGATATTTTTCCGTTCTGCTCCCGGCTTATACCCCTGCCGGTGGTATCATAAATTACTGTTGCGCCTGGAGCGGCAAATACCACACCTACAAGAGCGGCAAGAGCAACCGCGACAACAAGCATGATATTATCTTTCCGGAATTCTGCCCAGAATCCATATTGAATTGCAGTAAATTTGTGCGCCATTTCGTGGAATATAAAACCAATTCCGACGGTAAATAAGGACACAACCAGATATGACAGGGCAAGAATGGGATCAGCCCGCCCGGCGCCTCTGAGAAAAATAATTGCAAATGCTACTGATATCGCTATCCAGGCAACAAGAAGGTCAAATTCTTCGCGTCGGGAAATACGTTCGAGCATAGGAGTACCAGATCAAATAAGCTAGTTATCGGTTATCTGCTTTGGTGTTGAGGACACTAAGGATTACGTTTATTTTGGATATTGGATATGTATAACATATGACCCTTGAGGCCATACGGGCAGAGATTACCAGGACTGATAAAGAAATTATCCGGCTCATCGCACACCGACAAGACCTTGCCGGCAGGATTGCAAAGATCAAGGTCCACGAAGGGAGACCTGTTCATGATGAGCAGCGGACAGCTGCGGTCCTGAAAGCAATTTTTGAACAGGCTGTAGAGGCCAAGATCGATCCTGTGGCCGTGCAGAAAATATTCGAACAACTCATCGCGATGAGTGAAGAGCGCCAGAGAGAATGTTTCGGAGATGGGAATCTTCCCTAATTGTTCTTTTTTACCTAAAATTTTTAAGGATTACCCTACCCAGCCAAAAAGGATTATAACGCCAAGAGTAACCAGGACGAGCCCAATTATCAATCGGATAGTTCGTTTATATTCTGATCTCATGCTATTGGCCCTTTCGGGAGAAATGCCATACGCAATAAGAAGGGTGATCAGGATAAGCGGAAGAATATACACAATATTGTAGAGTGCAAGCCACGGAAGGCCGGACATCACCGTCATCTCCGTTCCCATGATAGCCAGTATGCTGATATAGATACCGCCGGTGCAGGAAAAACCGAGGATTCCGGCCAGGATCCCCAATATAAATGCTGCGGGAAGGGATGCGATGCGGATATAATCACCGAGCAAACCTTTTTTTGATTCAGGAATAGAGAGGACAAAAATCTCTTTGTTCCTGATTACATCGACAATTGTAATAATTCCCAGAATAAGAGCGATTGCCCCACCGATAATAGCAAACGTCCGCGAGAGTCCGGAGAGTGAGAATACCGAGAACAGGCCGATCCCAACGAGGAGATGGAACAGAAACATCGCAGCGATATACACACCGCCGACAAGCAGGATTCGCTTCCTGGTCCCGGCTACTGCCATCGGAATGAGGAGGAAGACCAGCACCGACAAACCGCAGGGATTGGCACTATCAACCATAGCTGCGAAGATTACCAACGGAAGGCTGAGTTGCGAAGCTTCCTGCGGACAAGTTGGTACCTCCTCCGGTATAACAGGTTGGGCGGTACTGTTACAGGAAGCAATCCGCTCTTTCTCGGCAATGATTTCGGATTCAAATCGTTCTGTTATCTCAACTTCGCCGATCAATGAACTGTTTCCGATGAATATTATTGGAACGCCGGGGTTAGCTACACCATACTTCCTGCTCAGTTCTAAAAACTGCTGCCTGTTTTCAGCATTGTTATAGACTTCGAGCCGGGTGAGGTTGAGTTCGGGATACTTTACCTGAAGATCTGCGATGAGAGGCTTCACCTTCTCGCAATGACTACATCCATCCCCGTAAAAATAAAATGCGGTCACGGAACCGGATGCATTTCCTGTCAAAGATCGGAGTGGTTCTGTCTTGACGGGATTATAATAAGGGGATGCAAGAAAAAACGCGGCGCTGACGATAATTACAGTTAGTAATATCAGAAAAATTTTTTGATTTTTTTCCATGAATGAGAATCCCAGTACTTATTGTCAGGACGATAATTGAATATATTGTTCTGCTGATTAAAAAAAATTCATTCCAGGGAAATCATTGTCCCAACACCGTCATGGGTGAACAGCTCAAGAATGAGATTGTGTTCAATATTGCCGTTGATGATATGGGCATTACAGACGCCATTTTCAACCGCCTTGATTATCGAGCTCACCTTTGGGATCATACCTTCACCTATTGCTCCTGATTTCTGCAACGAAATCGCCTCACCGATTGACAGCTTTCGGAAGACTTTTGTACGGTTTGCATCCATAACTCCATCAACATCAGTCATATTGACCAGTTTGTATGATTTGAGGGCGATGGCGATATCTCCTGCTGCTGTATCGGCATTGATATTTAGACTCCCTCCAAATCTGTCGATTGCAATCGGAGCCACCACAGGTATATAATTTTTATCGAGCAATGTATTCAGGATTGCCGGATCAATACATTCAATCTCCCCGACGTGACCGAGATCAACTTCCTGTTGTACACCCCCGACATCAACCCGCTGAAGATCCATTTTCTTTGCGATAATCAGGTTGCCATCGCTGCCCGAAAGCCCGACACCCCGGGCACCACATTTCGCAATAAGAGAGACGATTCCCTTGTTGATCTTCCCGACAAGAACCATTTGGGCGATCTCAAGGGTTTCCTGGTCGGTTACCCTCAGTCCACCAACAAACACAGATTCTTTGCCCATTGCTTTCATCTTCTCGGAGATCTCCGGTCCCCCGCCATGCACTAGTACGACCCGGATCCCTACATAATGCAGGAGCACTGCATCCCGGATTGCATTTTCGAGGACCACTGGATCCACCATCGCGTGCCCACCGAGTTTTATCACAATAGTCTTGCCATGGAACTGCTGGATGTACGGCAGTGCTTCTATAAGAACATCTTCGCGCTTCATCATGTGGTGTATCTCCCGTTGATCTCAACGTAGCGTTCAGTAAGATCGCAGCCCCATGCGGTTGCTTCTTCTTTTCCGGCGGCAAGATCAAGGATAAAAAACACTTTTTTGCCATGCATGGATTCTTTTGCTTTTTTTAAGTCAGCAATAATTTCTCCCGACCTGACCAGGGGATATCGTTCAGTTCCGTTGCTAATCCAGAGGGAAATTGCATTCGGATCAAACTCAACCCCGGCACGACCTGCTGCTGCAATTACCCTCCCCCAGTTTGGATCTTCCCCATAGACCGCCGTTTTTACCAGTGGGGACTCAATAATTGTCCGGGCAACTTTGGCAGCCGCTTCTTCGTCTTTGGCTCCAGTGACTGTCACTTCAATGAGTTTTGTCGCCCCCTCGCCATCTGCAGCAATCTGCCGTGCAAGTAATCGGCAACACTCCTCTAGGGCAAGTGAGAACTCTGTGTATTTTACCTTTCCGGATTCTGCTGTTGCCGTGCAAAGAGCGATATCGTTGGTGCTCATATCGCCATCGACGACAACCCGGTTGAAAGTCCGTTGTGTGGCCTGTTTTAGAGCCTGTGATAACGGTCTTGCACCTACATCAGCGTCGGTGTAAATAAATGCCAGCATTGTCCCCATATTCGGTGCGATCATACCGCTTCCTTTGGTTATACCTCCGATACTGAATGTTTCTTTTTGAACGAGAGCGTGTTTTGGAAATGTATCTGTTGTCATTATGGCCTCTGCAGCAAAGCTTTCAGCTTCTGTGGTTCGATCTATCTTGTGAGCAATGGCTTTGCATTGGCGTTGAATGAGAGGGAGATCCAGATACCGACCGATAACGCCAGTGCTTGCAACACCTACCAGTTCCGGTTCAACACCCAGTTCAGAACCTGCATATCCGGTCATCGCAACAGCATCATCATATCCCCTTTTTCCGGTATAGGCATTGGCACAACCGCTGTTTGCGATTACCGCTTCCATATTCCCCTTTTTGATCTGTTTTCGCATAAGCTCGATAGGGGGGGCTTTTACTAGATTTTCAGTAAATACGCCAGCTGCTGTTCCGCTTGCACGGATGAGTGTCAATCCGAACTTGCCTTCTTTTATACCGTATGCCTTAACCCCCTTCACTGCGCAGATACTTCGAAAGGTCATTTACATGCCCTCTCCCTCTCTGAAAGAATGGGAAGATCCAATTGCATTGATGATATCTGCTCTCGCCAGAATGCCAACCACTTTTTTTTCCCGCATTACCGGGAGACGTGCAATCCCCTCCTTTAACATGAGAGCGGCAGCTTCTTCGATTTCCATCTCCTCTGTTGCGGTGATTACCTTTCGTGTCATCACTTTTTTTACCGGCATATCCCCGATGTTGGTAAGCGCATGTTTTGTCTTTTCCCAGTTGATGTACTCCCGTATAGGGATTTCAATAATCTCAAAGGGAGATGGCAGCCAAAGATCATCCGAGATCCTTTCAGATTCAAGGAGCGAGATGAGATCGGATTCTGTAATTATTCCAACGAGTTCTAAGCCTTCCATAACGGGAAGCCCGCCAATATGATGCTTCCTCATTAAACTTACTGCTTCCCGGAGAGTTGTTTCAGCCGTACACATAACAGGTTCTTTAGTCATTGCATCTTTTACCAGCATTCTCATTCACCTACGGTAACATACCCGCCCCAACGAGTCCGTCCTGTTCTTTCAACCCACACATCAGGTTCATATTCTGGATAGCCTGACCGCTTGCCCCTTTAACGAGGTTATCTATTGCAGATATTGCTACGACACGTAATCCTTCACTTTCGACCATGACATCACAGAAATTGCTTCCCCGGACAGCAGCGAGTGAGGGCTTCTGATACCGGACAAAGTATTCACCTTTATAGAAATCACGGTACATTTTCTCTACCTCTTTTTGTTCCATCGGCTCATTGAGCAGGACGTGAGCAGTTGTCAGGATTCCACGATTAACCGGCACCAGGTGAGGAGTGAAATAACATTTTGCTTTCGATCCGAGCCATGCAAGTTCCTGTTTCATCTCGGCGAGATGGCGATGGGATGTCCATTTGTAGGGCCCGATGTTGTCCCCGACATTCGGATAGTGCGTGGTAGCAGAGGGATTGTCACCTGCTCCACTCACACCACTCTTTGAGTCAAAAATTACTGTATGAGCGTGTTTTGCAAGTGGCGCTGCAGCGAGTGCAGCTCCGGTGGGGAAACATCCAGGATTTGCAACGAATTTCGCATCGATGCAATCTGCACGATGAAGCTCAGGGAGACCATAGGGTGCCGTGAAATAATCCGAGTGTATAACCCCATACACTTTTTCATAAATGTCTTTTGGCAACCGGTAATCGGCACTGAGGTCCACTACTTTTATTCCCCTCGATAGCAGTCGTCCCGCATACGTCATTGCAGCTGTATGGGGAACTGCAAGAAATGCAACATCTGCATCGATTGCATCAATATTTGGGTTTTCAAATTTGAGATCGGTAAACCCTTTTAAATGGGGATGAATCTGATCAAGCGGTGTTCCTGCAAGTGAGCGGGAAGTTGCACAGGTGACCTTTGCGGTGGAATGGTGAACCAGGAGGCGAATCAGCTCACCACCAGCATAACCGGAGGCCCCGATAATCGCAATTTTCATAACAGAATATCCAATTGTCAAAATTTAATGCTTTTTAAAGCCCGGCTGGTTTGGATTTTAAATTACACTAATAATTGAGAAAATTTCTTTACATATGGTCAATTTTGTGCAAATATTGGGTGTGTAAACGTTCCCCAAGCAGTTCTATCCGCTGCCTGTCTTCAAGTCCTGCCAATAAATCCTTGGGAAGAGCATCAATACCTTTTGCGGCACCAAGATATGACCCACAGATAAGACCAATAGTATCAGTATTTCCTCCCGCATTAGCTGCCACGGTCAGGAGATCAGATGGATGAGAATACCTGCTGATTAAGAAGATAGCAATTGGTAGGGTCTGGAATACTGAGACGTCATTTCCAATTTTAAGTAACGCTGTTTCAGTGTCCATCCCCTCTTTTTCCAGTACAATAGCATTTCTGATTTTCCCGCCAAGCACGTCATCCTCGGCCTGTGCTTTCTCAAGTGCTTTTTCAATAGGGTTGGATGTTCCATGGATCGTATGGTAGAGGAGAGTTGCAAGAGTTGANACTGCTGCATGAGCAGCGGGGTGTGTGTGGGTNACATTGCAGGCCCTCACTGCACGTTCACATCCCTCATTCATATCAGGAAACGCCAGACTAAACGGGATTGCGATCGGCAGGCATCCAGAGGTTGTGG
>WSSedA1B3DRAFT_1000195_pt1 | contig 17315 bp, 17 predicted proteins | sample WetSurSiteA1Bulk_FD_9468 | JGI IMG/M metagenome (IMG submission 9468)
TACAATCCTGATGATTTCCACTCTCAACCCTTGCTTTTCTCCTCTTATACCAATAGCATGAGCTTGGAACAAATTTAAAAAAAATAATATTACAATCAAAACAATTATAAAAAATAAAAAAAATGGAATCGATTCTAAAATTGATGAACCAGTCTCAGATATTGATGAAACGATGCTGTACTTTGATAAAATATTGTTTAAATTTGATAATGATCAGGATATTCAACAATTATAGGAATTATGGTTGCTGAACTTGAAAAGATTACTTATGACGACAGTGGCGGTTTCAGGGCTGAATACATTTCTGATACAAATGGCTTCTGGCATTTTCATCCTGAATATGAGATTGTGCTGAATACAAAGACCAATGGAACCCGAATTGTTGGCGACAGTGTAGAGTTGTTCGATCAGTATGATCTGGTTATTATCGGTGGAAATATCCCTCATTGCTGGAACTATTACAGGAATAAAGAATCCCATCCTCAAAACCGTGGTGTGATGGTGCATTTTAAGCTTTCATCATTTGGGGAAGAGCTTTTATCACAGCATGAATTGCACACTGTCAGGAACCTTCTTATCGAATCGGCAAGGGGGATTGTTTTTTCAATAGAGGATGCAAAGAAAGCAGAATCTCACCTGGTTAGTATGGTCCATAATAAAGGAATCGATAAAATGATAAGCTTTTTCAGTGTTCTGAAGATTATGTGCTCATCTGATAAAAAAGGTGTTTTGTGTTCTGAAAACTACAAACAGGCATTCGATGAAAGAGGTAATAAGAAAATGACTGATGTTTATAATTATTTAAGAGAGAATTTTTCCAAACAGATTTCGCTCGAAAAGATATCAAGAATAGCCCATATGAGCCCCTTCTCTTTCAGCAGATACTTCAAGAAGAATTGTGGTGCCGGATTTGTTGAATACCTTAACAGGGTAAGGATGAATAAAGCATGTCACCTGCTGAGGGAAACAGAATACCAGGTCCATGAGATATCTGACCAATGCGGATTCTCGAGCATCTCGAATTTCAATAAGCAATTCAGGAAAAGCGAGGGTCTGCCTCCGAGAGAATACAGAGCTCAATTCAAATAATTTCTGCAATATTTATTTATTTTACCCAACTTTTTATAATTTTTTTACTATGGCAATGACCATAATTGAGAAGATTCTGGCTAATCATTCAAAATATGAAGATATTAAGCCGGGAGATATTGTTGATGTGACAATCGATGCCAGGATTGCACGCGATTTCGGGGGAGCTAATGTCGTAAAAAATATCAACGACTTTGGATTAGGCATAGAGGATCCTGAAAAGACTTTTTTCACATTTGATTGTAATCCGACAGGTTCTGATCAGAAATATGCTGTCAATCAGCATATCTGTCGTTTGTTTGCACGCAATTACGGAATTAAAGTCTATGATATAAATGCAGGTATTGGAACTCATGTCATTATTGATGAAGGAATAGTCTATCCGGGTTCAACAGGGATATCGACCGATTCACATGCAAATATTCTCGGAGGAATCGGAGCATTTGGCCAGGGAATGGGGGATATGGATATTGCAGCAGGATGGAGTAAAGGAAAGATCTGGTTTAAGGTTCCGGAATCGGTAAGGATCGACCTTAACGGGGATATTCCCCATGGCATCAGTCCAAAAGATATTGTCCTCAACCTGTTGAAAATATTCGGTGCCAATTCTTTGCTTGGTTATTCTGTCGAAATATACGGAAAAGCTACTGATAGCATGTCACTTGACGACAGGATTACAATTTCCTCTATGGCGACCGAGATGGGAGCCATTATTATATTATTTCCTCCGTCAGCCGATATCGTGGAATACTGCGAAAAACGTTCAAAAATAACCTTCAAGCCGGTCTATGCCGATCCCGGTGCAGTTTATGCCAGGACTATTGGAATTGACCTTACTGACTTCAGGCAGATGGTTTCCCGTCCCGGAGCACCTCATGATACAGTAGATGTGTCAGATCTTTATGGTCAGAAAATTGATTCCGGTTTCATAGGTAGCTGCACCAACGGCAGAATGACCGATATGCAAAAGGCCGCAGATATCCTTAACGGCAGAAAAGTCGCACCAGGTGTAGTGCTGAAAATAGTACCTGCAACCGATTCAATCTGGAAGAACTGTCTCGAGGCCGGTCTTATCGATACTTTCAAGAGGGCAGGTGCGTTGGTCTCAAATGCCGGATGTGCCGGATGTGCAGCAGGCCAGGTCGGACAGAATGGCCAGGGTGAGATTACGGTTAGTACTGGTAACAGGAACTTCCCGGGGAAGCAGGGTAAGGGAAGTGTATATCTGGCATCACCTGAAGTAGTGGCTGCCTCAGCTGTTGCCGGGTTTATAACAACTCCGGACAGAATTCCCGATAAACCAGCGGTATTTTCGATTCTGAGTGCAGAAACAATAAAGACAACGATTAAAATCAGATCTGAAAAAAAAGCTGAAAAACCTTCAATAATTGAAGGGAGGGTTTGGGTTATAGGGAAAGATAATATTGATACCGATATGATCTTTCATAACAGGTATCTTGCAATAACCGATATAAAGGAAATGGGACAGTACACTTTTGACAATCTGTCTGGTTTTGAGGATTTTGCCAGGAAAAGCTCTTCCTGGAGATATTGTTATTGCAGGCAAGAATTTCGGATCAGGAAGTTCCAGACAGCAGGCAGTGGATTGTTTTATTTCGCTTGGTATCCAGGGAATTGTTGCTGAATCATTTGGAGCGATTTATGAACGAAATGCCATTAATGCTGCTTTCCCGGTCATAAACTGTAAAAATGTGTCAGATATGGATCTTAAAACCGGAGATTATCTGAGGGTCGAACTGCTTAAAGGAATTCTGATCAATACCACAACTGGAACAAGCTGTAAGGCAACACCTTTTTCTGAAGTACAGTATGAAATCTATCAGAATGGTGGGCTTTTTTAGATTATAAATCTTACTTTAAAATAATCTGCAAAAAGAAGTATTATGAAGGAATTAACGTTCGCAGAAAAGATTTTCAGGGCAAATGCAGGAGCAATAGTTTTTGCAAGGCCTGATATAATTCTTACTCACGATAATACAGCCAGCATTTACAAGACATTTCAGAAAATGGGCGGTACAAAGATTGCTTTTCCATGGCAAATGCTGGTAGTACTTGATCATAATGCACCACCACCCGACACAAAGCTGGCTAACCAGTATCAGGAGATCAGGGATATAGTTGCCAGTCAGGGAATAAGTAAATTCTATGACTCTGGCAGAGGAATTTGCCACCAGATAATGTCGTACCATGCAAAGCCTGGAATGCTGATAGTGGGAAGCGACAGCCATACTTCAACAGCAGGAGCATTTAATGCTTTTGCAGCAGGTATCGACAGAACCGAATCAGCAGGAATCTGGAAGAGAGGTGTGACATGGTTCCGGGTTCCTGAATCAATTAAAATAAACCTTTCAGGAAATCTGCGGAAAAATGTTTATGCAAAAGATCTCGCATTATGGATTATAGGGATGATAGGTACTGACGGGGCAAATTATATGTCGATCGAATATCATGGCGAAGGAGTGAATAACCTTACAATATCCGACAGGATGACAATAGCTAATCTGGCATCGGAAATGGGGGCAAAGAACGCTGTTTTTCCTGCTGATGAGACTCTTATCAATTTCCTGGGAAATGGTGCAGAAAATGTTAATGGTGCCTGGGCTGATGAAGGAGCACACTATTTTAGAGAAATTAGTATTAATCTGAATGACATTTATCCTGTAGTGGCTGCACCTCATAATGTTGAAAATGTCAAAACAGTTTCTGAAGTCGCTGGTATTGCAGTACATGAAGGTCTTATTGGAACCTGTACAAACGGAAGGATCGAGGATTTGCGAATCGCAGCCGGGATTTTGAAAAATAAGAAGATCAAAGCTGGATTTCAGCTCAATGTTATACCAGCCTCAGATAAAATATTCCTTGAGGCTATCAGTGAAGGATTAATCTCAACTCTTATCGAATCGGGAGCAAATATTCTCACTCCATCATGCGGACCATGCCTTGGAACTGGTCTTGGAATTCCTGCAAGCGGGCATACCGTTATTTCAACTGCAAATCGTAACTTTCAGGGAAGGATGGGGAACAAGGATGCCGGAATTTACCTGGCTTCGCCGGCTACGGTGGCATTATCAGCCCTGACAGGCGTTATCACCGATCCGGACGATAATCCCGCCAGGATTAAGTTTCCTTATTATATTGAACAGAGCATTACTTCGGTAATTGCACCTGGAGATAATAGAAAATCAGGGAACGTATGGAATTATTCCGATGTCGATAACCTGAATACTGACCAGATGTTCGCAGGTAAACATACCTATAATGTGCTCAGCTCCGATCCCGCTTCGATAATTACACACCTGTTTGAGGACTTTGATCCGTCTTTTAAGTCAAATGTAAAGCCAGGTGATATCATTGTTGCAGGTGATAATTTTGGTTGCGGGAGTTCACGCGAACATCCTTCGGTAGGACTTGCCCATGCGGGGATAAGGGCGGTAATTGTTAAATCAGTGAACCGTATTTTCTATCGTTCATCAATAAACCAGGGGCTTGCACTTATTGTTCATAAAGATGCTGTCGAAGCATACCGTCAGGGGGACAAAGTTGATTTCAGCTTTGACAGAGGTGAAATAATAATCGGAAATAAACATTTCAGCTTTGAACCGCTCCCCCCTGAACTTAAAGAAATTATTGAAAAAAAAGGTCTTGTGAATTATATGAAATCAATCTGATGCTTTTTGTTTCTAGTTGCTCGTTGCTTATTGCTTGTTGCTTGTTGAATTTTCCCCCATCGAGGGGGGATAGGGGGATGTTTACCCTTGTTAAGATTTAAAAAAAATGTATTTTTGCACCCTGAATCCGGTTCCGTAGCTCAGCTGGATAGAGCAACAGCCTTCTAAGCTGTGGGTCGGGCGTTCGAATCGCCCCGGAATCACAAAGATAATCAAGGAGTTAAAGAGTATCTGACTCCTTTTTTTGTTAATTTGTACCTTGTTGGCATTTAAACTTAATAAGTCACCATATTCCCGATATATGTGCATTAAAAACTTTATTGAAGCTGAAAAAATTTGCAGATTCCTGCTTTTTGATGAAATTTACCCTTAAAGTATCCGAAAATTTTCTTTAGTAAGGCTTAAAAAAAATTGCTCCACAATGCATTCGGATTTTAAAAATAAGGTAATATTCACTTTAGTAGTATTGTTCTTAGCTGCTGCATTTCTGATAATCACTTTACCACCTAAACGCATTAATTTAAACTCGCCGGATGTTGCGCCGCATGTAAGCCCAAAAGAACAAGCCCACAGTGAATCCAATTCGGTTAATAGACCAGAAACTGTTAATGATCATAAAGAGAAAATTGACTATTATGTAATTGTTGGAACTTTCAGGAATCTCACGCTTGCTCAGGAAAAAGCGGCCAAATTAAAAAATGATTTCAATACAGATATCATTATCCTTCCACCTACAGCAGAAGGTTATTACAGAATTAGTTATGGAAAATATTCCACCCCTGAAGAGGCTAAATCAATAATTAAAAATATCGGTAAAAATATCAGCTCTGATGCCTGGGTTTTTTCGGTAAAAAAATAAATGTTAAAAATTATTTGCTTGAAGTTCCCGAAGATGATTCTGTCAACTCCGGATGCAGTGGTTAAAGGTTTCAGTCTAATCTTTAATACAACGAACAGAAAGGCCTTTGTTTTTATCGTATTGAATACTGTTAAGTCCGGTGGAATTATTCTGCAGATACCGGCTCCAGGCGTAATCTGATCCCGATTCACTTCCCGAAGAGGTCCACCAGAAACCAATATTTTTTAAGTAATCAAAGAAACCCTCATAATGCCGGAAACCACCGGGAAGTGCTGAAAATCCACTGCTGTTGTTGCTGATCTGATCATTTCCTACACTGCCTGGCAGAACACTCTCACTCCAGCCGGAAGTTGCGGACATCGATTTGGCAATATCATTTCCACTTCCTCCAAATCCAAAACCATTGGACGTCAGATATGTCTCAAGGGTTTTCCACTCCGCATCACTTGGTTCATGCCAGCCGGTAGGACAAATATGACGGCTGTCGGTAACTGCGTACCAGTTGTAAAGTTTTCCGTATGCGTCATCATTTGAATTATCATTACCGTAGACTGCATAAGCTCCTGAAAGAGTGGCAGCCCAACCCGCATCGCTTAGTGCTGTTGGAATTGGATCGCCATTGCGATACTTTGTTGTTCTGAGATTTTCAGTCATCCATATCTGATTTCCTACAGACAAATATTGGTAAATATTTCCGTCAATATCCGCAACAGTTTTGACTTGCTGGGTTTTAAAAAATAATTCATTACCATATACTATTCCGACGCTGTTCAAAGCATAAGCCCTCACATAATAACCTGTATTCTCATCTAATTCTGTAATACTGCTTGGAAAGCTTCCTGTTCCTGAGCCATCGGAAGTATGAGAACCTTTTATATCGGGGCCAGGTGCCTTACTCCAGCAAATTCCACGGGCTGTGACTGGAGAACCTCCATCAGAGCTGATATTTCCTCCTGACATGGCTGAAGTTGTTGTCACAGCAGTAACAGAGGCAGTAGTTATTGTTGCGAGAAGCAACGGATCTGAAGTATTAAATGAAACCGAGTTGCCGTAGCCTGTTCCCTCGCTGTTAATGGCATAGGCACGAACATAATATTTTGTACCGGGAGTTAAGTCGGTTAAATTGCTGACGAATGATCCGGTACCTTCTCCATCGGTTGTTTTACTGGAACTGGCAGTTGGATACTGATCAGTACTCCAATAGACTCCACGGGAGGTCACTTCAGAACCTCCATCATTTGTTATTTTGCCACCTGAAACCGCACTTGTCCTGGTAATTTCCGAAACATTTGAAGTTGTCAGAACTGGTATCGTGGCTTTCTTCTTGCAGGATTGCATGATTATTATTAAACCGGCAAGGAATAAGACTGCAACTGCGATTTTAAGGAAGAGTTTCATAGCAATAATAGTTTAATTACAATAATTCTGTTGTTAGAATAGTATCAAAGTTATGTCTGACTCAAACAAAAGTCAAATCAAGTACCTTTTTTCTTTCTCATTTTATCCATTTCAAGCTTCTGCGCAATCGAAAAATCTGCACCGCATTGGGTACAGGAATAGTTAATGAGAAATGCACCGGTATAATAGAGTTTCTCCAAGCTGGGATGATCACAGGGTTTTTTACCCCAATCTTCCTTTAACTTCTGTGCCTGATAATATTCCATAACAAAATGATTTAAAGGATATAGTATTTCTATAATCGTTTGAAAGGGACAAATCGCACAAAGGTCAGGCGACTCTTTTCAATTCTCCCTTTCTTCTTTTCCAGAAGTATTAATTCCTGTACCGCATTTGGCGCTCCGATAGGAATTAACAGACGTCCGTTTTCTGCAAGTTGCTCAATGAGTGGCTCAGGTACCTGTTCAGCAGCAGCTGTAACAATAACAATGTCAAATGGAGAGAATTCTTTCCACCCTTTATACCCATCCCCGTATTTGACTACAATATTGTTATAGCCGAGTTTTTTCAACCTCTCTGCCGATTCAAGGGCAAGTTCAGGAACAATTTCCACGCTGTAGACCTTTTTTACAAGCTCGGCAAGAATTGCAGCCTGATATCCTGAACCAGTTCCGATCTCAAGCACAGTTTTTGAAGGATCAGGTTTTGCAACCTCTGTCATGAATGCCACAATATATGGTTGGGAAATAGTCTGTCCGTATCCGATCGGAAGAGGATTATCATCATAAGCTTCGTTTATATATTCTTCTGGGACGAAAAGATGCCTGGGTACTTTTCGCAAAGCTTCCAGTACCGCTTTATCCTTTACACCACGATCAACTATCTGGACCGTAACCATCCTTTCTCTGGCTTCCTGGAATCTGTCTTTCTGATTAAAGCTAAGACTAATCATATAATTGTCAGCTTATGCGCTCAGGAAATCCTGAATAGAAGTTTCTACAAGGTACTAAATTTCTGCCCTTAAGTCAAGTTATACAGGTTCAAATTATATAACGCCGAAAGAATTAATTCAGGATTAAGCCAGGAGGTTGCTGAAAAAAGATAGTACATTATCTCCCAGGAACTGCACCACAGGCCATATAGGTAGAAGATTGATCTTAGAGACCATGGTAATCAGGATGAGTCCGAAGAAAATATATGAACCATATTTGTAAAATCCTTCATACAGGGCAGGAAATTTCTTAAAATAATTCAGCAGGAGGTGTGACCCGTCAAGCGGAGGTAAGGGTATCAGATTAAAAACAAACAATCCCCAGTTAATGTATATGGCATATCGCATAACTATAAACAGTATTTGCATTCCATTAGAGTAATTTTCACTGGAATAGAAATAAGTTACAGCATACAGAGCGGATAATAGTATAGCGGTCAAAGCGTTGGATACAGGACCTGCTATAGCAATTTTTATAACGTCTTTCTTTGGATTCTTCAGATTCGATTCATTGAATTCGACTGGCTTGGCCCATCCGAATCCTGCCACAAGAAGCATTATAAAACCCAGTGCATCAATGTGCTTAAATGGATTCAATGTTAATCTCCCCTATCAGATTAAAAACAAACAATCCCCAGTTAATGTATATGGCATATCGCATAACTATAAACAGTATTTGCATTCCATTAGAGTAATTTTCACCGGAATAGAAATAAGTTACAGCATACAGAGCGGATAATAGTATAGCAGTCAAAGCGTTGGATACAGGACCTGCTATAGCAATTTTTATAACGTCTTTCTTTGGATTCTTCAGATTCGATTCATTGAATTCGACTGGCTTAGCCCATCCGAATCCTGCTACAAGAAGCATTATAAAACCCAGTGCATCAATGTGCTTAAATGGATTCAATGTTAATCTGCCTTGTTGCTGAGAAGTCATGTCCCCGCATCTTTTTGCAACATAGGCATGACTGAATTCATGGACAGTTAATCCGATTACTATACCGGGAAGAAATTCTAAAATACGGGTTATTGCAAGATTTTCCATTTTGCGGAAATCATTTTAACAGTAAATAATGATATCATAATGATATCATTATGATATCATTATGATATTTAAATTATATCAAAGTGATATCAAAGATTATCAAATCCTAGCTTTTCTAACCGGAAGGAAGAAATCGTCTTGAGTAAGCTTGCATTCTTTGATCATTTTAAGAGCATATTCTGCTCCTTTGAAATTTTCATCAGCATTATTAGTTCCAACAGTGAATTTTACTCCGGCTGCTTTTGCCCTTTTTATAAAGGCAGAAGACGGTATCCTGTACCTGTTATTGATTTCGATAGCTATATTATTTGCCTTGGCGGCATTGATAACCTTGTCCATTCTTTCCGGTGTCCAGAAAAGGTCATATCTGCTTTCCATCTGAGCTGGAAGAAAAGTTGAATTCACATATATATCGATAGGTTCTGTATTCAGGATAGTAACAAGAGTATTCACCAGGTAATCCATGAACTGTTGTTCATCATCAATCCAGGTTTCTTTTGGCATCCAGATCCGGTTCCTTCTTCCTTTTTCATCTGTAAAGGTCATACAATCTGTAAAAACATAATCAAACTTATCAATCGATTCTTTCGAGAAGGTGTTGACCCATTCCCTTCCTTCAGCCTGCATAGCAACGTAGAACTGTGGATAATCCTTGAACGTATTCAGCACTGAGTCAATCTGGCTGTCATTGTGAACAGGGAATCCCAGTCCGCAATTTACTGCTATACCGTAATCAATATTTTCAGCTTTCGATTTTGCAACAGCATCGTCTATCGTGAATTTTCCTTTCAGATGCACATGAAGATCAGTGATCTTGAACGGGACCTTGTCGCTGCAGCTCGATGAGATTATAATTGTCAAAGCAATAACCGGGAATATGTGTCTTTTCATTTTAATACTTGTTTGATTTTATATTAATGGTACAAGCTGATTTAAAAAAGATTAATCAGTTGGTAAAACCGGTATAAAACTAATTAAAAACGAAGAATTTAACGCAAAGGTCGGAAAAATTCTGCTATATGGTCACATAGGAATATTCTGAAGGGATTACTTCTCCGGTCCTCCGTTTTCTGTTTTCAGTCTTCCATTACTGGTCTCTTTATATTCTCAAAAAAAACACTTAGGTTTACACAAGAGAATTAATGATGAAAATGAAAGCGATATTCATATATCTGTTGTTGCTGTTTGTTTTCCTGTTCCGGACAGCAGAATCGCAGGAGCAGGCTACACCTGAGATTTATCTTATTACGGTGGGTCCGGGTTCAGAAATCTATTCTGTTTATGGCCATAGTGCTTTAAGGATAGTCCTGCCTGAACAACAAAGTGATCTGGTATATAACTGGGGAGTGTTTGACTTCGATACACCTAATTTCGTCTGGAAATTTGCCAAAGGGAAATTAAACTATATGCTTGGCGTCTATTCGTATGACAGATTTCTGAAAGATTACTATTCAGAACAGAGGTGGGTGATATCCCAGAAATTCAATCTGAAAGCAGCAGACATAGAGAAGCTTTTTCAGCTGCTGGCAGAAAATCTTAAGCCCGAAAATGTTAAGTACAGGTATGATTTTTATTATGATAACTGTTCATCAAGGATCAGGGATATAATCGAAAAGTCTGTGGGTGAGGATCTTATTTATCCTCCCGATCAACCTTCGAAAAATTTGCTGACTTTCAGATACCTGACCGGTGAATATGAAAAGAGGTTTCCCTGGACAAAGCTGGGTATTGACTTTTTAATAGGTTCAAGGGGGGACAAAAAAGCTACTTTCAGGGATAGAATGTTTCTTCCCGTTGATCTGAAAAACGGATTATCTGAATTATTGATACGAAGAGAAGGTAAAATGATTCCATTGCTTAAAGACCCTGAAATTGTTCTCGATTTTGATCAGCCCTTATTTAAGGAAAAACTGCTTACATCGCCTTTGTTCGTGATTTCTCTCGTTCTTATAATAATACTTATACTTTCAGGATTGATGAAAGGTAAGAAAGCCAATAATATCCTGGATGTTTTTCTTTTCAGTATATTTTCATTTCTGGCTCTGATGATGATTTTTGGCAATTTCTTTACTGCTCATCCTGAGCTGAAATGGAACCTGAATATTTTCTGGCTTAATCCTTTTATCATTATATGCTTAATCAGTCTTCTGCTAAACAGGAACTGGTATAAATGGTTCAGGGTGGTTTTTTATTTTGAGGTTGTTTTCCTTGCATTAATGGTAGTTCTGCCTCAGCACTTCAATAATTCGTTTGTTCCCCTGAGTATTTTGCTTTTGCTGCGGAGTTCAGTAAGAGCGGGTTTCAAATGGAATCCTCTTACCCTGAATTATTTAACACAACTTTAACATTTCTTAACTCCTTTTTAGATTTCTTAAGTCTTTTTTTGTGTGTCAATTTGAGACCGTTTTACAGTCGCTTTTGACATACTCATTTTATTATCTTTGCTACTTAAATTTTGAAACTATGGAGCAAACAGCGGATATCAGAATCCTTAATGAAAAAATTGAAAAAGAAAGCACATTTGTCGACATCATCAGGATGGAGATGAATAAGGTTATTGTCGGTCAGAGACATCTGACCGATTCCCTTATGATCGGACTCCTGGCAAATGGTCACATTCTTCTTGAAGGAGTTCCTGGTCTGGCAAAAACACTGGCAATCAAATCGCTTGCATCGATTATTGATGCAAAGTTCAGCAGAATTCAATTCACCCCAGATCTTCTGCCTGCCGACCTCATTGGAACAATGATCTACAGTCAGAAAAAAGAAGAATTTATAGTAAAGAAAGGACCTGTCTTTGCTAACTTCATTCTTGCTGATGAGATTAACAGGTCGCCTGCCAAAGTGCAGAGTGCCCTTCTTGAAGCCATGCAGGAAAGGCAGATTACCATTGGCGAAACGACCTATAAGCTTGAGGAGCCATTCCTTGTACTGGCAACCCAGAATCCGATTGAACAGGAGGGTACATATCCTTTACCTGAAGCACAGGTTGATAGATTCATGATGAAAGTTCTGATCGACTATCCCACCATGGAAGAGGAAAAACTGATAGTCAGGGAGAACCTGGCAAAAGATTTTCCTGAAACAAAAAGTGTGCTCAAACCCAATGATATTTTAAGGGCGCGGAATGTTGTCAGGGAAGTCTATATGGATGAAAAGATCGAAAACTATATACTGAATATTGTATTTGCCAGCCGTAATCCAGAAAAATACGGACTTCCTTCTTTTAAAAACATGATCTCATATGGAGCATCACCAAGGGCTTCGATATATCTGTCGCTGGCATCAAAAGCTTATGCATTTATCAGGAGGAGAGGTTATGTTATCCCTGAGGATGTCAGGGGAGTCTGTGCCGATGTAATGCGACACAGGATAGGACTAACTTATGAAGCAGAAGCAGAAAATGTAAATCAGGACAAGATAATTGCTGAGATCCTTAATGTTGTTGAAGTTCCTTAACAGTTACTGGTTGCTGGGTACTGGCTCAAAAATCATCTATTAGCACCTAGCACCTAGCATCTAGCATCTAGCACCTTGAATATGGAAGCAGTCGATTTACTAAAGAAGGTAAGGAGGATAGAAATCAAGACCCGTGGATTGACCAGGCACATTTTTGCCGGGGAATACCATAGTGCTTTCAAGGGAAGGGGAATAGCTTTCAGCGAGGTAAGGGAGTATCAGTATGGTGATGATATAAGAAGTATTGACTGGAATGTGACAGCCAGGTTTAATCATCCCTGGGTAAAGGTTTATGAGGAAGAAAGGGAACTTACAGTTATGCTGCTGATCGACGTAAGCGGGTCAGGTAATTTTGGATCATCTCACAGTTTTAAAAGGGATATAATGACTGAAGTTGCCGCAGTGCTTTCTTTTTCAGCAATTTATAATAATGACAAAATAGGTGTGATTTTTTTCACCGATATTGTTGAGAAATTTATCCCTCCGCAGAAAGGAAGGAAGCATATTTTACGAATAATAAGAGAACTTCTGGATTTTAAACCGCAAAACAATACGACAAATCTGGCTGAACCTTTACGGTATCTGACAAATGCAATTAAAAAGAGATGTACAGCATTTATTATTTCCGATTTTATAGCCCCTGAATTTGAAGAAGCTTTAAGGATTGCAGCAAATAAGCATGATGTAGTTGCATTAAAGGTGTCAGATCCTCTTGAAAAAGTTTTGCCCGATGTAGGGTTATTAAAGGTTATTGATTCGGAGAGCGGCGCTGAAAAATGGATTGACACATCTTCAAAGGAAATGCGGAACACATATGCAGAATGGTGGAGTTCCCATATTTTAAGAATAGGAAATAGCTTCAAAAAATGTGGTGTTGATTTTACAGAACTTAGCACCAGGGAAGACTATGTAAAACCGCTTATCAAGTTATTTGAGAGCAGATGATAGTTATGAGAAGATTTGTTTATTTATTAATATTTCTTTTACTGATCGCACCATTCTCAATCAAAGGGCAGGAAGTTTCCGTTAGTGCTGCTTTTGATACTTCCAGAATATTCATCGGTGACCAGATAAATTTCTCTATTACAATCGATCAGCCCTCAGATCTGAAGCTTTCAATTCCTTTTTTTAAAGATTCTTTGAGCAAGAAGATCGAGATTTTGTCGGGACCATCAATTGACACGGCAACCATTAACGGAAATAAGATCAGAATTACCGAAAAATATCGTATTACTTCATTCGATTCGGGTTTCTATATGATCGATCCCGTGTATGCTGAAATATCTGATTCTACCGGTTTGAAACGATTTTACTCTGATTATTCCATACTCGAAGTAGCAAGAGTAAAACTTACACCTCCTGATACTTCAGCCAAGATATTTGATATCGACGCACCTTACCGGGCACCACTTACTCTTGGCGAGATACTTCCGTGGCTACTTATTGCTTTGCTTTCAGCAGTACTTATATGGTTGATCTTAAGGCTGATTAAAAGATTCAAAAAGACTAAGAAAGAAATTATCGAACCTGCCTTTAAAGAACCGGCACACGTAATTGCTTTTCGTGAGCTGGAAATCCTTCAGAATGAAAAACTCTGGCAGAACGGCGAGACGAAGAAGTATTATACAAGGCTGACAGAAATAATACGACAGTATCTCGAAAACAGGTTTCATGTATATTCACTCGAACTTACAACTTCTGAAACCCTTGAGGCACTTGTAAAAACCGGGTTCAAGAAAAATGAATCGTACAACAAGCTCAAATCTGTTCTTACAGCAGCCGACCTGGTGAAATTCGCCAAATATAAGCCGGAGCCAATCGAAAATGACACAACTTTTACAACGTCATGGGATTTTGTATCTGCCACAAAGGAAGCTGACCAGGTTGAGGAGAAGATTGGTGGATCAGAAAAGAATGGAGGGGAAATGGCATGAACAGAATCTCGTTTGCTGATCCCGGTTTACTCCTTTTGTTGCTGATAGTTCCGGCAATGATCGCTTTTTATGTCATTAAACAGCATAAAGCAACAGCAGCTTTTCATGTGCCGGGTCTTCAGCAGTTTGATAATGCGGGTAGCACATTCAGGAACTATCTGAGGCATTTTCTATTTGCATTGCGGACAGTTGGCATAGCTCTGCTTATTATTGCCCTTGCCCGTCCCCAGGCGACCGACAAGTTCCAGGATGTTTCGACTGAAGGAATTGATATTGTCCTGACACTTGATATTTCGGGAAGTATGCTTGCTCGTGATTTCAAGCCCGACAGGCTGGAAGCATCGAAAAATGTGGCAACTGAATTTATTTCAGGCCGGCCTTATGATCGTATCGGGCTTGTTGTATTCAGCGGCGAAAGTTTTACGCAGTGCCCATTGACTACTGACCATGCAGTTCTGATTAACCTTCTGAGGGAGATTCAAAGCGGGATGATCGAAGACGGAACAGCTATCGGGATGGGCCTGGCCAATGCTGTCAACAGAATCAAGGACTCAGAAGCTAAGAGCAAGGTGATAATCCTTCTGACAGATGGAATAAACAACCGTGGAGAAATTGCCCCTGCAACCGCAGCGGGTATTGCAAAAACTTTTGGGATAAGAGTTTACACTATTGGGGTGGGTACTCAGGGAATGGCTCCATATCCTGTCCAGACACCATTTGGCATTCAGTATCAGAATATGCCAGTTGAGATTGATGAAGCAATCCTCAAAGATATTGCGCAGACTACAGGAGGAAGGTATTTCAGAGCCACTGATAATGACAAGCTGGTCCAGGTTTATAGTGAGATCGATAAACTTGAAAAATCAAAGATCGACGTCAGACAATTTACCCGGAAAGAAGAGAAGTACCTCACTCCGGCGATAATTGCATTTTGCCTTTTGATAATTGAATTATTTCTAAGAATAACAGTGTTAAGGAAGCTTACTTAATTTTCTATTAACTATGCAGCTCTTCAGATTTGCAAATACTGATTATTTATACCTGTTGCTTCTGCTTCCGGCACTGGCAGCACTGTTTGTTATAAACCAATTAAGAATAAGAAAATCACTGAAAAAGCTTGGTGAAACTGCGTTAATAAACAGGCTGATTCCTGAGATGTCAAAGATCAGGCCTGTGGTAAAATTTATATTTGTTCTTACAGGTATTTCATCAATTATAATTATGCTTGCAAGACCTCAATTTGGTTCAAAGCTGGAAGAAGTGAAGAAGCAGGGAGTAGAGGTTATCATTGCTCTTGATGTAAGTAATTCCATGCTTGCTGAAGATATACAGCCCGACAGACTGACAAGGGCTAAACAGGCTATTTCAAAACTCGTTGATAATCTCGAAAATGACAAAATAGGGTTAATAGTGTTTGCCGGGGATGCTTATACTCAAATACCTGTGACAACAGACTATATTTCAGCTAAGATGTTTCTTTCGACTGTAAATCCGGACATGGTGCCAAAACAGGGAACTGCAATCGGTGCAGCAATCGGACTGGCAGCCAAATCATTCAGCCCGGGGGAAAACAAAAGCAAAGCAATAATAATCATTACCGATGGTGAAAACCACGAAGACGATCCTGTTGCTGAAGCTGAATCGGCATCAAAAGCTGGTATTGTGATACATACCATAGGTATAGGTTCGGCAGAGGGTGTTCCCGTGCCCGTAAACGCCGGAGGAAAGAGAGACTATCTTAAAGATTCAGATGGCTCAACTGTAATTACAAAGCTTGATGAAGATATTCTGAAAAAAATCGCNGTAAGTACAGGAGGGAATTATGTCAGGGCAAATAATTTCAATATCGGTCTTGATGCGATTTTCAACGATATCAGAAAAATGAAGAAAGATGAACTTGAAAGCACGATGTACACTGAATATAATGATCAATTCCAGATATTTGCAGCTATTGCTCTTTTCTTTCTGATCCTTGATTTCATCATCATGGAGAGGAAGAACAGGAAACTGCAGAATGTCAGATTGTTTAAATTCCGGATCTGATAATTTATTGAGAAACAAATGGATAGTAACGATACTCATATAAAGTTTTATNTAAGATCAGGCATGCTGACCCTGTTTTTCCTGTTGTTGTTTACCGGTTTTGCCTGGACGCAGGCTGACAGGAAATTTATCAGGCAGGGCAACAGGGTATATGAAAAAGACAAATTCTCTGAATCTGAAATACTGTACAGGAAAGCACTTGATAAGAATAAAGAATCAGGTGATGCCATCTTCAATTCAGGGGATGCCCTCTATAAGCAGAAAAAATATGAAGATGCAGGAAAACAGTTCATCGAAAGTCACAGGGTAAATGAAGACAAAAATAAAAAATCTTCAAGCCTTTATAATCTTGGAAACTCGCTCCTGATGGCCAATAAGCTTCAGGAAAGCATTGAAGCCTATAAGAATTCGCTTAGACTTAAACCTGATAATATGGAGGCTAAATATAANCTTGCCCATGCTCAGGATTTATTGAAAGAACAACAGAAGCAACAGCAGGAACAGCAGAGCAAGGATAATCAGGATCAGAAAAAAGATCAGGACAAAAAAGAGAACAGTAATAAAAATCAGGATCAAAAAAAGGATAGTCAGGATAAGCAAAACAATGATCAGCAACAAGATAAGCAAGATAAACAAAATCAGCAACAAAATCAGCAGCAGGCAATTTCAAAAGAAGATGCTGAGAGGCTCTTAAATGCCATCGCCAACGATGAAAAGAATGTTCAGGAAAAGGTTAAACTTGCAAAAGCTGCTAAAGAAAGGGTAAAAACGCTTAAAAACTGGTAATTTGGCGAAATGAAAGGAA
>WSSedA1B3DRAFT_1000196_pt1 | contig 17286 bp, 14 predicted proteins | sample WetSurSiteA1Bulk_FD_9468 | JGI IMG/M metagenome (IMG submission 9468)
GGGCAGGGTCTGCCGTGTAATCCGGAAGCGTGTAGTTGCAGTCCGCATCCAGGACAACATCCTTGTCTGCCACACAGTCGTTGATCACCGGCTTTCCATCTTCGAAAGTAACTGTCACTAAGTCGTTCCTAGTGCAGTTGCCATTGGTTTCTGTCCAGCGGAAGACATAGGTTCCGTAAAGATCAACCGCAACAGTTGAAGTCGGAATGCTTGCATCGCCAAATGTCGGTGTATTATCGGGACCACTTACATAAGTCCATAAGCGCGTGGAACCGTTATGATCGCTCCCCACCTGGTAGCTGTGGGCAGTGCCTGCCAGGGTGTAGCTATGGGCATCGCATGCAGCCTGTGCATCTGCTCCCGCACTCAGGCCAACAGGATTTTCGTTATAATCGATTGTCACTTCATCCTGCGTGGAACAGCTCCCATTTACGATCGTCCACCTGAATACATAGCTGCCATAAAGATCCACGGTGGCTGATGCCCCGGGAGTATTTGCATTTGGCGTAAAAGACACGTTCCCCGGCCCGCTCACCTTTGTCCATGTTCCTGTACCTGCCGTGGGTGTGTTACCCGTCAGCGTTGTTGCCAGTGTACCGCATTTTTCCTGATCAATACCTGCACTGGCTGAGGTTATATTGGTGACTGTTACGGTATAATTCGGTGAGGTGTGGCTTGCAGCTCCTTCCTGTACCCTTAAGGATATAGTACCGTTCCCTGACCAGCGAACATCTACAGTATTGGAATTAACACTTCCACCAACAACAGTACCTGAGGCAGAAATATTCCATGTATAGATTTTCCCGGCGTAGAGGGGAACTGAATAAGTATATACGGCATTCTGACATACATTGGTAAAACTGTAAACAGAGTGAGGGGATTGTGCCGAAGGAGGTTGAAAGAAAGTTGAGGGACTATTCTGGTTGTTATATTCTGTTCTAATCCAACTGGTACTTAAGGATTTGTTTAAAACACGAATTTCATCAAGGGTTCCATCAAAAAAATTATCCGGGCTTCCGTTATAATCTCCTGCTCCTAAGGCAAGGGGAACATTATTCTGATCAAAATTCCCAGTAACTGCGGCACTGCTACCTGCTGCCACACCATTTACAAAAAGGGAACGTGTTGTTCCAGTGTATCTGGCAACAACATAATACCATGATGGTCCGGCCGATAATACAGTAGTTCCGGTAAATACTCTTTGAACACCGCCTTGCGTAAATTCAAGTCTTGTACGTTGGGTATCATCAAACAACAGACCATAAATGGTATAGGGATTGCTGTTGCTGGTATGGGATTTGGCAACAATTCGTGACCAGCTGGTTATGGCATCAGCCTGTATCCATGCTGAAAGTGTAAGTTCTGAACTCAGATCCAGTGTTGCAGCATCAGGCACTCTGATGTAGTCTCCGGAGCCATCCAGAACCTGTGCACCGCCAATGTGTCCATTTGCAGTAGGGGTGGTATTGCCCAATGCTGTTCCATCATTTCCGTTGGCTGTAGCATCGTTAGTATTTCCCAGGTGCCAGACTCCGGCATAATCACTGCTCCAAACAGCAGTAGTGGAAGGATCACTGCTGATATAAGGATTACCATATAGAATGGTTCCACTGTTGGTTAATGACGAATTAAGTGTTGGGGTGAGTACCCAGGCATTATAGACCCCATTTACCGGATCGTAGCTGTCAATCTGGTGAAGCAGTTTATGTCCTGCCCCGTCAGTAATGACAATGTCCCAACCATTCGCATTTTGGACCCTGCCGGCAGGGGCCAGTTTCAGGTCATTATCCGTAATACTGATCAGTACGGGGAAATTGTTGTGCGGACCTCCGACTATCTTGGAATTATCAACAGTGAGGGTTTTCTCATAGGCATACCCAAAGGAGGAAAAGAGCGTCTGTGCATGCAGGATATCCTGGCTAATAAACAACAGCAACAACACATGAACAGCAAAGGCTCCCATGCCTTTGCATAACCTTTGCGAGTTATGTCGGAATAAGGTATTCATGTATGTGCCCAAAGGGATAGCACCTCAATACTGACTATCTGTCAGTTGTTTGTTCTGCTTGGAAATCCCTTTTGTTAAACGTGCTTAAGTTCAGTAATATAAAGATTCATGATTCACGACTGTCTATGTTTTTATCAACAGTCATGAGCAACTGAATCCTTTGTTTTTACGATTCAGCGCAGAAAAAGTTATAGAATATCAGAGGATTAATGACGGAAAGAATAGATTCTGATTCTAATGGAAGATTCTATGAAATCTGCAGGGTTTTGATACTTTGCGGGGAATCTTCTCATTGCATCAGCGTTTTAATGTATGATGTAATAGTCGCTGTTTACACTTCAATAATCATAGCTCCTCTCAGCTCATCTGCCTTGTTTTTATCCACAAGCTTTTCTACCAGGGTCAGTGAAAACCTCATGGCTAAACCAGGACCTTTCCCGGTTATGATATTACCGTCAACCTCAACATCTTTTCCTGTGCAGGTTGCCCCGGTAAGTTGGGATTCGACCCCCGGGTAACAGGTAGCTTTCTTCCCTTTCAATATACCTGTGCTTCCCAGTACAAGCGGAGCAGCACAAATGGCAGCAATCAACTTGTGTTGCTGGTAAAAGATGGTAATTTGTTTTTTAAGTCCCTCATGCCGGTTCAGGTTGTTGGAACCCGGCTGTCCCCCGGGCAATAAAATCAGGTCGGCATGTTCGTAATCCGACTCTACAAATAACTTATCGGCCAGCATGGTCACTCCATGCGCACCAATAACCTCGTGTTTTCCGGTGACCGATACAGTTACCACTTCACAGCCGGCACGGCGCAATACATCGACCGGAGTGATGGCTTCAATTTCCTCAAAGCCGTCGGCGAGATGAATCAGTACTTTTTTCATGGCATTTCATTTTAGTAAATTTACAAAATGCCTGCAGTGAATAACGGGTTTTCTCCTTTAAAATTTTCATCAAAGGTTGCATTTGCCTTACCAGACCTCTGGGCTAAATGCATTTAATTCCTTGTCCAAAACCCTCGCCTTTCCGTTAGTAACCTGATCAAGCAATAGCCAGAATGCCTTCTGATGGTGCTTGTGTACGGTGTGGCATAATTCATGCAGTATGATGTACTCGCACAGGTGCCGGGGTAAACGCATCAGGTGAATATTCAGGTTAATTTGATTGTTCCTGGTACAGCTGCCCCAACGTGTTCTGTTATTCCTGACCGTAAGTTTTCTGTAGGTGAAGCAATGTATTGATGCAAGACGATGAATCTCTTCCGGCAGATATTTACCTGCTTCCATTCGCCAAGCCTCCAGAACAGCCTTGCGAATAACTTTTTGTATCCTGGGATCACGGACATCTGCTTGTTCCGGAAAAAATACACTAATTCTTCCGTTTTTGATAATTGTTTTAATCGTAGGCCTTTCATGCCGGCACAGGATCAATGTGTGATCTTTTGTTTGAAAAACAGTATTTTCTTCAAAAACCGTAAGACCATTTCTGTATCGTGCAAATCTGGCCTGACTATTTTTTATCCATTGCTGTTTTTCCCTTACAAAGTTGCCTGCCGTTTCAAATGACACAAAGTATGGCACGGAAACCTCAACCTCCCTGAAGGGTTTGATTGTAATCTTCAGGTTGCGTACAGTAGGTTTCCGGATAAAATTTACCTTGCCGATTTCTATATAATCAATAACTTTAACCGTCTTTTCTTTGACCACAGTATTTTTTTGCAAAAAGTACGTTCTTTTTACAAATTGTGTGAGCCAAATTCTAATTTTACAAGTTAAAATTATTAACCCAATTTGAACAAACCCATGAACTCCCGAAAACTTTTGATATACTTATCGTTATCTGTACTATTATTGGTTATAATGGCGGTAATCGGCAAAAAAGCAGGCTGGTTCGGTAAATCAGTGACATATGAAGTAACCGTTGAAAAGGTATCCAGGCGGGATATTACTGAAATCATTACTGCCAATGGTAAGATTCAACCTGAAACAGAAGTTAAGCTGGCCCCTGATGTCTCCGGTGAGATTGTAGAACTTGTTGTCAAAGATGGTGATAATGTAAAAAGGGGTCAATTTCTGCTGAAGATTAAGCCTGATAACTATATTTCGGGCCGTGACAGATCTCAGGCGGCGCTTAATGCTGCACGTGCCAATCTGGCAAATGCCAAGGCCATGCTGGTACAGGTTAAGGCCCGGTTCGAACAGGCCAGGCTTTCTTACAACCGAAGCAGAAAACTATGGGATGAAAGAACCATTTCAGAATCGGAATGGGAATCGGCACAATCCTCCTATGCAGTTGCCGAGGCTGAAGTGACCGCCTCCGAACAGAACGTTGCCTCAGCTGAATTCTCCGTTAACAGCGCTGAAGCAACACTTAAGGAGGCCAATGAAAGCCTGATAAAAACCTCGGTTTACGCTCCCATTGACGGTTATATAACCCTTCTGAACGTTGAAAAAGGTGAACGGGTTGTCGGTACCAACATGATGCCCGGAACTGAAATGTTGCGCGTAGCCAATCTTGAGCGCATGGAAGTTCTGACTGAAGTTAACGAAAACGATATCGTTCGTGTAAAGCTTAACGATTCCGCCAACATTGAAGTCGACGCATTTCCCGACAGAAAATTTAAAGGTATCGTAACGGAAATTGCCAATTCAGCTACAACAACCGGCCTTACAACTGACCAGGTGACCAATTTTGAAGTGAAAATACTTTTACTCAAAGAATCCTACAGTGATCTGATCACTGAAGATAAGCCGCAACCTTTTCGACCTGGCATGTCAGCTTCTGTGGATATCATGACTGATTCAAGAGCCAATGTCCTTTGCGTCCCCCTTCAATCTGTTACAATGATGGCAGATTCAGTGATTAAAGCAGATTCGATTACAGGCGGATCCATTGGAGATGAGGCGAAAGAAGTTGTTTTTGTATTTGACAAGGGAAAGGCTAAAACTACAATTGTCAATACCGGTATTCAGGATAACGACTTTATTGAAATTAAATCAGGCCTGGAGGAAGCTGCGGAAGTTATCACTGCTCCTTATAACGTAATAACAAAAAAACTTAAGAATGGCTCTTCGGTGAAGAAGGTCGCCAAAAGTCAGCTCAAAGAATAAACTGATTTCTTACTATGGCAACTGCTTTAAATATTGAAACTGCTACCCCGTTATGTTCGGTTGCCTTGACCATTGATGGTAATGTTGCTGTGCAGCGCGAGACACTTGAAGAAAAATCTCATGCTGCCAGACTCACGGTCTTTATCCGTGAAATTCTCGAAGAACACACATCTAAAATAGCTGAAATCGATTACATTGCTGTTGGTAAAGGGCCCGGGTCTTATACCGGTTTGCGGATCGGAGTGTCTACTGCCAAAGGATTGTGCTACGGGGCAGATATTCCCTTAATCTCTGTCAGCACCCTGCTTATTCTTTATCAACAGGTGATCATGCATCCGGATCCCTGGATTCAGAAATTACTGGATCAACCTGATGTTCTCCTTTGTCCCATGATCGACGCAAGAAGAATGGAAGTGTTTACCTGCGTGTTTAACAAACAAGGTATTGAAGTTGAATCCGTATCAGCCAGAATTATTGACACGGATTCCTATCAGGAATTGCTCAGGGACCATGTTATGATTTTTTTCGGATCAGGGATGGAAAAATGCCGGGAAACGCTTGCACATCAGCATGCATACTTTATACCCGACATATTTCCCCATGCAGCATCACTTGGCCGATTGGCCGAGGATAAATACAACCGGAAGGAGTTTGAGGATATAGCTTATTTCGAACCTTTTTATCTGAAAGATTTCATTGCCACCATTCCCAAAAAGAGTATATCCGTCTGAAATAAATTCGCATTTTTACGTTTAATATATGCGATCAGCTTTTACCATACAACTGCACAAAATGATAAAGCCCCTGTATGTTTTATTGTTGCTGTTTTTTTGTGCGACAGGATATGGCCAGTTTAAACCCGTCCAGTCAAAGGAAAAACCTTATCTGCCGGGAGAAAAGCTGAGTTACACCGTGAAATTTGGTCCAATCATTGGTGGAACGGCAACATTGACGCTTCGGCAGGTGTATTATAATGACAAAATTGTTTACCATTCGCGCGGTGAAGGTAAAACCGTAGGACTTGCTGAAAAACTTTACAGTGTAAAAGATATCTTCGAAAGTTATTTCGATACGGAAACTGGCATGCCCTATAAACTGGTAAGGGATGTACAGGAAGGATCCTATAAAAAACACGAGGAAGCATATTTTGACCGTGACGCGGGGACTGCATACAGCCTGCGACTAGATACAACCCTGCAGGTACCTGCGGATATCCTTGATATGATTTCGCTGCTATATTATGTTCGCATTCTCGACATGAGCCTGGTGAAGCCCGGAGATGTAATGAAAACAGTAACTTATTTTGATGATGAACTGTTCCCTTTTGAGATCCGGTACAAAGGAATTGAGGAAGTCAGGACCAAATTCGGAAAGATCAAATGCTATCGCTATGACCCGGTTGTAGAACCCGGACGTATGTTTGAATCAGAGGACGATATGACCATCTGGCTGTCGGCCGACAAAAACATTATACCTATCAAAGTAAAATTTGACCTGGTTGTTGGTTCTCTCAAAATGGAACTGGAAAAATACTCAAATCTGAAGTATCCCCTTAAATTCAAGAAAGATTAAGATTAGGGTTTGAAGAATGCCTTTGCCGGAATGTAAGTAGTAAGGCTCGCATCAGAAGCTTTTTTTTTGTATCTTACGGCAAAATACATATTCTTTTATCATTTCCTGTGAAAGAAGATAAATCCGATAAAGCTTCAATCAACAGACTGCAACTTACTACCTTCAAGTTACAGTCACTGTTGAATATCACCCAGGCTATCAATGAAAACCTTACCCGTGAGGAACTGCTTGAAATTTATGAACAATTGCTTACCAGGGACCTGAATATCGGGAAGGTCCTGATCTTTAAACTGGACGATACCTGGAAATGCCTCCTCAGGTCAGGTGACGTAGGGGAATCCTACGCCTGTATTAACGTAGAAAACGATCTGATCCCCATACAGGATATTTCCTTCATCACCTCCTCTCCCAATAAAACACTGAATGCCTTTGACATTGTTATTCCGGTTATCAATAAGGGTAAACCCATTGCCTATGTTATCATCGGCGATATCGAGGAGGGAGAAGGAGTTAGCCCCATTATCAAACATCTGAATTTTATTCAGACACTTACCAATATCATTGTGGTGGCTATCGAAAACATGAGGTTCTTTAAAGAAAGCCTCCGTCAGGAAGCCATTAAGAAAGAGCTGGAACTGGCCTCCAAGATGCAGAATATGCTGATACCGAGCACTTCAATTCTGCCCAGAAACGATAAAATTTATATGACTGCCTTTTATTTGCCACATTTTGATGTTGGCGGAGATTATTACGATTACATACAACTCTCCAAAAACGAATTTGGCTTCTGCATTGCTGATGTTTCGGGGAAAGGCATGTCGGCTGCATTGCTGATGTCGAATTTTCAAGCCAACCTCAGGGCCTTGTTTACACACGATATTTCTCTGGATGCCCTTATTGAAAAGCTTAATGAAAGAGTAATGTTCGCAGCCAACGGCGAAAAATTCATTACCCTCTTTATCGGAAAATTTAATTACAAAACCCGTGAACTCCAATACATCAATGCCGGTCATAACCAGCCCATGATGTATCAGAAATTCAGAAAAGAGCTTGCCATGCTTGGCAAAGGCTGTGTCGGCATCGGCATGATCGATGAAATACCATTGATCCGCAAAGGCTCGGTAACCATTGAGGAACCAGCAAAAATCATATGCTACACGGATGGACTCGTGGAATTAATTGACGGCAAAACAGTATCATTCGGAACGAAAGAACTGGAAGATTGCATCATGAATAATTACAGTATTGAAGACAATATACAGGCAATCATCAAAAAGCAGGGAATCTTTGAAGGAAGTCCGGCCATTTTTGATGATATTTCAATTCTGGGGATCGAGTTCTTTTAAGGATATATCCAGTGAAACAAATGCAGCGGTAAACCCCCAGAAAAGTGCGGAAGCTTTATCGGTATCCAGAAAATTGTTGAGCATTCCATGAACAAGGTATGTAATATATCCGAGGATCAAGCCAAGGACCATCCATTTCAGACTTTTGTCCTTCACTTTGCCGTAAACCCTGAAACCTGTCATCAGGGTTAGGATTCCTATCAGAAGAAACGAGAGGGAACCCAGGAATCCGCTTTCTGCCAATGGACCGATGTATTCACTATGTGCATTCCCAAGGTTACCAAAGTCCGTACTGATCCCGGTCTTTTCCGCTGAAACCTGAAAGGGTGCATACTTGAACATATAAGTTCCGGGACCCCAGCCAAAGACAGGTCGCTCCCTGAACATTCTTAAAGCGGAATTCCAGCGGTTGATCCGTTCAAGATTGGATTCGTCGGTGGTGATGTTCGAAATGGATTGCACATGCTCACTGAACGTGGCAGAAGACACCTGACGGTTCCGTTCCATTTTCTGCACTATAACAGTCCGTTGACTGGTCAGGTACAAGGCAGCCAGGATACCAGCAATCAGAATGTACCTGAACCTGATCCTGAACAAGGTAAAACCGAGAACCGCCAGTGCGACAAGAACGCTGATCCAGGCAGCCCGGGTATACGACAGTATCAGTGCTGCCGAGATCAATAACCAGGTGCCTAGAAGTATTCCCTGCTGCAAAAGTCCCCGTTTCTTGATAAACACCACACCCCCCAGTGAAAAGAATAGCATCGCCAGAATAGCGCCATAGGAAGTATGATCACGAAAAAAAGGATTCATCACAAAATGGGCTGCTTCCTTATCGGAAAGACCAAATCCCAGATGCCTGTAAATTGTATAGAATATGACCAGCACCATGGGAATGGCATAGCACCAGATAAACCAAAAAATATAGCGTGGATTTCTTTTGAATACCATAATGGCCAGCCAAAAGTATATGGCTACAAACCAGAATCTTGCAAGCAGAAACTTAAAGGAAACAAGAGGCATCGTACTGGTTAAAGAGGTAACCAGTATCCAGATGAGGTTGAATATAATGGCATAGCTCACGGGGTGCCTTAATACCTGGTGAAAAGACAGCCCGTGCTGAACAGAACGATATATCAGCAATATCAGGACACCAAAAAGTATCGGTTCGGTAGGTATGGCAAAATCGAGGGGCGAAGAGGGAAGAAACTCAATAAACTGCACCGACAAAGGTGTCAATAGAACAATCAGGAAATAGACCAGATCTATCCGGGCCAGTGCCAGATATACCAACAAAAGTACAAATGGTATCAGGTTTAGTATATAGATCTCCTTGCTGGTAAAAACTAAGTCAGCTGCTATGTACAGCAATACAAATAATATTACAGGGCTCTGCTTCCTCAAAATTAACAACTGGTGCATATTCAGCTTTCTGCTTTAATCAGGTCAATGATAAGCAATACCAATAGGGAAAGCATAAAAGTGGATAATGTAGTAATGATGACGATTACCGAGCGTTTGGGAACAGCTTTACGCTCGGCCTTGACGGCTTTGTCCACAATGAAGATCTGCGGGATGGTTTGCTCAAGGTTGACTTTGCTCGAAATATATTTGGCTTTTAGCTGTCCCGATCTTTCGATTTCGGATTCAAGTTTCTTTGAAAGCTCTACATAAATTCCGCCGAAACGTGACAACATATTCATCCGGCTAAGTACTGCATTGGCTGCCATGGTGTTACCCTGCACAAGCGCATTTGCATAAGCTGTATTTAAAGAAGCCGCCTGGGATTCATAATCAATGACGCCCAATTGCCGGATTTTTTTGAGAGAATCGCTGAGGAGATTGATTTCATGCTGTGTGCTCTCATATTCCCTTTCAACGATATTGAAAGCCTCCAAAGCCCGCTCATGCTGAATACTATGAATGGTCGAATCGATATAACCGGCTATTTCATTTGCGATATCTGCAGCCATCTGAGGATCGGTATCCAGAACCTCAATTTCAATGGACATAAACTCGGTTCTTCTGAATTTAATGTTCCCCTTGTATTTCTTATCCAGCCTTGTATAAGGGAACGAGGATGCCGGATCTATTTTATAATGTTCCATCAGATTGAACTTTTTAATAACATGATCCTTGATTTGATTCGAATGAAGAATCTGAAGCATTCTTTCAGCTTCTTCATCTTCACCAAAGGATAGAATGTCACGATTGTCCGTTGAAATGGAGGAAGTTTCAACAAGGCTCTTGGAAAGTGAAACCGATGCGGCCGGGAAAAGCACCACACCCGATCTGAACCGTGGCGTAATGGATAAGGATACTGCCACAGAGGCGATAAAGGCAACCAGGGAAAGGATTACCAATATCCATTTGTTCTTCCAGACAAACCTGATCAGGTCAAACGCATTGTTGACAAATTCCGGATTGGGGTCCTTCTTTTCCATAGTATAGATTTATTTACATGTAATCAGGTAATAGTTCTTTTTCCCTTTCTGAACCAACAGGTAACTGTCATTTAAAAGGTCTGTGGTCCCAATTACCAAGGTTTCATCCTCAATCTTGACCTTGTTTACACTTAATCCTCCTCCTTTGATCATGCGTCTTACTTCTCCCTTTGAAGGAAATACTGCTGTCTTTTCTCCCAGCAAATCAAGAATGTTAATACCGGCTTTCAGTAAGTCTTTGTCTATGTTAACCATGGGAACACCGTCGAAAATAGTAAGAAACGTATTTTCATCCAGCTTTTTAAGTGTTTCTCTGGTCCCCTTTCCGAAAAGAATTTCAGAAGCTTCAATGGCAGAATCAAGTCCATCCTGCGAGTGCACCATCAGGGTCACTTCGGTTGCGAGTTTCTTTTGAAGTAACCGCAGGTGAGGAGATTGCTTGTGTTCAAGGGTTATGCTTTCAATTTCTTCTCTCGGTAAGAGTGTAAACAACCGGATATACTTCTCGGCATCCTCATCTGAAACATTGAACCAAAACTGATAAAATGCATAAGGAGTTGTTTTTGTAGCGTCGAGCCAGACATTCCCCTTTTCAGATTTCCCGAATTTGCCGCCATCGGCTTTTGTAACAAGCGGACAGGTAAGAGCAAATGCTTCCCCCCCGTCCTTTCGTCGTATGAGTTCTGTGCCGGTGACAATATTCCCCCACTGATCAGAGCCCCCCATTTGCAGTCTGCAGTTTTTATGCTGGTATAAATAATAGAAATCAAATCCCTGGATAAGCTGGTAGCTGAATTCCGTGAAGGAAATCCCGGTTTCAAGACGTTTTTTGACAGAATCCTTAGAAGTCATGTAATTTACCGTGATATGCTTCCCGACATCACGCAGAAAACTTAAAAATGAAAAATCCTTGAACCAGTCATAATTGTTCACAATTTCTGCTGAGTTCGCTCCGCAATTGAAATCGAGGAACTTTTCAAGCTGCTTCTTTTGACAAGCCAAATTATGACGTAGGGTTTTTTCATCAAGGAATTTTCTTTCCTCAGCCTTGAACGAGGGATCTCCGATCATACCTGTTGCTCCCCCGACAAGGGCTATTGGTTTGTGTCCTGCTCTTTGAAAATGCACCAGCAACATAATGGGCAATAAATTCCCGATATGCAGCGAATCGGCTGTCGGATCAAAGCCAATATAACCAGCGGTCATTTCTTTATCCAATTGCTCTTCCGTGCCCGGCATCATATCGTGAATCATGCCTCTCCAAAGGAGTTCCTTAATAAATGTCATATGAAATTGATAATTTTCGCAAAGATAGTATTTAGCTTGAATTTACGCAGATATGGTGATCATCCTGCCAGTTCCCTCCTGGAATCATCCTCTGCAGGACCAGGTGCTCCCAGTGAAGGGAAGAGAGTACGTACAATACCTGTAAAAGGTGTGAAGAAAATGGATTGTTCTTTTGTTCCTTTGGGCAAAAATCGAAAACGCTGGTCAATCCTTTCAGCATAAGCCAGAATCACACCCACAATAAGTACTGTCTTGCAAACACTGAACAGAATTCCCAGCAAGCGGTTTAACAAAGACAACTCTGCAGCTTCAATCAGCTTTTCTGTTAATTTTCCCAGGAGGTTAACAAGGAGAAACACCAGCACGAAGGTAATACCTAATGAAACCAGGTATATGTACTCCGGATTGATATCAAATCTGTCTTCCAACACTCGTGCAGTAAGCCCGGATAATTTCAGAGCGCCTAAAATCCCTAATAAAAGTGCTGCCAGCAAGGTCAGCTGCATGATCAACCCGCGGGTAAATCCTTTAAAGATTGCATAAATCAGCAAAACGAATACAAACATGTCGATGTAATTCATAGGTCCCCTGTAAGTTTTAGCTTAAATATAGCTAATAGTATTCACTTCATCACCTCGTCCCTTATTTACTTCATCACTATAATTATCTTTGCTGGTAAATCCTTGATATGGCTACCTTTTTGTTTGACAGCATCATTTTTGGCCCGGTATGGAGTCGCAGACTTGGCGAGTCACTGGGTATCAATCTCCTGCCCGCCAACCGGAAGGTTTGCAATTTCAACTGCATTTATTGTGAATGTGGCCTGACACCATTGGAAAATCCAGGATCTGGTTTCCCTGATGCCATGGAGGTGAAAAAATTGCTCGGAAGCCGGTTACAGGAGATGAAGGAAAAGAATGAATACCTCGACAGCATAACATTTGCAGGCAACGGTGAACCAACTTTGCACCCTGAATTCGCCCGGATAATGGACGATGTGCTGGAGTTACGCAACCATTATTTTCCGCAAGCCAGCATCACGGTTTTATCAAATGCAACGCTTATTGGTGATCAGAATATTTTCAATACCCTGCTGAAAGCCGATATGAATATCCTGAAGCTGGATTCGGCCATTGAAGAGACCCTGACCCATATTAATTGTCCTAAAGGAAATTACAGTCTTTCCGACATTCTTCATTCAATGAAGCTATTCAAGGGCAGGTTGATTATTCAGACACTCTTTTTCAGGGGAAGCTACAATGGTATTACAATCGATAATACCACCAAAACGGAAGTTATTGCCTGGCTAGCTGCGTTACGAAATATTCAACCTGAAAGTGTGATGATTTATTCCATAGCCAGGGATACTGCATTACCCGGACTGGAGAGTATAAGCTCCCGGGAACTGGAACAAATTGCCGGTCAAGTGGAAGCATTGGGCATCAGAACACAGGTAACGCCTTAATAATTCACCGAATCATTGGAGCAAAACGTACAAAAAGTACTGATCTGTCCGCTCGATTGGGGACTGGGGCACACAACGAGGATTATCCCAATAGTCCGGTGCTACCTGGAAAACGGTTATCAGGTCATTCTTGGGGGGTCGGGAACATCTGGTGAATTGTTAAGGAATTCATTTCCCGCTTTGACCTTTGTGTCCATCCCATCACCAGTGATTCGCTATACTGCTATACGCAGGTACCTTCCACTTATGCTGCTGTTGCAGATTCCTGCCATGGTCTTCTATGCCATAAAGGAAAACCGGTTGTTGAAAAGAATTGTAAATGAACTTGCCATTAATATTGTTGTTTCTGATAACCGGTATGGTTTGTTTTGCCAACAAGCCCACTGTATTTTTATTACGCACCAGGTTTCTCCGGTTTTGCCAGGATTCCTGCGTTGGGCCGAGTATCCAGTCTACCGTTTCATTCGGATACTTATTCAGCAATATGATGAATGCTGGATACCAGATTTTCCCGACCCGGATAATAACCTGAGCGGGATTCTGTCACACAGGTTCAGACTACCACGGAATGCCCGTTTTATAGGTCCTTTATCAAGGTTTATACCATCCACAGTACCCCGGAGTAAGGAGCCTTTATGTGCCTATGAACTGTTGATCATATTAAGCGGTCCGGAGCCCCAGCTCAGTATCCTGTTTAAGAAATTGCTCAAACTTGTGTGCAAAACAACTTACCGAACATTGATCATAACAGGATATAATTTAGATTATCTGACGGTTGATATTTCTGATTATCCATCCCTGACAATCATGCCGGATCTTGATCCCAGGATTTTAGGTATTATTCTGGAACAGGCAAAAAGGATAATTTGCCGATCAGGTTATTCGGGTATTATGGATCTTATTTATCTTAATAAAACAGCGCTTCTGGTTCCTACCCCCGGACAATCCGAACAGGAATACCTTGCCAGGTATCTCACGGGAAAAGGTTATTTTTTATCCATCAGACAGCATGAGCTTGATGATGGTATCCTTCATAAATACATGCAGGGAGAATATCCATCTGAAAATTTCGCCACTTTACCTGATAAAGGCGAGCTTCCTGTAATGCCCGTATCAGATAAAGAAAACTGTGAGCATGATCGCAAATCCTACGAAAAAGCCGGCATAGATTTGCCATGAATTGTGTGCATCTAGCCTGAGCCTCGCGTAACCAATGGTTCCTGAACAGAGCAATCCTATGATGAGGAAAAGCATCAGATCGGTATCAAACCTGAAAGAGAGACTGATGATCAGGCCGACCAATCCTCCCCAGCCAACCATGTGGGCACTGATTTTCCAGAAATATGAAATGGCAAGTACAAAGAGGATCGATAGGCTGGCAGAGAATAAGAACCGTTGATAAACCTGACTCACAGGCAATTTTTTAATAAGAAAATAAGCAGCCAGGTAAAAGATCAGGGTTATATAAAGAGGCATCAGACGTTCTTTTCGTTCAGGAAAATGAATACTCTTTGCCAGTCCGGAATGCATAAACAAAGGGATAAGCGCAGCAGGAAGCAGGAAGGTCAGCAGGAACACAGACAAATAAATAAACTGGGTGAAGCGAAGATCCAGATCAGCAGCATATGTTCCCGAGTGGCTTATGACCAGGAGACCTAACATAGGGATCAGCAACGGGTGAGCGATGTAAGATAATACCGTGGCTATTCTCTTTTCCATTTCAAAGTTCCTTACGCATCCTTGCCACTGGAATATTAAGCTGTTCACGGTACTTGGCAATAGTACGCCGTGCAATATGATAGCCTTTTTCGTTGAGTATCTCGGCCAGCCGGTCATCTGTAAGCGGATGTCTTTTGTCCTCTGAATCGAGGCAATTCTGCAGGATCTTTTTAATTTCCCGGGTAGATACTTCTTCTCCTGACTCAGTTTGCATACCTTCTGAAAAAAAGTACTTCAACGAAAAGATCCCAAAATTGGTCTGAATGTATTTGCTGTTGGCTACTCTTGAGATTGTGGAAACATCCAGTCCGGTATTATCGGCTATATCCTTGAGGATCATTGGCTTTAGCTTTGTTTCATCACCTGTAAGGAAGTATTCTTGTTGGTAGCTTATGATGGCATTCATGGTCACAAGCAGTGTATTTTGACGCTGCCGGATGGCATCAATGAACCATTTTGCTGAATCAAGTTTCTGCTTTACAAAACTCAATGCTTCTTTCTGGCTTTTTGTATTGTTCCCGCGATTGTACTGATAGGTATGGAACATATCGGTATAGGTCTTGCTGACCTTCAGATCCGGCACATTCTTTGCGTTTAGGCTGAGTTCCAAATCTCCTTCGTTGTTCTCGAGTATGAAATCAGGTATGATATGACCCGTGGTTTTGTTTTGCGGATCGGAATAGGCGCTCCCGGGTTTTGGATTCAGCTTTAAAATTTCATCCAGCGCATCTTTGAGCTGCGAATCCCTGATATTCAACCTATTAATTATTTTGTCGTAGTGTTTTCGCGTAAATTCCGCGAAAAAGTCCTTCAGAATCTTTTGGGCCAGTGCAATCGACGGGATACCCAAATCTTTGGCCTGTATCTGCAGCAACAGACACTCCTGCAGGTTGCGTGCCCCGATCCCTGGAGGATCAAGATCCTGGATGATACGCAGGATTTCAATAAGCTCAGGTTCGTCGGTTTTAATGTTTAACGCAAAGGCAACATCATCAACAATGTTGTCGAGTTTGCGCCGGAGGTAACCGTCATCATCAATATTACCCAGCATGTACAATGCAAGGAGCTGCTGTCTTTCATCAAGCGACCTAAGACCAAGCTGACTTTCCAGATAATCCTGAAAGGAGAGTCCTACCGAAAAAGGGATATCTTCCCTTTTGTCATCCTTGGAGTAATTCTGGGTATTCAACCTGTACGATGGATATTCGTCCTCATCCACATAGTCCTCAATTGTGAATTCTTCCTTGTCTTTATCCATCGGATCAGAACTCACATCATCCTCTTGCTTTTCCGCCTCCAAAGAACTTTCTTCAATTGCTCCTTCTTCAAGCGCCGGATTTTCTTCAATTTCCAGCTTAATTCTCTGCTCAAGCTGCATGGTGGGTATCTCCAGCAGCTTTATCATCTGTATCTGCTGTGGAGATAACTTCTGCAATAACTTCTGCTGTAATCTCTGCTTGAGCATCCGGTAAGTATTTTGAAATAGCAGTTAATATCAGAAATCAGCATTTTTTGGAAATCTCGGAAAAGGGATCACATCGCGGATGTTACCCATGCCGGTTACAAAAAGCAGCAGCCTTTCAAAACCAAGACCGAAGCCGCTATGTGGTGCAGAACCAAATCTTCTCGTGTCTATATACCACCATAGTTCTTTTTCCGGGAGTTTTAGTTCTTTGATCCGGTTGTTAAGTTTCTCCAGGTCCTCCTCACGTTGTGACCCGCCTATAATTTCTCCAATTTTCGGAAAGAGCACGTCCATACCACGGACTGTTTTCCCGTCATCATTCTGTTTCATGTAGAATGCTTTGATCGCTTTAGGATAATCTGTAACAATCACTGGTTTTTTGAAGTGTTTTTCCACAAGATAGCGCTCGTGTTCGGTTTGCAGGTCCACTCCCCAGGAAACGGAAAATTCAAATTTTTCACCCGACTGCTCAAGGATTTCAATTCCCCGTGTATAGGTGATCCTCTCGAAATGATTATCGATAATAAAATTAAGCCTGTCAATCAATTCTTTATCATACATTTCCGAAAGGAAAACCAAATCATCCCTGCAGTTGTCCAGGGCATAGCGAATGAGGTATTTCAGAAAATCCTCAGCAAGATTCATGTTGTCATTGATCTCGTAAAATGCCATTTCGGGTTCGATCATCCAGAATTCTGCAAGATGCCTCGGTGTATTGGAATTTTCAGCCCTGAATGTGGGACCGAATGTATAAATGTTTGAGAGGGCCATTGCACCCAGTTCACCTTCAAGCTGTCCTGAAACCGTGAGATTGGTCTGCCGGCCGAAAAAGTCCTCGCTGTAATCAATGGTACCATCTTCGAGCAAAGGC
>WSSedA1B3DRAFT_1000200_pt1 | contig 16976 bp, 19 predicted proteins | sample WetSurSiteA1Bulk_FD_9468 | JGI IMG/M metagenome (IMG submission 9468)
GCCCCGCCAATTTCTCCGGGCGCTTCTACAAGGTCGTCCATTACGGCGTCGATAAGCAGACCGAGCGCATCGATTTCAACGAAGTGGAAGAGCAGGCGAAAAAGCACAAGCCCAAGATCATCGTCGTCGGGGCGAGCGCCTACCCCCGGGAGATCCCCTTCGAGCCCTTCCGGCAGATCGCCGATCAGGTGGGGGCCGTGGTGCTTGCCGACATCGCCCACGTGGCGGGGCTCGTTGCGGCGGGAATCCATCCGAACCCCGTTCCCCTCTGCGAGTTCGTGACCACGACGACCCACAAGACCCTGCGGGGCCCCCGCGGCGGAATGAACCTGTGCAAGAGCGACTTTGCCAAGGCGCTCGACAGCCGCGTATTCCCGGGGATGCAGGGCGGCCCGCTCATGCACATCATCGCCGCCAAGGCCGTGGCCCTCAAGGAGGCCCTGACGGAGGAGTTCAGNCAGTACCAGGTCCAGATCCAGAAAAACGCCCGCACCCTGGCGGAAACGCTCCTGGCCGAGGGATTCCGGCTCGTCTCGGGCGGCACCGACAACCACCTCATGCTCATCGACGTGACCTCCATCGGGGTGACCGGCGCCGAGGGCGCCGATGCCCTGGACAGGGCGGGCATCACGGCCAACAAGAACATGATCCCCTTCGACACGCGGGGGCCCATGGTGACGAGCGGCATCCGCGTCGGCACCCCGGCCATCACGTCCCGCGGGATGAAGGAGGCGGAGATGAAGCTCGTGGGCCGGTTCATCTCGACGGTCCTCAAGGACCTCAAGAACGAAAGCACGATCGGCAAGGTCCGCAAAGAGGTGAGCCAGCTCTGCGAGCGCTTCCCGCTGTATGCGGATCGTATAAAGAAGGGGTAAAAGGGAGGAGGGTATAGGGTCCAGGGAAGGTAGAAGATTTTTCTATTCCCGATACCCAAGACCCGATAACCGATACCCCTTGCCAGGCCATCCGGAAGGCTGAAGGACAGGCAGCAATCGCATGAAAGCCGACAAGGTAACCAGGCAAGGCGTTCACCGTCCCAGCTGGGACGAGTACTTCATGGACATCGTGAGCCTCGTTGCGCGCCGCTCCACATGCCTGCGGCGCGGCGTGGGGGCCGTGCTGGTAAAGGAAAAGCGCCTTCTCACCACGGGCTACAACGGGGCCCCGAGCGGGCTCAGGCACTGCCTGGAGGTGGGCTGCCTTCGGGAGGAGATGAAGGTCTCCTCGGGCGAGCGCCACGAGCTCTGCCGGGGGCTTCACGCCGAGCAGAACGCGATCATCCAGGCTGCCGTTCACGGGGTGAGCATCCAGGGGGCCACGCTTTACTGCACGAACCACCCCTGCAGCATCTGTATCAAGATGCTCATCAACGCGGGGATCACGGAAATCGTCTACCGGGACGGCTACAGCGACGAGCTGGCCGCCCGCATGCTCGAAGAGTCGAGCATCCGCGTGAGGAAGCTATGAAGTGCCCCTTTTGCGCCGACCCGGAAAACCGGGTGATCGACTCCCGGATCAGCAAGGAAGGCAACGCCATCCGCAGGCGGCGCGAGTGTGCCTCCTGCGCGAAGCGCTTCACGACCTACGAATTCGTCGAGGAGGTGCTTCCCATGGTCGTCAAGAAGGACGGCCGGCGCGAAGCCTTCGACCGCTCCAAGATCCTCACGGGGGTCAAGAAAGCCTGCGAAAAGCGGCCCATCAGCATCGACGAGATCGAGGCCATCGTGGACCGTATCGAGAGGGCCTGCCAGGAGTCGCAGCTGAAGGAAATCCCCTCGACCTTTGTCGGCGAGCGGGTCATGCAGGAGCTCCACGACCTCGACAAGGTGGCCTACGTGCGGTTTGCCTCGGTGTACCGGCAATTCCGCGACGCCAACGAGTTCCTGGACGAGTTGAAAGATCTGCTGAAGTCAAAATAAAGACAGGTTCAGGGGTTAAAGGGTTCAAGGTTCAAGGATAAAAACAGACCAGATAGACCAGACAGACGAGACAGACCAGAATGTTCACCGGCATCATCCAGGACATGGGCACGGTTCGCAAGCTTTCCCGGAAGGGCGAAGACGCCCTGCTCGAGGTGGAGACGGCGCTCGCGCTCGACGACGTCCGGATCGGCGACAGCATCGCCGTGAGCGGGGCCTGCCTCACCGTGACGTCGCTGGGGAAGAAGAGCTTCACCTTCGACGTCTCCGCCGAGTCGCTCTCGAAGACGTCGCTCGGGAGGCTCAAGGCGGGCGATGCGGTCAACCTGGAAAAGGCCCTCCGGATGAGCGACTTTCTGGGCGGGCACCTCGTGCTGGGGCATGTGGACTGCGTGGGGCGGATCGCGGAGAGGACGGCGCGCGCGGGCTCGATCGTCTTCGGGATCACTCTGGAGGCGGGCCTTTCAAAATATGTGGTGGCCAAGGGGTCCATCGCCGTTGACGGGATCAGCCTTACGGTTAATTCGTGCGAAGGCGACCGTTTTTATGTTAATATCATCCCCCACACGGCGGAAAAGACAACGCTGACAGCGAAAAAGGCGGGGGATTCCGTGAATGTCGAAACGGACATCCTCGGCAAATACGTGGAGAAACTCCTGAATCCCGGCAAGGGAGTCAACATGGACTTCCTCCGGGAACACGGGTATTTGAAATAGAAGCAAGGCATAAGGTGTAATCATGGCAATCAGCACCATTCCGGAAGCAATCGAAGACATCAAAAACGGCAAGATGATCATCCTCGTCGACGACGAGGACCGCGAAAATGAGGGCGATCTCTGCATGGCCTCGGAGTTTGTCACCCCCGAAGCCATCAATTTCATGGCCAAGCACGGGCGGGGTCTCATCTGCCTCACCCTCAACGAGGAGCTGGCGCAGAAGCTCAACCTGCACCTCATGGTCAATGACAACCAGTCGCGCTTCAAGACGGCCTTCACCGTCTCCATCGAGGCCAGACGCGGCGTGACGACGGGCATCTCGGCCCACGACCGGGCCACGACGATCCGCACGGCCATCGCGGACAATGTGAAACCCGATGACATCGTGAGCCCCGGGCACATATTCCCCATCCTGGCCCGCAAGGGCGGTGTCCTGCAGCGCACGGGCCAGACGGAGGGCTCCGTGGATCTCGCGCGGCTTGCGGGGCTCAAGCCCAGCGGCGTCATCTGCGAGATCATGAAGGACGACGGCACCATGGCGAGGATGCCCGACCTGGAGATCTTCGCGAAAGAGCACGGGCTCAAGATCGTCACCATCGCCGATCTCATCAATTTCCGGATGAAGACGGAATCCTTCGTCCGCCGGGCGGCGACGGCGACACTGCCCACCGCCTTCGGCGGGGACTTCAAGTTCATCGTCTACGAGAACGACGTGGACGAGATGAAGCACGTGGCCCTGGTGAAGGGCGAGATCACGCCCGAAGATGCCGTGTTCGTCCGGGTGCACTCCGAGTGCATGACGGGCGACGTCTTCGGGTCCATGCGCTGCGACTGCGGAGACCAGCTCCACACAGCCATGGAGATCATCAACGAGGCCGGCAAGGGCGTTATCGTCTACATGCACCAGGAGGGCCGGGGAATAGGACTTGTGAACAAGGTCAAGGCCTACGAGCTCCAGGAGCACGGCCGCGACACGGTGGAGGCGAACATCGAACTGGGATTCAAGGAGGACCTGCGGGACTACGGCATCGGTGCCCAGATCCTGGTGGACCTCGGCGTGAAGAAGATCCGCATGCTCACGAACAACCCCAAGAAGGTTGTTGGCCTTCAAGGGTACGGGATGACGATCGTCGAGCGGATCCCCATCGAGATCAAGCCCAACGAGACGAACCTGAGATACCTGCGGACGAAGAAGGAAAAGATGGGGCACATTTTAAAAGTATAGGGTATCGGGTCTGGGGGCTCGGGGTTCGGGCAAAAGACAAAGGACCAGAAAGAAAAAGCACGAGGGGATTATGAAGAACATTACGGAAGGGAAGATTGTTGCCCAGGGGATGAAGTTCGCCATCGTGGCGAGCCGGTTCAATGACTTCATCAGCAGCAAGCTCATCGACGGCGCCATGGATGCGCTCATCCGGGCCGGCGCCAGGGAGCAGGACATCCGGCTGTTCAAATGTCCCGGAGCGTTCGAAATCCCCCTGGTGGCCAAGAAGATCGCGAAAACGGGCAAGGTCGACGCCGTCATCTGCCTCGGGGCAGTGATCCGGGGGGCCACGCCTCATTTCGACTACGTCGCCTCCGAGGTCTCCAAGGGAGTCGCCCAGGCAGCCCTCGAGACGGAGGTTCCCATCGTCTTCGGCGTGCTGACAACCGATTCGATCGAGCAGGCCATCGAGCGCGCCGGCACCAAGAGCGGCAACAAGGGCTGGGATGCCGCCCTTGCAGCCATCGAAATGGTGGATCTGTTCAGAAAAATGTAAAGGCAAGTTCCAGGCCGTCCCCGGAAGGGTTCGAGCCTGGCAGGGAATGACATGCGTCTCAGAAGGAAGGCAAGAGAGATTGCCTTACAGGTTCTTTATCAGCTCGATGTCCTGAGAATCGAACCCAGGGAAGCCCTCGAGCTTTTCTGGGTTCACTTCAGCGCTGCCGCGGAGGCCCGCGAGTTTGCCTCGGAACTCGTCGAGGGGACGTGGGCCCACAGGGATGCGATCGATCAGTTAATCAGCACCTGCTCGGAAAACTGGTCCCTCGAGCGCATGGCGAGGGTGGACCGGAACATCCTGCGGCTTGCCGTCTACGAGCTCCTCTACGGCCAGGGGATCCCCCCCAAGGTGGCTCTCAACGAAGCCATCGACCTCGGCAAAGAATTCGGTTCCGAAAATTCGGGTTCCTTCATCAACGGCATCCTGGATGCCCTGTACTCGAAGCTGCGGAAGGATCATGCAGATCAAGCTGACAACGGAGAGCCTGGACCGGCTTGCTCATGAGTGCCTGGTGCTGGGCTTTTTCTCCGACGAGCGGCCTCCCAAGGGAAACGGCGGCTTCGTGGACTGGCGCCTCAACGGCCTCGTCTCGAGGCTGATTGCCGACGGGAGGATCAGCGGCGGTTTCTCGGAGAAGGTTCTCATCGAATCCCAAGGGAGAATCCCGCCGCGCAAGATCGTTCTGTTCGGGCTGGGCAAGCGCCGGGAGCTGAGCTACGAAACCATCCGGGAGGCAGGCGCCCGCATGGCCGAAACGGCTGTCCGGATCCATTGTTACGATTTCGCCGTCGAGGTGCCCGGGGCGGGGCGATCTCTTCTCGACGTGGCCGAAATGACGACCCACTTCACGACGGGAATGTTCGACTTCCTTTCGGGAAACGTCCAGCATCTCAGCACCGTCACCCCCTGCCTGCTCTCCGATGAGTCCTTCTTCCAGAAGACCCTTCTTGGTATCCACAAGCTGAGGCTGAACGTAAAAGACAAGGTCCAGATCGATATCCGGATACGGCGAGAAGAGGAAGAAGCCCTCCCCCTTTAAAGACAGCCTCAAGCCGCAAGCAACAAGGCTATGGGGTCTTTGCGATCATGACGCTTTTGTCTCTTGTCACTCTTGCCACTTTGTCACTGCTGCAAAGCAGCCTGTCACTGTCCAAAATGACATTGAAAGAAACGTTGCGCTGTGTTACGGATTTCAACAGTCCATCGACGGGAGAATACCATGGAGACGAGATACCGACCCCTTCAGATCGAGCAGAAGTGGCAGAAGCTCTGGGATGACCGCAAGACCTTCAACGTCACCGAGGATCCCTCCAGGAAGAAATATTATCTCCTGGAGATGTTCCCCTACCCCTCGGGCCGCATCCATATGGGGCACGTGCGCAATTACACCATCGGGGATGTCGTCGCCCGCTACAAGCACATGAGGGGCTTCAACGTCCTTCACCCCATGGGATGGGACTCCTTCGGCATGCCTGCCGAGAACGCCGCCATCGACCACGGCATCCACCCCGCCCAGTGGACCAACGAAAACATCGAGAGCATGAAGGTTCAGCTCAGGCGCATGGGCTTCAGCTACGACTGGGACCGCGAGATCTCGACCTGCGAGCCCGCCTACTACAAGTGGGAGCAGCTCTTTTTCGTGTGGATGTACGAGAAGGGTCTCGTCTACAAGAGGGAGTCGGCCGTCAACTGGTGCCCGAAGTGCCAGACCGTGCTCGCCAACGAGCAGGTCGAGGCCGGGCAGTGCTGGCGCTGCAGCTCCGACGTGAAGGAGCAGCACCTCTCGCAGTGGTTCTTCCGGATCACCCAGTACGTGGAAGAGCTGCTGGAGTCTTGCGACAGGCTCACGGGCTGGCCCGAGCGGGTCATCACCATGCAGAAGAACTGGATCGGGAAGAGCTTCGGCCTGGAGATCACTTTCCCCATGGCCGACGGCGGCGAGCCCATCCGGGTCTTCACGACCCGGCAGGATACGATCTACGGGGCCACCTTCATGCTCGTGGCGGCCGAGCACCCGCTCGTCATGCAGCTCGCCAAGGGAAAGCCCATCGAGAAGGACGTCATGGAGTACGTGGAGCGGGTCAAGAAGCAGGACAAGCTCATGCGGACCTCAGACTACTACGAGAAGGAGGGCGTCTTCCTCGATGCGTACTGCCTCAACCCGGTGACGGGCCGCAAGATGCCCGTCTACGCCGCCAACTTCGTCCTGGCCGACTACGGCACGGGCTGCGTCATGGCCGTGCCCACCCACGACCAGCGCGACTTCGAGTTCGCCAAGAAATACAAGCTTCCCCTGATCGTCGTCATCCAGGACCCCAAGAAGGCCCTCAACGTCGAGACCATGACGGAGGCCTACGTCGAAGAAGGGATACTGATCAACTCGGGCCCCTTCGACGGGATGAAAAACACAGCAGCCATGGATGCCATCGCGGCTCACTTCGAGTCCACTGGGAGAGGAAAAAAAACCATCCAGTATCGCCTGCGCGACTGGGGGATTTCCCGCCAGCGCTACTGGGGCGCCCCGATCCCCATTATCTACTGCGAAAAGTGCGGCACCATGCCGGTTGCAGAAAAAGACCTGCCCGTCGTGCTGCCGAAGGACGTGGAGTTCTCCGGCGAGGGCGGCTCTCCCCTGGCCCGGATCGATTTCTTCGTAAACACCACCTGCCCCGGCTGCAAGGGCCCCGCAAAGCGCGAGACGGACACGATGGACACCTTCGTCGAATCCTCGTGGTACTTCGACCGGTTCGCCTCGCCCCACTGCGACGTGAAACCGGGCCTCGACCGGAAGGCCATGGATTACTGGCTCCCGGTGGACCAGTACATCGGCGGGATCGAGCACGCCATCCTGCACCTGCTCTACTCCCGGTTCTTCACCAAGGTGCTCCGGGACTTCGGGGTTTTAGGCATCGACGAGCCCTTCACGAATCTTCTGACCCAGGGCATGGTCTGCAAGGAGACCACGAAGTGCGACGAGCACGGCTTTCTCTTCCCCTACGAGGTCGAGGAGGATCAGTGCAAGAAGTGCGGAAAACCCGTCGTGATCGGCAAAACCGAGAAGATGTCCAAGTCGCTCAAGAACGTCATCGACCCGGACTATCTCATCGAGAAGTACGGCTGCGACACGGCCCGCATGTTCTGCCTCTTTGCCGCACCCCCGGAGAAAGACCTCGAGTGGAGCGACCAGGGCGTGGAGGGGTCCTTCCGATTCCTGGGAAGGGTCTGGCGGCTCGTCATGGATTACCTGGAGGACATCCAGGGGGTCGCGCTCCCGACCGGGGCGGAGGAACTCGACGAAGACCTCAAGAAGCTGCGCCGCAAAACGCATCAGACGATCCGAAAGGTCACGACGGACATCGAGGACCGGTTTCACTTCAACACGGCCGTCAGCGCCATCATGGAGCTGGTCAATCTCGTCTACCAGGTGCCGCGGCCGCAGAAGGAAAACGGGGCGGCGCTGTCCGTCATCAAAGAGGCCATCGAGACCGTTGTTGTCCTGCTGGCACCCATTGTGCCCCACATCACGGAAGAGCTCTGGGAGATGATGGGCCGCAAAAGCACGCTGGCCGGCGCGCCCTGGCCTTCCTATGATCCCGCATTGACCTCGGAGGAGGAGCTGACGATTGTCATCCAGGTCAACGGCAAGCTCCGCAGCCGCATCACCGTAAGCGTCGATGAGTCGGAGGAAAAGATCAAGGAGATGGCCCTGGCCGACGAAAAGACGCAGAAGTTCCTCGAGGGGGTAAAGGTCGTCAAGGTCATCACCGTGCCGAAAAAGCTGGTGAATATTGTCGTGAAATAGGGGCCAGGGTTCAGGGTCAAGGGTACAGGGCAAAGAATGAAAAAAGAAACAGCGAGACAAATGATGCGAGGCTTTTCGGCCCTGCTTCTGTTCTCACTGATCATCGCCGCGGCGGGGTGCGGGTATCGGTTCTCGGCCGGAGGGGAGTGGATAGACAGCCGCTTGCAGACCGTCTTCGTGGACAACGTCGTAAACACGACGAGCGAACCCTACATCGAAATTTATCTCCGAAATGGTTTCGAGGACCAGTTTCGGAAAAGCAGCCGCTTCCGACTGTCCGGCAGCAAGGAGACGGCGGATTTGGTCCTGCAATGCACCATCAATGCCCTCACCGTTCCGCCCGTGGCCTTTGACCAGTATGACAAGGCGACGGAAGGCAGGGCCGTCATGACAGTCAATCTCCTCTTCGAGGAACGGGAAGCCAGGAAAAAAATCTGGGCCGTGTCAAACTTCTCCGGAAATGAAACATACCGGATCGATCAGGCAAACCCCAACGCGACCTCGCTCAGCAAGGGTGCGGCCCTGCAGAAGCTCTCCAATGATATGGCGGAAAAGGCATTCAGAAACTTGATGTCGGGATTCTGAAGACAGGGTAGAGGGGCGAGGGTATAGGGTAGAGGCAAAAAGCTGAAGGCAAAGAAACGCCCGTGTGCACATGTGAAAAGCACACGGGCGTTTGTTATCTTTTGCTAGGCCTTCTTGAGGCCGTTGACCTTCCTGGTCAGGCGCGAAACTTTGCGGGAAGCATTGTTTTTGTGATAGACGCCTTTGGACGCCGCCTTTTTGATGACCGTGATGGCGCTCTTGAGGGCCTTCTCGGAGCTCTCCCGGTCTAGTTCTTCAACGGCGGCAAGAACCTTCTTGATCTCGGTCTTCGTCTTAGACTTAACGGCCGAATTCCTGAGCTTGTGCTTCTTGTTCTGCCGGTCCCTTTTTTCTGCCGATGGATGGGTAGCCAAAAGAGTTTCCTCCTTGTTTGGGCAATTCGAAAGGTGTTTTATTACATAAGTTTTCAGCTCCTGTCAAGCGTAAAAACCAGGGGCTCGGGTATTGGGTTTAGGGTTTCGGGCAGGTACTGCCGAGTTCAAGACAAGCGCATAGGGGGCTTTTCCCTATACCCTATACCCTATACCCTATACCCTATACCCTATACCCTGTCTTACAGGACCCTCACCAGCGTGAACACCCCCAAGGCTCCCAGCAGCACAAGCATAACCCGCCGGTATCCTTCCTCTTTGAATTTCCCGTAGAGCAGCGACCCCGCCCAGGTGCCCGTCAGCAGGGTCGGGATGGAGACGAGGAAGTTGCGGATCACCCCGTCCGTCGTGAGACCGTTTGCGGCATGGAAAATGCCAATCAGCAGCCCCGAGACGATGAAGAACCCCTGGAGCGTTACCTTGATCTGGTCCTTCGTCCAGGCCTGAAGGGAGGTATAGACGATCACCGGCGGGCCCGAGGCACTGATCGCACCGCCCAGGCCGCCGGCAAAGAAGCCAAAGAAATAGGCCCAGGGACCGCTTACCTTTCCGATCGGCAGCCTGAAGAGGAGGCCATAGACCGAGTACGCAACGAGAACCAGCCCCAGAACGACCTGCACGTGCGCCGGGTCCATCCGCTTCAGGACATAGACCCCGACAGGAATCCCCGGAAGAGCCCCCGCAAGAAGCGGCCAGATCTTCCCCCACTCCCAGTGGGCCCGGAGCTGGATAATGAGCAGCACCGTAAGGATCACGCCCATGAGGTTCACCAGGGGAATGGCCTCCCGGATGTCCAGGAATAGCACCATCAAGGGAAGCGACAGCAAAACGGAGCCGAATCCGGAAAGCCCTTGGATAAAGCCGGCCAGAAACGCGACAATCGTCAGATAGATGTAGACTTCCATTCTCTTTTTCTCGACCCGTAACCCCTGTCTTGTCTCCTGAATATTCCCGAATCGGCTTTTCTCTGTTACAATGCTGGCCATCATAAGAAAACAGGAACCCCCTGTCAAATGAGGCCATCATGCCCGGAGAAGCTTTTTTCTACGACCTCGTCAAGACCCGCTTCGGGGAGGCTGCGGTAGCCTGGTCTGCAGACCGGCAGGGTCCCCGGATCGCACGGATCTTCCTGCCCGCCCCGGGAGAGAAGACCCTGCAGGATATTCACAGGAGGTTTCCCGGAGCAGAAAGGAGATCCTGCGAAGCCGTTCTGAAACTCGGGAAGGGTCTCCTTGCCTTCACGGAGGGAAAAACCGTCTCTTTCGATCAAGCCGCGCTCGACCTGAGCCGGGTGCCTCCCTTCCATAAAAAGGTTCTCCGGGCGCTCACGAATATCCCGCGGGGAAAAGTCAGCACCTATGGTGCCGTAGCCTGCAGAACGGGCGCCCCGGACGGTGCCAGAGCCGCCGGCCAGGGCTGTGCGAAAAACCCGTTTCCTCTTATATTCCCCTGCCACCGGGTCGTCCGCTCCGACGGTAACCTGGGAGGCTTCGGCGGCGGCCTCGAGCTTAAACGGGCTTTGCTGGAGATGGAGGGGGTGCAGTTTGATTCAACGGGGAAGATGAAGCCGGAATGGTTCGTTTGAAAAGTCCCTGGCAATACACAGCCGGGGCCCTTCTCACGGGGTCCCGGCTTTCGCGACACACTGGCCACTAATCACCGGTCACCGACTTCATCCCTTCGCGGTTTTCTGAGCAGGCTTCTGGATCTTTTGAACAGCCATGTTGTCCCGGTGGATCGCCTCATCGTAGTGTTTATATCCCAGCACCTGCTCGATCTTCGATGACTTCAGGCCCTGGATCTTGTGAAGCTCCTGAGCACTGTAATTGACGAGTCCTTTGGCAATGGCCTTCCCGTCAGTCGCGATGACAATGACGGGGTCGCCCACGGCAAACTCCCCTTCCACCTTCTCGATACCCGAAGGAAGGAGGCTCTTTCCGTTTTCCACGATGGCCTTCCGGGCCCCGTCGTCGACGAAGAGCTTTCCCCGGGAGCGCAGCGTGAAGGCGATCCAGTACTCGCGGCTCGAGAGGCACTCCGTCATAGGCGTAAACAGGGTCCCCACGTCCTTGCCCGCAAAGATCTCGCCCAGGATGCCCTTCTTCTTTCCCCGTGCAATGATGTAGGGAATCCCGCAGGCTGTCACTTTCCTTGCCGCCAGGACCTTGCTACGCATCCCTCCCATCCCGGTAGGGTCCGCCTCGGCCGTGGCCATGGATTCGATGTCGTCGGTGATGTCCCGCACGACCCCGATGAGCTTGGCCTTCTTCACTCCCGGTGCCTTCGGGTTTCGGTCATAGAGGCCATCCGTGTTGGTCATGCTGATGACGAGATCGGCCTCGGTGATATTGGCCACCACCGCAGCCAGGTGGTCGTTGTCGCCGAACTTGATCTCGTCGACGGCGACGGTGTCGTTTTCGTTGATGATGGGGATGACGTTCCACTCCATGAGGGTGGAGAGGGTGTTCTTCACGTTGATGAAGCGCTTGCGGTCCGTCAGATCGTCCATGGTCAGGAGGATCTGGGCCACGTACATCCCGTGCGTGCCGAATGCGTTGGAGTAGACGCGCATGACCCGGCTCTGTCCAATGGCGGCGCAGGCCTGCTTTTCGGGCATGCTCTTGAGCTTCCCGGAGATGCCCATGCGGTTCTTGCCCGAGGCGATGGCGCCGGACGTGACGATGACGATGTGGTAGCCCTTCCGGATGAGCTCCGCCATCTCGTCAACAAGCTGCTGGATGATTTCGCGGTCGAGGCCCTCAGTGCCCGTGAGGACACCGGTTCCGATCTTGACGATGACCCGCCGGGTGCCGGCGAGGATCTGCTTGCGCTCAGTGCTCATGTTCTTCCCGTGGATCCCGTTTCAATTTTTTCACGACAGCCGCGATCAGGGCGGGGACGCCCGCTCCCGTAACTGCTGAAATTGCAAAGACTTCTATCCCTTTTCCCCTGAAGAAGTCAATTTCTTTTTCCACCCGCTCCTGCGTGTCGGGAAGATCCAGCTTCCCGATCGCCACGACCTGGGGCTTCTCTGCGAGGTTGGGACTGTAGAGTGCGAGCTCCCGGTTGATCGTTTCGAAATTGCGCCATCCACTCACGGGAGATTCGCCGGAGACATCCAGGAGATGGATCAGGACGGTCGTGCGCTCCACGTGCCGGAGGAATCGAGTGCCCAGCCCCACGCCCTGATGGGCTCCCTCGATGAGGCCGGGGATATCGGCGATGACGAAGGTCCCGTAGTCCTTGTATTTCACGACGCCGAGATGCGGCGTAAGGGTCGTGAAGGGGTAGTCGGCAATCTTGGGCTTTGCCGCCGAAACCACGGAAATGAGCGTCGACTTGCCGGCATTGGGGAACCCGATGACCCCCACGTCGGCCAAAAGCTTCAGCTCCAGCCGGACCCAACCCTTTTGGCCCTCCTCGCCCGGCTGTGCGTGTCGGGGCGCCCGGTTGGTCGAGGTTTTAAAAAAGGTGTTCCCCTTTCCTCCCCGGCCCCCTTTCGCAACGACAAAGCGCTGGCCGTCCTCGACGAGGTCCACGAGCACTTTCCCTGTTTCGTCGTCGGTCACGACCGTACCCACCGGGACACGAATCACGACGTCGTCGGAATTGCGACCCGTGCAGTCGCTTCCTTCGCCGTGCCCGCCGTGGCGCGCCACGTGGTGCTGCTGGAACTTGAGATCCAGAAGCGTCCGGTGGGTTGCCGAGGCGACCATGACCACGTCGCCGCCCTTGCCGCCGTCGCCGCCGTTGGGGCCGCCCCGCGGGACATACTTCTCCCGCCGGAAGCTCACGCAGCCGCGTCCCCCGTTTCCCCCCTCGACATAGATTTTGGCTTCGTCGATGAATTTCATGCCGATCCCAATAAAAAAGCCCTCGATGTGACCGAGGGCTTGGACAATCCCTTATCGCCGGTATCTGCGGCGCAAAAAGCGCGGGGGCCGATCAGGACGCGTAAACGCTGACCTTCTTGCGGTCCTTCCCGAAGCGCTCAAACTTCACAACGCCGTCAATCTTGGCGAAAATCGTATAGTCCTTGCCGATGCCGACATTGTGGCCTGGGTGGATCCTCGTGCCGACCTGGCGAATGATGATCGATCCGGCGCTTACCGTCTCGCCGCCATAGGCCTTGACCCCTCTTCGCTGGGAGTTGCTGTCTCTGCCGTTACGGGTGCTGCCCTGACCTTTTTTGTGTGCCATCGAACTATCTCCTGTAAAACTTTTGAAAACCGCCCGTCTGCTTCGTTTCCCTCATCCCTCGTCGCTCACCGTACGTCTCAGGTACGCCTCGCTCCTCGGGATTTCGGGGGCCTTGCATCCGGCCGCTTTTGAAAAGTTTGTCTGATCGGAATCTAATCTCCTAGAGCGATATTTCCTTGATTCGCACCTCTGTGAGAGGCTGCCGATGCCCCGTCTTCTTGAGGAACCCCTTGCGGCGCTTCTTCTTGAAGATGATGATCTTGGGGCCTTTGCCCTGGCTGACGATCTCGCCGACGACCTTGGCGCCTTCGACGACCGGCGTGCCCACGCGGGTCTGGTCTTCTTTCGATACGAGAAGGACCTCTTCGAACACGATGGTGTCGCCCTTGAGCCCCTCGAGCTTTTCGATCTTCAGGACGTCCCCCTCGGAGACCCTGTGCTGTTTTCCGCCCGTTTTAATGACTGCGTACATATCCGGTTCCTTGAAAGGAAATTGAAAACGCTGATTATATGGATAAATCGATGTTTGTCAACAACTTTTATCCGCCTGTTTTCCATCCTTTTCCACCCAGCCGCTACGCCTCTTCATCCCGTATATCATTTTCCCACGGAATTTGCATACCTCTTTTCCGGGGGAGTCCCCTCTGAGAAGAAAGAAGGTAAGAGGTTGAGAAGGTAAGAGGGTTGGAGATGCGGAGAGCTTGATATCGGCCACCAGTTTTCCAACCTTCTTAACATCTGCATACAGGTTGGATGCCCCCCCGGCCAAAATCCGCGAAAGGATAGTAAAAAGATGCCTAAAATCCCCGTGGAGCAGCTCAAGCCCGGCATGAAGCTGGCCCGACCCCTGCAAAACTCCTCCGGCATGGTCCTCATGGCCGAGGGAGCCGAATTGACGGAGGCCCGCATCTCGAAAATCGAGAACATGGGCGTAGACAGCGTCTTCATCGACGGCCCGTCGAGACCCGCCCAGCCGAAAGAAGATCTCCTCGACGCCCTGGACAGGCGTTTCGCGAAAATGGGAGGCAACCCCCAGATGTCGCTCATCAAAAAAGCGGTCAGAGAACACATCGAGGCAATGTATGGGTAACATGGACCCCAAGGCCCTCCGGAGCCGGGTGGAGAACATCAGCAACATCCCCACGATCCCCAGCGTGTTGAAGCAGCTGTCGACGATCATCGAGAACCCGAAGATATCTCTCAATGAAATCAGCCACTTCGTATCCAAGGACCCGGCACTCACCACCAAGATCCTCCAGATGGTGAACTCGGCCCTCTACGGGTTCCCGGGCCGGATCTCCTCGGTGAACCACGCCGTCATGCTCCTGGGCCTCAACGTGGTCAAGGGGCTGCTGCTGAGCGTATCCGTCTTCGAGATCATGCACAAGGCCATGATCGGCCTGCGGGAGCACTCCATCGGAGTGGCCATCGCCTCGAAGGTCCTCGCCCAGAGAAAGGGCCTCAAGGAGCCAGAAGAGGTCTTCGTGGCGGGGCTCCTGCACGACGTGGGCAAGGTCATTCTGACCCTCGTCTACCCGGAGGATTACGACAAGACGGTCAAGGAGGCCGAGGCGGCGGGAATTTCCATCTTCGAGGCCGAGCGCAACCATTTCTCCGAGACCCATGCCGCCGTGGCGGGATGGCTGTCGGAAAAATGGCACTTCCCTAAAAAACTCTGCGATTGCATTGCAAACCACCACCGCCCCCAGGTCTCGACACTCGCGCCCCTCGAGACGGCGATCGTCCACATGGCCGATATCCTCGTAAAAGCAAGGGGCCTGGGGTTCTCGGGCGACAATCTCGTTCCCGAGGTGAACCCCAAGGCATGGGACACCCTCGGCCTTGCCGAGGCGGATCTTCGGGAAATCCTGAAGGAACTGGAAGACTCCGTCGAGCAGACGGAAGAGGAATTCAAATCGTGATGGAATGATGGAGTAATGGAATATTGGAATCATGGGGTTTTCATACAAGAAATGATTCCCCAACACTCCATCATTCCAGTATTCCAGTATTCCACTGTGGCAGAATCTCATGCAGACGGGTCAGGCGGTAAGATAGATGAAGACAGTCATCGTCATCTCCCGGGACCTGGTGCTCACGAGCACCGTGGAGAACCAGATCAGGCAATGCTGCCAGGTCATCCTCTTCGACAGCATCCAGTCGGCCATGGGCCTCATCTGCAGCACGAGCCCGCCGGATCTCATCGTCCTGGAAGTAGACCCGAGAGACCCTGCGTCCGTCGGCTCGCTCGCCCAGCTCAAGGAAGACCCCATGTTCCGCAACCTCACGGTGCTGGCCGTGCTGAGCGACGAGTCGTCCTTCTCGAAGTGGGACACCGTGCTCTTCGAGGATTACATCTGGCGAAAGTACCTGGAAAAAGAGATTCTGAGGCGGGTCAACCTCTGCATCCTGCGCTCGGAGAGGATCGTGGAGATCAACCCCCTCACGCGGCTCCCGGGCAACATCTCCATCAACCGGGAGATCCAGGAGCGGATCGACCGGGGGGAGCCCTTTGCGCTTGCCTGGGCCGACCTGGACCAGTTCAAGCCTCTCAACGACAAGTATGGCTTCTCCCGGGGCGACGACATCATCCGCATCACGGGGCGGCTCATCCTGAGCGCCGTGAAGGACAAGCAGCGCGAGCGCAGCTTCGTGGGCCACATCGGGGGCGACGACTTTGTCTACATCATGAGCCCGGAGCACATCGAGACCGCCTCGCAGGAGCTCGTCACCACCTTCGACCAGCTCATCCCCGGCTTTTACGACCCCGAGGACCGGGAGCGGGGGTTCATCCAGTCGGTGGACCGCCAGGGAAACGAGAGGACCTTCCCCTTCACCAGCATCTCCATCGGGATCACCGACACGGGAACGGGCAGCTTCAGCCACTTCGGCGAGATGACGGAGCGGGCCTCGGAGATGAAGAAATACGCCAAGCAGTTCACGGGGAGTTGTTTCCGGTGGGACCGGCGAAAAATAGTGACCGGTGACCAGTGATCAGTGGCCGGTGATCCTTACTTTCTTTCCTCGACCCTAACCCCTCGCCCCTCGACCCTGTTATCGCTGGTCAGGATCGTCTCCGACTTCACGATGCACAGGCTCCGGACCAAGCCCTCATCCAACCCGAGCACCTGCGTGAGGATCTCGGCGGGCCGCACGGTCCTGCCGTCGGCAAACCGAAGCGTCATCTCCAGCACCCCCGCTTGACGATCCAGGGAGATCGCCTCCACGTAAGGCCGGACATCGTTGCGGGTTGTCTTTTCCTTCCCTTCGCGCTCCACGATGAAGGACGACAGGGCCAGGAAGCCTGCGATACGCCCTTCGAGAGCTTCCGCGCAGTCGCCGGGAGGCAGTGCAACGCGGTAGCGAAAACCCCGGACGAGCTTTGCCAGGGATGAATCGCCCGCGGCAGGACGGCTGATCCGCCGGACCTCGAGCCCCTCGGGAAGGGCCGCGTTGATCCTCGCCGTGATCGCGGCCGTATCCGTGAGCCCGTCTTCCACCTGGATGTCTGCAAATTCCTCCAGGCTCTCCATCCCCACAGCCGTGGCAAAGGCGAAGGAGACCTTCGGGTGGGGATGAAACCCCTCCGAGTATCGCAG
>WSSedA1B3DRAFT_1000201_pt1 | contig 16939 bp, 12 predicted proteins | sample WetSurSiteA1Bulk_FD_9468 | JGI IMG/M metagenome (IMG submission 9468)
GACGTTTTCCCTTTCAAGGGCAGTATAAGTTTTCTTATTCATCCAGGTCTTGTTCCTGAATTCAAAGGCATTTCTCAGGTTATACGGTTTCAGTACCTCGATGAATTCTTTCAGGCGATTGAGGTCGGCATTGAAGGTTGGAGGAAGCTGCCAGAGGATTATCCCAAGCTTTTCTTTTAAAACAGCCGCTCTTGAGAAAAATGCATCAACAGGCTCTGCACAGTCTTTCAGTTTCTTCACATGGGTGATGAATCTGCTGGCTTTCAGGGAGAAGACGAAATTGTCAGGTGTTGCTGCATACCACTTTGCGAATGTCTCCCTCTCCGGAAGACGGTAAAACGTAACGTTCAATTCAACGGTGGAAAAATGTCTGCAGTAATATTCAATCCAATGCTTTTTCGAGAGGTCTTCAGGATAGAAATTCCCCCTCCAATGATCATAGAGAAAACCACTGCATCCAATCCTTAAGTAGGCCACTCTAACTATTATATCACAATAAAGAATGAAGCAGGGGCATTACCTCATAATCTTAATGACTCCCTCAAGTTGTGCGATTTTCTGGATAAGCATTGCAAGTTGTTTCTTGTCAGTGACATCCAGTATGAAGGTGATATGAGCTTTCTTATCTTCTGTGACGCTTGCTTTCATGTTGCTGATATTGACGTTCACCGATGATATGAGCGCACTGAGGCTTGCAATCATGCCGGGCTTGTCCACAGTTATAAGGAATACCCTTACCGGTGTAGTACTATTGTCTTCTGTCTTCCATTCAACATCAACCATCCGGGCGTCATCAACAGCAGTTTTATCCAGATTCGGACAGTCTCTTCGGTGTATTGTAACACCCCTCCCACGCGTCACAAATCCGACAAGTATGTCTCCAGGTATCGGAAAACAACATTTGGCTGTGTGATAGAGGACATTGTCCACACCTTTTATGGTTATTCCCTTATGCTCTTTCTGGGGTCTTGCAGCCTTTACAACAGGAATCTCTTCCACCGGTTTTTCCGGTATCAATTTATTGATGATTTGGTGAGCAGACACTTTGCCGTGGCCGATGAATGCGTAGAGGTCTTCAAGTGTCTGAACAGCAAAGAATTTCAGGACCTTCTCCATTTCTTCCGATTTCACTACTGACTGACTGAGATCATGCCGCCGCAGTTCTCCCTCAAAAAGTTTCTGTCCGAGTTCGATGCTCTGCTTCCGTTCCTCTGCCTTAATCCACTGCTTTATCCTGTTTTTTGCACGCTGTGTTACAACAAATTTCAGCCAGTCCCTGCTCGGACTCTGACCGGGGGATGTCATAATTTCCACCGTATCGCCGTTTCTCAGAATATATCTCAGGGGAACGAGTTTCCCGTTGACCTTGGCGCCGGTACATCGGGTTCCCACCTGGGTGTGAACACCATAGGCAAAATCAACGGGAGTTGACCCGACAGGCATTTCCTTTATCTCGCCGGTAGGGGTAAATATATAAATAACTTCGGGGACAACTTCACCTTTTATTGCATCAAGGAAATCTTTTGCATCCTTTAATTCCTTTTGAGCCTGCATCAGTTCCCTGAACCATGAAATATAGCGGTCGCTCTTTTCATCAACCCTGCCTTTTTCCTTGTACTTCCAGTGAGAAGCGATACCATGTTCTGCAATCAGGTGCATTTCTGAGGTCCTGATCTGAAACTCGACCCTTTCACCTTTTGGCCCTATGACGGTTGTATGAAGAGACTGGTACATATTCGATTTTGGCACTCCTATATAATCTTTGAACCTGCCGGGGACAGGGGGCCAAAGAGAATGGATAAGGCCGAGGATTGCGTAACAGTTTGCTTTTGTATCTGTGAGTATCCTCAAGCCGAGAACGTCGTGAACCTGTTCAAAGGTAATTTTCTGTGCCAGCATCTTTTGATATATCCCGTAGTAATGTTTTATCCTCCACGTGATATCTCCCGGAATATGTTCTTCCTGCAGCCTGTTCAGGACAATTTCTGTTACGTCCCGCAGGTATGCCTCCTGTTCTTCTTTTCTCGTAGCGACCTTTCTGACAAGGTCATTGTAAAGATCGGGCATAAGGGTTTTGAAACTGAGATCCTCAAATTCGATCCGCAACCAGCCGATACCGAGCCTGTTGGCTATGGGCGCATAAATCTCGAGGGTTTCTGTTGCGATCCTTTGTCTCTTATTCTCCGGAAGATGGTGGAGGGTACGCATATTATGGAGCCTGTCAGCGAATTTTATCAGCACCACCCGGATATCCTCTGCCATGGCGAGTATCATCTTGCGGAAATTCTCGGCCTGAGCCTCTTCCCGGGTAGTGAACTCCATGCGGGAGATTTTGGTCAAAGAGCCGACGAGAAACGCAATTTCCTGGCCGAACAGATTTCGAATATCTTCAATCAAGGTTCCGGTATCTTCAATGGTGTCATGGAGGAACCCTGCTGCAATAGTTATCACGTCCATCTTCATATCTGCGAGGATGAATGCAACAGCCAGAAGGTGTTCTATGTAAGGAGAGCCTTCTGTCCTTTTCTGATTGCGGTGTGCTTCGTTTGAAAAGGAATATGCACGCTTTAATAAAGCAACATCTGCGTTAGGGATATAGGAAAGGATTTTTTGGATCAGGGCGTCAATGGTGTAATCAGACATAATTTTTATTATACAACGACATTGCTGACAAAATATTCAGGCACCGGGGAAAGAACTCGATTTCCGAATCGAAATAAACTCTCTCTGTTTCTGTTCAAACCTTTCTCTGACCTCAGTGTTTTTGTCCCTTTAAAAGCTGCGCCCTCCGCTTCGTCTCCGGTCTCATCGAAGTTACCCGTGATTTCGATTCGGAAATCGAGCTCTTTCCCCGGTTTTGTACAGGTTGCAATTTTTAATTTAGGAAGGTCTGACAGATGAAATTCATTAGAAAGAGCGAAGGTAAATCAGGTGCCTGGCCGCAGTGCCTTCAGATTGAGTTGGAGGCTTGTATTGCCTTCCCAAACATTAACACAAGGGGTAAAAACAGCGTCAACTGTTGGTGATGCTCCAAGCTGTTGATAACAAGAGGACATATCGAACCCTATTGCATCAAGGGAAAGGTTCTTCTGCCTGAGCTTCATTTTGAGATGCAAGTCCTTTACAATCTTAGGATAGATAACTTCAAGGCCTTTGGAGCCGAGGAGAGGTCCAGAATTTCCGAACCCAAAAGGTTCAAGCATATCGAATTCCCTGATAAGGTCGAAGGTTATATCAGAGAGGTCCACAGTAGCGTCTATCTCGAGTACAGGGATGAAATCTTCTGCAGAGAGGGATTCTTCTGCATAGCTGTTCATGCATTCCTCAAAAGCATGGATATCCGCGACATCTAATTCCAATCCCGCAGCCAGCCGGTGCCCTCCAAACTCCCTTACTATTGTTTTACACTGTGTGAGTGCCTGGTATATATCAAAAGGGGGAATGCTTCGCGCTGAACCTCTGGCAGTATTTCCTTCGATGGAAAGAATAAAGCTGGGGCGATAAAACGTTTCTGTAATCCTTGACGCAACTATACCAATGACGCCTTTATGCCATCCTTCAGAGGAGAGGACGATTACGGAACGAGCACCTTTTTGTTCGAGCTGATGCATTGCTTCCTGATAGACTTTTTCCTCAATCTGCTGCCTTTCTCTGTTGCACCCATCAAGCCATGATGCAAGATCACACGCCTCGTCTTCTGAATCAGTGAGGAATAACCTGAGAACATTCTCTGCGTTCGCAATCCTTCCGGCTGCATTTATCCTCGGGATAAGGGCGAAAAGGAGATGGCCTGTTTTGAGCGATTTTCCCTCAATTCCTGCAACTTGTTTCAACGCCCGGATTCCGGGCCGGATATTCTTTTCCAACAACTTCAATCCTTCTCTGACAATAAGCCTGTTTTCACCCGATAGCGGTACAACATCCCCCATAGTGCCGAGTGCTGCAAGATCCATGAAGTCGTGTATTGCGAACCTTGCATGGGCTGTTGATAATGCTTGAGCAAATTTGAAGGCAATTCCGGCGCCTGACAGCAGAGAAAGCTCAGAATCGGGATCGGAGATTTTCGGATTGATAATAGCTTCTGCATCAGGCAAGAGAAGGTTATGAATCTTGCTGTGAGGACTTTTTGGACTTTGAATTCTGAATTCTGAACTTTCATCTTTCATTGGTTCATGGTGGTCCGTGATGATAAGGTCTATACCTTCTTTTCTGCAGAGGGCCGCTGCATCAAAGGAAGTTATTCCGCAATCAACGGTCACAATAAGTTTTGCACCTATTTGTTTGGCATACTGTACAGCCAGGGGCTTGAATCCATAACCGTGTGCCATCCTGTCCGGTATAAAATACCGGCAGTCTATTCCGCACAGATGCAGTGCCTTAAGAGTTATCGCGGTTGCCGATATTCCGTCAACATCATAATCACCATGCACAAGGACCCGTTCATTTTTTTGAACAGCTGAACTGATTCTTTCCACAGCGGCTACCATTCCCTCCATAAGAAACGGGTCGGAAAGGGATGAAATGTGTGGATTCAGAAAAGAGCTGATCGCCTCAGGTGTCTTTATTCCGCGGTTTACCAATATCTGTGCAAGCACAGGAGAGATGGAAGCGGTTTTTGACAGGTAGGTGATATATTCCTGGTTCGTTCTGTTGACAACCCAGCGACGGTGCATCTAAAGACCGTGAAACATAAATTGTGAATCGTAAAAAACGAATGTGTGATTGTTTATGGCAAGAAAAATGAATGTTTTTCCCGAACAGTTTGTGCCAGACACTTTATGCCTTACGCATTGTGTTACTTTTTTGCAAAGGGTCTCGCTCCTCCCCACAGGAGCACGACCGGGCTTGCAACGAATATAGAGGAATAGGTTCCGATAATGACTCCCATGATCATGGCAAGAGAAAAATCATGGAGCACTTCTCCGCCGAAAAAGAAAAGCGCAAACGAAGAAAGAAGAACTGTCAGTGAGGTAACGATCGTCCGGGACAGCACTTCATTAATGCTGCTGTTCATGACTGTTTCAACACTGTCCTTCTGTCTCATTTTCAGGTTCTCCCGGATCCTGTCAAATACAACAACAGTATCAGTCAGAGAATACCCGGCAATGGTGAGAAGGGCTGTAATGAGAATAAGATTGATTTCCTTCCCCATGAGAAAAAAAATACCGAGTACGGCCAGTACGTCGTGAAACGTTGCAACAGTCGCACCGACGCCGAATTTAAACTGGAACCGGAATGCTACATAGACCAGGATCCCGATTACTGCCATTGCAACAGCCTGCGCAGCATCCATCCTGAGTCTGCCTCCGACTTTAGGCCCGATAACAGTCGTGGAATCTACAACGTATTTATTATCAGGGAATTTCTGGCTGAGAATGCTTGTAATGGTGTCTGACACCTGGCCGAGTTCATGTTCGGTTTTTTTAACCCTTATGAGTATTTTATTGACAGTCGGAAGGTCCTGAAGGTCGAAGTCCCTGAGACCGCTGTTTTCGAGCGCTACCCTTACCTCATGGAGGGCGACAGGCCTTTCAAATTTAAATTGAATTGATGTGCCGCCGGCGAAATCTATTCCAAGGTTTGCCCTCCCTGTCGCTATCTGAACAATTGCAATAATACCGATAACCGAAAGGATACCGGAAATGACAAAAGCTATATATCTCTTACCGAGGAAGTTTATATTCGGGTTTTTTATCAGCTCAATCATGTGTTCTCCTTACAGGGAATTGATCAAATACTCAGCTTCTTGAGTTCGCGCCTGCTGTTTATTATGTCAAAGACTGACTTTGTCCCAATGAGTGCTGTGAAAAGATTAATAGCAACACCAAGGCTTAGTGTTACGGCAAAACCCTTTATCGGGCCTGTACCAAACTGAAAGAGCACGGCAGCTGTTATCAGTGTGGTGACATGAGAGTCAAATATTGTCCAGAAAGCCTTGTCATATCCGGAGTCAATTGCTGCACGTGGTGTTTTGCCTGCCCTCAGTTCATCCCTCATCCTCTCAAACATAAGTACATTGGAATCGACTGCCATACCGATTGCGAGAATAATGCCGGCAATACCGGGCAGGGTGAGAGTTGCATTCAAGGCAGCCATGGCGCCGAGCAGGAGGATAATGTTCAGAAAAAGTGCAAAATCGGCAATGACACCGGAAATCCTGTAGTAGAGGATCATAAAGATAACAACCGCTATTGTTCCTATAATGCCTGCCATCTTGCCTGCCTCTATCGAATCTCTTCCGAGTGAGGGGCCTACAGTAACATTCTGAAGCATCTTCATCGGCGCAGGGAGGGCACCTGCCCTGAGTACGATACTCAGGTCTTTCGCCTCATCCATAGTGAAATTCCCGGTTATCTGTGCGTTTCCTCCTGCAATCTTTTCCTGGATGACAGGAGCCGAATATACTGTATTGTCGAGAACGATTGCAAGCCTCTTTTTCACATTTGCGCCGGTGACTTCCTCAAAGAGCTTTGCACCTGCGGCATTAAATGCTATAGAGACGTAAGGCTCGCTGAACTGTGTGCTTATATTCACCTTGGCATCGCTCAGAAGGTCACCGGTCATTACTGCCTGATTTTTGAGAAGGATCGGCAGTTTGCGCACCGCACCTGTTTCCTTGTTGACCTTCTTCTCGAACAGGATTTCATCCCCTTCAGGAATTCTCCCGGCAAACTGATTCGCGAGCGCCTCTTCTTCCCCGGGTAGTACTGATGCAGGGAGTTCCGCAGCAATGTTTGTCTCGTCATCAACAAGTTTAAACTCAAGCTGTGCAGTCCTGCCTATCAGGTCGATGGCGCGTTTTGGGTCCTTTACTCCGGGAAGCTGAACCACTATCTCATTTTCACCCTGCCTGTGGATGGTGGGTTCTGAAACGCCGAACTGGTCAATCCTGTTGCGGATAGTTTCCAGTGCCTGGTCGGCAGCGCTGTCCTTGATACGGGTTGCTTCTTTATCAGTAATCTGGTATACCAGTCTGCTTCCGGTTTCAGAGACTGCAAGATTTGGATAGCTGTCTTCGACCACCTTGCGAACCTCATTGGTTGCAGGGCTCACTATGATATCACGACCACTTATACTTACTTCACCCTTTACGTTTTTCTTTTCCAGGAGTTCCTTCATCCTTGATGTAAATCTTTCTATTGTAATATCGACTGCCTTGTCCCCTTCAACCTCAAAGACGAGGTGGAGGCCTCCCTGGAGGTCAAGGCCAAGTACTATGCCCTTGTTCGGCATGTTTTTTTGCCACCATTCAGGCATAAATTGGAAAACAGGGGTGTTGGGAAGAAAGAAGATGGCTGCAAGCACTACTGTTATGCTTATAAGAATTAATTTCCAGAGAATCTTTTTCTTCATTCTACCCCCGGTTTATTCCTCGTCAGAAGTGGCTCTCAATGCTGCAACGTATGCCTTGCCGAACTTTACTTTTACGTTTTCAGCAATTTTTACGGTGACCGTATTTGTTCCTACAGATTCGATCACTCCGTAAACGCCACCTGAGGTGATAATCTTGTCACCTTTTTTAAGGTTTTCTATCATCTGTTTAAGTTCTTTTGCCCTCTTCTGCTGAGGTCTTATCAACAAGAAATAGAAGACTACAAAAATCAGGACAAGCGGGAGAAGGCTTGTTAACAGTCCGGCAGGACCGCCCTGTTGCCCTCCTCCCTGAGGGGGTGCCATGGCATAAGCTATATCAATAATATTGAAAAGAAACATCATACACCTCCCGGAAAAGTTTTAACTGATACTATACCTGCTTGAGAGCTTTTTTATCAACCAAAAATCTATTTGCACCAGTAAAAATAAGAAAATGCGGGCTTTCATTCTCCAGACCGGAGACTCCTTACTGCAGTGTTTCAATACACTTCCCTGAAAACAGTGCTTTTTGTTTGACAAACGCTTAAGAAATAAGTAAATATATTAATAAAATAAATAATAAAAATAGAAAGGGAAAATGGGCGATATGAACAGACCGCTGGTTACGATTCCGGTTGTTGATAAACAGGTATGTAAGAATTGCAACTTCACGCTCGGTATTCTTGATCTTTTGCACAATGTCACTGATCAGAACAAAGACCCTTACGGAATGCCGGCTGTAATGGTAAGGTGTCCGGTTTGCAGGACCCTTATCGAATGGGAGCCGCGTTGTAATTAAGACACTTTCCGGGAGGCAGGTATAAGAAAACCTCCGCCTGCCTCCTTTCACCAAACCCTCATTGAAACAACTCCATGAACTTGAAAAGTGCAGACAGCACGCAGAATATTATTTGTCCTATGGGAATCAAAGGAGACGGCTCAATTTCTGAAACCAGATCACGGGTAACTTCGATGAGGCTGAAGACAAAGCGGAAGCCTCACGTATGAATTGAATGAAAACATTCCAGTCAGATAAAGGTAAGCATAAAAATAAAGATAGTTTAGCTGGCTTCAGAAATTGAGTCGTCTCCTTCTACCAGATTATTTTTGACGGAAATGATTTTCCCTGATTATTTAATGAAAAATATCTCTCTCATTGCCATAGAATAAAAACGGTTTGAGTCGTATAATTGAAAGAGAAAAAAGCGTAGTGCACTATTAGGATCTAAAGTAGGAGGGATATATGGCAAAGTGGGTTATCGATCCGGATCATTCAGTGGCTGCATTTATTGTAAGACATATGATGGTCGCGAATGTGCGCGGTCAGTTCAATAAAATTTCCGGCACAATAGTTTTTGATCCCGACACCATCTCTCTTGCATCTGTTGAAGTATCTATCGATGTATCAGGTATTTATACAGGAATTAGTAAAAGGGACGACCATCTCCGGAGCCCGGATTTCTTTGATGCAGCAAAATATCCGGCCATTACATTCAGAAGTACATCGGTTGAGCCCAAAGGGGGAACCAGTTTCAGGGTGACCGGAGAACTAACCATAAAGGATATCACCCGCACCGAAAGCTTCAATGTCGAGTATTCGAATACGATAAAAAGTCCTTTCGGAGGTGAGATAAGCAGAGGGTTTGCTGCAAGTCTGAGCCTGAACCGTCAGGATTTTGGAGTATCCTGGAATGTACCGATTGAAGGAAGAGGTTTTGTTGTTGGAAATGATGTCAGGATTATGCTTGATGTTGAGGCAGACCTGCAGGAAGAGTAAGCGCAAATTCATTGCTGTTCACAATATTCAGGCAAAGGGATACCGCTTGATTTACGAATCGGAATAAACTCCCTCCATTTCTGTTCAAAGCTTTGTCAGACTTCAATGGTATCGAACTATTGAAACTGAGACCTCCGCTTCGTCTCCGGTCTCATCGAGGTCACCCGTGATTTCGATTCGTAAATCAAGCGGTATCCCCCTGTTTCTTGCAGGTTGAGAGAGTTGTTCTGGATAGGTCAGGGAAAATTATAAAATTAATTAATAAGCTTATAAGGAATAAGGCAATTCTTATTTTACTGTCGGGCATTTTATCCCTTCAAATGCATACACTATTCTCTTTTCTTTTTCTGCTCTGTTTCCGGGGCAGGGGGTTTTCTTAAAAACCTTCATTATTTCCAGAGCTTGTTGTCGGGTAAAAAGGTCATGGATTGATTCACCTATGCGGTTTCCCTTCAGGACATCTACAATTTTAGCATTTTCTCCATCTGTTACCATAGCATACGGTATCTGATAATCGTTTACAGAACGGGCAAACGCAGTAACATATCTCTCCCATGATTCGATATCCGAAGAGGAACATTTAATAACAAGAAAATTCACTCCTGACAGCGTAATAACCAGGTCCATGCTGACTGTCGCCTGACAATTGCTCAACTGCAGGGTAACCTGGGGTTCCACTGCAATATCTCCTGGTTCATACTTCTTATCATTTATGAGCACCTCCCAGACAAACTGCTGCACTCCTTTGAGTTTTGTAAACTCTATCTGATCTTCTTCTGTAATTTTTTCTTTTACCAGCTTTTCTCTGTCTTCCATAGCGATTACCCCAGTGTAAGTTTCTCAATATTTTAAATGAACCATTCAGTGTCTGCAATGAAATAGTGCAATGTTCCACGTGGAACATTCTTTCCTGAGCCAGGAAATGATTGTTCCACGTGGAACAAAGGGCTACCCTCATTCACAGCTCACTAACCATGGTAAAATATCAGAATGTCTACAAGGAATTTGATAATTGAAGGTGCCAGGCAGAATAACCTCAAGAACATTAGCCTTAGTCTGCCCCATAATAAAGTAATAGCCATAACGGGATTGTCGGGTTCCGGGAAATCATCTCTTGCTTTCGATACGGTGTTTGCCGAGGGACAATGGAGATTCATTGAGTCTCTTTCGACCTACGCAAGGCTTTTCCTCGAAAAACTCGACAGACCTGATGTTGATGCAATCTTGAATATCCGTCCGGCCATAGCCCTTGAACAGAAAAACCCGGTTCGCGGATCACGCTCTACCGTTGGAACCCTTACTGAAATTTATGACCTCTTCAGACTCTTATATGCGAAAATAGCCACTCCTTTCTGCCCGAATTGCGGAAAAGAGATCAGAAGGTGGGATCCTTCCCTGGTTGCTTCCGAACTTGTTGAAAACCATTCGGGGGAAAAGGCTATTATTCTTTTCAACACTGATGAAACAACAGCCGACCTGAAAAACAGGGGATATCAGAGAATCTGGTTGCACAACGAAATCGTTGATATTGATTTGCACCATAAGGATGCCGAGGCCCGGGAGGGTTATAGGACAGTTGTGCTCGACAGGTTGATTATTAAGGATGACCCAAGGCTGTCTGATTCCCTTGAAATGGCATGGAGGGAAGGAAAAGGCAGCATCAGGGTTATTCTTATAGGGGAGAATCAAAATATGCACCTCCTCAACTTTTCGGCTGAAAATAATTGTGAAACATGTGGGGTTACGATACCGGTTGCTTTCCCTATCCTTTTTTCGTTCAACCATCCTGTCGGTGCATGTCAGGAATGCAAGGGCTTTGGCAACATTCTGAAATATGATGAGGATCTTGTTATTCCTGACAAGAGCCTTTCCCTTACAAAGGGAGCGGTTGACCCCTGGAACAAGCCTGCATATCGTTGGTGGAGACAGCAACTCATGAAAAGCGCCTCGTCTAATGGACTAGATGTCTATAAACAGTATTCCGATTTTTCTGCAAAGGAAAAATCTACATTGTTTAAGGGTGGTGCAGAGTTTTACGGGATCAATGATTTTTTTGAAGACCTTGAAAGCAGGAGATACAAGCTCCATGTAAGGGTTTTCCTGAGCCGCTACAGAAAACCGCTTGAATGCCCCCTCTGCAATGGGAAAAGACTGAAGAAAGAGTCTCTTGCATACAGGTTGTCAGGGCTCGATATTGCAGAACTTTGTATGATGCCGGTTTCAGAAGCAATAAAACTTTTTCAGGACCTCGATATATCGCCATTTCAGAGAGATATGGCAAAAGAGATTCTCCGGCAGGTGAACCTGAAGCTGGGATTTCTCAAGAGGGTCGGGACGGATTATCTGAGCCTCAGCCGTGATGGGAGAACACTTTCCGGAGGGGAATATCAGCGGGTCAATCTGGCTAACCAGATCGGGTCATTTTTGACAGGCGTCCTCTATGTTCTTGACGAGCCCACCATAGGACTTCATCCAAGAGATACCGATATTATTGCCCGCATCATGTCTGAACTTGCAGTACTCGGCAATACCATTCTTGTCGTAGAGCATGACAAAAAGATTATTGCTTCCGCGGACTGGATTGTAGAACTCGGCCCGGGTGGAGGTCAAAAGGGAGGGGAAATCTTATTTTCCGGATCGAAGGAAGAGTTTATGAAGTCCGATACTCTCACGTCACGTTATTTAACAGGGGTAGAAAAGACTAAATCGCCAGATAGACCCCAGTGGTCTGGTTATAGGATACAAGAAGCGAAAGCCCTTATCCTTCGGGGCGCTTCGGGAAATAATTTGCAGTCAGTCGATCTTTCCATACCACTGGGAACCTTAACTGCCGTAACCGGGGTGTCTGGTTCTGGAAAGAGCAGTCTTATAGTGGAAACCCTATACCAGGCCCTGGCAAAGGAATTCCGGACAGAAATGGGTTTCCCGCTGCCCTATAAAAAGATACAGGGAACAGAATACATAAAAGGAGCTAAGCTTATTGCCCAGACGCCTATTGGACGGAGTCCGCGATCGAATCCTGTAACCTATCTCAAGATTTTCGATATGATCAGAAAACTCTTTGCAGAGGAGAGAGAAGCAAAGGCATATGGGTATGGCCCCGGGTATTTTTCATTTAATGTGTCAGGCGGCAGGTGTGAATCATGCAAAGGCGCAGGGTACCAGAAGATGGAAATGTACTTTTTTGAGGACCTCTATATAAGCTGCGAGGAATGCAAAGGAAAAAGATACAAACCAGAGGCTTTACGGGTGGCCTACAGAGGCAGGAATATTCATGATGTTCTGAGCATGACGGTTGATGAGGCTATCGAACTGTTCCATGATTCTTCCAAAATAAAAGACAAACTGCTGCTCATGCAAGAAATCGGCCTCGGCTATATCAGGCTCGGCCAGCCTGCTACAACACTTTCCGGAGGAGAGGCGCAGAGGCTTAAGATCTGCGCTGAAATGATGAATCTCCCGGCACCTTCAGAGAAGGGGAAAAAGGGAACTAATGCAAAGGGATTCCTCTATATCCTTGATGAACCAACTATAGGACTCCATTTCAGGGATGTTGAGGCCCTTATGGGTGTCCTCGACAGGCTTGTTCTGTCGGGCAATACAGTACTTGTAATAGAGCATAACCTCGATGTTATAAAAGTATCCGACTGGATTATTGACCTGGGGCCCGAAGGAGGAGACAGGGGCGGCAAGATAATCTTTGCAGGCAGACCTGAAGACATCGTAAAATCGAAGGAATCATATACAGGCAGATATCTCAGGGAGTATAATTTGCAAGGGTAGAATTCTATAGTATTCATCCGGGAAGGTATAATGAAATGAATTCATATGCTGTTCAAAATATTTTGAAGAGGGGATATGGCTCGATTTCCGAAGCAAAATAAACTACCTCCTTTTTTATTCAAACCTTTATCAGAATTCAAAGGCATTACACGATTGACATCTGAGGCTTCCGCTTCGTCTACAGCCTCATCGAGACTACCCGTGATTTTGCTTCGGAAATCGAGCCATATCCCCTATCCCAGATAATTCATAATGCGTAGAAGATCAGAGCAGATGCAGTATCAGCGCTCATTCTCGGTCTGCTTCAGCAGACCTCCGAGGAATCCCGATAAAAATCGGGATAAAGCCGCTCTGGTACTGCATCTACTCCGATCTATCAAGAAATGTATGAATAATATTAGGATAGATTATTAGGGTATAAATAGTACGTATGAAAAAAATACTGTATCTTATCCTTATCTGCATCATAATTTTCGGGTGCAGGCATAAATCTGCCGAAACCGGAAAACAGGCAAAGCAGGATATACCTGGTGAGCCCGCATATGGCGATGCCCTGATAACGGGCTCGATTGGGGAGCCAAGTATTCTCATCCCAATGCTTGCTGGCGACAGCGCTTCCCATGAGATCGCCGGTCTTATATTTAATGGTCTTGTGAAATACGATACCGACCTGAGCGTTATTGGTGATCTGGCAGAATCGTGGGATATTTCTCCTGACGGCCTTGTCATCACTTTTCACCTGAGAAAAGGCGTAAAATGGTTTGACGGAGTTGAATTTACCGCAGATGATATCATGTTCGGCTATAAAACCATCATAAATGAAAAAACGCCGACAGCATATCAGGAGGATTACCTGCAGGTAAACAAGGCTGAAGTGCCGGATAAATACACATTCAGGGTTACCTATAAAAAGCCCTTTGCACCGGCGCTTACTTCATGGGGAGCCCTTGTTATTCTTCCCAAACATCTGCTTGAGGGAAAGGACATTACGAAAACCGATTTTGGAAGAAACCCCACAGGCATGGGACCTTATAAACTACGCACATGGACTTCCGGGCAGTCGCTTATACTTGAATCGAACAGGGATTACTTTCAGGGCAGACCATATATTGACAGATATATCTACAAAATCATACCCGACCCTGCCACGATGTTCCTTGAACTCCAGGCAGGTGAACTGGACCTCATGGGATTGACGCCGATTCAATACACAAAGCAGACTGAAACCGCTTATTTCAGAGAGAATTTCCAGAAATTCCGTTATCCGGTATTCGCTTATACTTATCTGGGATTTAATCTTAAATATCCGCTTTTTGAGGATAAACGTGTGAGGCAGGCGATTGCGTATGCAATAGATAAGAAAGAGATTGTCGATGTTGTGCTGTTTGGTCTCGGCAAGCCTGCAACAGGCCCTTATGTGCCTGATACATGGCCATATAACCCCGATGTGAAAACATATGAATATGATCTTCAGAAGGCAAGAGATTTACTCAGGGAAGCCGGCTGGAAGGATACGGATGGAGACGGCATCCTCGATAAGGGAGGGAGGCCATTCGCCTTTACCATACTTACCAACATGGGAAACAGTCTCAGAATGAACACGGCAACCATTATCCAGTGGAAGCTTGTAAAAATAGGGATTAAAGTCGATATCCGGGTGCTTGAGTGGAGCACATTCGTCAACGAATTTATTGATAAACGCAGATTCCAGGCAGTCATACTCGGCTGGAGCATCGGTCTTGACCCGGATCAGTATGATATCTGGCATTCCGGCAAGACCAAAGAAAAAGAGTTTAATTTCGTTAGTTACAAGAATCCGGAAGTTGATTCGCTTTTGGAGAAAGGGAGAAGGACGTTTAACATAGAAGAGAGAAAGAAAGCGTATTTTAAAATTCAGGAGATACTTGCCGAAGAATTACCGTATATCTTCCTCTATGTACCGGATGCAACCCCTGTTGTACATGCACGGTTCAAGGGGATCAAACCTTCTCCCATAGGTATTAGCTATAATTTATATAGATGGAATGTTCCAAAATCTCTTCAGCGGCATGCCTCAATGGAGCCATAGATGACTTCTTACCTCTTGAAAAGGCTCTTTGAAATGATCCCGACTCTGCTGGGGATCACCATTATATCGTTTTTTATCATCCACCTTGCCCCGGGGAAACCGACAGATGTACTTACCGAAATGAATCCCAAGATTACCCCTGAGGCACGGGAGAAGCTTGAGAAATACTATGGGCTTGATAAGCCAGTATACACACAATACAGGCTCTGGCTCGAAAGGATTGTTAAATTTGATTTCGGGGAATCTTTTTCGACCGACAGAAGGCCGGTTATCGAGAAAATATGGGATAGGAAACAGCCTTTGCTGGAGAGAAGACTCCTGATCACTTTCGGTATCAACGCGCTTTCCATGCTCCTGATTCTTATGATTGCCATACCAATCGGCATATTCTCTGCCACGCATCAGTACTCGTTCTACGATAAAATCACCACCGTTACGGTTTTTGTCGGCTTTGCCACACCCGCCTTCTGGCTCGCACTTCTCCTGATGATCCTCTTCGGCATCCAACTCGACTGGCTCCCTATATCAGGACTGAAATCGATGGATTATGATACCCTCTCAGTTTTTGGAAAGGTGTGGGACAGAGCGAAGCACCTTATTCTCCCGGTGTTTGTTTCTTCATTCGGAGGACTGGCAGGGCTTTCGAGGTTTATGAGGAGCAGCATGCTGGAGGTCATACGGCAGGATTATGTAACAGTTGCAAGGGCCAAGGGACTGCGGGAAAAAAAGGTCATATACAGTCATGCACTGCGGAATGCGCTTCTCCCTATTATCACGTTGCTTGGACTCTCTGTCCCCGGTCTAATTGGCGGGAGTGTGATTTTCGAGAATATTTTCGGCATACCGGGTATGGGACAGCTTTTTTACAAAGGCGTCATGATGAGAGACTATCCTCTTGTTATGGGCATCCTTACTATTGGCGCGTTCTTTACCCTCCTCGGAAATCTGATGGCTGATATCGGATACATGCTTGCAGACCCCAGAATAAGGACGAAATAAAGGGTAGAATGAAAAAATATCCTGAAAAGATATTCTGGAAAAGGTTTAAAAAGAATAAACTGGCTGTTACCGGAGGGATTTTAGTGCTGGCGCTCTTTATTATCGCCGTGTTCGCTTCAGTGTTGTCTCCCTTTGATCCAAACGAAATAGACAGGCACAATATACTGAACCCTCCGAACATCCAGCATCCGCTCGGCACCGATGAACTGGGCAGGGATATCATGAGCAGAATGATATGGGGATCCCGAATTTCACTTGCCGTGGGCTTTGTAGCGGTCGGTATAGCCACCCTTATCGGTATTCTGCTCGGCTCTGTTGCAGGGTATTACGGAGGCTGGGCAGAAAGAATTATTATGCGGTTCATTGATATTATGCTTTCGATCCCAACGTTCTTTTTAATTCTGGCGGTCATTGCGTTTGTAGGCCCCAGCATATGGAATATTATGGTCATCATCGGGCTGACCTCCTGGATGGGTGTGGCAAGGCTTGTGCGAGCAGAGTTTTTATCTATCAAGGAAAGGGAATATGTCCTTGCTGCAAGGGCACTCGGTGTCAGTGACCTGAGAATTATCCTGAAACATATCATGATCAACAGCATGGCTCCGGTGTTTGTCTCTGCGATTCTTGGTGTGGCGAGCGCTATTCTTATTGAATCGGCATTGAGTTTCCTGGGGTTGGGCGTACAGCCGCCGATGCCAAGCTGGGGGAATATCCTCACGTCGGGCAAGGATAACATCGAGATAGCATGGTGGCTTTCGGTTTTCCCCGGCTTTGCGATACTGATAACCGTGTTGAGTTATAACCTATTCGGTGAAGGGCTTAGAGATGCAAGTGACCCCAGATTGTGGGGGAGTGAGGGGTCGTAACTTATCGTAAGGTATGTTTACATGACAGGACATAGTATTTTCGCTCATTCTCGTCCCGATCCCGAAAGCGTTCGGGACGGGACTCTCTACGAG
>WSSedA1B3DRAFT_1000204_pt1 | contig 16877 bp, 12 predicted proteins | sample WetSurSiteA1Bulk_FD_9468 | JGI IMG/M metagenome (IMG submission 9468)
GAAAGGGAGTATGCACTGACTGTCATTACGCTCACAGTGGAGAATATCCGAAGCTTCTGGTAAAAAACCAGAAAGACCTCTGCTGGAATTGTCATGAGGCCCTGAGCCAGAGGCTTAAGAACGCGCATGTCCATGTTCCTTTCAACGAAGGGAAATGTTCTTCATGTCATGAACCCCATGCATCCGCTGAAGAATATCTTATGCTTGGGCGCACGACTGAAGTATGCAAAACCTGCCATGCAGTGAAGTGTACGGCCAACGGTATATCCATAGCTCGTGCAACAGAGAAAATGGACTGCATTCAGTGTCACTCTGGCCATGCCTCTCCATACAACGGATTACTTGGCCCCTGTGGCCACAAGGCATTCCTTGAAGAGAAGTGTGAAACCTGCCACAATCCGATGACGGCTGACGTGCGAATAACAACGAAGATATCAGGGCAGAGCTTATGTATAAGCTGTCATAAGCTCGACCCAGCAAAACTGAAGGGGGACGACGTACATATCAAAGAAGCAAAGGGTGGGTGTACTTTGTGCCATAACCGTCACGCATCGAAGAGCAGTAAATTCACTGTGAAAGCTTCACTTGTATGTTTTACCTGTCATGAGAATACAGAAAAAAGAACGATGTTCATGGAGAAGGCATTCAAATCAATACGGTGCGTCCCGGTCAGGGAGAGAAAATGCTTTGAATGTCATATTCCGCCGCATTCTCAAAACTCGCTCTATCTCCCGAGCGACCCCATTAAGACTTGTGCGCGCTGCCATGTCAGTCAGCATAAAGTCGCGCATCCGCTGGGACCAGATGTCAAGGACCCGCGCAACGGACAACCGATAACCTGTATCACCTGTCACAGCATGCATTCCGCACGATCTGAATTCATGCTCTCTTTCGACAGGAAACGACAATTATGCATACAATGTCATAAGAAATAGCAAAAAGCTAAGCGTATGAAAAACAGAAAGTTTACACGGTTTACACTTTTTGTGCGGTTTGCCAGGTTAGAATTGTGTAAACTCAGTAACCCGGGTAAACTTCCTATCTTCTTTTGTCTGCTCTTTGCTCTCTGGTCTCTGTTTTCTACTATACCGTTGGATGCAAAGATAACCGGTAATTGTAGCAATTGCCACACTATGCATAACAGTCAAGGTGGTGAGACTATGGTAATCCTTGGTCCAGGCGAGACAGACACCGCTCCCCAAAGCAGTCTGCTCAGGGCTTCCTGTTTGGGCTGTCACTCAAAGACAGAAGGGAGTACATGGAAAGATCCGGTTACAGGTGCTCCGATTGTTTTTAACAGCCAACAGCCATCTTATAATCCGGTGATGGGCCTCGCAGCCGGGAATTTCTATTGGATACAGACCGAAGACGAGTACGGCCATAATATCTTCCCCGGTAATCCTGACAATACACTTACCGTAGCACCTGGAAACGTAACTTCAGGTTGTGGAGTGGAATGCTGTCATAACAATCTTTACGGAGTCAGCAAAGGTTTCGGCGTCCAGAGACAAGGTTGTTCGAAATGTCACATGATGGGGAACACTGACGGCCCGATAGGGTATCATCACAAAAACAATGATGCTGCCGAACCTCTCGCAGACAGTGCAGACAAAGGATGGTACCGATTTCTTGACGGACATATGAGCGGAAGCGGATCCGGGGTGACCGGAGTAGAAGACAGCGACTGGCAGGCTACTGCAGCAGTAAACGATCATAACGAATACCTTGGTTTTAGCGGAACAAAGACAAGCGCAGGAGGGTTCAGCAGTCTGGATAACACAGTGACGGCGTATTGCACCGGTTGTCACGGGAATTTTCATATTGAACAGGATGCTTCTTCCGTCTGGATCCGGCATCCTTCTGATGGCGTCGTTCCAAACAGCGGGGAATTTGCCGCAGCTTTCGGCGCAAGTGGGGGCACAGGAACATATGATCCTCTCATCCCTGTCGCACGCCCGTCTCTCACCGGATGGACTGGTCCTGCGAGTACGGTAACGCTTGGTACGGACCTTGTGATGTGCCTTTCCTGCCACAGGGCTCATGCATCGCCATATTTCAAGATGGTGCGGTGGGATTATAAAAGTGCAACGCTTTCCACTGCATTATCAGGGTGTCTCGTATGTCATACGTCGAAAAATTAACAGACCAGACGTTTGCTGAATGTCCAAATACAAAATTTCTAACACCAGGAGGATAGGGTGAGAGGGAAAAACATATTTTCCATACTCATAGTGTTCTGTTTGCTGATTGCACTTTTGTGGACTTTTTTCTATGCGGATCATGCAATCGGAGGCCCGTATCTGAATTCTGCGCATGGGAACACTGCCTATGGAGTAAACCGCAGTGCAACTGCAACCATAGGGTATACAAAAGGCCATTGCGGTCATTGCCATGAACAGCACGCAAGCATCGGAGCTACAGAACCGGTTCCAACCGGCGGAGATGCTTCACCTTATGCGGTATTCAGTAATAATTTTATAAGTCAGTCTCAGAATTTCTGCCTGGATTGTCACAAGGGAATGGGTTCTGTTCAGATGTCCTTTGATAGGGTGAATTACAACTACAGTTACTGGTTCGGCGGTGATACGATAAACCAGATAACGCCAAACAATATTTACGATGCGATGAACCCGGCGCCATACGGATGCTGCGACGGATCAAGACATGACCTTGAGACGATCCTGAATTTTGTAAAAACACAATGGCCTGCAACTTTCAAGGATGAATCAAATCCCTGCAATGCCTGTCACAACCCGCATCTGTCCCAGAGGGGCTTTCCTATTGTCAGGCCTACAGACAGGAACAATATATGGGGTGACAGTCCCGGTGAGAAAATGAGTGACTACGCGCTTGCCCATGGCTCACAATATATGGCGCCTTACCGGTATAACTCGACAGCAACATATGAGCCGGACGGCTCGGCAATAAATGATGGCTCGAATGTGCCTGACTATATTACCTTCTGTTCTGATTGTCATAATGCTCCGAACAGAATCGATTCGCTTGCTTCTCTTACCCCTGGGTATGATCCGGATAATTGCGCTATTTGTGTGCCAAGGGAAATCAAGCAGATAGACTCGGGGAACATGAGTCGCACATATGGGATGGCAGGTGACTACCACGGATCGATAACAAGGTGTTTCGATGTGGATGGAACAAAGGGAGGAGTGTGGAGAGCATGCGGTTGTTTCAAAGAGAGTTATTTTACCGCACATCCGCATCCCCCTGATTATTATACTGATGAGTGTCCGGCAGGGTATGCGAGAGATGCTGTATGTGCTTCCAACACTACTGACAGCAATGCAAATGGCATCCCTGACAATATAGAGTTCGGCAATTGCTGCTGCATATCAACAACAACGGGAAAGTCAGTGGCATTCCCTGCATGGTGGGGTGCGATCAAACCCCCTTATGAGACTGCGAATTATCCGAATTTCGTTCTTAACTGCACTGATTGTCATGAACCCCATGGGAGTCAGCGTCCCTATCTCCTGCGAACGACAGTGAACGGGAAATGGTGGCATACATGGACGCCTGTTCCCGGTCCTGCTCCTTCATGGGACCAGCGGTTCTGCTCAACCTGCCATTACCATTACCGGGACAAGACGGTATCAACCTATGTGCCCGAGTTTAATGTAACTATATCTTCTAACGGCTGGCATTGCGGTGGCCCGGGAAGTTGCATTAACTGCCATAACCACAACTCATATGACAGATGCTGGGCATGCACATGGTGTCCGACAGGCGGGGTTCACGGTCATGCATTTTAAATAAGAGACGTATAATTGTATAAACTTTTTTTATCCAAATTCTGACTCTCATGGTCTTTTAACAGGTGCAGCACAGTGAAAAATCCTTGTAGATTTACTCTATATAGAAATTAAAAAAAATTATTGATAAGGAAAACAAGGGCAATAAGGCTAACGACTCCAAGGGTCTCATCCGCGTCCTTGAAGCAAGGATACAGTAAGCCGAGCAGTAAACAAAACGGTGGAGAAATTATGAGGAGATGTTGGGAAACATTTGGCTGTAAGGATGCTGCCTGCTCGGGGTACAACTCAGAGAGAATGCAATGCTGGCTTATCTCCGGAACGCATTGCCGTGAAACGATAAGGGGAAAGTTCCTGGAAAAGATGGAGGCGTGTATTGAGTGTGATATTTTCAGGGAGAATATAAATCCCGCCGAGATGCAGGAGACGTTTCAGGAAATTGGCAGACAGTTTAAAGAAATCAGAAAGACTGCTGACCTGAACGACGGAGAAGTTCGAACGATGAGTCTGGAGCTGGCAATAAGTCTTTCCGAGGTCTTTGACGCATTAAAAAAGATATCTGCCGGGGATCCGGAAGTAAGGATTCCGGAACAATCAAATGTCGAGCTAATCTCCCTTCTGAAACACTTCGTTAATCTCACTGCAAAAAACATCGGAGAAATTGTTGACCAATGTCATGAATTTGCCTTTTGTCTGGCAACCCACTTTGAGGTGCTGAACCGGGTCTCGAAAGGAGATCTTACTATCAGGGTTGAGGACATATCGCAATTGGATATCTTTCAATCCCTTAGAAAGCTGACGAATGAGACGATTGAGAGTATCGCGAAAGAAATGAGTGAACGAAAGCAGGTTGAAAAAGCGCTGAAATTGAATGAAGAACGCTTTAAGACATTGCTGAAACTGGAAAAGATGAAAATGAGTCCCGAGCAGGAACTGGCTCAATTTTGCCTTGAAGAAGGGGTAAGGCTGACGGGAAGCACTCTAGGGTATCTGCTTTTTGTTGATGAAGAGAAGAACCGCACAGACCTCTGTTTATGGTCCAGCGAGGTAATGAAGATATGCAGCGCCCAGGGAATGTCACAATCTATCCTGGACAAGGCAGGGATATGGGGAGAGAGTATCCGTTCCAGAAAACCGATTATCCTGAATGATTTTCAAAACACGCCTGGCAGGAAGGGATATCCTGAAATCCATTTGCCTATAACACGGTATATGAGTATCCCTGTTTTTGATGAAAGCAAAATCGTGGCAGCAGTCGGCGTAGCAAATAAGGAAGACACCTATAATGAATTCGATGTCATGCAGCTTGCTTTACTTATGAACAGTATGTGGAGGATCTTAAAACAAAAGAAGGTGGAATACGAATTGCAAAGATACCATGAGCGCCTCGAAGAACTCGTAGAAGAGCGCACTGAGAATCTCCAGCAAACAAAAAAGAGATTACAATTTCTGCTTGCATCCACCCCGGCGGTTATTTATACCACCCAGGCAAACAAGGATTACAGTACTACTTTTATCAGCGAGAACATAGTTTCATTGCTCGGGTACGAACCTCATACGTTTCTTGAGCAGCCGCATTTCCTGGCAACCCATATTCATCCTGATGACATGCAAAAAATTACTGACCGTATTTCGCAATTTTACGGTATAGGTCAGCACATGCTTGAGTACAGATGTAAGCACATGGATGGGTCCTACCGATGGATGCTTGACGAGTTCCGTCTCCTGCGGGATGAAACGGGGAATCCGGTCGAAATTATCGGCTACTGGATAGATATTACAGAACGCAAACGGCGTGAGCACGAGATGGAAGCGATCATCTCTTTTGCCAATTCCCTGCGGGCTGCCCAGAATAAGGTCGAAATGCTGCCGATTATTCTCGATCAAGTTATTGATCTGTTAAAAGCAGAAGGAGCATCTCTTGCCATACGGGACACAGTAAGTGGAGGAACAGTGATAGAACTTGCACGCGGAAGGTGCGCAACCCTGACAGGGCAATCCCTGATCGAAGGAGAAGGAATCAGCGGTAATATCATTGCGACCGGAAAGCCATACAACAGTTTTATCCCTTCCGATGTCCCCGGTGATATTTCTGCCATAGCCGCCAGCCCTCTTATTGCACAAGGTGTTACTATCGGCGCACTTTTAGTAGGCAGAAAAACTGCCATTGCTGATTATGAAATGCGTTTGCTCACTGCTATCGGTGACATTTCGGCAAATGCCATTCAGAGAGCTGACCTGCATGAACAGACACTCAGGAGGTTGGACCGCCTTGCAGCTCTGCATACCATTGATATGGCAATTACTTCAAGTCTGGATTTGCGGGTTACGCTGAATGTGCTCCTCGATCAGGTTGCTTCTCAGCTCGGTGCACATGCTGCCTCTATACTATTATTGGATCCCTACTCGCAAACACTTGAATATGCTGCCGGGCGGGGATTTCGTTCCCGTGCAATCCAGCAGACCCGGTTGAAGCTTGGTGAAGGACATGCGGGTTGTGCTGCGCTTGAACACCGCATTGTCAGTGTAGCTGATGTGCATGAAAGCAATGATCCCTGTGTTCGTGGTCAGCAACTTGCGGGAGAGGTTTTTGTCTCGCACCATGCTGCACCGCTTATTGCCAAGGGAAAGGTAAAAGGAGTGCTCGAAATTTTTTACCGTTTTCCCTTCTCTCCTGACCCTGAGTGGTTGGAGTTCTTTGAATCCCTTGCAGCGCAGGCCGCTATTGCTCTGGACAACGCTGAATTGTTTAATAACCTGCAACATTCCAATGTTCAGCTGACAATGGCCTATGATGCTACAATACAGGGATTATCACGGGCTCTCGACTCACGCGACAACGAGTGCGAAGGTCATTCCTGGCGTGTTGCAAATCTGGCGGTAAAAATAGGCCATATCATGGGAATGAGTGACGATGAACTGGTTCATGTTCGAAGGGGAGCCTTATTGCATGATATCGGGAAAATCGGGGTTCCTGATGTGCTTTTATTAAAGCCTGAGGAATTGTCCGATGAAGAGAGGCGGGTGATAAAAAGGCATCCGCTTATTGCATATGAGATGCTCTCTGACATCCCTTTTCTTCGGAATGCCCTTGATATCCCCTTTCATCATCATGAAAAATGGGATGGCACAGGATATCCGCATGGATTGAGGGGTGAGCAGATACCGCTGGCAGCGCGTATTTTTGCAGTCGTCGATGTATGGGATGAATTATGTTCGGCACAACCCCACCGTGCTGCATTATCACAGGAAAAAGCGAAGGAATATATACAGCAGCAATCGGGCAAGCACTTTGACCCAAGGATTGTAAAATTATTTATGGGTCTTGATCTTTCAGAAGATGAGTAATCAGAGCATACCGATTTCCTGCAATAGTGGTTAGAATTTAAAAAATTCTTCGGAACTCTGCTTAGAGGTATCCTTGGTATTTCTGTTACGAAAGCAATTTATCGTAAATCCTGTATTTTTTGTATAATCTGCCGCCGATCATGTCTACAAGCCGCTGGGTCGGGATATTGTCTTCAAGAATCCAGGAAAATTCTACCCGTTGAAACCCGTTGTTCAGGGAACCCCTGAACCCTTCCCGGAAGAGCAATGCATCTACTCCCCTGTTTCTGCAATGAGGCTTGATGCCGAGAAGGAGCAGCCTCATGTCTTTTATCTTCTTTCTATAGAAAAGAGCTTTCAGGATAGTCAAAGGGGTTATTCTTCCCCGCATCTTTTTCAGAACAACATTGTAGTCCGGCAGAATCCCAAGAAATCCTACCGGTTCATGCTTTTTTTCTGCAACAAGGGTCATTTCGGGAATTATAATCGGCTTGAGATTTTCTGCAAGATGCAACAGTTCGTCGTCTGTAAGCGGCACAAAACCCCAGTTCTTTTCCCAGGCTGCATTATAGATTTTCTGAAATATTTTCATCTCACGTACAAAATGCTTTTTTTCGACCGGTCTGACTGTGACGCCGCTCTTCTCCGCTATATCTGCAACTCTGAGGACTTTTCCCGGCAGTTGTTTCGGGATATCACAGATATAGGCAAAAAGGTCTTTTGCCTTTGTCATGCCATGGCATTCCATCAGGTGGTGATAATAAGGAGGATTGTAAGGAGTCATAAGCATCGGCGTAGTGTAAAACCCGTCGATGAGAAGGCCGCATTCTTCGTTCATCGAGAAATTCACCGGCCCCCTCATACTCTTCATCCCCTTGGTTGCCAGATCCCCGGCAACAGTATCAAGAAGGATTGCAGCTGTTTCCTGATTATTGACAGAGTCGAAGAAACCGAAGAATCCGGTCTTTTCATGATGAAACTCGTTGTGATGGCGGTTGATGATTGATGCGATCCGTCCCTGGATTTTTTTTTCTTTGTAAGCGAGAAAATACCGCACCTCTGCATGATGAAAGAAAGGGTTTTTTGCTGAGAGCTGCTTTTTTATTTCCCTGATAAGCGGTGGAACATAATAGGGATCGCCGGCATAAAGTGAGAAGGGGAAACGGATAAAATCGTCGAGGTCTTTCTGTGTTGCAACCTCAACGACTTCGATCATTCGATAAGGCCCAATGCTTTTCCAACCTTTTTGAAAGCGGTTAAGACGATATCGAGATGTTCATCGGTATGCGTCGCCATATAACTTGTGCGAATAAGCGCCATCCCGTTCGGAACAGCCGGGGTGACTGCTACATTTGCAAATACTCCTTCTTCCTGCAGCATCATGCCCATTCTGAATGCATTTTCGTCCTCGCCGACAATAACCGGAATAATAGGGGTCTGGCTGTTTCCGGTCTGAAATCCGAGACCCCTGAATCCGTTGAGCATCTTCTCGGTATTTTTCCAGAGTTGTTCTCTTCTCTCCGGCTCGGCCTCAATGATATCAATGGCAGCGCTTACCGAGGCAACAGATGCAGGAGGCGGACTGGCGCTGAAAATCAGCGGCCTCGCGCAGTGTTTTATGTAGTGGATAACATCATCAGATCCTGCAATGAATCCCCCGATTGAGGCAAGTGATTTACTGTACGTGCCCATGATGAGATCAACGTCATCTTCAAGGCCGAAATGCTCTGCCGTACCCCGTCCTGTTTTTCCAAGCACCCCGATTCCGTGTGCATCGTCGACCATGAGCCGGGCGCCGTATTTCTTTCCCAGCGATATAATATCAGGCAGATGAGCGATATCTCCTTCCATACTGAAGACACCGTCTACAACGACCAGTTTGTCTTTGTCTTCATTTTCCTGCAGCACACGTTCGAGATCCGTCATGTCGTTGTGCCTGAATTTTCTCACCTCACCGAAAGAAAGCCTGCATCCGTCAATAATGCTCGCGTGATCCATTTTATCGATAATCACGACATCATCTTTCCCCACAAGCGCCGAGATGACACCCAGATTGACCTGAAATCCGGTCGAAAAAATCAGGGCGGCTTCTTTCCGTGAGAATCTGGCAAGTTTTTCTTCAAGCTGTACATGAATGTCCAGAGTGCCATTCAAAAACCGTGAACCGGCACATCCGGTTCCATATTTTTTTATTGCCGCTATTGCAGCTTCTTTTACCTTTGGATGATTTGTGAGCCCCAGATAATTATTTGAACCCACCATGATCATTTTTTGTCCGTTCAGAACGATCTCCGGATCCTGTGCACTTTCTATCACCCTGAAATAGGGATATAAACCATATGATATGAGAGTCTTTGCCTTCTGGAATTTGCTGCATTTTTCAAATATATCTGCAGATTTTTTTACAGCCATCTGTGAATCCGGTACCAGTCTGCTGTCCATTTTATCCCTTCCTTGAGACCGACTTTCGGCTGAAAGCCGATTTCTTCGCGAGCCTTTTCCGCATTACATATCCAGTACGTATGTCTGAAATCTTTAATCCGATCCCTGTTGATGATCCCCTGCTCGTTGATCCTTTCTGCAAAGAAAGCGAATATCGGCATAATGCATTTCGGAACCCTCAGCGGCAATGCTTTCACCGCGAGAGCGTCGGAAATGTGCATTGCGATCTCCTCACCCGTATAGAATTTTGTGTCGCAGAGAAAATATATTTTGCCTTCTGCCTGTTTCTTTTCGGCACATAATATTATACCCTGAACGAGGTCATCTACATAGAGCAATGAATAATAACATTTCCCAAGATCAAAAAAAACGCCTTTTTTGATCATTTTGAACATAACGAGCATATCCCTGTCTCTCGGACCATAAATAGCAGGAGGCCTCAGTATTGTTATCGGGAGCGCTTTTGCATAGCGCAATACTGCTTTTTCTCCCTCCAGTTTGCTCTTTCCGTAGTCCGAAACCGGTGAGGGGGGGGCATCCTCCCGGATAGGGTCCTTTGTGGCGCATGGACCTGCTGCTGCAAGACTGCTCAGATAGACGAACCGTTTCAGGCCGGGATTCCCTTCGGCAACCGCCTGGATTAAATTTTCTGTGCCCTTTGTATTGATACAGTAAAATGCGTCTCCTGACCTGGACTTGGTAAGTCCGGCAAGATGAAAGACGTAGTCAAAGCCAGCAACGATGTTTCTCAGGGATTCAATTTGTGTGCAATCCCCTTTGATGATCTCCACATCGAGGTTTTCGATCCAGGAAAGGCTGGAGGACTGCCTGGACATGCAGGTAACCCTGTATTCCCTCCTGATGAGTTCTTCGCATAGATGGCTTCCTATGAAGCCGGTAGCCCCTGTTACAAGAGCCTTCAAGGAATACTCCTCTTTGGGGCGTGAAAGATGGAAAGAGTCAAGCCCGGAATCAACGGCCCATGGACTCCAGCCTGGCAATGCGCTCCTCAATCGGCGGATGGGTGCTGAAAAGTTTTAACAAGCCGCCTCCCGACAATGGATTTACGATAAACATGTGAGAAGTTGCAGGGTTTGCATTCATTGGGATTTGCTGAGAAGCCCTGTGCAGTTTTCTCAGTGCGCCTGCGAGATATCGGGGATTGCCTGNGATCTGTGCGCCTCCCTGATCGGCTGCATATTCCCTTGACCGTGAGATCGCCATTTGTACGATGAGTGCAGCGATCGGGCCAACGATCATCATAGCGATTGCTGCAAAGGGATTTCCCCCCTCATCATCGTCCCTGTGGCCGCCAAAAATCATTGCCCATTGTGCCATATGAGCAAGATAGCTGATAGCCCCAGCGATGGTAGCGGCTATAGTGCTGATGAGTATATCTCTGTTTTTTACATGTGCAAGTTCATGTCCGATTACCCCCTGCAGTTCCTCAGTGCTCAGGATACGCATAATTCCGGTTGTCACAGCGACAGCAGCATGGTTGGGATTTCTCCCCGTTGCAAATGCATTCGGTTGGTCCTGGTTTATCATGTAAACTTTTGGCATCGGCAATTCGGCTTTTTGGGTAAGCCTTCTCACCATAGCATATAATTCGGGCGCTTCCGACTCTGTAACTTCTTTTGCCCCGTACATTTTGAGGACTATTTTATCGCTGAACCAGTAAGAGAAAAAGTTCATGCCCAGCGCGAGAATCATGGCGATCGTCATGCCCTGTTTTCCTCCGAGCGCACCGCCGGCCCAGATAAGGATGAGTGTCAGGGTAACTAAAAGTATAAAAGTCTTTATAGCATTCATAGTACCTCCACTGTCTTTAGCTAAAGCTTATAGTATAAGTCTATCCCGAAGCATAGTTTGATTGCAAGGGAAACGGAAGAGCTGCGCCCCTTATTGAGAACCGTATGCGTGCAGGCCCGAAAGCAGCAGATTTACTCCGAGATACGTGAAAATTACGGCCATGAACCCTATTACCGCAACGATGGCGACCTTCCTGCCGCGCCACCCCCGGATCATCCGACTATGGAGATAAAAAGCATAGATAAACCAGGTTATCAGCGACCATGTCTCCTTCGGGTCCCAGCTCCAGTAAACACCCCATGCCTGGTCAGCCCATATGGCGCCGAAGATAAGCCCTCCGAGGGTGAAAATCGGGAAGCCGACAGCTATACTTTTATAGGTAATTTCATCGAGCATATCAGCGCCGATATCGAATTTCACCATCGCTGTTTTTAAAAGAGAACCATATCGCCAGATAGCAAGGAGTATGATACCTGAAAGGATCCAGCTAAGAATTTTGATGGCGGACGAAGTATGAAGAAAACTTGTTTTGAAAAGGTAGCTTCTTATAAATATATCAGGTTTAACCGCCACTTTGAAGGTGAGGAAATCTATAGCCATGGAAGCCATAACGATTACAAAAATACCAAGGGTAAGCGTCCAGAAAATATACGCAGGCTCACTTCTTTTTTCCGTTGTCACAACAAGGTACATGAGGCCGGTACTGAAAGAGAGTGAAAATGCGGCATAGGCGATAAAACTCATGGTTACATGAGCGAGGAGCCAGTTGCTTTTGAGGGCAGGAACAAGCGGTTGAATCTCTTTCGATACACCGGTCAGATCTATGAATGCAAGAGCAATCCCTGCGATTGGTGTGATAAAGGCGCCGAATGACCGGTTTTTGAATTTGAACTCAATGATAAGGTATCCCAGTATAAGGCACCATACAAAGAATATCAGTGACTCATAAAGATTGGTGAGCGGAGCAGAGCGCATAAACCCCATTCCACTCAGATCGGCGAATTCCTTCCATCTCAGGGTGATTGCAAACGTCTGTGCAACGAATCCTGAAAGAGTGATCACGGTAGCGGTAATTCCTATCTGATCTTTCCTGAAGGCAAGGTAGGAGATATACATGATCATGGCAACAATATATGCCATGGTGGATATGCCGAACAATACGGAACTGTCCATTTATTTTTCTCCTTTTTCCTTCCCGCTGATTAGGGAGACCAGGGTATCGATTTTCCTTTCGAATGCAGCCCTGTTTTTATTTGCTGTGGCGCCTATCAGAATCCTTGTGGAATTTTTTTCTTCAATAAGCTTTACCCATATCTTCCGGTGGCTCATGAAAAACGCGATAAAAAGTCCGATACTCATTGCAATGCAGCCAAAGTATACGACCCATACCCCGGGGTCTTTTCTTACCTGTAATCCGGTGAATTCAACTCCCCAGTAGTCATGGAACTCCACTTTGTGTCCTCCGGGCAGCTGCCATGTCTCAGGATGTCTCTTTAATATCCACCCGTTGAGGGTATGCGTTCCTGACTCGTGGAAGTCAATGAGGACGGCAGGGTTGTTCATATGATCTGAATATGTGAATGCCTGTCCATTCGTGTCGATACGGAGAGCAGGGCTGAAATCGAGGATTTTCCCTGTGATGGCTGATCCCGGTATCTGGAAGCTATCTCCCAGCCGCAATTGCAGATTAGAGGACTCTCCGTTCGCGGAAATCACTCTGAAAAGAAAGACTCCCCGGCCGAAGTTTTCCTGAATTGATCCATAACTTGCCTGATAAAAGGTGATGCCTTCATAGGTAAGCGGGTCATTCACTACGATGGATTTTTTCAGTACTTCCTTGCCGTCCTTGAGAATGGTAAGCCAGCTCCTGTATTCCTTCGGCATGTCCGACATGCCATAGAATTCAACATTGAAATTATCGCATTTGACATCAAAACCAAGCGGTATGTCTCTTGTCCCCCGGTCTGCAAAAGCTACATTTGTTGCAGCACCCTCAGGGATATTTACGTATCCTTTAAATCCGAATTTTAAGCCGATAATCGCTCCTGCAAGAATGACGAGGATGCTGAAATGTGTTATGTAGACGCCGAGCCTGCTGTAAGGTCCCTTCTGTGCAAAGAATTGAAATCCCTTTTCTTCACTTGCCTCTTCACATTTGAAGCCGATCTTGCTCAATGCATCAGAAACGGTGTTTTTGACCTTTTCGGCTGATCCTTTGAGAACAACTTCTCTGCTGATAAGAAATTTTCTGAGCTTCTCTTCTGTAGCCGGCCCCATTGGTTCTGTGATCGACTTCCAGATCTTCGGCAGTCTGTCCAGCGAGCAGATAATCAGATTGACGACAAAGAGGATCAATATGGTAATGAACCACCATGAGTGGTACATATCCATGAACCCCAGCTTTTGGAATACTGAGTAGAGGGTTGGCGCTGCGGATTCCCCGAAGAGTTTTGTAATGATCTGAATATTCCTTGCCGGATCACCCCCCTGTTCCAGGATGGTTCCGATAATCGAGGTGAGAGCAATCATGGCAAAGATGATGATTGCCAGTTTGACTGAGGCGAGGAAATCCCAGAATTTATCTATAATACTTTTTTGCTTTTTCTCTTCCAAAATTATAAAACCCTTTCGAACTATTTATATTAATATTTTCCCTGGAGATTAAACAAGGCTTTTCAGAGCTGCTTGTAGTTATACTGGTTTGGTGCTGTCTTTGAAGAACTGCTTGTTTTCTGAAAAGAAGAGGCCGTCTTCATATTTGATGAGGCCTGATTGATAAAGCTTTGCAAGGGACGCCTCAAGTGAACTGAATTCGTCAGTGCCTGAAAGCATCTGTGATTTTATCTGATGTGTTTTTCCCTCTCTGCTGAGGTTCCTGACTCTGTCACTATTCATGGCAGCCCTTTTAATATCATTACTGAGTTTGATGGTTTTTATTAGCATTTTTATTAATTGGTTGTCAATGAAATATTTAGCAAAAACAATAAGTTAAGAAGATTATGTATAAATTATTCAAGAGTGCTATAATTGCAGATAAAGATTTATGAAACAGCGAACAATATGCACAAACGCTTGCCAATGAAGGACAGGTGATGCCATGAAGGCTGTGACTGCTTCAGAGATGCGTGAAATTGACAGGAAGACGATTGAGGAAATAGGCATCCACAGCATTGTCCTGATGGAAAGAGCAGGACTTGCTATCGTTACGAAAATCAGGGAGCATTTCGGACGCAAACGGGTCATCGTTCTTTCCGGAAGAGGGAACAACGGCGGTGATGGTATGGTGGTAGCCCGCTGTCTCCATAATGAAGGATGGGAGGTGAAAGTTTTTCTTTCATCAAGACATGAAGACCTGCGGGGAGACGCTCTTGTACAATATTCCATCGCCCGCAACTGTGGCGTATCAATCGATTCTCTGGAACAATTCATCATCCATAATTCCTCAATTCTGAGCAGGCATTCTCTTTTTGTTGATGCACTCCTGGGAACCGGGCTCGACAAAAATGTCAGCGGGAAACTGTCGGAAGCTATCACAATAATGAGAGAGTCCAGTCTGCCCGTTCTCAGCATTGATATCCCTTCAGGAATCTCATCGGACAACGGACAGATTATGGGGAACGCTGTAAAGGCTGACTGCACGGTAACCTTCGGCCTTCCCAAAAGAGGTCATCTCCTGTATCCCGGGGCTGAATACACAGGGCGCCTCTTTATTGAAAATATCGGATTCCCTCAGTATTTGCTCAGTTCAGATAACATCAGCACAGACGTTGTCGATAAGGAATATGCTGCCCCGCTCATACCCGTAAGACCGAACTATTCATATAAGGGAAATTATGGACATGTACTTGTTATAGCCGGGTCAAAAGGAAAAACAGGTGCCGCATTGATGGCTGCAAAGGCATGCCTGAGAACCGGTGCAGGACTTGTCACTCTCGGTGTGCCGGAATCGCTTGCAGATGTTTTTCAGTTCCGTGTGACCGAAGAAATGATACTGCCTTTGCCGGACAAAAACAACGGATCACTATCCCGAAAGTCTTTAAAGAGTATACTTGATTTTCTCCATGACAAGGCTGATGTTCTCGCAATCGGTCCCGGTATCGGCATCAGTGCTGAAACTAAACAGCTTATGGCTGCCCTGATAGCCAATGCCGGAATACCGATGGTTATCGATGCCGATGGAATTAATTCGATTCAAGGGGTAAACAATCCATTTTTAAAAGCAAAAGTTCCTGTGATTCTTACCCCACATCCGGGTGAGATGGTGGGATTATTGTCGGAACAAAAAAACATGACGATTAAGACTATCGAGAAAGACCGTGTCAGTACTGCTCAGGCTTTTGCCCGGCAGACAAAAACGCATCTTGTACTGAAAGGGGTGCCAACAGTCACCACGGCCCCTGATGGGAAGGCTTTTATCAATACGACAGGCAACCCTGGAATGGCTTCAGGGGGAGCAGGAGATGTCCTCACCGGGATGATAGCAGGACTATTGGGACAGAATGTCCCCCCTCTCCATGCGTGTATTCTCGGAGTATACCTCCATGGACTTGCGGGTGATATCGCTTTATCAGAAAAAGGCCCTCATTCACTCATCGCAACGGATATAATAGAACAAATACCATCTGCTTTCCTATCCCTGAAAAATAATGGATAGTGTTATTTTCCCCGAAAACCTGAACGGTGCGGTAAAGGCTTTTTTTACTACAAAGGCGCTGGGTGCGGAGCGCGAAAAAATCTGCAGCATGGTATCGCTTGAACAAAAAAACCTCTATATGCCGGTGCAGAAGCATACCGATAAAGTAAAAATCCTCGAATCGGATCCATTGCCGGAGATTGCCGATGCGGTTCTTTCAGACAGGGAAGGTATTCTTATCGGCGTTCAGGTTGCAGACTGTGTCCCGGCGCTTCTTTTTGACCGCAGGAAATCGGTTGTCGGCGCTGTACATGCCGGGTGGCGCGGCACTGCTGCGCGTATCTTAAGAAAAACTGTAACCCTTATGACGGAATACTTTGGTTCTACTCAAGATGATATCCTTCTGGCGTTCGGTCCCAGTATCAGGGGATGCTGTTATCGTGTTGACACCGAAGTGATGGAAGCAATTGTCAATGCAACGGGAGACGGTGATTATTTCAGGGAGCAGGAGAAAAAATATCTGGTTGACCTTTCCCATGCAAACAGGATTCAGGCGATTGCAGAAGGCATCCCTGCAGGGAATATCTGGATATCATCGGAATGCACCTGCTGTAATCCCGACAGGTTTTATTCATACCGTTTCCGAAAAGATTATGGTGGAAGCCAGGGCGGGTTTATCGGAATCCTATGATGAAAGTCAGGACGAAAGGGCCTGATGAAACAAGAGCACTCGGGTCGAAAATAGGGAAACTCCTGAAAGCAGGGGATACGGTTGCGCTTTATGGCGAATTGGGAGCAGGGAAAACAACCATAGCAAAAGGCATCGCACATTCGATCGGTATTGAAGAAAGGGATATAGTCAGTGCAAGTTTTACGATCATTGCAGAATATCG
>WSSedA1B3DRAFT_1000205_pt1 | contig 16864 bp, 16 predicted proteins | sample WetSurSiteA1Bulk_FD_9468 | JGI IMG/M metagenome (IMG submission 9468)
ATATACCTGCAATCAGGATGCTCCTTGTAGCCAGAAAACTTTCGCGCTTCTGAAGAAGGTACCAGGCACTTATTCCGAGGACAAACATTGATGCGACAAGAAATCCTGAGGAGATTGTATGGAGGAATTTGCTTACTGCAACCTCGTTGAAAAGCACAGCCCAGAAGTTTATCATTTCGTTTCTTGCTGTTTCAGGATTAAAAACCATGCCAACCGGATTTTGCATCCAGGCATTTGCAACAAGGATCCATAATGCCGAGAGATTGGCTCCTACAGCGACCAGCCATGTTGATGCCAAATGGAATTTCTTACTTACCTTATTCCACCCGAAAAACATAACTGCGACAAAGGTAGATTCAAGAAAAAATGCCAGGATACCTTCTATTGCCAGAGGCGCTCCGAAAATATCACCTACAAACCAGGAATAATTCGACCAGTTGGTGCCAAATTCGAATTCGAGGATTATCCCGGTCGCGACACCAATGGCAAAATTGATCCCGAAAAGTGTCATCCAGAACCTTGTCAGGCGCTTCCATTCATCACTGCCGGTCCTGACATAAATTGTTTCCATAATGGCTACAATAAACGAGAGACCAAGAGTAAGAGGAACAAAGAGCCAGTGGTAAATGGCTGTCAGGGCAAATTGAGCCCTGGACCAGTCAATAAGGGTTAAATCGGCATTCTCAAACATAAACTTATTTTGAATTTATTAGTTGATCCAGTACATATTCGCTTCTTTGTTTATCTGAACTATATTTCTTTTTAAGGAAATCCTGGAAAAAGAAGATCCTGAGGATAATAAAGATAACAAAAAGCTTGATCAGAATTATTATCCACACACGCTTACCCCACCAGGACATATTCCTGAAACCTTCGAAATAGAACCTGAATATCCTGCCAACCACCGATATTACCGAAGCCATTTGTAAAAATTATTCTGGTTCTGTTTTATTATGAGTTTTTTTGCCGGCAAGGCCAGGCTCCGACTCTTTCAGATCGAGCAGGGAAATATGTTTACCCTCACTGCCAGATTCTTCCGATAAACCGGATGTTATCTTCTGAACCGCTTTAAATCCATAAAAGAATTCCCTGGCAAAAACTCTGATCACTGTATAGGTAGGAATACCCAGCAGCATTCCAGGTATACCGGCTGCGAAACCTGCTGTCAAAACCACTATAAAGATCTCAAGCGGATGTGCTTTAACGCTGTTTGAAAAAATAACCGGCTGGAATACCACATTATCAATCAGATGCGTTATTGCTTCCACAATTATCATATAATAAATAAGAGGAACCACCACAGTTGAAAAATCCTGATTGATGTGAGCAGCAACACCCATTATTATAGCAATAAAAAGTCCGAGCCACGGACCCACATAAGGAATTACATTAAGAATTCCAAGTATTAGTCCCATAACAAGAGCCTGCTGAAAATCGATCCCGGCAATAGTCATGCCGATATCGATCAATATCATAATGCAGGTACTCTGAATGACAATACCAATAAGGTACCTGGTTAAAAGATGTTTTACAGAATTCAGGGCCCTTGTAACATTATCGACATATTTGTCGGGAATCCACATCAGTATTGATTCATAAAAAAGATGCTGATCTTTCAGGAAGAAGAATGTAATAAATGTTATTGAAAAAACTGCAACGATAATGTTACCAAGGAGACTGACGACAGATCCAAGAAAATTCTGAATCATCTCAATGTTCAGAATACCTGCTATTTTAGAAGCAATGTAATCTTTAAGCGATAATTGCGAGGAGATGTTCGGATTTATTTTGGTAAATATTTGTTCTATTTTGTTGATTGGTCCTTCAACAATCTGAACTATTTTTTCGCTGTCGATTGTCGAAAAATAGTTAATCTGCTTTGTAACNAGAGGAACAAAGATTATAAAGAAAAGGACAATTATTCCCCAGATTATTAATAGTGTAAACAGTGCACTTATTGCACGAGGCAAGTGCCATTTCCCTATTTTTATCCTGCCAAACAGTTCCACCAGCGGTCTGCCCATTACAGAAAAGACACCCGAGACCAGAATATATACAACAATATTCCTGAAATACCACAGGGCCGCCAGAAACAGCAAAATTCCCAAAAAGATCAGGATATTCCTTAAGGTGGTTTTCATCAAAGAGGTTTTTCTATATACAAACCTAATCAGAAATTTCGGAATTCCCTAAAAATTATCCACATGACCCGCTGTCATATTGTCCGATTATTTTTATCATATCATGTCATTTTGGCCGATTACACTGTTTGGAACAGAAATTGAAATTACAGGCATGAAACGATAAAGAATGTTTAACTTAAAAATAATGGAGGACAAAGCTATGTTACCAACAATTTCAACAGGAACTTTCAGGCCCTTTTACATGCCCAACCTTTTTGATGATGATTTTTTCCCTGTCATGACAAACAGGTCAAATTCAATGCCTGCGGTTAATATCAGGGAAGATGAAAAAAGATTCACTCTCGACCTTGCTGTTCCGGGAATGGATAAGAAAGATCTGAAGATTGATATCAATGAGGATCTGCTTACAATCTCTTCGGAGACTAAAAATGAATCGGAAGAAAGCAGGGACGGTTACAAAAGAAAAGAGTTCAGCTATTCATCATTCTGCAGAAGCTTTCAGCTTCCTGAAAATGTAAATAAAGAAAAAATTGAAGCTAACTACAAGGACGGAATACTCAGTGTAGTTCTTCCCAAGGTTGAGGAAGAAAAAAGCAAAATAACCCGTCAGGTTAAGATTTCATAAATTTCAAAAAAATCCCGGTCAAAGCCGGGATTTTTTATTTAGTTACAATATTCCTTAACCTTCAGAGCAAACCTTTTCCCAAAATCAATAAGTGAATCTTTTTTCCCCGCGCCGGGTGAGAATTTAAATGATCCGGTTTCATCAAATATTCTTAATTTAAGGTTCCTGAAATTCTCAAGAATGATCTTTGGAGCTTCACCGCTCCATCCGTATGATCCAAAGGCACCGGCAACCTTAATCTTATCCCTTATTGGATTTATCAGGGAAAAAAGTCTGAAGATCTGAGGTAAAGTATTTTGATTGATCGTGGGGGAGCCTGCAAGAATTGCATCGGCGGAAATTATTTTGGATTCGAGGTCTTCTGCATCTATCTTTTCGACATCAGTAAGTTCGACTTCAAAATTTCCGGCTTCCCTTATTCCTTCAGCAATATATTCAGCCGCCTGTTTTGTATAATCGTAAGCCGATACGTAGGCGATAAGAATTTTCTTTATCTCTTTTGGAGAAATAAGTTTCAGGTAGTCACTTGAATATTTACTGGTAATTTCCACTATTTCTTTCAGGTTTTCCCTGTGAACAGGACCATGGCCAGGACAAATAACCTCTATGTCAAGCGGCTTAATCTTTTCAATTGCGCTCACCATGAACCGGCTGAAAGGTTTCAATATCACATCGAAATAATATGTGAAAGCATCAAGATATTCCCCCGTAAGTTCGCTGAACAAATTCTGGTTGCAATAATGGGCACCGAACGAATCGCAGGTAAATAAGATCTTATCTTCTTCAAGATAAGTATAAATGGAATCGGGCCAGTGCAGATTTGGAGCAGAGATGAACCTTAATGTTTTATTCCCCAGATTCAGTGAATCACCATCCTTTACCACAAGTGATTTAAATGGAATATTCAAAATATCCTCAAGAAACCTGATCGCGTTTCCGCTGCCGACCACAGTTGCATTCGGGGCAATTTCCAGCATCAAATGCAGGCTTCCTGAATGATCAGGTTCCGTATGATCAAGGATTATATACTGAATTTCCTTTGGATCGGTCACTGAATGGAGCTTTTTCAGATAAGTCCCGCTGAATTTCTCCTTGGCAACTTCAACAACAGCTTTTTTTTCTGCATTAATGAAATAGGAATTATAAGTGGTNCCGAATTCTGTAGTCATCACGATATCAAATGTTTTGATATCATAATCGAGAACTCCAATCCATTTCACATCATGAGTTATATCGATAATACCCTCATCACTTTTTTTCATCGGATACAGCTTTTCAGATTTTTGCAATAATGCTCTTGTTGGCTTTAACCTGCTGAAGTATAGGAACCTCGATCTCGGTTCCTAAAGGGAGGAAAATATCAACTCTGGATCCAAATTTAATAAATCCAAGCTCATCTCCCTGGGTAACAATCTGATCTTTTTTTGCATAAGTTACTATCCTGCGCGCGACAGCACCGGCAATCTGGCGGACAAGAATCTCTTCCCCACCTGCTGTTTCAATAACAACAGTACTTCTTTCGTTCAGCTCTGAAGATTTGGGATGCCAGGCAACCATATAATTCCCCGGATGATAACTCACATATTTTACAAGTCCGGAAACAGGATATCTGTTACTGTGCATATTGAAAGGAGACATAAAAATTGAAATCTGCAGACGGTTATCCCTGAAGTATTCTTTTTCGATTGTCTCTTCTATAACAACCACTTTCCCGTCGGCCGGAGCATAGATCAGTCCGGGATCCGGTTCAAGGTTCCTTGCCGGAAGGCGGAAGAAAAAGAGTACGAAAATGTAAATAAGGACTGAAAAGATCAAAAATGCCCATTTCAACAAATAATTTTCAGACCAGACAATTCCAACTATAATATTAAGCACAAGCAGAATTACAAAACCAACTATCAGTATTTTATATCCTTCTTTGTGAATGGCCATCTCCTGAAATTTGCACAAAACTACTTAAGACTTATCAATCAACCAAAAAGTGAAATAAAAAGATAAACAAGAGGGAATGAAAGCAAGGCACTGTCAAAACGATCGAGAAAACCACCATGTCCTGGCATTATTGACCCTGAGTCTTTTACGCCCATGCTTCTTTTAAGCATGGATTCAGTAAGATCTCCAAAGGTGCCTGCTATTGAAATTATAATTGAAATAATGATCCAGCCAGTTGTATCAACAATACCAAGCCAGCCCGAAAGGAGCCACGCAGCCAAGACTGAGATTATCATGCCTCCCAGAAGTCCTTCCCATGATTTCTTCGGCGAAATCCGTTCCATCAGCCTGTGTTTACCAAGTGTTATACCTGTAATGTAAGCTCCTGTATCATTTGCCCACAGCAGGAGCAGAAAACCGATTACTATGCCGGGTGAGAATACTATGTTACCATGAGNCAGCAATGAATTAATGCCTGTTCTCGAGAAAGCAGAAAAAGGAAACAATGAAAAAGGGAGCGCAATATAGATAACCGCAAAAAAAGTATGTGCCAGGGAATCAAAAGGTTTCTCCTGTTTTCTGTAGATCTCAGCTATAATTAGAAATAATGCCAGCGGGATCAGGAGAAGATAATAATCAAAGGTGATGACTCCGGATGCGACCAGGGTTGAAATAATATAAACAGATGCTCCTGTAAATATCCCTGGTATCATCTGGGCATGCACACCTGTGTTTCTTATAATCAGGTAATATTCATACTGCGAGCCAGCCACAATTAAGAGCCCGGTAAGGAAAAATGATATCGGATGGAGCCAGAAACCTCCTAGAATGAATATCACGATCCATACTGCTGTAAGAGTCCGCCTGTAAAAATTTCCCAAAGCTGTTATTCTTTTACTTTTGCTTTTTGAGATGCCTTCTTTCCTGAAGCTTTTTCCGAATCTTCTTCTGAATCTTTTTTATGCCTGGCGGAGGCTTTTGGCGATTTCTTTTCCTGGATCAACACAGTCTGTTCCGGAACATTCACGATCTGGGTCGGCAAAGCAGGAGCTGCTGGTTTTAATGCTGCTTCTCTCTCTTCCTTTAAAATATCCGCTTTTCTTTTGCCAAATATCCTTTCCAGATCTTCACTGAAAATAACTTCTTTTTCAAGGAGTAGTTCTGCCAGCTCAACAAGTCCTTTTAAATTGTTTTTAAGGACTTCCTGTGCGCGCAGGTATGATTCTTCTATTATCTCTTTTACCTCCTGGTCAATTATTTCGGCAGTCTTCTCACTGTAAGGTTTTGTGAAACCGAAGTCAGACTGACCTGATGAATCATAAAAACTGATATTGCCAACTTTTTCGCTCATCCCGAAGTATGAAACCATGGCATAAGCCTGTTTGGTGATTTTCTCCAGATCGCTCAGGGCTCCTGTTGATATTTTACCAAATACTATCTGTTCTGCTGCTCTTCCCCCGAGAGCATAGGCCATTTCATCAAGTAGCTGTTCACGAGTTGTTATCTGTCTTTCCTCAGGAAGGTACCAGGCAGCGCCAAGTGCTCTTCCCCTTGGAATTATTGTGACCTTTAGAAGAGGACTTGCATATTCAAGAAGCCAGCTTACAGTTGCATGACCGGCTTCATGATAGGCTATTGTCTTCTTCTCGACCATTGAGATGATTTTGTTTTTTCTTTCAAGTCCGCCTACAATCCTGTCGATGGCATCAAGAAAATCCTGTTTTTCCACTACAGTCTTATTTTTCCTTGCTGCAATCAGTGCCGATTCGTTACAGACATTAGCTATATCTGCGCCCGAAAAGCCAGGAGTCTGTTTTGCCAGGAATGTAACATCAAATCCTTTCTGGAGCTTAATTGGGCGAAGATGCACCTTAAAAATTGCCTCTCTTTCATTAAGATCAGGAAGTTCAACATGGATCTGACGGTCAAATCTGCCGGCCCTGAGTAATGCCCTGTCGAGTATATCAGCCCTGTTTGTTGCTGCCAGAATAATTACCCCCATATTGGTTCCAAAACCATCCATCTCAGTAAGGAGCTGATTAAGAGTGTTCTCCCGTTCATCATTTGATCCGAAATTCACATTCTTCCCTCTTGCCCGACCAACAGCATCTATTTCATCAATAAAGACGATACAGGGCGCCTTTTCCTTTGCCTGCTTAAAAAGATCCCTGACACGGGAAGCACCAACTCCAACGAACATCTCAACAAAATCAGAACCCGAAATTGAAAAGAATGGGACATTTGCTTCACCTGCGACCGCCTTGGCAAGCAGAGTTTTTCCCGTTCCGGGAGGTCCTATCAAAAGTGCTCCCTTGGGAATTTTACCCCCCAGCTGGGTATATTTCTTAGGATTCTTGAGAAAGTCGACTATCTCCATTACTTCTGTCTTTGCCTCTTCAAGCCCGGCAACATCACTGAAGTTTATTTTAACATTCGTATCCTTGTCAAATATCTGGGCTCTCGATTTACCAACGCTGAATATGCCGCCAGCACCTCCTGCTCCTCCTCCTGACATACGACGCATGAGAAACATCCAGAGAACAATAAGGCCGATAAATGGCAAGGTCCATCCCAGTATCTCACCCAGATAATTATGACGAGTTTCAGATTCCGGGTAGATTATATCTTTGTCCTCATATCCTGCTTTTTTCTGCTCTTCAAGGATAAATGGCTGAAAGGTTGTAATATCTCCAATATTATAAGTATAATTTGGTTTTGGTACCCCCAGTCCCATCCGACCTCCGTTATTTTTTGGAAGGTCAGGGTATCTTCCCGATTCAACCGCCTCTTTTTTCAGATAGATTTCAGCTACTTCTTTATTGACGACAACGATTCTCTCAACATCCCTGTTCACGATCATCTCTTTCAGATTACGCGTCTGGGCTTTAGGTGTTGACTTCCCGCTATAGAATAAATTAATCGCAATAAAAGATACAGCCAGAATAGCAAAAATCCAGTTAGAGTTAAATTTTGGTTTCAGGTTTTTGTCAGGTATCTTTCCGGTTCCCTGTCCCTGGTTTTTATTTTCGTTTTCTGCCATAAATAATTGACTTAACTAAAGTTATCTTTAATCGCTTCCATTGATGCATCAGCCCAAAGCGATTCAAGGCTGTAAAAATGTCGGTACTCTTCAAGAAAAATATGTACAACGACATTCCCATAATCAAGAAGGACCCAGAAACAGTTATCGAGCCCTTCGACATGCATGGGTTTTTCACCTGTCTCTTTTCTCACAATATCTTCCACAGAGTCGCAGAGGGAATCAACCTGGTTTACTGATGATCCATGGCTGATGACAAAGAAATCTGTTATTCTGTTTTCGAGCTTTCTCAGATCAATTTTAAGAACATCCTGTCCCTTCTTTTCAAATATTCCTTTTACAACACTTTGCAGGAGTAAATCAGTTCCGTCCTGTCTTTTCTTCATCCGAAATTTTTCAGTTAAATATCAAGATGCAAAAGTACAAACTTTTATCTGTATTTTTGTCACTATCAGTCTCTTTTTACAATTTCAGTGCCATACCAGAACTGGCCGCTATAATGGTAAATTTGACAGGGAACAGACAAAATCTTACTCCTTATGATAATAGGATCGAACATTCTGTTTTGTAAAAACACTGAATCCACCAATACTTTTGCTGCCGGGTTACTGCAAGCCGGACTGGTATCTGAAGGTACACTAATCCATACGAATTTCCAGCTGGCCGGCCGTGGTCAAAAAGGGAACAAATGGGAAAGCGAAGATGGTAAAAACCTGTTATTCAGCATAGTTCTATTCCCAGATATGGTCAGTCCCGGGGATCAGTTCATTATTTCCATGTTGATCTCGCTTGGTATCTGCGACTTCTTAAAAATGTTCATTTCGGGATGTAAAATAAAATGGCCGAATGATATTTATGCAGGGGATGACAAAATAGCAGGTATCCTTATTGAAAGCTCATTATCCGGTAACTCTATTATCAATTCAATAGCGGGAATAGGTCTGAATATTAACCAGGTCAGATTTCCTGATCATGTTCCGAATCCCGTTTCTCTGAAGATGCTTACAGGAAAGGATCATGATCTTGATTTTTGCCTTAAACAGCTTGCCATTTGCCTTGACAAACGCTACAAAATGCTTTTGAACGGGAATCGTGATGAAATAAAAGAGAGTTATATCTCCTCACTTTACAGATTAAACGAATGGCACAGTTACAAGACGACTGACTCCGGACAGCTTTTCGGAAAAATAATTTCAGTGACTCCTGCAGGATGTTTGCAAATTGAAGACAAAAGGAAAAATATCCGTGAATTTCAATTTAAGGAAGTTGAATTTATTTTGTAGTGCTCTTCCAGTCACTGAACTTCTCCATTTCATCAATTAAGGTACCGAGAAATCTTTCTATATGCGGAGCTACTACCACTTTCAGGAGAGGATTTAACCTGGCAACAAGGTTAACAACAACCTCTGCTTTCCCTGCGAAATCTTCTTTGATGTTGAGAATAAGAGAGAATTCATTAGATGTGAAAACGTTACCATTGTAAACAACTTTATTATGAGGTTCCTTCAGAGTAAGATTCATTTTAATATTACCAATTGAGGAGACATTAAAGCTGCATGATTCACTGCCAATCTCCAAATCGTTAATGGAGCCTTCCGGAACAAATTGCCTGAAGTTCCTGATATCCGTTACAAAATCATACACCTCTTCAGGTTTGCAGGTCAGTTTCCCCGTTCTGCTTTCATATTTAGATAAATCAGACATACACTTATTTGTTAATTCCCCATGATGAAGGATCCATCCTCCATTGCTTGAGTGTTTCAACATCATTTTTGCTAATATAACCTGACTCCACAGCTGCTGAGATCAGCGTGCTGTAGTTACTCAGAGTATGGAGCTCACATCCTGCTGCGGTAAAACCATCAGTGGCCTTTTTAAATTCATATGTAAATATCGCAGCCATACCGAGAAGATTACAGCCTGCGTCCCTAAGAGCTTTTGCAGCAGCAAGGCTGCTACCTCCAGTTGAAATAAGATCTTCAATTACAACTACTTTCTGGCCAGGTTCAAAGTAACCCTCGATCTGGTTTCCAAGACCATGCTCCTTCGCTTCAGATCTGACATAAATGAATGGCAATTCCAGCTTTTCTGACACAAGAACCCCATGTGCAATTGCCCCTGTAGCAACACCAGCTATAAGTCCGGCCTCTGGATAAAATTCTTTTACTACTTCAGAAAATGAATCTCTTATATAGGTTCGGACATCGGGAAAAGAAAGTGTTTTACGGTTATCGCAATAAATGGGTGACTTCCAACCCGAAGCCCATGTAAAAGGATTTGATGGTTGCAATTTAATTGCTTTAATTTGTAAAAGATATTCAGCGATCTTCTTAGCACTTTTATCCATCCAAGTATGTATAAAGTTCATTTTGAAAACAGATTCATAATGATCAGTGCGGAACCTGACCGGTTACAAAAATACGGGATATTCCATAAGTTTTACGCGACAAGTGAACTTTATAAACTAATATCTGAATTCCAGGCTGACAATTCAATTCCTTCAATCAATATTTACGGAACCAATATCAGGCATATCTGGAAGATGTTCAGGATATACTTCACTGAAGTCGGGGCAGCAGGCGGACTTGTAAGGCATACTTCGGGAAAATATCTTTTCATTGAGAAGAAAGGAAAGCTTGATCTTCCCAAGGGTCATATCGAACCAGGAGAAGAATCTGAAGCGTGTGCTTTGCGTGAGGTAACTGAAGAGTGCGGCATTATGGGTCATTCAATCATAAAACCGCTTGAACCCAGCTATCACACTTACAGCTGGGAGGGAATTTCATACCTGAAAAAAACCAGCTGGTTCCTGATGGCGTACAATGGGTTCATGGTAACCCAGCCTCAGCTTTCTGAAGGCATAACAAAAGTGGAATGGTTATCTCCGGATGAGATAAGCAAAATAAGGGAAAGTGCCTGGTTATCGCTGATGGATCTTATTAATACTTCGATACTGAAATTCTGAACAATGTTTTTTTAGTTGCTGGGGTGCTGGGTGCTAGTTAATTACAAATTTAAACCAGCAACAAGAAACTTTCACTATAAATCTTCTCCCCTATAGTCCTTAAGGTTTATGGCAGAGGGAACAAACTTTGAAGCGTCTCCCCCGCTTCTTATAATATCGCGAACAATTGTCGAATTAATAGGTGTATGTTCCGGTATTGTCAGAAGAAATACTGACTCAACATCGGAGGTAATTGCTTTATTAATCTGTGCAATAGCTCTTTCAAATTCAAAGTCGGCTGCAGTTCTCAGGCCTCTGAGGAGATACCTGGCACCTTTCTTCCGACAGTAATCAACGGTAAGTCCTTCATAATGATCAACCTTTATCCTTGGTTCATCTATAAAGACCTTGCTAATCATTTCCTTCCTGACATTCAGCGGATAATAGCTTTTTTTCAGGGCATTTGCCCCGACAGCAATTATTATCTCATCGAACAGGCTGAGAGCCCTCCTGACGATACCTTCATGACCAATTGTGAACGGATCAAAAGAGCCCGGGAAGACGGCAATCCTTTTCATTCGAATGATATTTTTTTTGGGGTTTTTACTTTTTGCTTCAGTAGAGATAATTCAAGCACTTCCATTATGGAATCAACAAAATGAAATTTCAGTCCCTTAATGTAAATTTCCTTGATATCCTCAACATCTTTTCTGTTCTCTTCCGATAAAATTATCTCTTTTAATTTAGATCTTTTGGCAGCCAGTATTTTCTCCTTAATACCTCCCACCGGAAGAACTTTACCTCTAAGTGTTATTTCGCCTGTCATTGCGAGGTATTTTTTCACCTTTCGCTGAGTGAAAGCCGAGGCTATTGATGCTGCCATTGTTATTCCAGCTGATGGTCCGTCTTTTGGTATGGCGCCTTCAGGAACATGAATATGGATGTTCCATTTTTCGGAAAAATTATCAGGGAGCTCAAGCATTTCAGCATTTGACTTCAGGTATTCGAGAGCAATCACTGCCGATTCTTTCATTACTTCCCCGAGGTTACCGGTCAGGGTCAATTTACCCGTTCCTTTGCTAAGGCTTGTTTCTACAAAAAGAATCTCACCTCCTGCTGCAGTCCAGGCCAGACCTGTTACGACACCAGCCTGCTCATTACCGGCATATAAATCGCGGATAAATTTTGGCGGGCCAAGTATTTCCGTCAGGGCATTTTCAGAAAGATTGGAATCATACTTATTCTCAGATGCGATATTCTTGGCCGTCACTCTTACAATTTTTGCCAGTTTCTTGTCCAGCTCCCTTACTCCCGATTCCCTTGTATACTTATCGATAAGCATCTCCATTGTTTTAGTCCCGATGGAAAGCTGATCCGGCTTGACTCCGTGGTTCTCCAATTGCTTTGGCAGCAGGTGCTGACGGGCAATTTCAAGCTTCTCTTCAACCAGATAGCCTGTTATTTCAATGAGTTCCATCCTGTCTCTCAATGCCGGGCTTATTGTTGAAAGAGTATTTGCAGTGGCGATGAAAAGCACCCTTGAAAGATCGTACTCCATCTCAAGGAAATTATCGAAAAAGGTGCTGTTTTGTTCCGGATCAAGAACTTCAAGCAGGGCAGATGAGGGGTCACCCCTGAAATCCTGTCCAACTTTATCTATTTCATCCAGAATAAATACAGGGTTCGAGGAACCTGCTCTTTTGATGTTTTGAACGATCCTCCCGGGCATGGCCCCTATATATGTCTTTCTGTGTCCCCTGATTTCAGCTTCATCATGCAGTCCCCCTAATGACATTCTGATATATTTTCTGTTAAGAGCTTTGGCGACAGATTTTCCGAGTGATGTTTTTCCAACTCCAGGAGGACCGTACAGGCAAAGTATTGGTGATTTGAGGTCACCTTTCAGCTTGAGGACTGCAAGATGTTCCAGAATTCTTTCCTTAACCTCATCAAGTCCGAAATGATCATTGTCAAGTACTTTCCTTGCGTTATTCAGATCCAGGTTATCTTCCGTGAAAAATCCCCACGGAAGATCGAGAAGAGTCTGAATATAATTTACCTGCACCGAGTACTCTGCTGCTGCCGGATTGAGCCGGCTGAGCTTTTCAAGCTCCTTTTCAAAAGTCTTTTTTACTTCAGCAGTCCATATTTTTTCTTCTCCCTTTTTCCTGTATTCCTCAATTTCCTTTTCGAGCGGATTACCTCCAAGTTCATTCTGAATTGTTTTCATCTGCTGGTGAAGGAGGAACTCACGCTGCTGCTGGTCAAGATCGACTTTAACCTTTGACTGAAGCTCGTTTTTAAGCTCAAGAACCTGTATCTCCTGTACCAGAAACTCGAGAAGAGTAAAACCTCTGTCGCGAAGAGTATTGATTTCCAGGAGTTTTTGCTTATCCTGTACCTTGATATCGGTGTTGGAGCAGATAAAGTTAATGAGGTACGTATTGTTCTCAATGTTCTTAATAGCAAATGAAGCCTCAGGACTTATATTTGGATTGATTTTTATTATCTTGAGCGACAGATCTTTAAGAGACCCAACAATGGCGTCAAAATCTTTGCTCGGGAATTCTGGCCTGACTTCAGGAATGGTCCTCACCCTCGCAATGAAATAGGGTGTATCGGAGATGAGTTCATTAAGAATCATCCTTTTACGTCCCTGTATTATCGCAGTTGTCGAACCGTCGGGCATTTCAAGCAGTTTTACAATCTGACCAATAGTTCCGATATTATGAAGGTCCTCAAATAATGGATTTTCAGAGTCCGGGTCTTTCTGGGCTACTGTCCCTACAATTTTATCAGTTCTGTAAGCATCTTTAATGAGCTGTACCGATCGGGGCCGTCCTATTGAGATCGGAAGCACAACCCCCGGAAAAAGAACAGTGTTCCTGAGTGAGAGTATAGGAATCGAATCGGGGACATCAACATCCTCAAGGTCACCATCCTCCCCGTCGGCAATAATTGGAACAATATCTCCCTCGCCATCAAGCATGTCGGGAATCAGAAGCTCACTGACATTTTTCCTGAATTTCTTTTCCATCCTTTAAACAAATGCTGCCAAATTTAATCAATATTTTTACATTTAGAACTGGAATGGTGACAGAGCAATGATTATGCCAGATTTGATGGCCTCTTCCCCCCAAAGGGGAATTAAATACCTATCAAATAAAAGTCTCCTTCCACTCCTTCGTCAAATATATTAGGGACTTCGGTGGAGATAGGCAGGGGATTTATGGTCAAAAAAAAAGGGACTTAAAATAAGTCCCATAAATAAATTGCAAATCAGATCTTATTTCTTTTTACCAACATGATCCTTATAGCGGTTCATAAATTTATCAACTCTACCTGCGGTATCGACCAGTTTCATCTTACCGGTATAAAAAGGATGCGATGTATTGGATATTTCCAGCTTGATGAGCGGATATTCTTTCCCATCTTCCCACTTGATATTCTCTTTTGACGGGGCGGTTGATTTGGTAAGAAATGAATAACCATTTGACATATCCTGAAAAACAACCAGCCTGTAGTTACCCGGATGTATACCCTCTTTCATTACTCTTTTATTTTATTCCTTAATTTTAAAATTCTATCCCTTAATTAGGGTTTGCAAAATTAATGAACATTATTTTAAAAACAAAATGAAATAAAAAATTATTACCCTGCAGAGTGAGATCCATCTTCAGCATGCTGTTTCTGAGTCATTTCATCTTTGTATCTAATAAATTCAAGGTTCTCATTAATCATGTACCGGTAGGTGATATGTATCTTTGCCCTATCTGCTCCCAGGGCCTCATAAATTGCTATCATTTTGGGATTAAAATCGCCCACCCATGAAAGTTCAAGTTCTTTGTACCATGGCTTGTGTTTGAAAACCTGGTAAATGTGAAAGAAGATAGCAGATTCCACTCCGCTGTTCTGGTGTGTTGGATTGACCCCGCCCACAATAGCGCGTATTCGGGTCATTTTATGATTTGCCTTGAACCAGACAAATCTTATCTTGTTCAGGACATTGAGCTTACCTTTAAATGGTTTAATGATCTGGTTGAAATCAGGTAAAAGAATAAAGAAGGCAATCGGCTTGTCATTATAATAGGCAAACCATATAATTTCTTCGTCAATAACAGCTTTTGCTTTCTGAAAGGTCGCTTCAAGCTGTTCGGGATCGAGCGGAGTGAAATCCTCTTTAAAAATTGACCAGGCCGAATTGTAGATCTCAACAAGGTCACCGACAAATTTATCCTTCTTAGACAATTCAAAGTGATGAAATGAATAACCAGGTCTTTTTGACAGCCATTCAGCTATCTTCATTATTCTCGGGGGAAACTCCACAATATCTCCGCTTTCATCGCGGATTTTCCTGTGGTAAGAGTATTGCTCATAATAATTTCTGAATCCGTAGTCTTCAAAAAAATCCCGGTAGTATTTTTTATGGTAGGGCATTCCGAAGCCCTGCTGCACAAATCCTTCAACGAGAAGACCCCAGTTGTTGTCATTCTCCCCGAAATTGACCGGACCGTCCATAGCTTCCAATCCGTGCGATCCGAGCCATTCCTTACCTGCATCAAAAAGAGCAAATGCAGCCTTTTTATCTTTAATGACCTCAAAAAAACCGATTCCTCCGGTAGGTTGTCTGTAAACTTTTGCTCTTACCTTATCAAAGAAGGCCGCAATCCTGCCTATCGTATTTCCGTTCTCATCTGTTAAAATCCAGCGGATTGCCTTACCACGTGTAAACAGGTAGTTTTTACCAGGATCAAATATATTTTCAAGTTCTGGATCAAGCATGCAAACCCAGTTTGGATCGTCTTTATAAAGTCTCCTGGGAAAGTCAAGAAATTCCATTTTATCCCTTGGAGATATAACTTCACTGATCCTCATAACTCTGAAAGCTTTAAGTTGGTAGTAACCATCAGTTTATCTGTCTGAAATTTATAATACCGTTTATTTCCCGGACAAATATATACAATTTTATAAAAGTCATCGGGTTACAGGCTAGTGTCAACTGATAACATGGAGAAAAACATTTGAACCCTTGTACAGATAGTCCTCTTATTCCGCCTTTAATGTATATCAATAACCCTGTGGTCGATCAGAACAAACAACAGTCCAAGCAGGCAAGAGTAAAGTAAATATATCTTTAAAGGAATATATTCTGTGGGCTTGATATTCATCTTTATCCATAGATATCCTACCAGAAATACCTTTCCAATCAGGTAAACGATAAAAGTTGCCAGGGCAACTCCGACAATATCATATCCCCATTGTATCATCATGAGGCTCAGGGGAATATTAAGGGCAAGCTCAAGCAGTGAAGAAATAAGTGTGATCCGGGTTTTCTTTCTTCCTACAATAATAGTCTGAGGAAAGATAAGCCTGGGAATTACCAGCAATGTATATATCAGAAAAACATCCGCACTTTTCTGGAACTCAGGGGTAAACATACGAGGGTATAACCATCTGGCCATAAGCATAATGATCATTGTAGCCGGGAAGCACAGATGCATTAACCTTTTAGATCTTGCCTTAATTTTTGCAAGCGATTCTTTCATTATCGTCCTTGTCGAAAATTCAGGAAGCATAGCATTGCTCAAGCCGTTGGCCAGCATAAGTACCAGTGGAAATTCCTTTGCCCCGTATCTGAACCATGCAAACATTCCGGGGTCACGATAAACGGCTGATATTATTACCCCGTCGGTATATTGTGCTGATCCGCTAATAAGAGATGTAAGTATAAGAGGTAAACCAAGATAAAGATGTTCTTTCATGAACTCAACTGAAATTTTCATCTCCGTATATCGTCGAAGGAGTACAAGAAGCCATACCCATCTCACCAAAGTAACTGCGAGTAACCCATAAATAGACCAGATAATGCCCTTTCCAAAAATAACCGGAACAATAACAAGTATAAGCTGAAGGCTAAAAGTGTATAATCCGTACTGGAAGATCCGGTATGAACGGTTATTCAGAAGGTAGATATATTCGATCAGGCATACCGGATTGCTCAGGAGCAGATAAAGGAGTAAAAGGTTCAGATATGGGGCGTTACCGGAGATACGAAAAACCGAAAAATGATTTCTTATAGAATGGCCAAATGCAAAAAAGAGAAGGCTGAAAAAACATAATAATAAAAATGCATTGAATATCTCAGGGGATTTGCCTGTTCCGCTTTGCCCTACTCTCCG